>Ga0179593_1666996_pt1 | contig 13714 bp, 17 predicted proteins | sample CZODoug2_1_08_16_FD_185931 | JGI IMG/M metagenome (GOLD analysis project Ga0179593, IMG submission 185931) | Vadose zone soil fungal communities from Angelo Coast Range Reserve, California, USA - CZODoug2_1_08_16fungal (PacBio error correction) | ecosystem: Environmental > Terrestrial > Soil >... | reverse complement strand
TGACACACAACCTGACCTTTCACTTATCCCTGGAAAGTAACTGGCTTTCCTCCTTAGTGCTTGAAAGAAGTGCCTTCATTTGCATCGAAGATAGATTTCCACCTCCTTGACCCTTTCGGGAACAAATTTACTCCCCCCCCCGTCAGGTGGAGGGCGCCACCCCAAAGAAAAGAACTATTTGCTTTGAAAAGAAGCTGCCTTCTTTGACCGACCTCCGGCTCCCAGCGATTTTTATTTCTGCTTTTAGTGGTATTTGCACGCTGATCGGGTCCCCCCTCGGAAAAGGATGTTGCCCCCCCCCCCCTCTCTCCCTTTCCTGATCGCCTGCTCCCCAGCCCCCCTAGGGCAGCCTACCCCTTGCCTCGTCTTTTTAGGGTTTCGGTTTTTGGGCTATGTCTTAGCCTCCTGCTTCCGACCTGTTCCCCCCGCCAGATGTGTTCCGTTTCCAATCTACCTTTGTATATTCGTCTTTTGCTTTCTTTCGCGTTTGGTGTGCCAATACCCTACACGCTGATATCTTCCATCCTTTAGGCCGAGCTGATCTCTTCTTCTTTTTCTTCCTGGGGGTACAGTGGTCAGACCGAACAATGGTTCCTCTGCCCTCTTCCTGAACTTCCCCCCTTCCTCTACTCTCCTATCCTCTACACTCTGGGGGCGCCCGTAGATGTTGATGCATACGTAGTAATCCTCACGAAGCACGATAGACCTATCGAGTCGCCTCTTTTCTCTTCTTTTTGGAAACTCGCAAGGACTCTCGATAGAGATGAACGAGCAGGCACTCCCCTCACCCTTTTCCCCCTCTGTCCGTTGCGCCACAACGTGCGATCTTTACACATTCCCCCCTCCCTTCCCCCCCCTTTTGTTCGCTCGCTTTTCTCTCTCCTTCCATCGTGTGCCCGTCCCACCACGAGACACCCCTTCTCTCTTACCCTGTTCAGAACACGTTTTTCTCTTTACCAAGTTTTTTCCCGTTCTTTTAACTCCGCTATTCATTTTTGGAACCTAAGAGGGGACCCCAGCCCCTCTCAAGGAATACGTGCCCACCTAGCCTCGTCCCTCTAAGTCCCCGAACCATCCTAGGATAGACCCTTTTTTCCTCCCCTTCATCGAGGGCGGATTGGCCCTGTGTCACCCCTGAGACGCGCTCCCCGGATTCTACCGTATTTTTGCTCTGCAGAGGGGAGCTGGTGCTTGAGGTTGAGGCGGGTTTTTTAATCCTCTAGCCTTTTCATGAATTTTTTTCTTAGGGCAGTCCCCCCGGAGCCCTTTTTTGACATGTTTCTCTGGGCAATTTTTTTGGGGTTTCCAACCTTTTAGGGGAATTTTATTCGAAGCCCCCCTGGTCTGGTTTTCTTCCATTCTGTTCTTTAACCTCTCCTACTTTCAATTGGCCTGATAGGGGGGAAACAGTTTTCCCTGATGCCCTCTTCCGGTCCCAGCCTCTTAGTTCCCTCAGAGTTATTCAGAACCGAACCCTCCTGGTCTCCAACCTTCTCCTCCAGTGAGTACCGTCTTTTCTGCACATGGTTTTCCCTACTGTGACGATTTCAGAGGCTTCCCCCCTTTCGACCCCCCCCCCAGTAGCGACTCCTTCTCGCCTCGCAAGAGTACGGCCTCTTCCTCCTCTAAAGTTGCTTGCGGGGTCCCGACGAACTCCGTCCTCCCACTGTCCCCCTTTTTCTTTGGAAAAGGTTGGGCCCCCTCCCCCACTAATTCCCCTACATAACATTCGTTTTTGTCCTGCATCCCCCGGTTTCGTTTTGGCTCTCCATGGATGATGGAAGCCCTTTGTCTCCTCTGTTTAGTTCGCCCCGTTTGACCCGGCGGCCATCCTTTTTTTTCAAAATAGCCGCTGATGCACTCCAGTTCACTCTCTGCAAGACCCACCTTCTTTTCCGCGTTGTCTTCTTTTTTCGCATCTTGATGCAGCAGAGCGTCCATCCTCCTTCAGCAAGCGAACGCTGATTTATTTTCCCTCGGCTGAGACGGTCCGTGTTGCCTCTCCTACTCCTCCTATTATTTCCCTTTGAGGCTTCCTCCTTAAGTCCATTGATGCCGCAATTCTTATATCTCGAGTTTTTTGATCCTTAACTTCTGGCCTCCCTTTGATGTCAGCCCAAGGGTATATATCTTTTTATGGTTGTGTTTGATCTCTTCTTTTTCCATTTGCTTTATCTCACCCCTTTTTTTTAAGTATCTACCGCACCGAAGGAGGTCCTCAGGATTCCGGAGTTTCCGCGGGCCCCTTCTCGGCGACTGTTTTCAACCACTCAGCTTTGCTTCTGGATGAGTCCCTCCATTCCTCGCGTCACATAGCTCTTTTTTCCCCAACTCTCGGCGGGTTCATTTTTCAGAGCGTCTCCTCCAGGCTTTTGAGCACCGTCCCTGCCATTTGAAGATTTTTCTCCCTGGAGATAAAGAAGGAGCATTTTTCGGTAAAGCGGAAGAATCCTTGTCTCAGACTTGTTGTTTTTGCGAACATATTGTTTTGTTTTTTTTTTCGTTGTAGCGTTCAGATATTGTGGACTTATTTAGCCCCCTTCTATTTAGTTTTAAGGAGGTATGCTGAGTCCCCCAACTTCTCTGGTTAGTGTATGATTTTTAGTTGTGCCCCCGCCCCCTCAAAGAAGGACTCTTATTTAGAGGCTTATTTATTCCCTCCGCTTCCCCTTTCCTGGGATCTCCGTTACCTTGATGGCCCTTTTGTCTGCCCTAAGAGGTGTTTCCGCATCTGACTTGTCTTTTCCGGCCTTTCCCCTTTTCTCCAGTTTTCCCCCCCCCTTCCCTTCGGGACTCCTCCTTGAGGTCGTATGTGTTTTTCCCGCTTCCCCCCCCCCGTGTTTTTAGAAACTAGTTTTGCCTCGGTTTCACGAAATGAGTCTCCCTTTCCCTCTTCCCCAGAGCAGTTCCAATTTTTCTTCTTCCTCTGATGGTGTCTCAAACGCCCTTCCCTGTCCCGCCCGGGTTCCTTTTGTCATTACGCCCCCCGATTCTTTCCTTCCCCTCCTTCAACTTCTCTGACCCGTTGGGCAGGCAAATCCGGCACTTTGTTGCCGTCTTCTTTCGCTGACGCAATCCTCACCGCAACCCCGTCCCCCGCAGTTTGTTTATCGACCATTCTTGAGGGATTTTGCCCATCTGCCCGTCCGCCTCCGTGTTTCTTTCTCTTTGCCCTTGCTCTTCCGCCCTCGCTTCATTTGAAACCCTCTTGCCCCGGGAACTTCGATCGGGTGTTTATTCTTTTTTTCCCCTTTAGTAGGCCTCCCCCCCTTTAGTGATTTTGTCCCTCTTTTCGCGCGTCGAGATGTGGGCAACGATTTTCGCTCCCGAGTCTTTCCTCCTCTGCTGATTAGTAGCCCGTCTCCAATAGCCCGAAATAAGTTTTCCCTCACCCTTCTAACTATCATTGAAAGAAAAAGGCCGTTTTCTTTTCCCTCCCCCTTTTTAAAATACTTTTCCGATATGATGGGAAACAAGGCCACCCGGGGGTTGACAGTCCCCTCCCCTCCCCGAGACTCTTTTCCCTCTGTTTACGTCTTACCCCCCTTTTCTCCTTTTCACATCTTGTAACTAAACGTTGGACCCGTTCGGGGTCTTCACCTGTATTTCTTTTTTTCATCCGATACCCCTTCTTAGGTGGACCACCTTCCGTACCTCCCGGAGCTCCCCCCACACCCCCCCAGGATTGCTTATTTCATGACTTTTGCGGGGACTCAGGCCCTTCTGAGCCGACCTGGGAGCCAGACTCCTTTTTTCTCCATCTCCCCTCCCTTAATGGAAAGGGTACGAATCCGCGTCGTATCTGATTTTCTTGAGGCTCGGGCACCGTCCTGCCCTTTGCCTTTCCCCCCCAAGCCGCCCTGAGGTCTTGGCAGATAGCCCACCCCCCTCCACCGGAGCCTCGGTACCTGTTCAGTCCAAGTTTTGTGACTGCGAGTCGAGGGCATAGACAGGTGCCCTATCTGGCCTGTAACTTCATTCTTTCCGAATCCTTACCCGATGATCACTGACCTTCCATGATGATTTTTTCTCTTCCTTACTCTCGTGTTGTTTGCTCTCTATTTCCCCAAAGGCCCCTTGTCAGTTTTTCTCGATTTCCCTCCTTTTTTTTTAGAAATCCCTGGCTAAGGCGTTTCACCAGGGTCGATTCCTCCCGCTTCTCGTAAAATCCTGGAACCTCTTTCTTTTCACCCAACCAAGTTACTCCCTAGTTAGTGGGTCCCATGTCACCACGAACAGACCATTGTTCTGGTTTGTAAAGCAAGCGGCCGGCCTTTGTGACAGACCTTCCAATTTTAAGTCCCCATCTATGTAGTAAGGAAGTTCCGTCTCTAGCCCTTTTAATACTTCTTTTTCCCCCCCTATCTCTCCCTCGCGCCTAATTGCCCCCTCCGTCCCAACTTTTGCATAGCCTTTCTTCTTCCGGTTTGCAAGACAGAGTGGGACTGCCCTTCCTTTCATCCATTACTACCCCCCTTCCCTTTCCCACCGATTCCCCCCCAGATGGATTAACCTTTTCTTAATTCCGAGAATGCTTGGACCCAACACACCCCCCCCCCCACTGATTTCTTGCTTTCGTTTTTTTTTTGGGGTGGTCGGGGGGGGCCTTCCCACCCGTTTTTAAGAAGAAACTTTTTTTTTTTTTTCCCGATCCCATCCCACGTGTATTTCTGCCTTTAGGTCCAGCAATACCGACACTCCGGTTCCTTTAAGGCATGGACAATTTTCTCTGTTGGACCAAATTACTGATTCCACTTTCCAGGCCAAGTCCCAACAGGTCATTTCAGATATATGCATTTTTCAACCCTCAAGAGGTGCTCCCCCGTCCTCTTCCCTTCCAGCTCCCTTCAAAATACTTTGACATGGTTCTTCTTTTCAAGCTATCCACCTTGGCGGCATCGCTGTTTCTCCCCGTTGGTAAAGGCCCCGCGGTCGTTTGTATCGTCAAGACGATCGCCGGACTAGGAGAAATATTTTATTTTTTTCCCCGCGACCCCTTCTCTGTGTCCACCCTGTCCCATTTTTTTCCTTTGCCCTTTCTGCATTTACGAGCCGGAAACCATGGCTAAGAGCGGTTCCAAAGTCGGATGTTTCTTCACCTTTTTACTTTGTTTCCTTCCCACCCAAGTAGGTTGGTCCCTGAAGCAGTCCTTGCCTTTCGCGTTCAATTTTTTTATCTCCTTCCTCCCGCATTTTTTTCCCCCCCTTTTCCCACTGCTCTTTTTCCCCCCCCCACAAGAGTTAAGCTCAATTTCCTGCGCGTAGCGGAAGTCGCGTTAGGCTCCCCCCATGGCTGCGCCCCGCCAACCCCCTTCGACCTTTCCAGGTGCAGAGACGTTTTACTGCAAAAGTGGTTTTCGATCGTCCGCCTTTCAGCGTTTGCCTGAACCCCCTTCTATTCTTCCCCCCCCTTTTCTTTTACTTCATTCCCGCTACTAGAAAGAGGTTGGTCCTCCTTCTACTTCTCTTCCGCCCCCCCTTTTACGGCTGTTTACACGGTTTTCCTTTAACCAACCTCTACACTAACATATCTCTTTTTGGGTTGGGCCCAGACCGTTCTTCCTCTCTTTGGCTTCCTCCTTCGTCTCCTTCTTGAAGCCTTTGTTCAGCTAGACACCCGTAAGGAAACTCCTTTGCCGATGTAGCCGCCCCCCGCTCCTTTATGTATTCCCCTTCAAAGAGAGGCCCCCCCATGAAACTTTTTTCCTGTGACGTAGTCCTCTCTTTTCCTTTGGTTTCCTTTTAGTCTCTTTTCAGTTTATGGGATAAACCTCGAATTACCATGTCGAGACTTCGCGACTTCCGGACTTTTGCCGAATCCCTCCCGACGATGATTTTTCACCGACGAGCTCGCTCCTATGCTCCTCTTTCTCGTAACATGAGATTTCTTAAAAATGTATTTCCTGAAGAAAAGGGACCCCCCGCTGATAGATCCTTTTACTCTGCCGGGGTTTTCTATAGATATTTTTTTGTTTGTTCATTCATTCTCCCCTATTTTTTTGGATCTCCCCCGCCCGATATATAAATTCAGGCACAAAGGATTCATTCTCGATGACTCCCCCCTCGCTTCGATGTTTTCCCCCCCCCCAGAGAGGAGGACTGGATGGTCGATGAGCTGGACATTGATTCTTGTTACCGCCAATTAGCGATAAAAAGTTCATTGATTTGATTTTACGAGAACCGGGCCGAGCGCCCTTCGCAGGTCTACTTCAGCAAAAAGCATTCCCAGTTTTTGAAAATTATTTTTCTAGGCTTTTTATGCGCGCTAGATTGCTCTAGTCCCCTATAGCGCCGGCCCTTGTCCTTCTCCGATTCCCATCGTCTCCCCTTTCTTTCCGAACAGAACTTGAGCGGCCCCACCGTAGGGGTTCGTTTCCCTCTCCCTTCTTTCAACCCCTCCCCGCGGAAAAAGCTTGCGAAGCCGTTCTCTGCCCCATTCTTCTCGTTCGGTTCGGGCTTTTCCCCCAGGATCCTAGGGAGTTGGCTCGTGAGGAAGTTTGTTGGTCCTGTTCCCTGCATGTCCGCCGAAAGGGTCTCCTAGCGGGGTCCCCCTTTCTTAGTTTCATCATTCGTCCGTCGTAAATGTTTTCGGTCGTGCTCATTAGGTGCTGATCTGCATCATTTTTAGGGAATCTCACCTTTTGCCTCTTTCTGAAAGTTACAGCTCAGCGACAGTTCCAATTCCTTCCGTTGTTCCCCTCTTATCCCCTCCCCGCTCCTGTACCGGTGTGCCTTATTAAGGAATAAACCCCCCTCCGTTCATGAGACCCACCTCCCCTTTTCCCCTTCCCAGTCCCTTTTCAGTCGCTCTTCCTTCTTTAGCGTTCCCGTCCGCCTAAGAAAGAAGAAAAACCCCCGGTATATGACAAATATTATTACTTCATGCCCCCTCCCCTCCAATATCCTCCCGGTTTCAGGTCAATCTTCGAACTGAAAGCAGAGGCTTAACCCTTCAGGAAAAGTTCCCCATCTCTCCGCGTTGTTATCCCTTTTGGACTTGATTCGGACGAACTTTTTCCTGCTTTTGCTTTTTGAACCTCGTCGAGCCTGCGGTGACATCTGTTAAGCAAATTCCCCCCTCTGTTCCTGATTCCTTGCCATTTTTTTTTAGCCCGGCCGCTCTCTCCCCATCGTTTAGCATCAGGGTTCCCTCCCACCTCTTTCAAGACAAAGTCCTTTCTTTAGTCTTTCCGCGTTTCACATCCTCAACCCTTTGCCTATTTCACTTTTTTTCTGCTTTCACCCCCTCGGTTTCTCTTCCCGTGACCGCCCACCGCCTTCCATCTTTTTAAGCCGCATGAATCACCTATCCCCGCCGGCATAGACTTGATCCATCGGTTTACCTCCCATCTGTGTTGGTCTTTTTATGTACTCCCGCTTCTTCTCAAGGAACAAAATTGTCGCCCCCGTCTGAAGGCGTTTGCCCCCCTGGCCTGGGTAATGGTGTCATGATTCCCTCTTGCGTCTCCTTAATCTGCGTCCTGTGTCGAGACAGCCTTTCTTTTGATACCTCGATTTCCTTCAGCCTTGCCGTCGTAACACTCGTTTCTTCGATCCCTTCGGTCGGGAAAAGAATCTGCCGTGCTGTGAACCTTCCGCTGTGGAGGTTTGGCCGTATCTTAACCCCACTCACGATGTCCCCCAATTTTTTTTTTTAAAGGGGACAAATTTTGACGAGCCTCGATGCATCTCCCCCTTTTTGAGAACAAGGATTTCCTACTGATTTTCGACCCCGCATCATGAAGTTACAGCCTAGACTCGGAAGGGGTGAGTTTTTTTCCTATGTCTTGACGAATCTAAGGTGGTTTTTTGTTCGGGGTTTTTCCACTTCCACCCTTGAAATGCCCTTTTCATCGAAGTAAGGAGTTAGCCCCCCAGTCTGAGCATTTAATTTCACAAACCTGTTCGATTCTCTCCTTTATAGATCCCCCCAACAGTCTTGGAACTTTGCCCCAAATTTAAAGATCTCTTAGTGGTACAATGTATATATTCCCCACCACCTCACCTTCCCGGCTGTTTTTCCCCCAAGTAAGGGAAGGATTGTCCACTCAAGATAAGATCCCGTCCCTGCTTTTTCTTCCTCAGTTCCGATCGACGGTGATCTCCAAAGAAGACCCATGCCCCCCCCCCCCCTTTAATATCCGCCCGCTTCTTATGAGCCCACGTAAACCCTTGTTCTCCGACTTTTCCTCTTTCCGGGTCTTTTTTTTTGGGGTTTTGAGTTGGTGTTGGTGGGGTTTTGTTTGGCCAGACATTTTTTTCCTTCTTCTTACACTTCTTTAGCCCCACGACCCCTGTTCCACCCTTTTTACCAGATGCCTTTTCCATCTATGGGATGCGATGCATTCTTTATGTTCCCAGGCGGGGGGCTTGTGACGGACACCCCGGCGTAAACTCCCTTGTTACAAAGCATTTGAACTTTCGAAGTGATCACGCGGTTTTTCATAAACCGTTCCTGTAACTGTGACTTCTTAATTGTAAGGCCTTGCCTAAGGAGACCCCCCCATTGTTCTCTTAGGAGTCCAGAAACGTAAAGGCGTGATGAAGATATCTGTTGTGAACCTAAGCGGTTCTTTTCTCATAAGACGGAACTTCCCCCCTACTTCAACATGTCCGGACGCATTTTTCCAGAAAATCCGCCCCAACAATCAGGAGTCCTTTACGACGTGGTTGAAGCTTCGAGCTTTGTAGCCTTTTTCGTCCCGCTAGCCGACCGTCGGAAGTATTCTTTTTTTCCCTTCGTGTGGGCTCTACTTCATTTTTTTTTTTTTTTTTTGCTGGAGGCTTGCCCCTTTTCTGCATGAAATTTTGCTTCCCCAATTTTTCGAACTGGCCCTCTGGTCCCCCTTCCTTCCGGTCCAGAAAAGTGTTCTTTTTTTGGCATAATAACCGTCGTGTGTCGTTTCTTTTTCCTCCCCTCTTCCTTTTTAGGAGAACTGTGTTATTTTTTCCTCTCCATAAAGAAGGGAAGGAAAGTCCTGCTCCAGTAGAAGCGGTCCAGAGCTATTTTTTCCCCCCTGTAACACAGCTAGCATTACGTTCTGCAGCCCTTCTTTGAGCTCCCCTGACCCCCCTGAAGCACTCCCTAAGGTCGTCGCCTTGACTTCACGGGTTTTTCAAGACGTCGGACCGCCCCTTTCTTTTTTTTTGTTATCCGCAGTGAATCGACCCTTCGCCGTTTTGACCTTTCCCGATAAGCGGCTTTCAGATACGGCTCACTGTCCGGGGGTTGGCCCTTTGGATGGACCACTCCTTATTTTAATCTGATTCCCGCCCGCCTTTTTACCCTAGTTAGTTCGGCTTCTCACTGGCGCGGCTGCCTTTTCCGCTAGAGACTTCAAAGGAACTCCTCACTCAGGCTAATGAACTAGCATCCTATTTAATGAAATGCCCCTATTGAACGCCCAACTTTTCATTCCCGTTGATATATCGATCCGGTTCCTGCAAAATGGCGCCTTTTCCAGCGAATATTCTTTTGTATTTCGCCGTCTCCCTCGGCCGCCCTCGCTCCGGCCCTTTTGAGCCAATCTCTTCTCGCGTTTTCCTTTTCCCCGCCCTCTTTCCCGCATGACTGCTATTCCCGGCGTCCGCACTTTTCAACAATTCGGAGCATATGAATGTCCCCCGCAACAGCTGAGAGGGGAAGCCCAGAACCTTTTTTTTGGTTTTTAGAGTATTTGGCGAGTTGGAGCCTCCTTTCCTTTTGATATCACCCTCGCCTCATTTCATGAGGACTTTTTCATCTCATCCATCTTCGGATTCCGCGAAGCGCTACTCTTTGCTTGGCTCCACAAATCATTTCCGGAGGGGCGATGTCTCCTGATATCCCCCCCCCCTCACTCGATAAACAGTTGCGTTTTTGATAGCCATGACATGTTTTAGATCGTCCGCTCAGGCCCCCAGCTCTTAGCACCGAGGGCTCGACTTGAAAGGACTGTCTGGAGGTTTTTTCTTCTTATTCCATGCGACGTCGCAGCGCTTTTACGCGCGCCATTGTCCTGAGCGTCTCCTAGCTTCAAAAAATATCCCTCTTCTCCCGAGGAACTGCCTCCCCATGCAACTGTGTCGGCGGGCTTTTTTTTACCCAATTCCCTTTTTCCGGTAACTTTTTCCCAGTAGACCGGCCACCCTTGTCCACCCTCTCCGGACCGATGCATTTTCCGAGGCCTAGTTTTCCTTTTCCGGCACCGACTTTTCCCCCTTTTTCTCATCGGGAAGGAACCTTATCGGATTTCTGCGCGCCGAGTGGTCAATTAATGATCGTCCTCAATTAAAGCTTTTTTGACTCCTTTTCTTTTGTGGTTTGTTTACCCCTTTCAGTCCTCGTCCTCTTCCCTTGAGTCTTATTCCTTCCGGGTTCGGTCTGTTTCCCGAACTTTTTTTTTTGTTTTTCCGACGGGTTCCCTAAATGAGTGATTAACCTGTCGGGTAAGGTTCTCCCCGCCCTTTTTCTCTGATTTCTTGCTTTCCTCCATTCCGCTCAACCCTTCTTTTCTTCGTGAATTCCCCCGGCCCCTTACTGTCATTCCTCCTTCACCCTTTGGAGACGCCATTCTGCCGGCGTTCCCCTGCCTCGGTGCGCCTCTCATTCCCCCCTAAGAGCAAGCTTACCCCCCTTCCGGATCGTTTTTTCCTGGCGTCGTCAAGACTTCTCCCTGTGCTGTCCTGAACCTTTGCTCCTCAAGAGCGGATTGACCCCTTCCTCCAACGGTCCCTATGCCAGGCGGTTTGCTCGTTGGTTCGTCTGCTCGGTCTTGATTTTGTCGCCGTCGCCGTCGATCTTCCCCCTTTTTGCATTTCGGTTGACACCCTCCAGATACCTTTTCCCCTTTCTACGATCTTCTGGTCCCCCTCCCCCGAAAAAGGGTTGCCCCTGACACCCGCCTGAATTGACAAAAACCTTTCGTTCTGAGGAGGGATAAGACTTTTTCCCGCCCCCCCCCCCAAGTGGAACCTACTTGCTCTGTTCAGTTTCAGGTCTACGGGGGGACCAGGACGCCCCCCCGTCCGCGAAAGAAGACGCCCGAATAATTGATCGATTTCCTAGACTTGAGCCAGGAAATCACCTGCGGTACAGCTTGTTTTTCTAAGCGTAGTACACTCGTGGTCAACTTCAACGTAAATGACTGTGATGCAAACCACCAAAAGGTCTGCCCATACTGGTTTAATTTTTGATAGAGCATCTTTTCCTGTCCATGGTAGCCCCATAGTCTTCGCACCCTATCGTCCGTTAATAAGGACGCCCCCCGTATACTTAAGAGGTTTTTTTGCTCTGTGATAATTTTTAGTGTTTAAAAGAAGAAGATTTCTTAGGTTTTGGTCCTCTTCATTTTCCCCCCATCCCAATGGAATTCCTTCACTTTTTTAAGTTACACACCTGATTTGACGTATTGTAACTCTTCTCGATGCATCGCCCCCGTTTAATTTCCAAGGAGCTTTCCCCTCCAACTCAATTTACTTGAACGATTTTTCATGTGAGTTGGTAAGATCTTTCCTTCCCTCTCCTCCTTTTGTCGAGAGATCGGTGACACCAAACCTGGCAACTTATCATTCTTCCCAATGTTGTTAAACTCAGTGCTTTGACTTCCGACCACGGGAGAATTCTCTGTTCCTGCCCCAAAGCTGCAACGATATTGTTGCAAACCACCACTTTTTTTTTCCCCTAAGCTTTCAGTGTGGGCGTCCCTGTCTATATGAAACACCGAAACCCCCTACACTTAGCTTCAAAATCCTTGTAAGGAGGTTGCACTTTTTCCCCGTTCGCTCTCAGACGTTCTCTTTTTTCGAGACATTCAACGGCTTCGATGTCTTCAAACGCTCCCCCTCTCGAGTAACTTTTCATCCCGCAGATATTCTTAGAAAGAAGCCTCAACCATTCTTTGAGAAGAAGTCTTCTGTACGGGGCCGTCTGGTTGCCCCAGTGGTACTCCTTTTTTAGAAGCGGTTTCCAGACAACGACACCGTCCCACGTTGATTGACAAGAGGGCTCCGTCCTTCTGTCTCCTCGCATTCTTCCCCCCTTTGCGGCGGCGTCCCCCCAAGGTGCCCGAACCTTGTGTCCTCTTGCCCTATTCCACGTTGCTTTTGCCGGCGTGAGCCGCCGCCCCCGTATGGGCTTTAATTGCGTCCCCCGCCCTTGTCGGGCATCTGCTTTGCGAGTGCCAGGCTGCTTTACTCCTAAAGGCCTTTTAAGCGCGGACGAGATCTTCAGTTTTCCTAGGTTTCCCCCCTCAGGTTTATAACCTAAATCTAGAAGCTGGCCTGTCAACTACCTTAAAATGAGGGCCCTTTTAAGACCTCTCAAGAGGCCTTTACCCAACACACAGGAGGACTAGAGTTCTTCCGTGGTTTAAGAATCGGTTTTAGTTGCTCTCCCTCACGGAAAAGAGAACATCCGTCCCGTACAGATTGTGTTAAGGCCGTTTTTCCCCTAGATGGGTGCTATAACGGCTTTGCGTCTTTGCTTCTTTTGAGACTAGCGGCCATGAATGGGCGCTTCCGCCTGAAGGCTTTTTTGAAGCTGGGCCATTTTCCGGGACGTTGTCTCATGACCTACGTCCCCGGATGTGGCCATTTTCTCTCCCCTGAAGACGGTTTTTGGAACTGATCGGGGGGTTTTCCCCCCTTCTGTACCGTTCAAGTACTCCTTTTTCCAGCGTCTGACATCTTCTGCAGAACGACAACTTGACGCACGACACCCCCTAACGCGCAGGAGTCCCTCCTGTTTCCCTGTCCAACCAAGTGGTGATATCGTCGCCCGCATTCCGTTAATCTTCCACCCCTCCGGGAAGGACTGATCTAAAAAGAAAGATCCCTGCCCCGGCTCCCCCGATAAGAACGATTCCACGCGGGGGGGACGTCCTAACACCGGCTCTTACACACCTCCCAATCTGAGGCGGGGTGTTAAAAGTGGACTTTTTGACCCCCACCATTTCTAACATCTACCGACGCATTTCACTCTGTTCTGTTATTTTTCCTTTCTGCGGAGGAGGTTTTTCTTCTTTTTAGGCGCCCATTCAAGGTAAGGAGATAGAGAGGCTACTTCAACGTAATTCTTTCCCCTTCAAAAGCCCCTATTCAATTCTACCACACCCCCCTTGCCGAGTGATAGAAGAGCATCCCTTTAGAGGTATCCGTAGACGCGACAAATGGCAATTTTACTAAAGCTCCTCTTTTAGAGACTTCTCTTCCGTCGACCGACCGTCTTTCCCCAGCTTTTTATTAATCTCCTTCGATTTCGCGCCCTTCCCGCGATCCTCTTATTCCTATTACATAGTAGCGTTTCTCTTTCGGAGGGAGCTTTCCAAGGGCAACCCAACCCTATTATATTGTACTCCTCATCTTTGGTTTGAGATTATCTTTTTTTTCCATTTGGTTCTCCAGCCATTTTTCCTTTTTTTTTCCCCACGCCTCGCTCTTCAGTTTTTGCTTTTTTCATCATCTCTCCCCGGGCAGATGGCATCTTGGCGATGTGGCTACCCCACCTTGCCAGGTGCGAGGGCGATGACCTCCGGTCCCTATCGTTATCCTGCGTATTCGGGGGTGCAAGCGTTTCTGCGCCGCTTCAATTTATTCTTATAGACCCCAAACTTACTTAGTCTGGAAGCTCTGTTAATGGTGGCCATTAACTGGAGATGCGCCTAGATATATCCGTCCCTTGCCATTAGGGCTTATCCTTTCTAACAAAGCTAGCGCCCTCCATTTCGGCAGACAA
>Ga0179593_1464672_pt1 | contig 13714 bp, 15 predicted proteins | sample CZODoug2_1_08_16_FD_185931 | JGI IMG/M metagenome (GOLD analysis project Ga0179593, IMG submission 185931) | Vadose zone soil fungal communities from Angelo Coast Range Reserve, California, USA - CZODoug2_1_08_16fungal (PacBio error correction) | ecosystem: Environmental > Terrestrial > Soil >... | reverse complement strand
TTTCTTGCCTTCCAACATTTGTGTCCTTTCTTTCCGCCGTTCTTTTTACGAACCCAAGGTACCGAACGATCGCCCGATTTTTCCCCCTTGAGGTCCTTCCCTTATCTGATCCTTTTTTAAATAAGAGACTCCCATTATCTGGGCCTCTGTGTTTCTAATCCTCTTTTACGATACAGATTCTCGCTTGACTTTCGTCATCCTTCGGACTTTTTTGGCAGTACCCTTGTTCCTTCTCTTGAGCCCGCCACTGTCCCTCTTTCGCCCCTGACTCTCCTTTTCCAAACCCCCCCTTTCACCGAATGTATTCTCCACCTGCCGTTTTCCATAGATTGGGGCCTAATCCACTTTCTTTCCTCTCTTTTTTTGAGAGATATATTCTTTTCCAAAGCTATTGTCCCCTCTTTGCCTCCCGGCAGGTCTCCTTTTATAGAGTCGTGGCAATCCAGTTGACCATTTTTTCTCCCTCTCCAGAGGGAATAGACAAAAAAATTTTGCCCTCTTCAGTATGATGCTTCCTCTTCACTATGTCTGCGGGATCCCCTCCAGTTCTTCGTAAGCGCCTTTCACCCCATAAGGGATATATAGTCCTCTCTCTTCTGTCCCTAAATGGATCATGTGAACCCAAAGTTTATTTCAAAACATGCTGGTGATCCTTGGTACTTTTCTAGCTCCCCCCAAAGGCTTCCTTACGCAACTGTCCCTCTCCGTCCGCGATACTGAATTCTGTGAGACAGAGGTCCTCCCTGTGCCAAGGATAGAGACCTGTCATACCTTTTTTTGATAGATATGAACCCTCTCCACCCCCATCGTCCGATCGTAAAATGCCCTCTTTGAGAACGATCCTCCACTTTGTTTTTAGGTTGGGAATTATTCTTTCTTGCCGAATTCACCCCCCCCAGTCTTTCTCTTCTTTTTTTTTTTTTTCAACATGTTTTTTCAGCACCCTCCCTCAGTACGTGCATCCTAACCCCCCCCCCTCGATAAGCCCCCTCTTCAGGTTTGTTCTAGTTCCCTTATTCTCTATGCCCAAGGGGTCCTGTTGTTTTCCTATCGTTCTGCATACTAAGAGAGGGAAAACCCGGGCTTTTGTTCTGTTCCAGTAGTTGAATCTCTTGGGCATGTACTCCGGTACTGGACTCGGGTTACTGCCGGAGCCCATCCCAGTAAGTTTACCGGAAACATTTTGATGTACGGGCTGAAACCCCTACTATTGACTATATATCTTCACTTAGATCGGCGACGTAATTTCAAAACCCCTTCCTGCCTCAGAATTCAGTAGTCCACAACCCGTTCACAACCCACATCCTTCTCGTTGTCTGGGTCTTCCCTACTGCGGCCTCAAAAACTCCTTTCCTTATGCATGACCATCCAATCCCCCCTCAAGATCACCCCTGATGTCTAGTTTTTCAACCCATCCTCCGGCGCACCATGTAGCGTTACTCTTATAGTTCCCCAGTCCCAGGAGGAGCATAGGTCTCCCCCTTTTTAACTGGTGAATGGGGCTGAATTTGCGTCATAGTTTGTCTGCCCGATCTCCTAGCCTTTCCCGTCTTGCTCTTTCAACCCCCCTCCCCCCCGATCCCAGGTCTTGTAATCGAGTACTATGTGATGTCCTCTTTTTGGCTCCCCCCCCTCGAATTACTGAAGTTTTCGTTACGTACCGTTCACGGTCGGCCCTCTCACACCTTAACCCCCTCGTGTCAAGCCCGGCGATTCCCTTCTCCTGCGGCTCTTCCCCCGTTCGAAAATTATAATGACCAGTCAGTCTTCATCGATCTGTCGGTCAGGCTCCCCTTTTCCCTCCCCATTCTTTTGAATGACCCCCTCCTGTTTTGGTGAATATTTTTCCAATGCCTGTCTCCGGTCCCCAGTTCACCCACTTTTTGCGGCAACTTGGACTCGTGACCAGCTTTTTAAAGATTCGAAGTCTATTCCTTTTTCTCTGTCCATAACGCCCCGTGTTTCTGTCCTCTTCCGAAACAAGCAAGCGACCGTACGGTTTCGCTTGTCTCTTATTTGGCCCTTTCTGCTTTTCGCGGCTCTTCTTTCTCCGCCTCTTGCTTGCAATCCAAGCAATGGAGGATTGTCCTCCCCTTCCTGGGCAACTTGGGTGCCCCCCAGTGCCTGTTAAAGCGTTGTTTCGTTGCGGAGGAAATTATTCCCGACGCCTCACTTTCCCGCGCCAAGTACGTCTCCTAGTTTTTTTAAACATGTTGCCTACTTTTCATATCACATGATCGGGTCTCTGAGACCAACGCGAAAAAACCCATCTTCCCTGCACGACCGTTCGCGCCGAGCTGTTTAGGTTTCCTAGTTGACCCACCAGAATATGGGACTCATGTTTCCCCACCCCCTCGCCCGTGAACCGTCCTCCGTTTGCCCTCCTTTTGAGTGTCTTGACGCGAGTCCTTTTCTCTCCAAATACAGAGTGCATCTTCCCCTCCAGGAGTCGTCGAGAAATAGGTCCTTTGTTCTCCCTGTTTTCTCAGGTGACTGAGCTTTTGCTCTGGTAAACTCTTCCTCTCTTGTTTTGACCTTAAGCCCCTCCCTTGCATGACCCGCCATGAAAACCTCCTTTTGCTTGGCCGACCCTGTCCACGAACCTCGGTGTCGCCTTTTACCTCCCTTAGGTGATAGTGAGCAATAGAGTTGTTTTGTACTGTGAGGCCTTTTTCCTCCGTTGTAGAAAGCCTTCCTGCCCATGCCACAGTTTCCCCTCCTAAAACTTGATATTTTTCCGTTTGTATTTCACCCCCCTTATTCGACGGGTGTACCACTTTAGTCAGTGGAACATCTCAAAACGACCAACCCCTGAGGAGCCACTTCCAATTTCCACTTTCTCTCTCAGGTTTCTCCTTTAGACACTTCTGATGGATTGATGACCTTTTTTTTGCCGTTATGCGGAGCTTCCGGATTTACCCCCGCTAGTGCGGTACGACTTTTTCTTTCGTTAATTCCTCAGGATCACTGAACAGGTTGCCATTTAGTTGTTCCTCCTTTTTTTTTTACTCTGTGATATACAGGACATGACACCTCCGTCCCCACCCCCATCTGCCTCAACGGTGTCCATTCCTCCCACCTATACCAGTGCTTTGAGAGGATTCGCCAACCCCACGGTTTTGTTTTTTTTGGGTCACTGGGAAGGTTGTTCTTGGCTGATAGCCAGCCTAACCCCCTTGAAGTGTCATCCCGATGCCCCTTCCTTCCGTCCTGATTATTCCTCAGGTGAAGTTTCCGTCCCCCAAGTTTTACTTTCTGTAGTGCCATAGCCTCTCAACGATAGACTCATTTTACCGGCACAACATCCTATTTCTTGGCATCTCCCTCCTCCTTCCTCCCCCGATTAATGAATGCCATTTGCTGCTCTTGGTTGTGAACTCTCTTTCAAACACCACTTCTTTCGCCTGATTTTGCCACTTTGGAATGTTTTATTTTGACTTGAAACATTCCCTTTTTTTCGTCCCTGGTTCCTTTCCTTCACCCTTAAGTTGCTTCCCTGTCTTGCCTCCACCCGCATGACTTCAGACGACCCAAGGATAACCATTTGGGCCCGAATACTACATTTTTTCTCCTCCAGCGGGTTTCTGCCCCCGGGTTGTTGGCTCCATCCTCCACTAACTGGAGGCTTGGTCGAGGCTCGTAACATGGTGTAGTCTACTTTTAACGTGGGTCTTCTTTTTTGACCCCGAGCCCCGCCCCAATTTTATAAAAGGTTTATTACTCCCCCCCTTATCAATGCTCATACAATCCTTTTCTAGGTCATCTCTGAACGTCTTAACCCAATCGATTTTTTAGGTTTCTTCTTCCAATCCTTTTTATTGTGATCCTTTATTCAATCTTGGATGCGGTTTGCCTTTGTTACCCTTTTCTGATAAAGAAAAACACTCCTATCTGACGTTTCTGTAGCAGCTTGTGTTTTTGATTTCTAGTCGTTCTGGGAAGAGGTTGATGAGCCCATGATTTTCCCCCCCCCCTTGCTGGTAAAGCAACATTATCTATTTGACTTTTGTTGCTCTTCAGCTTAGGCCTTTGGGGGGAATATGAAGTCTTCCATGCCTTCCACTCCCCCCATTTCTGTTTAACCACTGCTCCCACCCAGTGGTTTTGCTGCCCCGCCCTCCCTAAAGTCGTCCTTGGGCTGAAGAAAGGAGCCTCCCCCATCATATTCCCGATGTATCCACTCTGACTTTCCCCCATAACCACGCGCGTTTACCTGGTTCTTCGTGAGCGTCCGAACTTTTTTTTCAGAGCTTCCCAGTCTTTAGAAAACGAACCTGCGCAGGTCCCCCCCTGCATCTCACTTTGTTATTCTCTTTTTCCCTGATGAACACGGTGGAGTTAATGATGAGTCGTTCCTTCAGCCCTCAATTAAAGAAGGGTTTAGTTCCACATCCGCGATTTTCTGGCGCTCCCCATGCGTGTTGATGTGCCTGCCTCTCTGATCTATTTCATTGGATACTTAGGGGAAGGAATTATTTGCTTTTGCGGAGCGCGCCGTATCCCTCTCTGAGGTATGTATGCGTTGCAATCGAGCCTAACCTATTTCCCTCCCTTGAACCAATTGAAGTACAGTTTTCCTTTTTGACCACCCCTCAAAGCTATCTCTTAACGCCACCTTGTTTTTTTCTTGATTCTTAGATGGGCTTAAAGAATCTCTTTCTTTCCCTGACCAACCTATTACCCTCCTGTACTGCTTTTTCATTCTTCCACAGCAGCATTTGGTCTTGGCAATCCGATCTTTTTTTTGAGCGTTGGACATTGTTCCTACAATACATGCTCAGATATGTTTATGGTCTCTCTCTGTTTCTGTGTTGGTTTCATCCCCGGCTGACCCCTTTGGTTGGACTTTTTGTACCTTCCGTCTGTTTTTCTTTCCAGTAAGGATCGCTTTTTATTTTTAATTTTGTTGTGTACTTGTTTTATATCTCTGTTTATCCTGCAATGGGTTGTTGAACTATGTTTTGACTGTCTTTTGTCCGCGTGATCCGCTGTTTATGCGGGTCCCCTCCGTCTCTGGTTGTCTTTTCATGGCCACTTCCCTCGGTTTTAGGTCTAATGAATTTTTCTGTTTCGCTTTGTCTCCACGACCCTGTTACTCTGCTTCAGGACAGAAGTATTCAGTTTGACAGCCCTTCCCCCACCGTGGTTCCGCCTTTCCCCGCATCTGTCTTTCTTCCGGCACATACCCCCCCCCTGTCCCTGACGCCTCACTCCCCTACGATCAGAAAAAATAACAGCATAATTCTCTATTTTATTTTCTCCCCCCTTTCTGCCCTTTGGTGAGTTCGTCGTGTTTTTACCTGAGCTTTACAACACACGTCTTTCGCCAATTACCCCCTGATAAGTTTCAAACATTTTATCGCCTTGCTCCTCTTTTCTATTCCAAAATATGAGTAACGTTGTTCCTGGTGTCTCACATTCGTAAACGGGTTGGGGTTCTTTTCTACCTTCGACTTTAAGAACACCGTCACTTCGTCGTCTGAACTTCCCCCCCCTGGTCGTATTAGCTAGGGTGTGTTTGCCCCACTGTACCTTAAGATTGAAGTCTGCCCTTTCCATTTTCCTCCTTCTGTGAACCCAGCCTTCCTATATCTTCCTGCCTCTTTTACTTTTCACCCTTTTGGTGCTATACGCTTTTCTCTTCTCCCCGAGTAAGTCCAGTTCGGTGTCGCTTCATTTCTTGGCATGTTCTGCAGTACACATAAGGGTTTTATTCCCTGATTGATCTATTTCCGCCCTTCTTTTGCCCCTTTCTGGCCACTACGGCTTTAAACCCAGCAACGAAGTTTAAATTGACCAATGCTGCCCCGGTGGTCCTCCTAGCCACCTCCCTTTCTCTGGTGTCTTTTCACGTCGTCGTCATCTCTGACTGGAGTCTTTTTAAAGTGCCGGCTTTTTCTGGGGTGCCATCGAGCGTGTAATGGGTTGCCTATCTGCCTTTTCGGATTTGTAAAAACCATTCGACGCCCCTTTCCCGGTGATCGGACGCGACTGGATCCTCTTGATAAACTCTTCCGAAAATTTTGTTGTTTCCCCCCCTCAAAGATAGGATGGAAGGCTTCTAGTCTTTGTCTGACTGTAAGAAAGTAGATCATGCCCCCCCTTCATCATGAGGAAGTTGTTCGTTTCCCCCCCCTTGGTCCTTCTCTCCACTAACACCACTGGCCCTATACTCCCTTCCCGTTCAGACGACGCCAGCTTTCTGACTTCTGCCAGTATACTCTATTTACTCCATGTCCTCCGTGCCGAATTAAACTTCCCCACATTCTTTCTCGTTTTCCTCTTGCTGTCACCTCCCAGTGTGACCCTTTCCTTACCTTTGATCAGCAAATCATTTTTTTTTGCAGAATCCCGCACCAAACCGTCATTAGCACATTTGGAAAACGAGTCCCCTGGCCCCGTCATCTTTTCCCAGTAATTGCACCAAACCTTCATGCCTCCCTTCCCCCTAAGGCGTGCCGGGTGCGAGCTCCGTTATGACTATATCGCGTTTTTTGAATACTCTGTAAACACTTATTGCCTCCGACCCCCGTCCACCGATCTTTAACCCAGGGCTTCTTTTTTTGCCCGTTCCCAAGAGGTTACACTGCGGTTTTTCTTCAAGGCTTTTGCCCTGTCCTGTTTTTTGCATCATCCAGGAAAGGCCCTAGTCCGATGCCTTTTTCCCCCCTCCCCTTTTCCCCCATCTTCGACACGGCCCTCAACTCCCGGAAGCGCGTTTAATTGTGACCTTTTGGTTCACATCTAAGCACGTGAATTCCCCCCTCCGAGGACCCACCCTGAAATTCATGAACCCAGACGTCCGGTATTTTTTCTCTAACAGTTCGGTACCCCCGTCAACCCCGCCTGCGCCTTGTTCTTTCCTCCCTCCCCAAGAAACCCAACACGTTCCCCCATCCACCCACCAGCCGCTATTCTGTAGTGTTTTTTCCCCCCCCCCTTTCCAAGCTTAATTACAGCTAGCTTAATGTTTGCCCCCTCCCCCAGGACGCCCCCTGTTCGCATTTCTCACACCATGATCTGTCTGGTTTACTTTTCACTTTTTCTCTTGGGCGCGAATTATCGTTCATCTGAAGCGTCTCACCCCCCCCAAGGCACACAGAGATCCACTTTTCCCTTTTACATACTTTATTGCTCCTTCTTTTTTCCTTGTCTTCTGATTCATTTCCGTTTTTTTAGCTGAAGTCGTTTCACTTCTTCTATTAATACCTCGTAATCTTTTCGGAGCGCTAAGGGCGTTTGCCCGGCAACGTGACGGGCCGGCGTCCCGTGTATTCCACTTTTGAACCCCTTCAGCCGATCTCTATTCCCCCATTTTCTGTCCCGGATGAATGGACCTTACCTGCCCTCCATTTGTAGTACCAATCAGTTCTTACCGTTTTTTCATTTTCGAAATGGAAGGCTCGTGTCAAACCTTCCGTTGACTAATTTCTTTATCATCCCCGAAGTGGCGTTTGAGTACGCTATCCTCCCTTAAAAACCAGTAATATACCCTTTCTGGCTGTTGTTCTTAGCTATATCTCTATGATGCCATATGGATATAGCGTTGAGACCTTCTCCCCGACTTTACATTCCTCTGGTGTGTGCCTTTCTTCCTGGATGTTCTGGTTTGGATTCATGTGAATTAAACATTTGGTACCGTTTCATTCAGGTTCAGACGGAATCTTCTCTCGCCCCTCATGATTTTGACCCGTTTCGGACGTAAGCGGCTTGTTTATCGAAAGTGGGAACAGGTCATGAGAGACCATCCGCGGCACATGGGCGAAGATTGTAACCACATCCATATGAAGACACGTATTTCCCAGTTGGTTGATTACCTCAGATTGAACCCCTTCCCCCCCATCTGTCACACGCCATTCCGGCCCCTTTGTATGTTTTTTCTCAGGCAGACCCCCCTCCTGTTTACATCCTTTGCTCCTGATATAAGTTCCGGTCTTGCCTTTTTCCTTTGGATATGCCGCCCTTCTTGCGTTATTAGTATTGGCTCTTGACCCCCAAAACACGAGTTTAAAAATTAGCCCCCTCCCCTCTAAATTACCGCCTTACACACCGACCTTCTTTTATTTTCAAGAAAGGAAATAATTAACCATGTGCAACCCCCCCCCCCAGGGTGCTGTCCTCTTATTCTAACAGCCGTTAACTGTTCATTTCTTTCTTTTTTTCTCCCGTCTCTTGGCGGTGGCTTATAGTGAACCGCCTCTCGGCCATGACAATGTTTTCACCCTTCTCTTTGACTAGATTAGTCGTATCCTTCCCTTTGGGCGTGAACCCGTTTGAATTTAAAAGATCGTTATACCCCCATCGTCTCAACTTTCCTTCCCTATCAGCCCCCTGTGTTCTTCCCACCCTCAGGGCTTGTCCGTTACGGACCCTTTCGAAAGAAGTTCCTCTTCGTGCTGTCTTCCTTATTCCCCTCCATAGTTTTCTTCAGCTTCTTCCTTCGCTCCGCATAATTTCCCGTTCCCGCAGCTCACTGGTTTCATTTGGCCCCTACTGTTTTACTCTGGTCTATCTCCACTTCCCCGGTACCAAAAAACTTTTCTACGCCAATTGTATCTGATTCCCCCTCTCCTTTTTTTTTTGGATGATATTTAACCGTTCGGTCAGCATACCTGTTAATTTCTGTCCGGCAGCCCTCCCCACCAGTATCTTTCCCCATCACTAGATTCCTTCCTTTCTTTGCTATGAATGTTAGTCATTCCCCCGTTCTTCCGTCGAGTAAGCTCAGATCGTCTCAATCCAGGAATTAATTACTCCCTTGAGTCCATTACATATTCCCCTTCTTCCTTGTTTCTCGGAGGTCTGGTTGGGAGGGGGTGTTCAATGTCACTTTCATTTTCAGCTTGGAACTTATAATGTTAACCCATAATTACCATTTTTTGTCTACTCCTGATCCTCATCCCACCCTTTGGAATATTTGCTTTCCACTGACAACTAGTCGTACTTTCTCGTTCGTGGACAACCTCCCCTCTTGCGTTTTTCTTCTTCTACCCACAAGTTCACAGGGACTTTACTCGCGCCAAAGGTATAGTTTGCTCACTGAGTCATTTTTCCTCCTCTGACACCGGTCTTTTCTTTACGTTTGTAAATCCTCAGCAGGTGTTCGATTGGCTTTGTGTTCTTTTGGAGTCATAATGGAGGTCTCCTATCTCAAAGTTCGGTCTTGTGTTTTAAAACCCCCCCAACTCCCCTCCTACACCTTCTTGCCCCTATCCCCCAAATTACCGTTTGAGCTTGGTTCGATAGTCGATGTCCCAAGTCTTTATGCGTCTTTCTGCTCTAACATACGTCCTCTTTTCCTTTGGTGCGCCGAGATTTTGCTGAATTGTCTCCTGGTCAACCATTTCATGGCTTCCCCCCCACCCTAACCAGTGCGACTTACTTTTCCTTAGTTTGGGGCCCCGCTGCATGCGTCCTCTCTTTCTATTGACACCTGGCTTTTCCCACCTTTGACCAGCCAAATCCTATTCTCCTTCTCCAAAGATGTCTTGCGTGGGAGGTCCTACATTGACTAATTCCCATTCTCCCTGTCCGGCATGAACCTCCCCCACGTTTAACTCTTGGTTTTCCCCTCCTTAATCCCGGTCCTTCTGCTTCAGTCCTATAACTCCCCAAGCTTACAGATGCCCGTACTGCTCGTGGACGACACCCATTTCAACAACGTTCCGTCTTACTTTTTCTGCAGATGTCCGCACGGTCGTAGGAATTCGCCGCTGCACTTCTCACGACTTTCCTGCAAGTCCTGAGGGCGTTTGCTCTGCATCCCTCTCACATTGTGCACTCCCTGGCACTTCCACCACCATTATGAATTTACACTCCTGAAGGACCGATTTGGCCACTCTGAAGAAGAGAGCCCGAGCTATTTCTCTGTTCTTTTTTCACACATGGATATCTTTTTTCGGGCCCGGTCTATGATTGAACTGGGAAGCCCCTCGATCAGAGATTTTCTTTTTAATTTGACAGAACTTATCTGCTAGACCGTACTCACTACCCTTCCCCCTCCATGACCCTTGCCAGGTCCCACTTTTCACTCACTCCCCTTACCTCTAAAGAAATTGTATTCGTATCTGTTAGATAGTTTTTATGGCGAGAAGCTGGATTTTCCTGCATGATTCCGCTTCTCTACACCCTTCCCATTTCATCACCATGACGGGATCATTTTTCCCCTGACCGCGCTTTTTTGTTTTTGGTCAAATCATTACTTTTCATGTGCTTTTCGCTTTACCTACTTGACATGCTAAGGTTCTCACTTTCCGGTTGGGTTATAAACGGACCCACTGGATCTTTGTTTATGTACCCTATTTCTAGGACTTCTTCTCCTTTATTTCAATGTTTTCCGGCACTTCACGTGGCAAGTATTTTGTGGCTTTACTATTCTCCCACCTTTTTTTCTTCACGTCGACGAGCTGGCCTCCCTCTTCTGATATGGTTTCACCGGACTTTTTACTTCCGTGCCTGCTCGTTTCACTCATTGCTCATGATGACCCCCCACTATTCTTCCTTGGTAGTACATGGGACCGCCTCCAACAAAAAGATTCACCCTTTGTTAACTCCTTTTCTTTTATTCTGGCCCTAGCATCCTGTTCTGAATTAATAACTGTCTCAAGCCCCATATATGTTCTCCTGATTGTTTGCTAGCCATTCTGGAAAGTTTTATGAGCTTCGTTCTTTCCCCATGATTCCAGCACACAGTTATTTTCTTCCCTGATCGAAGGTCACACTCCCCCCCCCCTTTCCAGTGCTACAACGTGTTTCGTTGACATACTCTTCCTTTTCCACCCTTTTTTGCAATAGTGGTCATCTCAAGTCTCCGGTCTTCCTGTGCACCGTAATACTTAAGAAAGTAATTCGTCGTCGTTTCCACATTTCTTCTGTCTCCTTTTCCTGGTGGTTTCCTTGGCCCTTTCCTTCCCTTCTTCCTTGGGACCGAATGTCTCAATACTCCCCTGTCTTGCTGATGGGCCCCCTCTTCTCCCATGCACTCTGGAATTCAGTTTCCGTCGCCTACTCGTCACTTCCTCCGTTTTAATGCTCATGAACTTTTTTCGTCCTCGGCAATGGTTTCCAACAGAGTATCTTTATATTCCTCCCAATAGAAACGGAGTCGGAAACCCCTGAGGGCACCCGACGCTGTGTCCCCCTACCAACCGCGGAAAATATTACCTGTTTCCGGCCCAGATCTCTTTCCCCCCGTTGTTGTTGTTAGAGTTTAGTAGTAGACCCTGATTCCTTATGTGCCAGTGCCCTGACTCTTTAGGGTGGTGCCTCCCTTTCCCCATTTTCCCTTGGGAGGATCAAGATAAGTTAACTCCCCCCCCCTTTTGTACGGCCGCGGAACAGTATTCCGCAGTCCCCCATGGACTTGTACGCGGGTAAATCAGTGCCGCCCCAATCAGTCGTGGCATACCCGTCGATAGTGATTGTCCTATCCCGTTATTAGGCATGTCAGCCCCCACGGGCTCCTGCCCAACGTCCCCCCATGCGGGACGGTACTTCACCAGACACACCCCCCTGATCGCGATACACATTTGGAATTGTTCGACGACGATTCTTTGAGGCCCCGTCCCCTCTGACCTCAATCGTTTCTCACTGAGTTTACCGGCACAGATTACAAAACATGTCCTGTCTATTCTTCTAACCCCCGGTGTCGCATACCACTGATTGAGGTGGAAACCAAGGGTGGTCGACCTACACCCTCAGTTTTGACCATGTTTCCCACCACGAAGTCCAGGCCGCATATGATAATGGCCCACCCATATGACGTAGCCTCCCGTTCAGGGGTGTGAGCAGGTTGATCCTTCAAGTGAATATTTTTCCTCGTTGCCTAAGAACCATAAAAGATGAGGCCACCACAGGGGGATGCTTTGCGTTGTAACATGGAACCCATGCGGGCAGGACTCATTTCCAGGAGGCTTTTTTTTCCCAGACTTCTGCCATTCAGAGGCCAGTTATTTTCTTGAACCATGACCTATCGATGCATCCGCAATTTCATAAAGCTCTCGTTGTCCCAGTGAAGTTTAAACCCACGTTGCCGCACACGTAATCTACTGTATCCCAGTCAGTAAACGCCATTCTCTGGTCGAACCCAATGAGGCGGACCAAGTCCCACCTCTCCCGTGGTCCGGTTGATCCCCAGAACCATCACCGCCTACACGCCAGTTGTTTATTTCGTTCAAAAAAAGTCTTTCGCCGAAATGGATTAATCTGTTAGTTGCCACCGCCCCCAGGAGGTTGAGCCCCGTTTAGATACGCATGAATGCCCGTACTTTGTTGATTACACTCCTATTTTTCGTGCGTTCCGGATCGGGAATCCCGCGCAGGCGCATCCAATGAAATCAACCGGACCCCAGGGCCTCTTATGGGCGGATTTCTACTCCTGGGCTGTTTGCTACACTTGCTTCGTTCCGGCTTGCCTCACGGGTTCCCAGGCAAACCCCTCCATACCCCGAACTCTCTCGCCTCCAGGGCAGACGGATAGGTCCCCCAAGGCTCTTTTTCGACAAACTAAGACGTCATCGATCCAGCTCGCATTCTCTTTTCCCCAACCCCTGCCGGAAAGTCGCGTGTGCCTCTACTCCCATTGAACTGCGCGCGGATCCCAAGGTAACAGTCATATTTCTCCAACCCGTTTTCATCGTCGAGACGTTCCTGGACGGCATTGGCCACGTCCTTGCCTTTGCTTTAAGACTTTCCCTCTCATGGCGCGTGTTTCTTACTATCGTTGCATCTAAAAACGTATCCCCGACGTTGTTAGTTTTTCGTGCGACCCCATGGTCTCCCCGCTCTCTGTTCCCCCTCCTTTTTGCTTGACAATTGGCGGCGAGTTACATCCTGTTTTTTCAAGGGAGGCTCCTTGTGCTGTTTGAAGTGAAGGCGTTGTCGCCGGCAGTCCCGCATCTTTCCCGACCACCGTTCCGTTCCGGTTTCTTTCCTTGGTATCCGATGTTTGAAACTATTTCTTACTCTCCCGAGGGCGCTTCGAACTCCCCCCAAACCCTTGCTCGCAACTGAACTTTATCGCCAGGTGTGGGTTGTGAGCCAACTTGTTGACAATGCCGGAACCATCCATCTGACCCGGTCCATCGTTGCAACATTGTTGACCGTTTTGTAGTTTTTCATCCCGTTTCATTGCAGGTTCATATCAATGTCAGATAAGGCTTAAACCTCTGCTTCGCTGATGTTCCGGTAAGGAGTGAGAGGGGGGGTCTGTGGTCCCCCCCCCACGCGCCTTTTTTTCCCTACTAAACTTAATGACTTACCGCTAGAACTCCTCTTTGGTTAAGGTATCACTTGTTGGAAAGTCTTTCCTCATTGCGGTCCTAAATTTTATACCAACCCACTTTTTTACGGACGTATCCTCTTCCTGCGTGTAGCAGGCCCGCAGCGTTCATCAGCCCGTCCCCTAACGATCCGGTCCTTACGAACTGCTTTATGTGATCCCATCCCCCCCCCTTTTGGAGATCGGGTGAACCTACCCAACGATTCACATCCCACTTCCCCCAAAAGAGCTACCCTTGCCATTCTCCAATTGCACTTAGACTTGGATTAAGACGTTGACGTTCCCGTCTCTTATCGACTGCCGGATTTTTCACGCCTTGTCTCGTTGAAGGAAGCCTGATCTGCCCTTCATAAATTTCAACCCTGGGCGAGAAATCGTGTTGAATTGGCCAGTCCTTTTTGACACATGCCCTCCACACAGGTCACACCAACGGTA
>Ga0179593_1404301_pt1 | contig 13714 bp, 15 predicted proteins | sample CZODoug2_1_08_16_FD_185931 | JGI IMG/M metagenome (GOLD analysis project Ga0179593, IMG submission 185931) | Vadose zone soil fungal communities from Angelo Coast Range Reserve, California, USA - CZODoug2_1_08_16fungal (PacBio error correction) | ecosystem: Environmental > Terrestrial > Soil >... | reverse complement strand
TTTTTCTCTTTTTTCCCAGGTTTTGCTCTCCTTTTTCTCCATCGGGTGGAATCCCTCTCATCTGATGAAATCGACGAGTCCTTATTTTCCAAGACCTTTTGGTTCCCTGGTTCGTTCTCATCTTTCCTCGTATCCATCGATTCTCGTCGCCTTTGGATCCTTAGTAAAATGTGCCTCCCCTGTTGTTCCTGCGTTGGCCCAAGGGCTTTCCTTTCCTTTTGGCTGTTCGGCCCATTACCGCAGCAGGCACCCCACCGTCATACCTGTGCATCTCCACTGGGATTGGTATCAGTTGACGACTTAATCTGCTTCCCGGTCACCCTCCTCAACGAAATTTGGAATGTCAGGTGTTTGTGTCTTCCTTTAGTCTCGACCCCTTCCCTCCACCCATTTCAGACCCCTGAATGGAAGCCAAACCTCCATATTTTTTTGGGTTGCTGGTTGCCGATTCACTCCTTTTCCCACTACCCCCTTTTTTTTGTACTCCGCTTACTCTTTCCCTTCTTAGTTGATCGTCCCACAGGTCATTCTTGACTCTCTTCCACTGTACCGTTTTTATGATCGTTTCGACCTTTTAGAAAAGTTCCATGCCACCTTTTAGTTTCCTTTTTTGAGAGTGCTGTACGGTCTATTAAGGTAGCTCGCGGCTGGATGCAGTGAAATTGAGGTTTTCTTTCTCTTTTTCTGCGTCCTTACCCCTTGCGCACGGCTTTAAATACACATGTTTCTTCTGGCACCGCCCTTTCCCTAGAGAGTGCCCCATGTTGGCGCGCGATTAGCTTTCTCCCAATATCCTGCTGGACCATCTCCGTAGGATGGTTTTGTACCTCCCAGCTTCTCGATGTCCCTCTTGCGTCTTTGTTTCTTCCACCTCTTCGCGTTAAATCTACGTAAATGGCTCTCACTGTTTTTTGCTTCTTAACGCGACCCATTCTCAACTTGCCAACCGGGTTAAACCTTTTGCCCTCTCTTCTTGCGTATCTTCTGTTCAGTGACGCCCCCCTTTGCCCGCTAATTGAGTTTAAGAACGTCAGAAGTAACCCTTTTAGGAAGCCGACCATTTTTTTCCTGTTCCCCCTTACATCCACATTTGCCTGCACGGTATTTCTTTAAAGCCTTTGCCCCGATCTCATCCTGCCAGCCAATTCATATGCCAAGCTTTCATTCGGTTTTGTTTTCCCTTACCCAACAGGGTTCAGGTTGGGTATTTTATTTCGGTCTATTTTCTCGGTCTGGCGCCCCGGCAGGAAGCACCTCTGCCTTCTATGCTAGTCATGTGGTGTCTGGCTTTTTTCCCCCGGTCTTTACGGGATAGAGTAAAGCTCTTTTTTTTTCTTACTCGGATGATGCTTTCCCCCCTTTTTTCGCGACCTCATCAAGGTCCCCCCCCCCCCCCTAGTTTCCCGGATGCCAAATTGATTTGTCTTTTTTTCTTGTAACGAGACGCTTTTCTTTTCTCAACGGCCTCGGGTGCCTTACCGGACTTCCATCGAGGTTGTCCCCTGTATCATAATTTCATTTCCTCTTTTGAGGCCTCTGCTTTTCCACCTCTCTTCTTTCCTTTGTTTGGTGTTTGCGAGAGTCATTCGATCCGACGTCCGAGCTTTTTCCAACCCTTTGCAGGTTTTCATGATCGTCGCTGGGTAGATGGAATCGCGTTCTGCGGCCTAATTGGCATCCCCCCTCGCTGGTCCGTGCAACTTCACGTACCGCCTGTTCCCCCCCCCCCCCCACTATTTTATCCTTCATCTTGATAGTTGTCCTTGGTTCTCGCGCGCCAACCTTGACGCTAGACTTTAATGCTGCCATTCCGAGGCGTTTTTAAATATTTTTTCTACTTGATTTTGCATTTGACTTCGCCATTTCAACAAGGACATAGCCCCTTTTTGGACCGCCATTCCTCTTTTTGATTTAACCTTTGTTTTCCTTCGCGCAGCGTACTGCGATATCGGACAAAAACCCCTCCCCCCTCAGACACTTTTCTTGGACGTTTCCGCCCCCGAATGGCTTATTGGATGTCTTAGGTTCTCTTTTTTTTCCGTGCTTTTTAGAGGTCATCCCCGGTCCCCCCCCTCTTTTCTTTTTTTAAATTGGGACCTTCGCCACCGGCCGATGGTCTTTCTCTCAAAAGGTTTCGTTTAACTCTAGACGGAAGTATCCCTTACTGCTTGGGCGTCATTTCCCTGTATAGTCCATCCTCATCTCGATTATCGTTTCCTGTTGTCAATTTTTGATCGAGGTTCCCGCGGATCACCCTCCCCCGGCCTTTCTCCGTTTCCCAGCGAGATTGCCGCTCTCTGCGATTTGTTTTTCTCCAGTGTTCGCCCCCCCGTCCGGGGGACTATCTTTTTGTGCCCCCCCCCAAACCCTCTACGGTCCCTTTCCCCCTCTTCCTTTGAGGGTCTTTGCATCTCCCCTCGCCTCTCCCACTCCTTTCGCTTAAGGCCAGGGGTTCAGGCCGGGTCCCTCTCTTAGTCCCAAGCCGTGTTTCTCGCCCCCCTGGTTTATACTTTTTTTCAACTTCCTTTGAGTCAGTGAATGACTTTTCCCCCCCCAAAGTCTCTCGAAACGTTTGGATGATCGAATCCCACAGCCCCTTTCGATCGGTTTTATCTTTCCGGCCCTATTGTACAAGTGGTCGGTTGTCTTTGCCTTCTGCCGTCGTCAAAGACCTGTGGGAGGCCCCTTCACCTCTTTCCGCCTTTAAGCGCAAGAGTCCACTACAATTTGCATTCTTTTGGACCACTTTTTTTTCCTGTGACCTGAAATACTTGAAAACAGGCGAGCTATTGCGTTTTTGTTGGCTTCCCCGTGTAATGGTGTTTTGGTTGGTCCCTTTAAGGTTCGAACCTTCTCCCCCCCCCCCCCCCCAACTCTAAAATTTTCTGTTTCGTTAGTGCCGATTTTTCCCCCTTGAAGAGATGACCATTTTCAAGTCCGAACTCCCAATCATCTCTTCCTTGCAACCTGCCCCCTTAGACGGTTGGTTTCCTGGGGACGACCGCCGAACAGCCCCCCAACTTCCCCGCGTTTGGCCAAACGTCTACGTCACAAATTCGTCCTGGTCCCCAGTTCTCTTTCACGATACATGACCTCAAATGTTCCCGATGAGACCCGAGGGTTCCCTGGGACCTCCAGTACGTATGCATTCGCAGTCCCAGGTTGCACCGCCCCGAGAGTCCCCCCTCTCTCCCTGGTGTCTACTTGACTCTTATTTAATCTTTTTCTCCGCGAGTGGAATAGCCAATTTTTTTTTTTCAGGTTGACCCCTTCTCCCCGTTTAGGGAATGGGACCGACGGCTGCGCATGAAATCCCTCTGAGTTTTTGTTTCCCAAACCTTGTGTTTTTTCCTGTCTATCTAATCCCAGTCATCGATTCTTCTCCCTTTTTCTCCCCATATCAAAGGTTAAGACGGGTTATCTTTTTCTTTTGGTTCTGCGGCTTTGTTTTTTCTTTTTTAAGTCCCGCCCCAGGCACACCACCGGTTCCCATAAGCGTTTTTGGATTGTTTCTTGTTTTGGGGGGCCCAACGACCCTTTTTTAACCTCCCTCCCTCTTGTGCGTGCCCCCGGCCGAACTGTCCTTTTGCATTCCCCACTTTTTTTTTTTTCTGGCGTTCTGACCCTTCCCTTCCACCCCAAAGGTCAAAAAGCACGGAAAGTCCCCCCCCCCCTTTTTTCGTTATTTCGTGGGTTTTTTGATTTAAGTTTAACTTGAGACAATCATGACACCCTTTTTTTCCAGCGCAGGAGAATGGGATTTCCCGCCCCGAGTCCTACTTGACCATAACCTTGCTTTCCCCTCGGCCCGATCGTGGCCGCCCCTTTCTGCCTCGTTTTCTGTCCCCCGTCGCCTTTTCGTTCTTTCGTATTGAATGGCCTCATTCTGGGTCCCGATCGCGATTGTTTGCTGGTCAAATTTGAGTTCGGACGTCCCTTTTCTCCTTCCCACCCCCGTTGTGTCGCTCAAGGCTTTTCTTCCCACCCCTCTTTCCCGGTGTGCCCTCCCTATGGACTTTAGCGAGTTGTCCAATTGTTTTTTTGTGGGCTTTCCTTCTCTTGGTCCATCAATCTTTGTCCTCATTGCTGGTTTTGCCTCACATCGACTTTTGTGTTTTTCCCCCCCTCCCCCTTTTTCTTTCTCGTCCCCGAGCGTGTTGACACTTTTACCCACATCTCTCCTTTTTGCCTTTCCGTCCCTCTGAACGCCCGAAAAGCGTTAGTGATAGTTACCGACCTCCCTCCTCCGCCAACCACCACGCTCCTTTCTCCTCTGTATTCTTCTTTTAGGTGAAGTGGACGCCCCCCACCTCACAGTTGCCGGCTCCTTTTTGATGTTTTTTTCCTCCAGTCTTTTACCTTTAGTGCCTTATCCGACTCCTCATCCCCCCGCTGCGATTTCAACCTTTTCCATGTGCCTGTACCTTTTTTGTCTTGCCTCTACAGCCCTTTGCCCAAGATTCCAAGCCTAATACTAAGCCACAGTTCATTTTTGGGCTCTAATTACCTGGACGTTTTCATTTCTTATGGTTTGTCCTTTTTCTGATATCTCTGGGGTCTCCTTCTCCCCCCAACTTTGACCCCCAGCACGAGGACTGCTGCCCCATTTCTTACTGTGTTTGGTTTCCAGGTGACTTCACCCGTTCCTAGGTAACCGCGTTAATTGTTCTCTCCCGTTGCGCCGCCCCCGATGACCTTCACCTTTCGGTCGCTAACAACTTTCCCCATATTCAGATGAACCCCTCCCGCGTGATTCCAGATTGTTTTTTCGGGGAATTTCGTAACCCTTCTTATCCCTGAAGATGGCAGGCCTCTGACAACATTAACGGTTCTTCCCCCTTCCGTTGTGCAAGCTCCTCTCTATCCGTCTAGATTTTTTTCTCGGTCGTCGATGTTTCTTATTTTTCTTTCTCTTTACTCATTTTTGTTGAGAGACCCTTATCCGGCTCTTTTTCCGATACCCCAAGCCTTGAATTCCAATTCTCTTTTCCCGAGTTCTCCGGCCCTTTTAATTTTTGAATTACTTCTTTTTTTTCTTATCTCTTTTGACTTCAGCGTTCCGAAACGACCAAACAACCCTTTTCATCGTGATTCATGTTGATTCATCCCCTTTGTATTTCGCGGTCCAACCCCTTTCCTCAGTACTTCATGTGATCCGCCTCGTTCTCTTCCCTCGAAATATTCTCTCTAGTTGCACTGTTGAAACTGCCACCTGCCTCAACAATCCCTCGCCTTGGGACTCCCCAATTCTCTTTTCTTGAACTTTGGTCTTCTTTTTCGCTCGTTCTTATCGGAAAAAACCCTCTCAAGACTTCTAAACTTTTCCCTTGGTAGTACAGCCCCGAATTCGTTTGGTATTGGCTGGAAGTAGGTCTCTCGTCCCCTGGCTTTTAGTAATCCCATCCCCTTTTCGGTCCCGATGTATTTTTAAGTTTGGCACCCTTTTCGGATTCGATTATCTGTCTGCCTAACCAAGGTTTCTTAGGTTTTTTTTCCTTTTCTTACACCACCAGCAAGGTGATTATCGGGGATTTCACCTCCCCTTCATACGCACCTCGTGCGCACTTTATGTCTGGTTGGCACTTTGGTCTGTCGGTTCTTTGCTTGATCTTTTTTTTGCGTGTTAAGGTGGATTGTTGTTTTTCACGTCACCCACAGTCGACACATACACCGGGGTTTCCCCCATGAACACTTACACATATGCTATTTTTTTCCTCAAAGATTGTTGTCATTCTCCGCCCCCCGACAGCAACCCCCGCGCTACCTTCCATGTTTTACGAAGGGGGCCCTTCAAAAGACCGAATAACACTGGTTTGTCCTCAAATTTATTTTTTCCTGTCCAACGCATTTGCCAGCACATTGCACGTGCCGCGCTCGACGATCTACCTCCTCTCCCCGCGACGGAAACATCCTGTTTTCCAGCAGCAGATACAAGGGGCTTCCATCGACTGGTGCGCACGCACGCCCCGCGCCGCCATTACGAGAACATTTTCCCCGGGACCGGCCTCCCCTAAGTCAGCCACAGAGTCGTTTTTTTCTTTCACAGTCGAGAATAAAGCATTGGATCTGGGACACGGGCCACAAGTCGACATGTCCCCCGCCCCCTTGTTGCAAATCATCCTGATGGTCTGGTTTGTGTTGGTCATTCCGGTGTCTTGTTCGTAATGGGTGGACCTTTCCTTGTCTTGGACTAACCCCTTCTCCACCCCGAATGCAATTTAGGTTCCGATACTTTCCCTCTTTTGAACAGTCAAGTCTGAAGTCAGCAGTGTTTTGCACCCGAAGTGGATTTAAACCCAAATTCTGGGCCTTTTTTTTTGTTGCGAGGGGGAATGAAAGCCGAACCCAGCACACGTTGACAAACAGCCTTGGCCCAAAAGACGCAAAACTCAACCCCGTTCGGGTCAGGGACCAAGTCTTCTCGGACGATTTGATCCGCACCCCCCTCCTGAGACAGTTTTGATTGACCGAACACGGTCCCGCAATTTTATACGAAAAATCTTTGATCCTGCGCTGTCTGCTTTCCTCCCCACCTCCTCTTGAGGACCCCCCCTCTCGCCCCATCTGCTCCCCTATAAATGATTATCTTTTCCTCTTCCTCGTTGTGAGATCCTATTTTCTCCGTTTCGCATGTGGCCTCATAAATCGGTTATATCGCTTTGCTCGAGGTACCCGACGAAGGCTACTCTCCCCTTGTGTTGCGGGTTTCGGTCTTCCCTTTTCATCCGTTCATGATAGGATAAATCCTCTCCCCTCGCAGCCTTTGAACAGAAATGTTTATTTTTTTTTGCTTCTTTTTAAGGGTTTGTTTCCTGCTTGTCTTTCGCGTCAGTAAGTCTCCTTCACCCACCCCAGGTCCATCCTGCGTCTTCCCCTTTCCGTTCTTTTCTCAGTGCCTGCCGGGAATTAAATCATCTTTTGCACCTCTGCCCCTCACCATGTGTGTTTTTGTCTTGTCGTTTGAACATTAAATGTCCATGCTCCCCCTTTAGCCAAAAAACCACATGCGTTTCAATATCTGATTCTTGGACTTCCTTTTGCCGATTTTCCCCCTTTTCCCGGTGTCCCCAGAGCTGGTCGTTCAACAAGCGATAAGCGTGGTTCACCTCTTGCTTCCCTACACAAGGTCTCCCTTTCCTCCCCTCTTGAAAGTATCACAGCCTCTATTCCTTTTGGCCCCCTTGTATCCCCTCTGACCACTTTCGAAGATCGTGCTTATCCGCCGTTTTCTGGCTTCGATAATTTTTCTCCTGGTCCGTGTTTTCTTTCCCTTCTGTACTTTCACGTACCAGTTTTCCTTCAAACCCGTGGTGCGAGAACGTCTTTTCACCTCCAAAGCGGCCGCCAGAGGCTTTTTCATGATGGCGCTTCCCTCTTTCTGGTTCCACCACATATTGTTCCTAGGAGCTTCCTAACCTCCTTGGTTTGGATCGAGTCCCCCGATATGGTTCGACACCCTTTTTCCTTCCAACATCGACTCTGCCCTTACTCAGTCCTTTGACACCTAAAGCCGTGGTTATCGTTCCTCCTCCTCCACTCCGAAATGGAAACGCCCCTCCTCTTTCTCGGAGTTCAGTGATCAAGCAGTGCCCTGCTTCCCCCTCTGGCGGGAGAGACCTTTCTTAGCCATTTCTTTTCTGAAATACGCCTCGACTTTCTTTCTTTTCCCCCCACGGCCACATCACCGTAAATGACGTGATCCCCACATTCTCCCAAGCTCGACAGCCCGCCCCAATCCTCCCGGCCCCAGAACTTCGGGGGATGATCCTACAACAGGGAACGGTTATTTTTTGTATGGGGTTAGCCGTATCTCTCTTTCCTCTGTTTGATGCGGAGACCCCAGTGTCTAAAACCGTACTTTCGTGTCCTTTTTTTTTTCCCTGGTGGCCCCTTTTAACGCGGCCCCCGTCATTAAGAGCTTAATTGGCAGTTTAGCCCCCTTAAACGTCTAGCCATGAAATTATCTTCTTTCCCCAGGTTAGAGTACGCTATAACCCCTTTTATCCTACTTCACCGCCTTCCCCCCATAGATCTGCAATTGATGTTCGTAGTTGGCTTAAAGTGCTAGACAGAAGATGGCATCCACCCCCGGTCCCTGATTACACATTTCCCTGCCAGTTCTCGTTTGCCAGTTTCCTAATATTTCCTTTTAATGAATTATCGGTAGAGGGCGCCATGAAATTTTATCATTTTAATCTCCTTTGTTTGTCATCTATTCTCCTCCTAGATGATTCCCCAATTTTTCCTGAAATGATCGTCTTTGATTGCTGGCCCCCCGCTAGTACTTCACCGTTACTATCCCCCTAGGCCTCGTTTCGTACCCCCCATCTTTTTCCGAAATTGCCCCTTCCTCACTTCTGATCATCCTGGATCCTTGTATCTTTTCCCCCTGACTTTAACTACTCTATTTAAGATGCCCCCCCCGCGGCCGGCTCGTCCTTTGACATCTTCTTTCTTAATGCCGTTACCATCTTTGAACACCTTCCATCCCCCAAAAGGACATCATGGCCCCGATTCCTCTTGTCTTGATTTGGTTTTTTTTCCGCGCGCCGTTACTTCTTTTTTATATCCTGACAAAAATTCCTCCCCTCCCTGACCTCACCTTTTGTTAATTTTCTCAGCCCTCATTTTTCCCGTCTTTCTATTATTGGTTGTAGGAGTTTTCCCTGGCCCAATTCTTTTCACGCCCCCCCAAACGGTTACACGTCCTTTTATGGACTGATCTCATTCGTAGTCTTCACTACTCAACTGGTTCACGTCGAGACTTTTCTGAAATCCAGGCCGGCGTAGCTTTGTTCCTTGGTGCGTCATCCTGATAAGAAAGATCTCTTCTTCATTTTCGGTCCTTTTTTCACTTTCTTATGCGAGGTCGCAGGGTTTTCCCGTCCCACATCCCCCCCTTTCCCAGGGAAGTCGATTGCTGCCCTTTGTGATTATGAGTCGCCCTCCTTTGACCCTTTCTTGCCCCCAAACCAAAATCCTCCGTCCCCTCTGTAGTCCCCAAAGGTTCGTTTTGTCCATGCCCTCTTCCCCCCCTCCCTTGAGAAAGAGCTATAAATATGTCTTTCCAGGCGGAGATTTTTTTGTCGTTTTTCTTACCCCATTTCCTTTCCTCCCCTTTAAGTCCGTACAGACGTACCCCTGCCCCCATTCCCTTCCCCCATCCCCCCCTGTCGGACTGGCTTCTCGAAGAAATTATCAACTGTTCCACGATCATTTTACTTCCTCGCTCTTTTCTACCAGTGGGGCCATTCCCCCCGATGGGATATCTTGTCCGTTTCCCCGTTCCTTCCTGGATTCTACCTGTGGACCTGCCCCTCAACTAACGCTTCCTATTTCAACCCCTTTTCCTTTTTCTCCTGGGGCCACCGGGACCTTCTCCCTTTGGGCAAACACACTCCCGTATTGCGCTTGTTTTTGGGTTTTCCCGGTTTGTATGGTTGCAGTAATTTTCCCATGTTCTTACGCCAAGGAGCCCTGCTTCCCCCACTCTTTTTTTCTTCTTTCGGATGGCAAGCGCAAGATGATTTGACTTCCTCCCCCAGTGGCACTGGAACCATCCCTGGAGATGAGGACTCCCTTCTCCTTATGATTTCCTGATTTTCTTTACATGAACGACGTAAACCCCCTCCTTGTCACGCCCTTGGCAAAACACGTTTCCACCGTCTTCACCCCCTTTTTTCTTTCTTCCAAAGTCTTATCGCTGGATCGATGTTCTTACGATACCTACAAGATTTTTTCCAGATTGGGCCCCACTTCAAGGGTTATGGTATTACAAACTTCTTCCCCCTTTTTGTAAAGTCACGCATGAGGACCCCTTTTCTTTCTCCCCCCACTTTTCCTCTAGCCCATGCACTCTCTCCCCCTCCCCGTTGAGAGCTGCATGGTGATTTTCCCTTTTTTGGTCTGCTATGTTTTGGTTCCATTTGAACTCTGGGACGAAGAATGCCCTGAACTGATACTCCTGGTTTGCGAAGGCCAAGAAATCCCGTGGCGTCTCTCTTCCCCTCCAGGTCTTGTAGGGATTTTCTCATCGATCCTATCCTCCTTTTTGATCAAGAAAATGTTACGCGGTTTCGTCTTTTTTGGCACAGCGCTTTTTTTCTCCTTTTTTCATTCACAGGAAGATTACCCCACGGTCCACCTCCTCGCTCTTTCTCCACTTCGGTATTTTGATCCCCCAGTGCCCGGACTGGACTTCCATCCTATGATTGATGCCATAGGCCCTCCCACAGAACTTGCCGCTGGGTTTTTTAGCCTTTTCCTCCTCCTCCATTAAGGCATCCCCCCGTAACAGGGACCCAACACGCTAAATTCCCACCTTTAGTGGTTTTCCTTTTTCAGATTCCCTTTCCCGTGTGTCCAGGCCCCCCTGCCCTTTAATTTTCGCTATTAATTGAACGTCTTTCCTTAGTTTCCTGTGTAATCCATTCCAGGACGGAACTTCCCGCATGGCGCGTTTTCGATTTCCTTTTTCTCCCCCCGTCGCGCGTGCCTTGACCGTCGCCGATCTTCCATCGCGCCCTTTTACTGTTTTCGATCAGGTCACTCTCTTTCTTCGTGTTGGAGGCTTTTGTACTTCTCCAAAACTCCGCTCCCCCCCTTTGCGATCCAGGCTTCGACATACACATTCCCCCGCGATCCTTTCCATCATGGCAATTTTTGGCGTGCCCCTGCTTGGCCGAGGATATGGTCCCTATCTAATCCTTTTTGACATATATTTTTTTTTTTGGTCCTCCCCAGATTCTGATGTCCCCTTTCCGCGGTCGAAACCCGGTCTCACAATCGGCCTCGAGCCGGCCCTCTCTTCGCGAAAAGAATTTTCTGTTCTCGTTACCGCGCCCTCGTCCATCCGTCAAATGCCACAGGCCCCACAGATTTTCCATTTGCGCCCCCCCTATCTTGCGTAGCCGTATTAGTTCCAGCAGTGCTTTACAGGAGCTGGTTTTCCCAGCCCTGTCTCGACGTCCATTTCCTATTTCTCCCCAAGGCCACTAACCTTTCGGAATCCGATGCGCTGTTCCAAAACTTACCCCATACAATCTGTGCCTGTCCCCCCTTTTTTAGTTCCTTCCCTCCTTTACAATACTCCAGCCAATACTAAGCCCAAGACGGTTTTTTGAAATGGGGTTTTCTACCAAAGTTGACCGTTCTTCTGAGGGTTTCGTCTTTTTTTTTTCGGAGACGTGCTTATAAGCTGAGGCTCGTCTGGAGACCCCCCCCTTTCTCCCTCCGCACCGAGATGCGTCCAATGGCTATGTACTTTTTGGGGATGTCATGGCTTCCCCTGTTCCGGGGCAGTAGTGTACGCTTCACTATTATTTTCCGAGCCGTTTACGACGTTCTGCGCAGTGACAAATTGGAGATGAGGAAAACGGGGCCCCCTCCCCCCCCTTCTTTTCTCCCCGCTTCCCATTACCCCTCTTTCCGGAGCTCTTTACTCGATAAAAACTTATAACGATAACTACAGTATCCAAAGTGATTGTTTGTAGTCCTTTTCCGGAATTCGTAACTGAGGTAAGTACCTCCCTCAGGATGTTCACCCGGTCCTCTTTGATGCATTATTTTCCACCCCTTTCCCGACGCTCTCCCTCGCTGTTGGTCCCCTCTCCGATCATTTTTTAATTCTTCTGGATCGGGCGCGATTCGAGGCGGATCTTTACCCTATACTTTTTTCTTAATCTTGGTTTTTTATCTCTCTTTCTCCCTTTCCCGTTTTTGAATCGCGCCAAGATCCACCGAGACTGATTTACTCTTTAGCTGCCCCCGCGAGTTCGCGGCTTTCCCTGTGGTACCGAGGAGTTTGGATGCCATTTTCTTTTTCCTAAATAAGCGTTATTCACCTCTCCCCTGCCTCCACAAACATTTGTTTCCTTAGTTGATATTGATCAGTTGTAAGTGCTCCCCCCCTGGAAGATAGACTAATGCTGCATCCGCGGACTCTGTTCCCTCCTTCTTTGCTAATACTGCCGTTGCCCCTTCACGTGGAAGCCCCCTACCCCCCCCCCAGCAGTGCCCGCATCCTCGGTGCTGTCTTTACCTGTGGGTTCTTCCCGCTCCTTTTTCCCTCTTATCTCTATATTGTTTTTTTTTTTTTTAAAACCAACAGTACTCACCACCCTCCACTCCCAAACTTTCTTTGTACACTCCACGCCCGTCTTTTTTCTATTGGCTTGTAGGGATTTTTTTCCTTTCCACCCTTTTTCGAGGCACGCAAGACTTTACAGGACCCCCCCCCATTGTATTTTACGTGGCACATAGCATCCTTCTCTCGGTTCGTTATTTCCACTCACCTGTTAACGTAGAGAGAACTCACCATCTCCTTTCGTCGCCCCCTTCACTGAGGGGGTCGTCACGTCCTCCCTTTCCGCTAAGAATCCTCGTTCCGAACTTTCTAGTGTACGTTGTTGGCAATTTGAGTCGTCGAGGTTAGTGTTTTTTTCTTTGGTAACGCTCCAATCCCGTTTTTTTTCGTGTATTTGTGACGGAGATTGCCCGTCTATGCCGCGATGTGTTGAGACCCGTGTCCCGAACCATCGCCTGGGACATAGCCCCCCCGGTTCTTTCCAAAACCCAACCCTTCCGTCGTTTTCTTCAAGCTCCTTTCATTCCTGATTGGTTGAGCTTCCCTCGCCCGCTCCCATGTTCCCCCCTCTATTTTTTGCGGTGCCCTCCTTTTGGAAAGATTTCTTTTATTCCCTCGTTCTCGCCCACCGGTTTGAATACGGCAAATTTCTTCCCTGTGCCGACCTGAAGTTCCCCCCCCCGCATGCCAGCACTGAAGCTTTTGCGATTCACTTGTGTGATCGTCCTGCAACCTCGTCCGGAATTATCGCGTGTACCCGTCAGAGCGATTTGAAATGGCGGGCAATCTCGGGTTTTCTCCTTTTTGAATTTCTTTTCCCGAGTTTATGACCCTGTGTCCCTCCCCCTGCCACCTATGAATCCGTCACGCTTTCATTTTCACTACAATTGTGCATTTCTCTTTCCACCCCGGTACAAGGTGATTTCACCCGGCAATACCCGACCGTGCGTCTGGGGTTTTGTTGTTTTTCTTTTCCCCTTTTTTTTTCACGGGTGGTACATTTATGCGAGAAGAAAAGAGCCCCCCCCCGTGAATGCCACTCTGTTCCCCGATGGCAAGGCACCCAGATTTGGAAAGTCCTCCTCCCTAGGCCCGGGATAAACCAATTCCTGAAGTGTCGATATTCCCCTTCGTTATTGACGTTTTTGACCTGCCCGCCCCTCACCCCCTCCCAAAGCCCTCCTCCCCCAACCCGCCCCTGGGTCCCCCTGGCCGCACGCCTCAAGTAGGTTATGGATCCCAACCTTCTTTCGGCATTTGTTTATAAGATACCTTAAATTTGTTGACCGATGTTCCCTCCCCCCTTTGACCAAATTGGTTATGTTACATACGAAAAACTCTTCTATTCACGATCCTTTTCCCCTGATCTCCCTCCCTATTGAGGAAAACCACTACCACCATTTGGTGGCATCTAGCCCCCCAGCATCTTCTTTTCTAATAATAATTGTGTTTCGAGTCTGCTTTGCTTCTAGGTGTATCTTGTTCCTCCTTTTCCAATAGGTTGTAATACGACGTCACTGCCCACTTCTATCCTTTTTTCTTACTTTTCCCCAGCTCCTTTTGGCCCGTTCCTTTCCAGATTTATGTCGTCCGAGCTATCCCCTTTTTATAAAGAGAAAATTTCCCTGT
>Ga0179593_1351648_pt1 | contig 13714 bp, 14 predicted proteins | sample CZODoug2_1_08_16_FD_185931 | JGI IMG/M metagenome (GOLD analysis project Ga0179593, IMG submission 185931) | Vadose zone soil fungal communities from Angelo Coast Range Reserve, California, USA - CZODoug2_1_08_16fungal (PacBio error correction) | ecosystem: Environmental > Terrestrial > Soil >... | reverse complement strand
ATCGGTCTTGGAGTTTCGTTCGGAACATTTTCACTTGCTCCGTAGCTCACAAATCCGGACCAGGATGAGTCCTTTGAAGACGCTCCTACTCCCGATTTGGTTTCTTTCACCGACGCAATGGAATATTTCGGCGTTCTTTCTTCTTTCTTTTTAGATATCCGTGCTCTTCTCCGTGTTTTTTTTGGATGGTCTTTTGCCCTTTTTCCCGGTTCCCGTCCCTTCGCCTTCTCAATTCTCGATTCAGCTTTTCTACTGGATTGCCAAGGATGTGCTGCCGTTTTACGAAAGTGCACGCTTCCACCGTATCCGTCTTTCCCCCCCAACCGGCATATTCTCCCTTTCCAGTTTAAACTTGTCCCCTTTGTCTGTTACCCTGATTTTCTCTTCCCTCGCTCGAGGCCCATTTTCAGATGCTAGGCTTCGGGCGTTCTCCGTACCTCTTCTTCAGTTCTTTCCCCGCTTCCTCACAGGTTTTTCCCTCGCGGACGTCTTTTCAAGGACGGATACATGCGTCATCCTTCCGTGGCTGATTCCGTCTATTTCTTAGACGTGATCCGCAGCCTCATGCGACTCCTTTTTCGTAATTCGTTTTAACTTCACCCTTTCCTCTCCCGGCATCTCTCGGAAGAATGATGAGTATCTGTTATCTCTTGCCCTAGGCGGCTGTTTTTTTCTGCGCTACGAGCTGACCCGTTTTTGGGTTTGCATCAGTCGATTAGTCCCTTCAAGTCCCCTGTCACGCTGCTTTGTCTCTTCGGTGTCCCTTACTGTTACCCAGGCCCCTTGACGACTGCTATGTTCCTTAATCCCGTATGCAACTTCTTCCCCTTTTATTTCCCTTTGTTGCACCCTTGTCCCCCCGGATTACTTAGATTGCGTCTTATTTCTGTCATGACTCGTGATACACCGCCCTGCTCCGCGACTTCTTTTTTTTAGACCACCCTCCCCTTCGAAGGTGATTCGAGCCCTTTCCGTGGTGTATTTCTCCTTGCGAGGTTTCTCTTCGCTTTTATGGCTACCCCCCCTTGGTTTCTTTGCATCTTGTGGTGCCGCTGTATGTGCCGTCCCTGCGCCGCTTTGCACACCTTTATTTTTTTTTCTTTTCCTTTGGGTTTGTTTTCGTTTCCTTTTTCGTGCTGCTTGGCCTTGCTGCGTTTCTGCGCCTTTTCTTGTACCCCCCCTTTTTATCTACGGTTGTCGTGACTGTGTCTTGGCTGTCTTGCAGTCCACTCTCTGTGCCTCCCCCTTTACCTGCTGTATTTTCCCTCGATTACTGTTCCAATCCCCCATTTCGCTTCTTTTTCCTTTTCAGGTAGCTCATTCTGACGCGCATTGCGGGTGGCAAGTTTTCTTTTCGCGCACTTTTTCTCAAGTCATCCCTCTTGGTGGGTGTTATCCCCTTTTTTCCCTTTGCCATCTCCTCTATTCCCCTGTTGACCCAGCTTCTTGTTCTTTCTGTGTCCCGATGTCCCCCCGCTCTTGAAGACCTGGTATATATACACATCCCTATTCCTGGTACCCACTTCACCTCCTTTCGTGACTCTGGCGCTTCATCCCTGGTTTGTCCTTTTCTTGTTTCCTATTTGGTTTTCTCTAGAACTTTATGCATCCATTCTGTCATATGGAAGACGTAGTTCCCCCAGCGTTCAGGCGCACCGAGTGAGTGTCCACTTTTTATTTCCCCACCAAGCACCATTTTTCGCCCACTGTGTGTCTCCGTGTTTTCTAGGTATTTCTCCTTTTTGGCCTCTGTTGTTTCACACCTTCATGTCGTTTACCTGCCCTTTCCGCCTTTATCTTAATCGCAGTGCACAGACCGCTTCTTGTCCTCCTTTTGCGAGGAGTTTTCGTCAGAGGAGATTTCTCGGTTACACTTTGTCTTCTTTTTTCCAGTTATTTCATCTGGAACTAAGTACACCGGGTCTCCCATCCCTGCCTCCGTGCAGGTGATTCGGCGCTTGTAGATTTTCCTGACTTGTGAACAGAACGCTTCTAATCACTTTACTTCCCTTCTTTTTTTTCCCTGCACTAAGTGCTTTACCTGCCCAGCCTCTTGATTTAAGTTCCTTTGTGTTCTCCCTCGTTCTTCCCGCTGCTTCCGTAAGGATACCGCCCCGGCGGTTTACACAGTTTTTTTGCCAGGTCAGACAACTCCATCCGTCTGTGATCTTATTAGCCTAGACGCTGCGCCTTCTCTCTTTATATCTTACTGCGTCTTACTGCGTTTTCCGAGCTTCTTGTTGTTTGGAGTTACACCTTTTTCCCCTTCTCCCATGCGATTCGGCTTCTCCCTCGTCGTTAGTACTCTATTTGGCGTCTGCCAGTCCTTTGAAATTAGATCCTCTGTTGCTTTTTTCATTTTGCTTCCCCCATTTTCCGTCCAAGCTCGCCTTCCTTGGTCCGGTCCACCGAGGGTACGACCCTTTCCTCTCTTCTTTAGGTAATTCCGGCTTGTCTCTCTCTTTTTTTTCGCCTCTCAGATACGAGTTTTTTTTCTGACCTGTTCTTCCCTCACCCTCTTCACAATTTAACTTTCCTCCTTAGGGTTTGTGTCGGGGAATGCGGCTGTTTTGTGTGGTTTTTTTAACTAGGCAGTTTATAGTTCCTTCCCGGCCTCAGTCAGGGTCTATTTCAATCTTTCAGTTTCTCTCGTCTGAGATGCGTGATCTGGGCTGAGTTTCCCTTGGTTATTTCTCATTCGGCACCTTCCTCAGTCGTTTCCTATTCTTATTCTCAGCTTACCGAATGAGGCCCCCCCTCCCGCATTCCCTCTCCTTATGCGGTAGTTGAATCGTACGCCTCGACTGCCTGAGGTTACGACTCCGCCCTTCCCCCTGTTCTCTTTTATAGTAATAGGCTCAAGTGACGTCCCCTTCCCCCTCCGATTGCATTCAGATTTTGCTCACCCGACGCCGTTTATCTGCCTGTGAGAGCCTTATGTTTCCCTGCTGTCTTCTTTCCAAAGAATGTTTCATCACGTTCGTTCCGTTTTCTTTGCCGATCCCACCCCACTTCTATCTTCGCCGATTTGCTTCCTTTTCCCCTCCCCCTGGGTTGTCACGCATGGGCTTTTTTTTCCCCTTCCCCTCTCCGCTACCGCCCTCTACTCTTATGTACGCGTGCGAACCTTCCCTTTGCACTGGTTCGGTTGCTCGAGTTCCATTTTTTTTCATTTTCTTTCTTTTAGTTTTCTACAAGGCCCCCCTTCCGAGTCCTTCCCGTTTTCTTTTTCTACCCACCACCCCTCCTGAGGAACCTTCTCTGCCCATGTCGTTCACGGGTTTTTCTCCCTCTCGCTATATTTATGCCGGAGGATTCCTTTACATGTCCTCCCTGACCCTTGTCCCTTCGCTCAACCCGGCATCAGTACTTTCTTTCGCTTGATTTTGCCCTCCTTCTTCTCATCGTTTCGCATGACACGGTCTCTTTGCGTCCGCCCGCTCTGCGCTGCTGACTCCCCTGGGTGTTTTCCGATTTGGTTCGACCTTTTTTGTTCCCCCCTGTTTTTCTTATCAAGATTTTGTCACCAGGACTTTACCTGATCCTTTCCCCCCCTCGGTGCCCGTTCAGTTTGCTTCTGTTTCTTTTTTTGACGTCGGCCCCCGTTGCCTTTTATCCTTTCTTGTTTTTACACACTTCCCCGTTTTTGTGTGTGGGAGTTGAAATACGGCTCTATTAGACGTTTTTCTCCCCTCCCATCTGTCGCGCTTTCTCTCGTTGCGCGTCCTTTTTGTAACTTTCTTCTCCTAATCGCGCATTTTCCAGTCTTCCAGTCCTATAACCTCTTCCGTGTTCCCTCTTTTTTTTTTCGTCGATACCCTCCCCCTGGAAAGACCTTCCACATTTTTTACCTCTTCTCCTTTCCAAAGTCTAATACCTCTTTTCCCCTGCTGCTACCCCAACCCCTTCAACCTTCCGTTGACAACCCGTCATCTGTCCCCCTTTTTGTCTGATGGTGAGAAAGCATCTCCCCTTCACTGCTTGTCCTCCACCCTTTTGGACCTTCTGACGACTGTTTCCCTCTCTGCAGGGCCCTTGCCTATGCTCTCTCTCTTTCACTTTTTTGTTGATCCAATTCCTCTAGCAGGAGTTTTAGTTTTTTTTTTTTTTTTTTTTTTTTTTTTCTTTTTTTTTTTTTGGGTTGGTTGTTTGTGTGTTGTGTTTTTTTTTTTTTTTTTTCTTCTTTCTTGGGGTTTTGTTGGTGGTTTTTTTTTTTGTTTTTTTGGGGTTTGTGTTGGGGTGGTTTTTTTTTTTTTTTTTTTTTTTGGTTGGTGTGTTTTTTTTGGTTTTGACAACCCTCCTCCACGACGCGCTGTTTGGAGTCCCCTCCCGTCTTTGCCTTCACTTCTTTCGTTCGTTCCCGACGACACAAAAGTTACCACTTTAGGTTGTCTTCCCTTTTTTCCGTAATGTTTTTTCTTTTTGATTCGTTTGTTCTCGTTGCTTTTTTAATTCTCCTGAGTTCCGATTCTTTTTCGTTGATTCAGTTGATCTCCGCAAAGTCTTGTCTTTTCCCTTGTGCTTTCTTTCCTTCCGGTGCGCTCCACCCCCCCCCCCCCCGATGCGAACCCCTTCTTCCAGTTGAGCGCTACTTTTTGTGTCCTCCCAGCCTAGATGGTTTTTTGAAGATGCCTTTAATCCTCCCCCCCCTCCCTTTCTTCATCCTGCTCACAGGGTGCCGACTTCACAAGGATCCGTCTCTCTCCAACTTTTCCCTGTCTTCTCTTATAGGGCTCCTTTTTCCGAACTCTCCCCCTTCATTTTGACCTCGTGAATTCCCTTCCGTCGCGTCCCTCTCAGTTCGTTCCCCGGTCCCCTTCTACTGGTCACTCCTTGACGAAGTTGCAGCGAGTCCATTACTCCCCTTTTCTCCTTACCGACGGCTGTTCTTTTGATAGTATTTCCCGTTCCCGTTTAGTCCATGTTCGAAGCGCGGTCTCCTTCTTCTTCCTTTTTAAGAGAGGCTCTTTTTCTCAACCCCCCTCAACTCTGAGCACGTTTAGTGGTTGTTGGTTGTTGTCTGACTCCTGATCATGACCCGATTTCCTTGTGCCTCGCCTTCACCCCCGTTGTCCCCTTGGCTTTTCAAATGTTATTTCCCTGCCCGTCTGCCGCTGACAGTCGGTGAGTCGTCGTATCCTGAGCGCCTGCCTCCCACATCTTTTTCGTCTCCCCTTTTCTTAGGCAGATATAGTAAGAGTGCGGTTGTTCTTTCAATGACCTCGTTACCGCGGTTTGTTGGCCCCAAGGACTGGGTCCGTACGCGTCTACGTGCCTTTGGCTCTTACGAAGTAGCTGCATCCCTTGCATATTTAGTGCTTCCCCGGGCTCCTTTAACTTCGTTTATGTCTCACTCTCTTCTTATATTTTAACCCCTCACCATGAGGCCTCCTTCGGACTCGTAGCCTAACCTTCGTATCCTGTATTTCCTCCTCCTTTCTGGCTATTTGTCTTCGTCCTCTGTACGGCTAGCTCACCCCTCTCCTAGTAATCACGTCCTTTTTTATTTTTTCGGCAGCACTGTCTCTCGTCCCTTTAGGCTCCCTCGATCGCCTTCGCACTAATTCTTCCTCTCCGAATCTTGCGGTGATTGCAACCGTTCTTTTAAGGGTGTAATGTCCCCGTGACCCCGTAGATACCCGTTTCTTCTTTTCCGGCCACCCCCGTCCCATAATCTTTTGTCCAGTGACTCCTTTTTTACGCATCCCTATTTCTCTTTCTGCGTCAGCACAGTATTTTCACAGACGGATTTTCTGCCCTTCTTCTCTTTGTCCCCCTCTTTGCGTCCAGTCTTTTGTCTGGAACGTTATTTCATTCCTTTCCTGGTCCAGTTTTCCTTTCTCCCTGTTTGTCTCGTCCACGTAATCCGAAGAGATCGAAGGTCCCCTTCTTCATTCGCCTTACTCTGTTTTTTTCTATCCCCCCTAATCTCCCCCGTGAGCTGTTTGCAGCCTTCGCTATAGAGTTAGTGAGGTCTTCGTCTCCTCCTATGTTTCTACAAACCCCCCCCCCCCCTTACCCTTTACCCAGACTCCTCTTGTCGCCTGCCCTCCTAGCGCAGATAACTGGTCCCCACCCTTCCCCCCCTTGTTCCCCCAGAAGACCTCTTTTTTTTGAGGGTACTTACATGTAGCCCCCTGCTGCCCGAACTTTCTTCTTTCCTCCCCCAGTCACCATTTAGATCCTTTTGTTAACAGATCGTTCCCCCCCCCGCTTTTTCCCATTCCTCGTCGATTTTTTTCCCCCCCCCCCAACCCAGGATCCTTTTTTTTCCCCGCACGTCCTTTCGTATGTACCAGTTTTTCGTTCCCTGAGTCCGCTCTTGTGCATCCGGCCCCCATTAGTCCGCGCCCTGTCTGATGCCACTGCTGAGTTTAAGCGTTCCCTGCGTCGCTGCAGATTTTTGTGTAGACCGTGCCTTCGCCTTTTAGTAATTTCATCCATTGACTTTGAAGACACCGTTCGACCGGCCGGCTTCTTGCCCTTCTCTTTATTTCCGTTCCTTGGCCACGACCTATGAATCCAATCCGTCCTCCTGTATCTTTTCCTTAGTTTACGACCGCCATCTCTTTTAACGCTCTTTTTTTTAACCTTACCCTTATTTCGCAGCAACCGTCCTGCCATGTTCTACCACACGTCTTCCTTTTGGTAGCCCCCCCCCCCCCTTGCCCTTCTACCTGCCTGATAGAGTGCTTGATGGTGTTTTTTCTTTTCAGGCCTTGTCCCCTTTGTCTTCGTCCTGTTTGTACCCACGCCCCTCCATTGATTCCTTTTGTATTTAGACCAGTCTTTTATTTCCTTTTCTTTCTTGTTCTCTCCCTGTTAGTCCCTTTCCCCCGTCATTTTGTCACCGCGCCTCATTCACATCCTGACCGGCACGATCTCCCCGTCCTCATAGCTACTTTTTTCTTCCTGCGCACCCCGACCCGTCCCATTTTATCCACGTTCGCTCTCTCCTTCTAGGAGAAACCTTTTTCCTCTTTCCCAGGCACTGTTCCTCAGTTCTATGCGCTTGCCCTTCGCTACGTCTCTGTCTTCCTCTCCTTTTCTAACGCCGAGGTTCTTTTTTTCAGGTCTGCGCCCCCCCGGTCCCTCAGCTTCCCCCCGCTTAGTGAGCAGGATGTCTTTTGTTACGCGGTCTTGTTTCATTGCGCATTCTTTGTATACTTTTCGATGTCCCTTTCCTCCTTATCTGTCCTTGCCTTCCGGTATCCTCTCAGTTTGACTTTCCGCGTAGCCGCCTCCTTTCCCTTCGCACTTTTTTCCGGTCAGGGTTCCTCCTGACATCATGTCTTTCTTTTCTGCGCACCGAGCGTTGTCCCCCTCATTTTTCTTCGTTTCGACGCGAAGTTCTCCTTCCCCGGCCTCGTTTCTCCGGAGCCTTGTTTCAATGTTACTGTATCTTTCGGTTTGTTCGGACTTTTACCGGTTTATCCGCTGGCACTTTGCAGTACAGACGGCCGCTGGCTTTGGCAAATTTTTTTTTTTTTCCCCTCCCAACCGTGCTCACCATCTGTCTCCCCGTCTTCCCCGCCGTTCGCCGCCGTCCGTGGTCCCACCACTTTGTTCCGAATTTGCCCAATACGACACGAGCGTCGATGGTTTTTTCCTTTCAGCTGCTCCCTGAGTCAGCCGCCCGAGTCGATAAAGATTGTGCGTCCTTGATAGCACCGTTCCTTTCCCGTTACGGGGAGCTACGGAGCGCAGCTGTTCATCCGTGTCAGGAGTTTTTATTCCTACGTGCTCGTGCGGTCTAACCCAGAGGCCCTGCCCCTGTTTTGCAACGATTCTTGCCAGTGTTCTATGCAGTGCTCTCCGGTCTTTTATCTTTAGTACTTTTCCCCCAGGTCCCATGAGTCCTGTTTTTCGACTCTTCACCACCACATCGGCTTTCTTATCTTTTCCTTCAATCCAGGGGCTTTCCTTGGGGTCTTCTTTTGATTGTACCTTTATCCCTCCGCGTTTTACTCGGGCTACTTTCTCAGGAATGTTTCCAGCGCTATTTTCAAGGTTGTCTTTTCTGCGCCTTTCCCTGTCTTCCATCGTTTCCATCCTAGATCTAGTATCCAAACCCCCCCCGACTATGGTGCATAGCGGTCTTTTTTCTCCTCAAGTTCGGACCACCTCTCTTATCAAAGATTGATTTAATTCGGCTCCCCGCTTATTCTCAATGTACGGTCACCTTTGCCCCTCTCTCCACCCCCTTTCATAAGTATACTGCTATTTTTTTCATCTTGACTATTTTTTCCTTTTCTTGCTTCCCCCTCTCGTTTTTTTTTGTTTGAACGCTGTTCCGCGCTCGCTCGCTTTGAGTTTATACGGGTCGTGTAGTTGTAGGAGTTTTATTTCACCTCTTTTCCCGGATCCGATCCCTTTCGAATTCCCCCGTTGCATAGTTCCGAGCTTTGGTGACTTCGTCCCACTTTTTTTATTCTGGTTTTTCCCCTTCCGTGAGTGGGAGAGTTTAACCGGCCCTCATCGCTACACCCTCCTCTCTGGCGGCAGGTGTCCTTCGCGTCTTTTTTCCTCCTCCGGTCTGCTTCCCTTCTGCACCTATCCCCTGCTTATGTTCTCACTCCGTTTTTGCTTTTCTCCATTCATCACTGGAGCCCGACGGTTAACGCTGCGCGACCTCTTTTACAAGTCAGTTTCCTCCAAAACTGCCTTTCTTCACACCAGCGGAGGCCTCCCCCCCGCCTTTTTTTTCCTTGGGGTAGATTGGGATCTTTACGCTAGTCCGTTTCACCTCCCCTTGTGTCGCTCCCCCCAGCGGAACCTATTTCCCTACTTTTTGTCTCTCGCCTTGGCTTGCCGATGCTTCTTTCCCTTTTCCTCCCTATTTTTTTTTTTTTTTGTCAGAGATCTATCCTGGTTACCCCGCCCGCTGCGCACAATTCTTCCCCAGAGTTTCTGTTTTTTTTTTCTCCGTGTTTTTACCGTCTCTTTTTGCCTTTTTTTCCCAAGTCCACGAGCGTTTTCGTCGTGCCGTCTGTTTTTTTTCTTTCCCTTTCTCTCCCGTGTTCTTTTCGTTTCTTTCTCTGGTTGCAATCGTGAGTTTTTCCTCGTGATTTACTTTTGCTTTCCGACGCAGGAATTGCAGAACAGTCTTTTCTCTATTCTTTTCAGTTTTAAGCTCCCCCCTCTCCCCTACCCTCTAAGTTCTTCCTGCGCTCTCATCAGTTCGCCCTGGGTTCGCGTCATTCGTTCCATTCCCACCAGATTGGGGACGTCTTTAAATTTACCTAGGGGGCCGTCCCCTTTTCCCGGCCCCCTTGGCCCTGCTTTCAGGTGATCTTTTTCTTGGCTCGTGTCTGAAGACACGCCGTCAACCCTTTCTCCTCTGTATACACTACGTCCTTAGAGATTGACTTTTCGACTTTCCCAGTCGACGTTTTGCCCCTCTTCTGACCTCCGTAACGCAGCTATTCCATGACCCATCGTTGCCCCTACGCCGTGATGACCATGGTTTGAGAGGACCTTCTCCTTTTTTTATCATTTTTTTTTTTTCGACGCGCGGTTTGCTCCTCAGGACTAAAGCGGTAATTAGCTCGCGTTCCGAACCCTTGAAACTTTCATGGTCATCGGGCCCCGCGAGGTTGCCCTCTTCACTTTTAGTTTCGTCGATCCCTGACTCGATTCAGTTCACCTGGAGGCCTGCCCCTTTAACCATGCAATAACTCCTTTCGCGCCGTTCCTTTTTTCGCTGTTCTTGTGAGGTCCAGGTAGCCGATTCTCCGAAATAGAAACCCAGTTCGGTAGGCCTTCCCCCCCCTAGCAAATTTTTCCTCAGTCTTTGTGTTTTTTTTTTTAAGGCACCTCTCCCGCCGGATGCAAATTCTTTTTGTCCAGTTTCCTCGAGCGATTCTACAGAGCGGAGCACTCAGTCCTCCGTCTTAGTTTTATCTGTTTACCGTCTTCTTGAGGTCCCCTCACTTAGAGAGTCTCTCCCCCTTTTCTTACCCCTGATTCCTGGTCCATGTCCTGTTTCTTAGTCCCCTCCCCATTTCGATCGATCATACTTCCCCCACGTCGAGCCTGGCGTCGTAATGTCGTCCTCTAGAGATCCTCTCTTCCTCGTTTTTTTCTCTCGCGTCTTATTTCCTCCGTTCGCCCTTTCCCCTTGAACGTTTCCCCCTCGTCAGCTCTCCATTTCTCCTATCTCCGTTTCGGACTTTAAAAGTTTCCGGCTGACGTGTGTTTTTTAAGGTCCAGTGCCTCATTCCCTTTTTATCGCTTCACTCCCCCCAATTCAGATAGCCGTTGTTGCCACTCCTTGTTGTAACTTCATTTCGCTGCGCGTCCCCTGCGCGCTGAACGGAAGAGTTCTACCCCCCCCTGATATCCGTATAAGACTCGCGAGTTCGTCGCTATTATTTTCCCCATTTCGGGCCTCCCTATTGAAGGGATTTCCCCTTCCGTCGCTCATGCCTCTGCGATGTCTCATGATGCTTTTTTACCCTCTCCTGAGTCGGATTTCAAGAGCACGCTGCAGTGTCCTCTTAGTCCTCGTTCATCTCCCCAGAGTTTTTGAAAGACGGAAGCTTCGTGCGGTGTCTGACCGGTGGATGAAATCTACCTACCTTTCTTTACCGTGGTTTAGATGTGCGTCTTTCCTTCCCGCCGCTTCCCTTCCGTCCGGGTTGTTTTAAGGCTAGAGCTCTTGCGTCCGTATCCTCATGGACATTTTTCTCGGAGTGCACGAGGTTTTCCCTGCCTTTGCCTTGCTCTTCCCGTCCGTCGCGACTGTCGGCACTCTATAGTTCCCAGAGTACGCGACCTTCCCCCCGTCCTGACGATCCTCCTCATCCTTCGTCTTGCCTCTACTCCTCCGGGCGATGTGATCACTGCCCCCAAGACCCCACAATTCTGAACCAGTGAATTGTCTCTTAACCAGTTTCCCTTTCATGACCCCCTCTTTAGTCTATTCACGTGTCTCTCCTTAGCTTCTTAATAGTGCGCAGAGACACAGTCGCCGTGCGGAAAGACTTGTCTCTCCTTTGCCCTTGCGCGCGACGCGTTTCCCATCGGCGCTGAGGGTCGTCCCTGAGGCCCGAGTGCCAGTGTTTGCCCTCACCTCCTTCGGGATTGTCTGTACGCACCGCTCTAGATTTTCGTACCAGCACGACGCATTTTTCAGATTTTATAAGATTCCAAATTGTTTAGTTTCCTCTTTACCCTCCGAGTGTAGTTTTTTCTTCAATGATACCTCCGACTTACTGAACCTATTGGATTTCTTCTGTTCTGATCGGCAGCCATGGACTTGACGCCCATGCATCTAGCCGGGACACATTTACAAGATAATTAGGGTTGTTGCGGACAATCGTTGTTTCAGGCTACCCAATCATGACAAATTGTTTCGTGTTGTAACCCAGTACAATTCGCTTATTAAACAAGGTCATCACACTTTGTTTTTTTTGTCAGCTACTTCATGTCAGAGCTATGTAGGATTCCCTCAACCTTTTTACAGCCCCCCTTGCGCTTCTGTGTACCCAGGATGCAGCTGCTGCGTATTTTTCTTGCGCCGATCCTTCAGCCTCTTTTCTCCGGCCCCTCCTCTGCTGTTCCATTATTCGAGGTATTCTTCCTTTATCGTACTTCTGTTCTCATGTAGTGCCCATCACCATCGTGATTCCGTTGCCTGATACGACGATCGCAATGTGTTCTTCCCCTCCCCCCTTCCCCCTTGTGTCTGGCTCGCAAAGATATTTTAGTTTCCTTCTGGCGTTCTCCCCCTCTGTTCCTTCCGGAATTTGATTTTTCCCGGTCATTCAGCACCTCGTTCACGTTCTGTACTGACTCTTTTCTCACAATACTTTCCCGACTGCTTTGAGGTTCTACCGCCTCCTACCGCCCCATCTGCTCATGGCTGCTGCACGCTGATGACTTCCCTTACGGTTTAACTGCCTGTTTTTCCTCCTTGTACGAGGATGACGAATCCAATCTCTTTCTTTTTACTTTCTTCTAGCCTGCCTCCGGTTCTATCTTTTTCCTCGGGGCGGACTATAATTTTGTCCAGAACTTGTCGGGACATTCCACCCTGCATCTAATTTTTAGCGTTTTCCTCTGTGTTACATCCTTTTCCCGGCCACACCCAGAAAACCTCTTGACTTAGCGGGTCTTCCATCTCATATTGAGTAAGCCCCCTAGGCTGTTCCGAGAGTTCTTTTTCGACTCTGGGTCTCTACGATCCCCTTCCTCGAACTACGGCCGTCAACTTTTTCCCTCTTTAGGGGGTGTTTTTTACTCGCGAGGTCGCGTGGCATGTTCAGTACAGTCCTTCACCTTGGGTCAAACTTTTCAATCTCGGGAATTGGCTGACGATCAGTATCTCAGTTTAGGGTTTCCTTCCAGTGGGACAGGGCTCATGCTGGGCAATACCGCCCCACGTCCATTGACGACGTTTTTCTGTTAATCTCGCAAGTCGAGTAACGCCCGCGGACGCACGAGGCGAGACTTTTCCAACAGGTGGCTTTATCTGATCCTTTTTTTTTGGCGACTTTTTTTTTAGACGACGCTTCCTTGTTTTCCTTTCCGTGGTGGGGTTCTTTACCCCCTAGGTGCACCCTTTTCCGTCATCTATTTCATACCGATGGCGCCCACGCTCGCATTTAATATGCATTTTTCCGTCGTGCGCCTGTCTGCTCGAGGAAGGTGCCAATAGGGGCCTTAGTGCCTTTTAGATCCAAACATTCGGCTCGAGCATCTCCCGCAATTTCTTCCTACCCTGTTTTCGTCGAATCTCTCCTGCGCGGCACGTGCTGTGTGTGTACGCGTTTCTGTGATTCCTTGGCCACGTTTCCCGCGAGTCTGGCTGTTTTAAGGGAGATGAACCCTTGCCATTTTAAACTCCTCGTCGTCTCCACACAGAAGAGTGGCACATCTGCGCCCGATTGCTCCTCCGTTCATGTTTCTCCAACGCGAGCAGTAACGGGATTCCGGGGACTCGTCGCTCTTCATTTGCATTAAAATCACCGGGCAATCTCCTTCCCTTTTTAGATGCATCTTCATTTAATTTGGCTGATCTGAACTCGTGCGTTACTCGGCGGTCCCCCGTCGACGTGTTCCGGTTCGACAGCGATCCTCTCTCTCGTGCGTGCGTTCTCCCCGGTTTATTTTCGTCGTTATAGCCATTATCCACACAAGGCTTCCAAAGGTCCTGTTTCGGGTCACGTTTCTCTTTAATTGGGACGTCCACCGTTGTTTTACTCCTGTTGCACCCAATTCACAGACGCTGTGTGGGCCTTTTTTTTTTTTCACTTATATTCTTTGCCTACCCCCCTTGGCGTTGCCTTTTTGCGGCGAAAGTGCGCCAGTCTCGTATTTCTCGCTTCCCACCGTGCACGACCTATTTCGTTTTCGTTGCTCACGGTTTGCGTCGATCCCTTCATCCATTTTCCCTTGGTTCACGCCCCTTCGCTCCCTTTCTATACAAGAGACGCCCTGATGCGTCCCTGCGAGAACAGGACGGACTGTCTCCCTCCTTTCGTGTAATTGTGTAGAGGGTGCTCCCTCGCTCGTTCCTTCATTTTGCCCGTCGCCCAAACAATGGAACCCCTTCTTGACCGTTGTTTCTCTCGCAGGGCCGTTGTTTATTCTCTCGATTCTCATCCCCTTTCACGTCTTTTCCCCCTCCTACCCGTTTTTCCCTTCCTTTTTTTTTCGCAGGATTCGATTTTTTTTCCCGTCGCTTTGTTCCCTCTCCTTTCTCCATCAA
>Ga0179593_1272035_pt1 | contig 13714 bp, 14 predicted proteins | sample CZODoug2_1_08_16_FD_185931 | JGI IMG/M metagenome (GOLD analysis project Ga0179593, IMG submission 185931) | Vadose zone soil fungal communities from Angelo Coast Range Reserve, California, USA - CZODoug2_1_08_16fungal (PacBio error correction) | ecosystem: Environmental > Terrestrial > Soil >... | reverse complement strand
GGCTCTTGCTCCCTACCTTTCGGCGAGCCTGCTTGAAGACGTTCTGGTTTTAGTCACGTCGCTGCAATTGCCCGCCCATGCTTTTCACGATAGCGGTTGGGCGTGATATATAATTCACTTTCCCCTTTCTTTGTGAAAGGTCCAGGCGCTCATGCTGGCAATTTGTTTTTCCCCCCAGGCCCCCCTCGAAGCATACTGCAATTGCCCCTGATAGGCTTTTTCCGGGCACCAATCTGGCAGAGGCCGTCTGCCCCGATATAAAGAGCATTGCCAGCGCAGCCTACTTAGAATTCACGCCCAGTCCCTCCCCCATATAAGCGAGACAACAATCCAATGCCAGAACACGACTCGCCCCCCCACAGTTATCTCTTCCTCTCACCCCCCTTTCCCTTCCCCCTTTTCAGTCAATGGCCCTCTTCCCCGAACTTCAGCCTGTGGTTTTTTTTTTTTTTTTCGGTTGGTAAAACAAAACTGCAGTGGCTGCAGAAGCCTATTCCCTCCAGACAACGCATTGTGTCATCTCCTTATTACTCTCGGCCGTAATCTTCGGTACCGCTTTCGTTATTTACAGCCCCCCCCTCTGTACCGCCTCAGTTTTTTCCAATGATGGTTTGCGGACCTCTTTTTGAATCCAAGTCCGAACTACCCATTAAGTGTCCCAACGTGACTTGCATTCCCTTTTCCCTTATATGGTCTTTCTAGACTGTCTCCCCCTCTCGACTTTTCCTTCGTAGCGCATCGCTGTGAGCACCTTGCAAAAAATCCATAACATCCTTCACTTTCTGTATCACTTCTTTCTTATTCGCGCTTCCGGGTCCTTTGCCATTCGAGTTAATCCCCGTGTCCGCCAACGATCCACCAGGAAGAGTCCACTCCCAGGTGTTCCCCACGGCCTTTTGACGCTCTCCTGGGTCACCGCCCACCGCGCTCCCAACTCCGATCTTCTTCTCCCTTTTCTTCGCCATTCCAGCTCTTTTCCAATGGGGATACTACTTCTCCTTTTCGGTTTGTGCACCCAGGGAGAAATCTTTAGTTTCCCTTCTCTCCCTAAGAATTTTTCCCTTTTCTTAGCCCCACACCCACCTCTGATCTCCCCCCGGCCTTCCACCCTCTCATCTCATTTCCTCCTCACCTTCCTTTCACACGTGACTTCCTACTTATTCCCTTTTGGCCTCCTCTCCGACACCCATTACCACCATATTATATTCCGCGTTCTACCTCTACCGTTCCAATTCAAAATGTCTTTCCCCTCACTCCTAAATTACCCTCTTTTTCCTCTGGTTTCACTCCCCCTTTCCCCCGACCCGCCTACCCCTCCTCTGGCCCCTCCCCCTCCTCCTCTTCCCGCCCCTCACTTACCCCTTTTTCCTCCTACTCCCTGCCATATGTTATCCTTTTTGCCCCCCTCCTTCCCTTGTTTCTTCAAAAGTTTTCAAAGACCTCCTGCGGCCCTTGCCTTTCGTTCGCAATGAATCACTTTTTTTTCCTGGGTGAGTTTCTGTGGTTTTTAGACTTGATGTAGACCTTTTGTTGGCGTCCCCCTTTTGGTTTTGCCTTTATCCCTTCCCTCTCCTTATTCTCAGAAGGGTCCACAGCCTAATCCTTTTTTCCAAGAGTATCTGCGGCTGTTCATCTTCCCCTTCGACCTCAGCGGCGCGTTGATTCTACTGGTTTTGCCATGTTTTCTCCTGAGGTTTTTTTTTTTTGGATTATACTGGTTTGGCTGGTTTTGTAGAGTGTTGCGAGGACCTGCCTTCCTGTACAACCAATCTTTCCTGTTGTCGTACCCAGCTGGAGGATCTGCCAGTTCCCCCTTTGAAGCGTCGCTCCGGTCTTTCGACCATTATCCGAACACCTACTTCGCCCTTCGTCTTTCTTTTTCTTCCGTTTTTGCGGGGCTCGTACCCTAAAGCCGAACCCTTTTCTGGTTTTAACAAAGCTGCTCCCCCCCCTCTTTTTCTGGTTCCGGCTACTTATCGCCCAGTTTTTGTCAGTATTTTTTCTCCTCTCTTTTTTTCTGCCACAATCTCATCATTTTTTTTTTTAAAACATCCTCATCGGAGACATCTCTCCTTTTAATCAATGTGAGAGAGACGGTCTTCGGATCGTTATTTTTTTCTGTCGGTTTCCTTATCTGCTGCTGAAACAATGGCTTATCCCCCCTCAGCACGGAAGTCTCACTTGGGCGCTAATTCGTCTGTTGTTTTCCGACATTACGCGTGAGATCCTTTCAGACTTAGACCCAGAAACTTTTTAGCCCACTGTTTGTAAATGCTCCTCAACGCCGACCCCCCTCCAGGTCTCAACCCTCTTTGCGGTTAGCGTCGAAATAAATTCATCTCCTTCTTTCCCGTGGCTTGGGAGATCCTGTCATTCTCAGTTTTACGACCGCGCCGTTTTTGTTGACCTTCATGGTTCCTCCTTTCTCATTTCCTCAACCCCTCCAGCATAACCCCTTCAATCCCAAAAACATCCGTAGAACCCTGCTTCACCGAACACTCGATCTAAACGCGCCCTTGGCATTTTTGAGTATTGGGAGCTTTTCCAGCCCTGCATATCTACCTTTTCTGTTTTTACTTTTTTTACCCTTCTGGTAAGCTTCTATTTTCTATTGCATAGACCCGTGGACGTCCGGCACCCACCCACGACGCCGCCACCCCCAATTAGGACGCAAACCACCCAATCCCCACTAACCCGCCAAGGCTGTCAACAAAACAGTGACTTCGTTTGACTTTGTTACGTGCGGGGCATTTTTTCCCCTCCCCGAAGACACCTCATTTTTGAAGGGACCCCGGACTGTTTGCCCCCCTCCATACCCTTTTCCGCCCTCCCCCCGACTGTCTAACCTTTTTGTGCTCACTTTACACGTCATTATGGACCTCTCCTGGCTCCCCGAACATGACTCCCGGTTACAGTATTCCCCACCTTAATGGCGAGCTCAACTAAAGTTCTCCCAACAGAGTTTGATCGAGTTTCGGGCGATAGTCTTTTTCATGCGGTTGGAACACGGGCGAGAGCGTCCAGGTCCCGTTTTCTTTTGCAGGCTTGTTTTTGAGAGTTGCGTTTCATTACCAGAGGGCATTTTGCCACCTCGCGGACGTATGAGCAGCCCCACTCTGTTCTCCGTGGAGCAGTAAATGGCCTTGTCTGGAAAACCTTTTTCGTGGTGATTGTTGCACCGGTTCCCTTGACAAAATGAGTAGACTCTTTTTCTCGGGAAGACTTTAGATACCCTCTCCTTGACAGTGATTGTTTCTTCAGTGCTTCCATTTCCAGTTCCGCGTTTGCAGTCTTAGTGCAGAACGTGGATGTTTCTTGGGTGAGCTTTGAGGTATTCCCCCGGCTTTTAAGGCAATTAAGGTGGAAGCTGATTCTGCCGGTGAGTTGGCTGGGTACAGATGTGTTCGTGGAGCCCCATGGCCCATTTGCTACTTTTCCGCCTTTTCCTCGCTCGGGATCCGAGAAGCAGGGCTGCGTGCGGGTTTCTGCCTGTAATGCGTGAGAAATGGGTGTTTACTTCCTTTTTTTTGACCGTTAGAGCCCCCCTTTTTATGGACCTTTAGCCTGTAATCTTTCTGCTCCTGGGGTTCCCCATTGTGGGTGGACTGTTACTGATATAGGTGGAGCTAGTTGTGTTTATTGAGGTGGTTTTTGGGATTTTTTTACGCGTTATGTAGTGGTCTTCCGTTGTGGCTAATTTTTTGTTTGAGGTGTTGATGGTGCGCTGGAGATGGCGATTTCCCGAAAATCTGCCCTTGTGAATACCTTTCTGACGCGGAGTGAGTATGCGTGAGCTCTTTTTTTTTTTCTTTTTTTTTTTCTCTTTTTTTTTTTCTTTTTTTTTTTTTTTTTGTTTTTTTTTTTCATTTTTTCTTTTTTTTTTTTTTTTTTTTTTGTTTTTTTTTTTTTTTTTTTTTTTTTTTTTTTTTTTTTTTTTTTTTCTCTTTTTTTTTTTTTTTTTTTTTTTTTTTTTTTTTTTTTTTTTTTTTTTTTTTTTTTTTTTTTTTTTTTTTTTTTTTTTTTTTTTTTTTTTTTCTTGGTTGTGAGACACAACAAATGGTAGCCAGCCTGAGCCCGGTCGGTTCATTCTTCCTTTTGCTTTCAAAGTTTCCGATTTGAGAGGATTTCGCCACCGCTATAGTGCCCTACTTTTTTGGCAAGTGGAAGATGTCCTCACTTCCCCTACGGCTCCGGTTTTTTTTGGTTCGTTCCAGAAGAGTTCGAGCAAGTGATTGCCAAATCCTTCCTCCCCACTAATCCGTTGTTTTTTTTAGGACCTCCTTCTCGTCCCCTTTTGTGCGAACTATACCGCGAAATGCCTTTTTTCTGTTCTTTTCTCGAATCTTCCACGTTTTGCCCTCCCACGCTCCAGGGCCAGAGAGGCGGTTGTCCCGTTATATCTCCCGCGTTTCAACGTGTCTCCGGATTTCCAGCTTGTTGTCCTCCGGTATTCCCCGGCAGGCTCACTTCTGTGCTACCCAATCCCAATTCCAACTTCATCTCCCCTTTTTTGCACTAGCGATCGGATGCCTGCACAATCCTGGCCTTTCAAGTTTTCACTTCCCATCAGCGCCTCCATGCAGAATCGGGATTTTTCCTTCGACCGCCCAGCCACACTTGGAAGATCTAAACACCACCGTTTCTACCGAAACTCCTCTACTAATATGGAACCCCCCCCCATGGGTCCCCCCATTCCCTTTCCTTTTTTTTTTCCCGCTCATCAAACGCTCCTCCGGCCTTTTGGTTCGAAGGGTGTTCACCACCCAAAAATCGTGGCTGCAACCCCTCCGGTTTGCAGTCACCGCAAGCAAATGGTTCATAGCTGCGGACTCTTTTTCCTCCTGCGCGATCGGATTTTTAGTCGCTGCTCCCCAACGCCACTTGGTACGCCTCCCTCTTTCCACCTGTTCCTGTTTTCGGAAAATGCGTTAGCCTTTCCCGCCCCTGCACCCCACTCAAAGGCCCACACAGCTTTCATAAATTTTCGGTCACTTCCCCTCTTTGTCGTTCGCTTATTCTCATCGTCCTTGCGCCTTCCCCCTCCGATTTTGGCCCGTCCCTGCACAAAATCACCTCCAGTACTTTTTGGGCCTGTATGCTTTTCTCCCTTCTCAGCCGGTTGTCGACCTCCTTTGGCCTTTCTCCCTTTTAGCAGCGTCCCGTCCCACGTTCCCCCCCCCGCCTTTTTTTGGAAAACTTCCCTGGACTTTCTCCCTGGTTCAACGCTCCCCCACGTCGTTTCCCTCTTCTTGCTCCCTTAAAGGTCTATTCAAGATCTTTTTGGCTATGTACCGTTTCCGGGAGGCCCATCGCCTTATTCTGTTCAGCTTCCTACCCAGGTGCACTCCAGGCTCTTCCATTTTTGAGGTGTCCATTGAGCCCCTACTTTGAGTACCAATTTTTTTCTACCTTCGTCGGGGATTTTAGGGTTGTCATCACGCGGTGTCCATTCGCCCGAGGTCTGCCTGCACCTTTTCGAAAGCCAATCGTAATTGGTTTTTTGCCGCGGTCTTGGTTTTCTTTTTTTTTGCTTTTTTTTTTCTTGCCTCGATGTGGGTACTTGGTTTTTCAACTTCCTCTCCCCTCTCATCAACTGATTCTCCCGAAGGTCCCCTGACTTTCAAAAAGAATATTCTACAGGAGTGAGGCGCTGTTCATCTCCACCATTGTCCGCAGCGGTCCGCGTTTAGCGCTCCTCGGTCTCCTTTTTTCTCCGATGTTTTTTTCTCTTATTACGTTTTTTTCTGCTGGAGTTTTAGGACTGGTCTTTCTTACATGCTCCCTTCCCTAAAAATGGGCGCGGTTTCGCCTAAACACGCCTGATTGTTTTATGCCCGTTCTACGTTCCTCGCCTCTTCCTCTTTCTGGTGCACGAAAAAGTATCGCCCCCCCTCTCCTCCCCCCCCCCCTCGGTTAGCTTTTGTTCGCCGGGCTCTTCTCAGACACAGTGGGCATTCACCATTTTCTACAAAGCTGCCTGCTTCTGTTCCTCTTTTTTCCGCAGCCTGAATTAGCGAACAGCCCTCTCTAGCTATTTTTAGAAGCTCTAGTTTTTACAAGCGCCGTCCTTTCACTCCAGTACGACCAACCGATCTTCTTAATCTCCTCTCTTTACATTCTTTTGTTTTGTTTCTCGGAGCTTTCCTCTCGATTTTTTCGGTGTGATGAGAAGAACCACCTTCAGCCCCAACCTCTCTCATGCGATGGCTCCCTTTTCTTTTGGACTCTTTTCTTAACGACCCTTTTGTTTTTTTTTTCCTTGCTTTTTCTAACCTACGGTTTGGCCCACTGTCTTTGGTACTGATCCCGCCCAAATTCCGAACTCACCCCGCCTGGCTAGCGAGCCTAGTTTTCGCACGTTTTTTCCGGAACCCTACTTATGATTCTTGCTTTTGGTTCGGTTCAGATCATGTCCATTAGGTTTTTTCATCCCTCTTTTGATTTCTGAGCAGGGCCCTTGCCCCTCCAATCTCATCCCCCCTCCCCCCCTTTTCCCTCCCAAAAAACCACCATTTAGAAAATGATCCCTACTTTCGATCCCCCCTCCCCTTCTGCGGCAATGTTGATCAAGCGCCATCTACTCCCCCCATTTTGAAATACTCTGGTGAACTTGTTTTTCTGGCGCCCTCTCCTCTTTATTATCTTCATCCCATGGAAGGAAAACACCCCGACGCAATCTTGCTCCAGCACCCCCCCCTTCTCCCCAGACCCCGTTAAACCCGCGGCCCCAAAACAATTTCCGTGGGGTTTTTTTTCCCCTTTTTGCTTCCTCTTTCGGTTAAGGACACATAATTTTTAGACCCCCGTACTGCGTGGCCCAGCGACAACTTCTTTCTCACCCTTCGTGCGTAACTGGACAGAAATATTTCCGTTTTTTTCTTGCTTTTCACCCGACCCGTGAGACATTCAGCTCCCCCAGTCGTTTAGGACGGAGCGGGAATGGCGACACTTTTTTAAGGAGCACTCCCTCTGGTGATCGATCGTTTTCTATCGGTGGCCGGTTCCCCCCCATAGAGAGCGTCCATTTTTTTTCCTTTTGCCCGTCGTTTTGCTTTTTTCTGGCACGGCTTTCCGGGAAGGGTCATCAAGCCGTCTGCAGGACCGCAACGTGACTCCCGAAGTGGCTGAAGCCAGCAGGCATTGGCGGACTTCCCAACCCCCTTTCCTTAGTTTTCTTTTTTGCTTCTTTCGCATTTCCCTCACAAATCGATTATCCTCCGCCAGAACTAGCCTGTGGAGTGCGCTCCTTCTTTACGGACCAGAAGGACCTGTGAAAGAGTCTCCCCATTGCAAGGCAGTTTTTCAGCACTTCTGTGTCATTTTTCCTTTGGATTCACATCAGTGTTTCCGCCCACCCCCAAGGTTTTAAGTGGATCACGCTCTTATGTTTCTTTTTCTTACTCATTTGGCCGGTGGAGAATTTGGTGCTACGGTTACCGCGCTTTCTGAGAAGAGGTTCTGACCACCAGCTTGTTTTTTGCTGGGATATTTTTTTACCAGACACCCCCTTATTTTTTTTTCCCAGCCCCGTTTGTTTTTTTTACCCAGCTTCGAACCCACAGGCTGGAAGTAGGTTTTGTCTCTTGTTTTTTTCGATCCAACGGGGGGTTTCCAATGGGTTGCCGTCTATACCACCCGTGTGGAGGATTTTTATTTCGTTTGGGGAGGGTTCTCGCGTAATTCTTGTCTAATATCCTGCCGGGAGGATGGCGTGGCTTCTGCATTCAAACTAACCTCTTCTCTTCTTTTTTCCCGATTCGGTCTATGTTGCAGGTCTATTTAGTATTGTCCTTGGTTTGTCTAAAACCCCCCCTGTTCTCCAGAATGAGACGGGCCTTTGACTTCTTTTTTTTTCGCTTGTGAAGTTTCATGCGTAGAACGTTTTTTTCCGAGGTTACCCCCGCTATTATGACCTTGGAGCATTTTCGTCAGTGTGAGATTTTCATCGCACTTTATCCCCCCATCCCTTCGCCTTCGGATGGTTATTTCATCCGCAAGAGGTTCGGAAGCCTCTTCCCCATACCCTCTGCATAATCACTCAGTTGTTTTTTGAGTTAGCCTTGCTCGAACTTCTTGGGCGACGAAAAACAGTTCGACTTTCAGCAGTTTCTGGTTTTAAATCGATGAAATCTTTCCCCCGTTTTGGCCCCCCTTCTTGGCGATAGGTGTGTTTTTCTCTCCTTTCGAATTTCTTCTGCGCAGGCCCCCCAGCGTTCGTTGTATAAGGATCCCCTTTGATTCGTTGTTTCTCAACCCGTGCCCCTTCCCCGGAAAGACTGAACTACGAGATCGTCTTCGCCCCCCTTTAGCGGCTGCCGTCTGCAAAGAGAAGAGAAAGAGGCATTTCTGCTTAGTTCGATCCTTCGCCAGCCAAGTCCTTCCGCGAGACACCCCGAAAACACAAAGCCCGGACAAGAAACTCGCTTAACACCGGGACTACGTGAGAGGCAAACCACAATGGGAAAAACATAAGTCAGTTTCCCCCCACCCCTCGCACCTCCCCCACCCACCCACCCCACCACAAACAACCACAAGAGACCCAACACCCAACCCCCCCCCCCCCCCCCCACCCACCCCCCCCCCCCCCCCCAACACCCACACCCCCCCCCCCCCCAAACCCCCCCCCCCACCCACCCCGGTCGCCTGCTGATTCCCCCTTTCCATTTTGGTTCGAATCGGTGCGTCAACCACCAAATTCCCTTTTTCCCTCCCACCCCAGTCAGGTTGTATTCAATCTTTCCGCCGCACCCTCTTGTGGTCACTCTGCTTTATAGCTCCGTCTTCTTTCCGTCCCCAGGTGCCCGAACGATGCTCCCCCTCCCCTTCTGAACCTGACTAAAATATCATTTTTTACTGGCTCTTCTACCCCGCCCTTGTCCCTTCCAACTGTCAATCTTTTTCTTCCCTCAAACTGTCCTTCCCATTTTATTCTTTTTCGTCTCTTCCTGCGCGCCACGCTTGAATTTTATGCTCCCGATTTTGTGCCCAAGTCCTTGCACAAAAATACTCCTCCTTTTCCGCCATGTATTTTTTTTCTCCCCACTTCTTTTCTCATGCTGATTATAGAATAAGACGCTTGCCCCTCATTTTTCCCCTCTTTCAGGCGGTCCTCCCACTTTTCACTCACCAGGGCTTCTTTTCCCCTGCCTGGACGCATTTTCCATAAATGGCTCCACGCGCCTCGCCAGTCAAATCGATCCTATGTCTTGCCTAATCTCCCCTTCCCTTGCCTGTGCTCCGCTGGAGGACACCTTCCTTCCCTTCGGGGTGCACTCAGTCTGACGTCCTTTGAGCTCAAACCTCTTTTTTCTTGACAAGTCTTTTTTTTAGCCATCGTCACGCAGTAGTTATCCCCATGATTTACGCTTCGGGAGTTACCCCTTCCCCCTCAAACCTTTTTGAACCTCCCCCACCCCCTCCGTCACGGTTGTTGTCCCGTTTTTTCGTGGTCTTGGGTTGGACTTGGGACTTCAATTTTGTGTCTGTCGGTTACCTCACGGGTTATGCCACTCTCTTTCTTCTCTAGGTCCCAGACTTAACCAGAATCCAACTGTTCGCTCTGCGGCTGTTCCTCTCCCACAACCCTCGGAGCTTCTTCTCGGACGGGGCGGTGTCTTCCTTTTTATACCATTTTTTTTTGGCTATACTTTGGGTTCTGTGTGTTTTATATTCGTTTCTTCGCGGCCGATTCCCCCCTTTTCCCTTTTCCCGGTCGTACTACCCACTCTCTGTCCCAGAGCTTCCCCTTCTACCACGTTGTGACCTCTTGGTGCTGAGTATCGAAAACTATCCTGCCCCGGCAATGCGGTTTTTTTTCATTTTTTCGGTGCTATTTACCACTTCGAACGTTCGTTCTCCAAGTCTCGCAAGGACTCCTTTGTGTGGTCTCGTGCGTTCAGCAGCGCTTTCCTTCCTTCTTATGCTTATTTTTAGAGGATATTGTTTTTGAATTCACATCTACTCCCACCGACCTAAACCCTGCTTAGGACTCTTTCCTCCCTTTGTGTTTGAGAGGTCTTCCCTCCCTTCGTTTTTATGTCCGGTGAATGTTTTCTTGCTAGTGGTTACAGAAACAAGAGCTTCTAACCCCGTGGAGCCTGTGGGTTTCTCGGCGGTTGACACGCCGAGCCGCTAGGTGAGCCTTGCCTGCACTTTCCCAATCCCTTCTCCTTTCCCCTGGTTCGTGGTACTTGCATTTCAAAACTTCTCAAACCGCAGGCTCCCTAATGGTCCGTAGAGTTTTTCTCCAAGTGTGCTCACTTCCCCTCTGACGGCTCCCCTTTTTCGGCGGGCAGCTTGTCCAAAGTAGCGTTTTACTTCCTCACGCGCCCGATTGGATGCCCCTTAAGGGCCTAGCCACTTCTTCCACCCTCCCTCCCCAACCCGTCGAATCCACCCCCCCCCAAAAAATGCCAGGTCGCAACACTTCTCCCCCGACCCTGTGCTTCCCTTTCGTTTTGCCCCCACTGTTTTGTTTTTTTTTTGATTTAACACTCAGTATACTCCAAACTCTTGTGTTTACGTCTTTGAACTCTTTCTCATAAGAGAGTCTTCCTCTCCCGTTTTGCCCCCCCCCCCCCGACGCACCCCCCCATTTCGGATCCCTCACCCCCCACAGCGAAAATCCCCCCCCGACCCCCTCCCGCCCGCCCCGTCCAAAAACTTCTGGTTTGCTTTTTTTCGAACGGTTTTTTTCTTTCCCTTCCCTTATGACACCTCCCTTTGACGTCCCTGCGTTGCCGTTCGAAAATCCTGACTTTTTCACCTTATTTTTGATAATTGGGGGCCCCGTCCATATGGACCCGATCCTGGGTGCAAGCCTTTAGACAGGTTAGTTCAGCGGTTTCCCTCCTTCTCGGGCACCTTCGATCAAAGGGTTTAGCGCCTGAAGGTGACCCGCGTGGATTTTTACCATGGAGCTCGCGGTCCATTCCTTGTCCAGACTGTCTTTTCTTCCTGGTGCTCTTTTTTCGGTACCTATGTCTTTTTTTGCAGCCAAGCTTTCTCTCCAAGAAACGCTGTCCCACCGAGAGTGGAGATCTTTTTCCAGCATCCTTTTTTCCCCAAGGACTGCTGGATTTTTTGCGTTGTGCCTTTCCCCCCCCGCGGCTGAGGTTATTCTCGGACCCGGTGGCGCGCAGGCATCCCTCCTCTTAGTTCCCCAGTGCAAGGAGTTGAAGGGTCCTCGATTTTTGTTTTCTTTCTCTACCAACCCGGAAAACCGAGGTGGACCATTCTGGTGCGTGTCTGCCTTTTGGCGTTTGGATTCCATCTTCTGTTTCTCTTTTACCGCCCGGATGAGCGTTGAGCTAGAATCTGTCTGATCTTGAACCCCACAGCGGCGTCGGATCCTTCCTGGGAATTCCAACGTCACCACCCATGCTGGTGTGCATAGCAGTCGTTGTGTTGACCACCCCGGAACCTTCCTTTCCTGTTGTCATGGAGCGCATGACTGGTTGTGGACCCCAATGTTTGGCCGATACCGTCCTTTCAGTTGGATAGGAGTTTTATTTGGTGGGGTGTTTTCTTTTCAGCTTCCTTCTTTTGCTTTCTTTGGGGAGACTGTCGACCTTTTGTTTTTTCGCTGGCGTCCGATGGAGCATTTTCCCTTCTTTTTTTTGTCATTATTGCCGATTCTTTCAGAGCTTATGTTGCCTTTTTTGGAGAAAAAACTGGTAGCCAGATGGTTCCTTTGTTATCCTTCTCCCCCTCTCTCTTTTTGTTTTCATGCGCTTTTGACTCTGAAGAGATCTACGCCATACCTCGTATTTGAGGTGTTCTGAAGCGATTTCTCGAACGTTTACTACCCCCCCAAGACACGGGCTTTCTGGTTCCTGCCGCAGGAGTTGAGGAGATGCCTTTTTCCACTATTTTCCTCCTCCTCTTTTGTGATGGCATTTCTCCTGCCTCTCAATCTTGCTTTCGATCTTCCGAATTGTCAGCCGTTTTTTTTTTTTTCTGTCTTACAGTTTTTTCATCTTTTTTACGCCCCCCCCCATTTCAGGTCCGATTCTTTTGGGTAGATCTCTCGCATTCAAACGTTCTCATACCGTTCCCAGGTTGTACAGATTCCGTCCCTTTGCTACTGTCTTATAATTTTTTTTTTCTCCCACGTCAACATCCTCTTCAGCATTCCTTCACATCTTATAGGAATGATGACCCCCCGGTTTTTTTGAGGTTTTCCTTCTTCCCTCGCCATCTACAGTGAGAAGAAAGAGCTGCCTTTGGTTTCGATCCATTTTAGCCCCCAATCCTCCAACCCCACCTCTCTAGAAAAACCCCCAACACCACCGCCTCACCCGACTCGCTTCCCCCCTTTTCCGTAAAATATTGCCCCACCATTTAACCCCCCTCATTTTCCGGTAGTCTGACAGCCTTCACTCCTTCCGCCCCTGTTACTTGTCACCCAAAATGCCTTTGTGAAAACCCCAGTCCAGGTTTTCCTTCCCGCATATCCGAAATCCGCTTTTTGTGTCCCCTCCATGTCCTTTATGCTATAGCTAAGACACCGTGCTGTACCAGGAGCACGAAAGTCACTACTTCTACTCAGCAGCCACCATAATCTTTCGCACCTGTACTTGGCTGACAATGGGTAGGTACTTCGATATCCCCATTTCCCATCGTTGTCTTTCCCCCTTCACCCCAGCACTGGCATCCCTTCTTTGTATCTTCCGTCGAAGATTCCGCTCTTTTGTCGTCTAGCTCGATCATTCACTTGAAAAAATAACCTCCAGTCCCCAATCCCAAGTCCTTCCATGTATTTCCCCTCCCTTCCTTTCTTCCTTTTGCTTTATAGAATAAGGGATCAGCCCTTTCAGAGTTCAGGCGGTCCCCTCATCCTTCCACCTCCCTTGCCCTTCCTGAATGAAGCTCTCCTTGTAACCGTCCCCTCTCTCTCCCCTCTCTGTCTACCTTTAAGTTCCATTCCTTGTCGCCCCTCTTTGATACTTTCCCTGTTCACTTTCGGGGTGAACTGGAATTTTCCCTTTCTCTACTCCTTTTGCGCAAGTATTAGTGGCCGCAGTTTTTTTCACTTCTTTTCATTCCTCCAGAAGGGAGGAAACCTGCCCCCCTCCACTCCTGAACCTCCCCCCAATCACTTTTTTTTGCGTCCTGGATTGGCAGGCTGTTTCTTTTGGTTTTCTCTTTGTGCTTTCGGCCCTTCAGATTTTTTGTTCGTTCCCCTTGTTTTCCTTTGTCTATGCCCTCCCTTCCTCCTTATTCTCCCTGATGATGGCACCATTCATTCTTTCCTGTTTAGCGGCTGTTCTTTTCTAACCAGTGTCCGCGCGGCGCTTTTTCTCTCGCACATGGTCTTTTTTTCTGTTCGCCGGGTTTTTTTTTTTTTGGCAGTTTTTATAAGGGTTGGATGCGGCGTTTTTTGATGAGTTTGCTTCTTTCATGCCCTCCCCCGTCTGGTCGCATCCACCTGCGGAATGGACGGAAGCTGCCCTTTTGTTTTGTAAGCCCTTCCCTCTTCCCTCTTCTTGGTGCCTCCGGGAGCGTAAACTACCGCCACTTCGGTTCTATCGGGTTTTTTCCGTTTTTTTTGGTTCCCGTCCCTACAGTTTGACCCCTTCTGTTCTCAAGCTCTCAAGTTTGTTGTTCGTTTTTCCCCCTTTTTCAGACACACGATTAGCGCCAAGCTCTCCCCCTTTGTAGCTATTTTTGACTTGTTATGACGTAAAATCATTCCCCGAAAAAAAAGATCTCT
>Ga0179593_1711477_pt1 | contig 13715 bp, 14 predicted proteins | sample CZODoug2_1_08_16_FD_185931 | JGI IMG/M metagenome (GOLD analysis project Ga0179593, IMG submission 185931) | Vadose zone soil fungal communities from Angelo Coast Range Reserve, California, USA - CZODoug2_1_08_16fungal (PacBio error correction) | ecosystem: Environmental > Terrestrial > Soil >... | reverse complement strand
CAATTCCCTGATCAACTGGCTATGGGCTTTATTCTCCTGCGCCAAGCCCCCCCTAAAGAGGTAGGGTATGGATTAGACTTCAAGTTCGGGATATTTCCCCTAAAGCATGCCCCTTTCTTACAATATGAGGGTGGAGTACTAAGTCCTGTTTTTCTTACCCTTGTCTTTTTTTTTCGATTTGTTCCCCCTCCCCTTTCTGCAAACCCCCGCCGGCACCTTTGCGTAATCTCCTTCCCAGTAGGGACCAACCCCCCCTATGTGGAATAAGGGAAATGTCTTGATGCCGTCCTTAATTCGTCTGCCGACCCCCCTCACAGGAATTTCTGACGCCTCTCGGGGGCTTTTTTTGGGGGGGGTTTGGGGGGGGGGGGGTGTTTTGGTTTGTGTGGGTGTTTTGCGCCTCCTTCAGGCGCTTAACTCGGGATAATCCCCTTGTCTACGGCGCTGTTTTTTCTGTGTTTCAGCAGGGTAGTGATGTCCCACCCTTCAATGTCCGACGTCTTTACCTGAGGCACTCCTCCCCCCCGGGAGGGTTAGTAAGTCCTTTTCCTTCATCCCCGTTTTACCCTATATTACTGTGTGATTCCTCGCCTACGAGCCTTTGTTGTCCTTTTTCCTACCTCCACGCTCTTTCCCCCCCAACCGGGGCAGTTATTGACGCCCCGAGGAGTTTGCCCTCTCTGGCTCCCCTCAGGTTGTCGGCTGGTTTTCCCAGGCGATCCATGCCTTCCTCTTGACTATAAGGTATCGAGTTACGACACCTTTTTCCTGTCCATCCAGTCTTCCGCCTTAAAAGTCGTAGGCTCTTGTATGCCGGGTATACCCGACCCTTAACCGCCCCCCCAATCTTAGTAACGAAACCAGTAAGGCCCCCCCAATTCTCCTTTTTTGGGGGGAGTAGTGTAGTTGCCTTTGCGATTGTTTTTTCCTTAGGCGCTGTCCTCCCCCCCTACGGAAAAAACCGGGCCCGAAGACAGTTCGCTGCTCGTTCTTTCCAAGAACTTTCCCTTCTGGTTCCCCATTTTCCTAGTCTTTTTCAGCAGATGGATGTCAGTCCTGCGGACTTAATTTCCCCTGTGGAGATTCTGCAATTAGAGGCTTACCTCCATATTCTTTTCTTAAACAATCTCCGTCGGTTCTTTTTATCCCCCTCCCCGGACTTTCGCTGGGATCGAATTTCTTGACGTTAGTCTCTTTACCATCGGTCTTTACCCCCACCTTATCCCCGTCCTTTACGTCCCTCCTTTGCTGAACGCCTGTTTCTCCTTCTCCGTTTGTCCCTGGGAGATTCATTTCTTCCAACCGTCTCCCCCACGGAAAATTTTCTCCCCCCTTGGTGGAGCTTACCAGAAAGGGCTGAAACTTCCGATGACCCGCGCCCTCGTGACTTTTCCTTCGAATCTCCTGTTCCCCCTCGTACAAGTCCCACCTCCCCCCTGTCCAGTTCGCCCCTGCTTGGGACTGCGGTTCAGGTTGAAAGCTCTCCCCTCCCGACGTTTGCACCGGTCCATTTGTCAGCCGTCCCTTTTTCATGCCTTCCTCCGGCTCCCTCCCCAAACGAACTCCTCCTTACTCCCGATCCGGCCACGCAGTTTCTTGAATGTTACCAGATTGACTCTTGCTTTCGGAAATACCCCCCCCTCCCTTCCCTCTCTTTCCACCCTTCTGGACCCCCCTTTCCGTCGGGTTGAAAGAACCCCTCCCCCTTCTGGGGCCGCGCATTGGCGTTTCGTGCAAAGCCCTTTCTTTTTTCGACCAACCCCACCTAATTTTTTAACACTCGTTCCCTTCTTTCCTTTAGAAACCGGCTCCTTTTTTTTTCCACCATTTCCCACTCTTCCCCTTTTAATCCTTTTTGAGCCTCTGGAATGGTGTCGGCGGCCTACCCTTCTATAGGTAACTTCGTTCGTTCTTTTCTGGTCGAAACTCTTTTCTTTCGTGCCACCGACCCACTCTGCAGGTCACCCCACTTTGGATTGGTTTTCTCAATCCAGTTTCTTTCTTTTGTTTTTTTTCGGCCTTCAGACGGTTGAATCTCTTTCTTCACGCAAGTTAGCTCTCCCTCGGGCCACAGTCTGCGTCACATTTTTTTTTCCCGGAGACCCCCAGAATCGGTAGCGGCTTTTATGCCTTTTCTTCCTTTTCGGGTGAAGGTTTTTTTGCCCGACCACCCCCCCCTCGTTATTTTCCCCCTTCAGTAAACTATGAGGCCTTCTTGGTCATCCCTTGTTTTCTCGCTGCCCCCCTCCCTTTCGGGAACTTTCACTTTTATGGATTGGAATTACCTCCTTTGGCCCAGGTTTTCTTTGACCCCAGTGGTCACTCGTTCCCGTTCCCCTTCTTTCGGTCCCGGCCCCCCTATCCACGAGTTTTGCGCCACCCGGCACGTTTTGATGCGTTGGTGTGTACGCGTCAGCAGAGCATCATGTCACCCAGTCCTCTTCCCAACAGTTCTCGCCAGGGCCTCCCGTTTTCGGAAGTTTCTCCCTTCGTCGTGTGGGTTCCGGCCCTTAACTTCAACCTCATTCTCAACAGTCTTTCCCCGGAGGGATTCTTCGACTTCTTTCCTCATCGTCACTCTATGGCGTGCAGTTCTTTTTCCATTCCCCGACCCGGGACTCCCCCATGTCTGTTTCCTTTTTTTTTGATCCCTCCCCCGCGTCCCTTTCAGTCCTGGCTCATGCTTGCCCCCTCCCTCGTCCCTTGACCATACTGTCGTCTTCCCGGCGACCCCTTGAAGCTCTGCTAGTGCCTCTTTTTTTTCCCGCCCTTTTTTCAGACAACACGTCCACCACGACATTTCCCCGACGGACAATTCCTCCCTCTGGCTTGTCACTTCCAGCAAGGACGTGTGATTTCACTAGGAGATGGTTCTTTGTTTTTTTTCCCTCGAGCCTTCAGCCCCTTCTCGCCCCCCCTATGCGTAAAAGGCGTTTTCTTCTATCTGTTTTTTTTGCCCATGATCCCTTACAGAGTACGATAGGGACAAGTTAGCGCCCGTATCTTTAAATCCCCCTCTATAGGGCACAAATTGCTCCAAGTAAATGGAAGCTGTTCCTCCATCGTGCAATTCCTTTTGAATATTGCGGCCATACCCCCCGCTTTACGAGGAGTGGCTCCCCTTTCTTTATTTTCCTAGGAGAGTCCATCCCACCATGGGAACCCCCGTTCGGGCACACTGCCTCTCCATGGATGACTTTCCCCCCTCCTCGTGAGTTCAGTCTCTGGTCCCTTCTCTTGATGAGGTGACCAGGACCGTCTTTTTCACCTCAAGACATGGCACCTCCCCTCACCCATGTACCTTCAACACTCTCCCTTCCCCTCCTTGGCTTGAGTCTTTCCTTCTGGCTCTGTCCCCTTTGACTTTTTTTTTTCATCGTCCGGGTCGGGATTCTGTGGAACACTCCGCAGCCCCCCCTCCAGGGTGGCTTTTGACCTTAAAGGCTTAGCCAGCGTGAGTTTTTTCCCTTCGTTTTTTTCTTTTTTTTCAATTTTTAACGCACACAATGAGCCCTCCTTTAAGTTTTCGTTAGACCATTCCCTTTTTTCCCCAGGCCGTCCCCTTCTACACCCAAGGAAGGAGGTTCCCCATGCGCGTTCCCCTCTTCAGCACCCCTGAGCCCTTGAAGAAGCCCCCTGACAAAACTTACGGTATTTTCTGCCCACCCCCAATGGAGGGTTAACGGGATTCCACCCCCTCTAGGTCTGGTCTGCTTGCTGAGTGCAGCCTTCCCCCAGCCGGGATCCAGCACAGTTTGCCGCACGAATACACGTGTAGGCAGTACTCTAAAGAAATGCTCCATTGTTGCTTCAGATTTTCCTATCCCACACACCTCATTCCAAGCCCTTTCTTGACGCCTGGTTAGGGCAGGCCCATCACCGTCCCGTTGAACCAGCTCATCCCATTCTCGTAAAATGCTGAGCCTACCCCCCCCACTGGAAAAGTTCCTCTCCCCGTCAAATCCTGGACTTCCGCCCTTTTTCACAAACAAGGAATTTTTGAGGGCGGACTCATGGAATAGGCCAACCCCTCGGGAAATTCTCGGTCTTGATAGCTTGTCCCCCTTCTCCTCTTCTGCCAGACTGGTAATAGGCACCTTCTTCCCCCCCCAGAAAAGCAGCGGTCGAGGCTCCCACACTTCACTTCCCCCTCATTTTTTCTTTTCTACCCCCTAGTGGTGTTGTTGTCCGAATTGGTTCTTTTTTCTTCTTCCTTGCTGAGAATTTCTCTCTTTTCTGCTTGCCTTCTTTCCTGCTTCCTTTTTGATAAAGCATCGACCCTAGCGGCGTTTGCTACCATGTTCCGCCAGGGATTGATGCTGAGTACTTTTTCGCTACCGGGTTCTTTTTTTGTTTCCTTCCCCTGTGGTCCTTTTAACAGGGGTAACAGGACCCCCCCTGGCCTGGATTGCTTCAGGGGGGGCACTTTCCCCCCTCCGATATTACCCTTCACGACCCCGCAGGAGTTCCTCCCCACGGGTCTTCCTTCCTTTGTTTCCGGCTTTTCGCCAGCGTTCTCCCTCCAGCCATGTCATTGAATGCTTCCCCTTTGGCGACACGTTTTTTAGGGGCGACAAGTATGGCATTCTGCCTCTTCACCCACTCCCTTTCCGACACCCATTTGAATGGGTGTCTTCGAATGGCCGTGTTCCCTTGAGAGGCAATAACACTTTTTATGTCTATTCCCCAGGCGCTTTCTTTCCTTCTGCCGCCCTCCCCTTTTCCATGAGCCCGACTTTCATCCGCTGATATACCAGTGGGGAGTTCACTACCATGGCTGGTTCTCCTCAATACTTTTCCTTTTTTTTGATTGTTGCGCCCCCTTCCAATGAACACCATATCCCCGCCTAGACGTCTCGTCCCGCCCCCTTTTTCCGGGACAAAAGACAAGTCCTGTTTTTTCCCTTAATTACTTTCGGCGGCCTGGTGCTGCCCCTTTTTGCCTAACGGGCATCCATACCTTCCGATTTATTTTGCTTGCGGCCTGCCCACTTCCCGGGCTACGCAAACTGCCGGGTCACGTCCCCTTCCCGTTGGTCGGGCATTTGATCTCTTTGAAGGGGTGCTGTCATCTCTTCAGTTCCCTGGAATCCTATTGATCCCGCCGTTTCAACGAGGATTAAAGAACCATCTGGTTCCTTTGCCATGCGAGTGCAGAGTTACGACTTTTTTTTTTTCGCACACATACAGGTGGTGAATATTGCTAGCCTAACTCCTTTTTTTTTCTTCTAGACTTCCCTCGTGCGGCCCCCCCCCATACACCCCCGTCCGATTTAGTTTCCTGCCTTCTCTAACGCCCCCTGTATTGGCCGGAATAAGACCGGCGCGCTTTTCCCCTTTCTCACGGAGTAAGTTACGTTTCTGTCACAAAGATCCCCCGCCTTTTCTTTGACACCCCTCCCAAAAGTGTTCCTTCAGGATCACTCTTTTTCCATGGGCCTCTCTTTGAAAGCACCCCTTCCGAGTGCCCAGATAATCCCAATAAGGTATAACAGTAGAATGCAATTTGTTTTTTTTTTTTTTTCAGGTACTTTCTTTCCTTTTGCCATGTGGACGGTAGTGGCTGAGAGAAGTACCCCCGCGTTCCCTGCTCAGAGTCTGATGGTCGGTCACAGGTCCCCTTTACCACACTTTCCAGCGGTCTAGGAAGAGGCCTCCTAATGAAGGTCCAGCTTTTATCTGAATTACTTCGTCCCTGGTTTGGATCTGCGTTTTTCTTATTATTTTCCCTCATTAACTCGAAATCCTTTTTTCCTTTTATTTCCCGACAATATCCGTCGGGATTCCTTCCATGTCTCTGTGGCTCGGCCGAATGGTTCCTTTGCGTTTCCTTCCCACAATATCTCTGTAACCCTTCAAACAGACGATTTTCCCCGGGCTTGCCACAGCCACATTTCGATTCTAAGTTGTGTCTGGTAGGAGCTTTCATCAGGTCCTCCTCCCCCCCGACCCAACTTCTCTGTCAACCCTTCTTCGTCTGACCCCCCCTCTTTATTTGAAAGAGACTTACCCCCCCCCCCGGACCTCCCGCCCCTCGCTCCCCCATATCCTAAACTGTAACCATCTTTCCGGTTTTTCCCCCATTTCGCATCCTTCCCTGGTCTCCGGCTGAACGCCACTCCCCTTGGGGGGGTTTTTTGGGTTGCAAAACCCAAGGTTGTTCCCAAACTTCGGAAACCAGGGGGTGCAGAAAAAACTTGGGGTTTTGGGGGGGTGGGGGGTTGGGGTTCAGTTGAACCATTCCGTGGCGCAAAAGGTTGGTCCTTTTGGGTGTTCCAAGCGATTTTTAAAGCATGTTGACCGTTAAAGTTAACTCTCTTTTTCTTCCCCCCCCCCCCTTTTGTTCTTCCCCCTAGTCCAAAGACTATTCTATCCTTCGCTTTTTTCTCCCTCCCCCTTGCCAATTCCCCCTTTTGTTTCCCGGCCAGACCTTTTCCAATGTCTTCCTCCTTGGAGACAGACCCATTTTCTCATTTCTTCTTTCCGGATCACTCCCCCCAGGGCCCCAGGCGTTGAACTCAAAACCCTCTTGTTGGATTTGGGTGGCCTCTTCTTTTCGTGGCACCAGCTTCTTTTCCCCTCCCCCACTTATACCTAGGTGGCCACTTTCCCTTTCTTCTTTTTTCTGCCCGACTTTTTCCCTCCATGGCGGCGAATCTCTATCCCCTCCTCCGTTGTTTTTTTTAGGATCTGCCTGGTATTTTTTGGAACCAACCGTCGTTGGGCCTCAGATCCTTGCGAGTTTCCCTTGCCGATCGGCATGGTGATTCCATTCAAGTGTTTTTGACATATATAATGGCCCGGTCACCCCCCTCTTTTGATGTGGCCTTCTCCGCTTACGGGAGTTGATTTTGGCCCCTGGGACAGACCGTCTTATTTGACCAGCCTTAGTCTCCTCCACTTTTGCCCCAGGGCAGGTCAACTTTGTCGGACTAAGGCCTACGAATTACTATCTTTTTCCCTCCCTTTCTCCGTTGGATCTTTGGCCAACTTTCATGCGGACTCAGTTGGGTCCCGGTCTTGGAATTCTGACCAGAGGCCTCTCTTAATGACCGGGCCCCCCCCCCCCCTTGCTGAGCTCCCGATTTTAAGCGTCTAGCATTGACTCAGTCTTCTACTAATTCCCCTTAAGGCTGTTTGGCCTTGACTGGCCAGGCGTCGTTTTTCCCCTTGCGGTCACGATTTCGGGGCATCGACTTGGTAGCGCTTTTTCCGGGTACCTTCCCTCATAAATCATGGTATTGTTTTGGAACCTGTTCAACTGTCATCCGATCCCCCCCTTCCAGGACACCCCTGCATCCTTCCGTCCCCCTTCCGTTACAGCCCTATCTTTTGTTTCCTTACAGTTGAAAGCCCGTTCCGTTTGTGGGTCCCTCCCTCTCTGCAAGTCACTCTTATCCATCATTCCCCACCGTCTCGTCTGGAGGTTCACTTCCAGTCACTTTCTTTTATTGTTTATCTTCCCTCCATCTCTTCCAGCGTGAAGTTGAATTTCCCGGGCCTTCCCAACTCCACTTCTGGGTCACCGCATCATTCCACTCTCCTAAAGTCCATTTTTTCGCTGACTATAATTCCCTTTTCCCCCTCGGTCTTTTAATGAAGGTCCCCAGAGTCTTTTTCCAAGGCCCCGTCCCCCTCTCAGGCCTCTCGTCCAACACCCTTAAGCAGAAAGAGAAAGCCCCCCCCCCTCTTCTCATTTTTCTACGAGTTTGCTTTTCGGTCCGGTGAGTTCACTTTTTTAATTAAGGTTTTTCTCAACTTGCGCTCTTTCACAAGCCAGCTATCAGAAGAACTTGGACCCTTATTGCCATTTCTTTTAACATTACATGCCATTTCTTTCTCCTCTTGAATACTTCTCCTAAGCATTTCTTTAAGATTACAGAGGACTTTCGTGGCCAGTACGACTACAAGACCAGTTCTCCCGTTTGGCAGAAATATGGTCAATCCTTATTATTGCCCCCCTCCCCCACCCAGATCGTGGAGCTTTAGATCAATTTTCCTTTCTCCTCGGCGAGCCCTGGATCCCACCCCCCTCTAAAGTATGGGTAAAAACCGTTCCAGGGAACCTCCTCTTTCACGGGATACTTGTCAACGAGTTGTCTCCCACATATGCGTCTGAGTTCGGCAACTGGATGACAGGAAGTGCGGGTCTGGCCCCCGCATCCCTTTTTCCAGATCCAACCCCCCTTTCCCCGTTCCACACGGCTCCAGTACCTCGGGCATTCAGTCGGTCAGAGCATTTTTGCTGAAATTCGACGGAAGATTTTTCTTCCTCTCTCCCAGGGGCCCCCCCCTTCCCTGACGTAGTTGTCCACTTGGTCTTCACTGTCTAGAGGGCTTTTCCCTGTTAGTGTTTGGTCTTTTACGCAAAAAACAAAAACTTTTTTCCGGCGTCCCTCCCCCCCTCCCCCATTTTTTTGCGAAAAGGCCCTCGAGGCTTTACCCAGTCGTGTTTCTTTCTTCTCTTTAAACCCCCCTTCACTGCTTTAAATTGGGACCCCAAAGAATTAGCCCCGTTAGAGATTCCACCTGGTTGTTTTTCCCTTTTCCCCCCATGTCCCATGGTATCCTTGGCCCCCATAGTCAAGTGATTGCGTGAAGCTAGCCACGCAAGTTCTCCTGGCCTTTCGCATTCTCCCAAAGTGTCTGCCGCAGAGCTTCCTCAACTGCATGTCACTTCTTTCTCTTGCCTACAGATGGCCTCTTTAGAAGAACACCCTCCTTCCTGACCCCCTTTTCTTGCAGACTTTTAGTAAGGCCACTAAGTTTCCAAGTGAACCTCCCTTTATGCAATCATTCCTTTTGGTCGGTTCTTACTTTCATGTCCCCACTTGTCCCTTTTTTAGGAAGAGGCCCCCCCGTTTGAGCGTGAAAGGTCCCCCCCAGAGGCGCCTTTTCCTCATGGATCGGAAAACCCTCTGCCTCCGATTACTTTTCGGTGTTTTTTTTGTCTGTTTTGTGTTTTGTTGTGTGCTCGCATGCTGATGCCTTTTACTTACAGTCCCCAGGAACCAAAGCAACCTCCCCCGAAGGTGAGGATCAGACATCAATTGCCCCCCCCCCGGACCCCTAAAATAAATTTTTGATGATCTCTTTGCGTTAGTTCGCGTTGATGGAATTCCTTCCCGCTGCTTGCTTTCTTCTTTCTTCCCCTTCCTTTTTCCAGGCCTGATTTTAGGTAATGTTGCCTCAGGCAGTCCTCTACCAGGTGTCCATTCCCAACCTAATCAAAGGCTGACTCTGAAAGTTAGAAAGTCATTTCTTGTTCTCCCTTCGATTCCCCCTGTGGTGAGCATGGTATTCCGGTTTCCCCAGGAAATCCTTGGGGGCGATGCCCCCTCCTTTTAAATTCGCCCCCAATCTTTCTCGCCAGTACCCTGGGCAACCTTTTTTGCGGGAAGCTAGGATCTTTTTTAAGCACAGCCCCTTTCCTGAGTCCTCCTTAGGCAAGACAAGTGCATCTCCTGCGGTACCTTTCCCTCGGGTACTTGTGCCCTCGGAAATCCCCTAACTGCGCTACCTGGAGATGGCTTTCGAATTTTCCCTTTCTTGACTGAGCCCCCCTTAACCAGAGGTACGGTTTTTTAGCCCACGTCCCTTTGCCCAGGTCTTTTTTTTAGACAGCCTCAAGTGAACCTCTTCCTTGGACCCATGAGTCCTTCAAATTTGCTGCCTTTTCGTCAATAATCCTTCTTTCGCACGCCCTTTTCTTCCTAGATCAGTCCTTGAAACATCAGAATGTAACCGCCTTTTGATTCTCTCCAGTTCCCAATCTTGTACAAAAAGCCACCTCCTGGTCACTAAGGAATTTATTCTTGTGGGATCTTTTAGTGGCACACAGTCACCTTCATGAGGCTTACTTTGACAGAGCAATTTTTTTGGGGGTGGGTAGGTCCCTTCCCATGAAATTCCCCGGTCTAAGTTTTGTTTGCCGAAGGGGTGCGGATCTTTTGCCCTTCTTGACTTTACAAAGACCGCACCGCTTCACTCAGAAGCCCGTTAGCCATCTAGGCTGAAACGCCCCCCTCCCAGGCCTTGGCGTATCCCCTTCTGCATGCCTTTTTCGTGCCCTTTTTAGCCCCCCCCCCTATTCTTGTTGGTCTGGATCCTTCCCTCCTTGAGGCCGTAAGATTTTCGGACTGAATCCCCTCTCGTGCGGACATTTCTTTCGGACTTGCTTTACTTCCATAGTGGAAGGCCAAATCAACGTTATTTGGCTCTTTTCCGAGCACTTCTATGTCTCCCCGATGAGGACCTGCTTCTGGCCTTTATTTCCGCCGTGAGAGTTCACCACTCTTTTTTTTTCTTTTTTTAATACCTCCCCTTCCCACGGGATCTGTTCCTTGTCTTCCCCTTCCTTTTGTTGTGAAACCGTCCACCCATTAGAAGAGTGAACTCTCCCACGTCCCCTGTCCTCCCCCTTGTAGACTTTCAGAAGCGGGTTGGGGGCCCCCCTTGCTCTGACTGTTTTTCTTGCTTTCCCCTTATTTCGATAGGCCAACAACCTGGCCGGGCCCCTCCTCTTCTGCTTTGCTTTCCGTCAGTCCCATACAATTGGTCTTTTGTCCCCCCCTGCAAGAGGAGATACCTCTTCAGAAGGGACTTAAGGTTCACTTTTTAATTCTGACCTTCTCATTTTCGAGTTCCCCCGCCAGGCTCTTCATAAATACTGCTTTCCTGGCGTCCAACAATCTAAGTGAGAGTCACTCCCCGCTGTCCCTTCTCTTAGAATTGGATTCCTTGAAGCTCTTTTCCACTGTCAGTTCCGGTCCCCACTTTGAAACTTGTATCTGAACATCTTGGTCTTTTGACTCCCGTTTTTTTTTTCCTTTCAGTGTGTCCCTGGATTGGTCTTTCCTTTTTGTCCCTCTGAAACTTACATCCCCCTTTCCGGTTACTCTGGAATCCTGAGATTTGACAAGTTCTTTCTGCCTTTCTTAAGGAAATTCTTTGAAAGAGAGTTCCCCCTTTTTCAATCTCTCGCGTCAAGTCCCACGCCCCCCCGTTCCGGTAAAATCATCCCTCGTCCCTCCCTTACTAAGTTCCTGCCACGCCCCTTCACGAGCGCCGTTAGGTCAGTTTCCCTTTCGTACCGTTGTCGTTCCCCCCTCGCCCTTAATTCCTCACACTCCTTTCGTTTTGCATTAGGATCCTGCTCCTTTTGACCTTCCCTTCCCGAATGGTGCGAATCTCCTTTCTTTCCAGATCCCAGATATTTAAGCTTGGCCTGACAACAGATCCATTTCTTGGCGTTGAACGCCCCCACCCTAAATTTTTGTGTTCCAGCGAATTTTTTCATCAGTGATGGCACAGCACTTTCGCTTTTACCCCCCCTGCAGATCCCCCTTCCCGTACAGTTCTTCTTTTCTGCGACAACTACTTTTTGTTAACAAATTCCCGTCTTCGATCTTTCTCAACCGTTGTTTTTTTTGAGAGCTCACTACCTTCCGTGGAACCAACCAGTTCTCGTAAGAATATCCTTGAAGCTGTCAGCGTGAGTATCAGGCTGTTAGCCCTAAAGTGTTTTCGAAAGTTTGCCCCAAATGCAGAGGTAACACACACGATTGTGGCGAAACCCCGGAGGCTTTTCCTTTCCCCAGTCCCCCGGACCGACCGTTAAGATGGCCCTTCCAAGGAGATAAGCTTTTACTTTTGAAGCGTCTTCTTGGCCCCTTCTCCCTCGACGAGATTCTTCTGCTGTCTTTGACGAATTTGAGTCCCTTTGCTGAGGTCCGGTGACGATCCCACGGGACGAGTCTGCACTTGACTTTAAAATTTTCTTTAGTTGTGCCCGCCGCCGCCTTTTTCCTCCTCTTTTAACTGGGACGGACAGTACCTTTATGTGACCTTTCCCTGCTTCTATCTTGAGCGTTCATCTTTCCGTGTCTCTTTCCGGTCTTAGCCCTCCTTCTCTAACTGTCTTTAGTGTGTCTCGGTGACCTTTTCAATGCATGAGTCTCATCATTCCACACGCCTCCTTCTTCTTAGCACCGATTTTCCGTCTCGTATGAATTTGGACTTGACAACCGTGAGTTTGGACGGAACCCTCGTCGGCCCCGCGACCATTCGATCCTCTTTCCCTGTCCTTTAGGTGGACTTCCGCCTTTCGATCGTGTCTGAATAGGTCATATCTTGTCAGCTATAATGCATCCGCGGCCTTCCTGCCACCCGTTCTTTCCAGAGTTGACCTTCATTGGCGGAAGATGTAATCCCTCCCCTTCCAGCATTCAAAGTTTTTTTTGCCTCGGCCGACAGACCTTCTATGGTTTTTCCCTGTTTTCCCCCCCCCCGTTTTCCTCCTGCAGATTCTCCCCTCCTTACCAAACCCTCCCTTAAGCAAGGACCCCCTTCCCCAGCCCCAACCCAACCGCTTGACCTATTACCGTCCTTTGATCAATCGGGAGAGTGGTGGCTCTTTAACGGCGAGTCCTTCATCCTCAGCCTCGAGCCGCCGACTGCGTGACACTTTTGACCTCTTTCCCAGACTTCCAATCTCTTTACCGCCTGATCTACGGTCGAGTCCTCCTTGGCTTTCTTTGTACAGCCTACTCCGGCCCCCCTTTCTCCACCCCCCGAAAGACCTTGATGCCCTCACGGGGGCAATTTTTTCCTCTTACTCTCCGGCAATAACTTCCCGTCACCCTCTAGTGGAGTCTTCAAAAATTCTCCCGGCGACCCCATTATCCACCGACCGAATGGTTGAAAACGGGCTTTCCCTCTTCCCCCAGGGGATTAATCCACTATTTGCGTCCCCCTTCCCCTTTGCAAAGTCTGGCCGGCAGTGTATACACGGACGGGGTCTTGTTCCCCCGCCTGGAATTTTTTCCACGGATCCCTTTCCTGTTACCTTTCGACCTCCGTTCCTTTATCCCCCGTATGGAAGAAGGTTCCCCCATCGCTCCGAGGAAGCATCTCCTGGTTGGGCTTCCCTCCCGAGCGCCAGGAGGACACAAGACACCCTTGACGGAAGTTTTTTTTGTCAAGAAGGTGGCCCCTTATCTTCGCCCATTGGTTCCATTCGGATAGGTTTTCAAGGTTTGGAGTTCCCCCTAACAAGAGTCTCAGACCTTTTCTTTATCCCCGGAGGCTCCCCCCACCCGGTAATCTTCCATTGAGATGTTACTTCCCCCCCCCAGTTTTTGGGCTCCCGATGCTTGACCCAATCTTTCCCTTTCGACCGTTTTTGCCTCGCACTCCCCCACCCCTTGGTATTTGGCGTCGGCAAAGTGAAATGAGAGCCCACACCCCGAGAACGGTTATCTGGAATTGTTCCTCCCTCGGACACAGCCCCGTCTTCCCAGCCGTGGATCTTCTCTCCCTGCTGCCGCATCGACTCCTGAATTAAGGTTGGTTGGTTTTTGGTTTTGACTCCCGCTCAGATTCCAGAAGGTGTATGAACTTTACTAGTAGACCCGCATCTTTCTGACTCCCCCCCTCAAGGCTCATCTTCCTTTTAAACTTCAATTAATTTTACTGGGTAACCCCCTTCTATGGCGCCCCAAAAACAATTTCCGCCTGGAAAGCACTACATGGTCGAGTAGCTCAACGTACTACCCCCCTACTTCGAACCCCTGTGCGGCCAGCTGTCCCACACTCCGCGCGATGAGGCTTCTCTGCGTCAGGCGTACCCAGCGGCCTGCCTGAAGGAATAGCCAGCCCAAAGTTAAACCCTTTTGCTCATCCGACAAACCCCCCCCGCCCCCCCTTCCAAGGCC
>Ga0179593_1659084_pt1 | contig 13715 bp, 19 predicted proteins | sample CZODoug2_1_08_16_FD_185931 | JGI IMG/M metagenome (GOLD analysis project Ga0179593, IMG submission 185931) | Vadose zone soil fungal communities from Angelo Coast Range Reserve, California, USA - CZODoug2_1_08_16fungal (PacBio error correction) | ecosystem: Environmental > Terrestrial > Soil >... | reverse complement strand
CAGGTTGTATGGTGGGTTTAGCGCATACTTACTTCACGTTCAACTTGCAGGATGAGGCCCAACTATCCAGGGTTTTTGTATACTGCTTGCCCCTCCACTTCTTTTAGTCTCACCGGGTCATTACGGCTTTTAAGTCTCCGAGATTGGCTTCGCCAATTAGTTCCTCGTCAATCGGTCCTTCAGTCCCCTGTCCACCGCAGGTGTCCTTTGGCTGTACCAGCGGCTAGCCTCGGCTCCAGGTTGGTGTTCCTTTTTGGTCGCGTCTTTCCTGGCTTCGGCCTCGGCCCTCCCTCTACTCTGGTGCGCCTATTTCAACTGCTGCCCCCCCCTTCCCACCTCCCCTCCCCCCCCCCCCCCCCCCCCCTCCCCCCCTCCCTCCCCCCCCCCCCCCCCCCCCCCCCGCATTGGCCTAAGCAGTCGCATCCGGCTTTTTCCCGCTACCGTTACTCCCTGCTGTGCCAGGGATTTGCTGGCTTTTCTGATAAGGAATAAGCAATTGGTACACCTGCGCCGGATTCTACTTTTTTTTCCCCGACGATTGACGTTTTCACTGGCATTTTTGGCGCCTTAACCCCCACTGAAGGACCCCGGTGTTCCATACGTTCTTTGTTTGGCAACCCTTCGTCCATTTTTCGAGGACGGCAATTTTCTCCCCTTTTTACCCCCCCCATCAACTCTTTTCATTCTTATTCCAGGTTAGTCGTCCGCGCACGGCGCAGTCACCGTCGTCTATCCTTTCTCGGGCTTGCGCTTGAGTGCTCTGGCCGGAGATGGGAGAAGTGGTCCCTTTTTTTCGCACTCCGTCTCGACATTCCTTCTTTCTGCGAATCCAGTTGTCTTTAACTCCGTAGAGGGATTTTACCTTAGAAGCCCCTTTGCGTCAGTCAAGGTTCTGGGCTCCAGTCGCATAAGGGGACTCTCGCTTTGAGTATCGATGCTTGAATCGTCGGACATTAGATGGAGGACCTCTGGCGAGGATCTCAGATTACACCTATACTTTTGTCTATCTCCGGAACCGCTTTTGGCGGCGCCAAACCCAGTTTAAAATTAGATTTCTTTTACCTTCCTCTCCCCCTCCCTACGTTCCCCCGTCGATAAGTACTAGCCCCCCTCTCCTTCTTTCTTCTGCAATTTTCCCTTCCCAGATTTTGGCATTTTCCAAATCCTTCGGAATCCTTTTAACGATTATAATGCTCCCTGCGCCTTAGGATCTTTAAGCGAGAGAGCTGTTTTTTTTGTTGATGCTTTTTTCACCCCTTCCATAGAACTGCTTTCTTTGTCCGCACGCTTTCCCCTATCAGGTGGAAGTTCTCGTCAAGAGGTACCCAGTGTTCACCCCCCTTTATGCCTTGGAAGGTATTTCAAACCTTCCACGTCAGACGGACCCGCCCTGTCCTTTTCTTACGAATAATGGCTTTGCTCCCCTTGATACGACTCAAGATGGCCTTTACACCGAGAAGGGCATGTGAGTCCCCCCGTGCCCGTGGACCAGCGAATCATTCATCCCTTCGCCTGTACGTCAAGTTAGCTGCCCTTGTTTAAGCTGTCGAGCGACGATGCGCGCACTCCCCTACTTTTTTTCTTTGCTTTTTCTTTTTAAAGAGCCCCACCACTCCCTTTTACGGGGACGTTTCAACGCTCATACCTCCTGTTACTTTTCCCCCCTATGGAACGGGTGGGTTCTTTCCCCTTTTTGACCTGGCTTTCTCTATGCTCTTTTCCCCCTGCGGTCCCACAAACTCCTTTCCTTTCATCTTTCTTACAGGACGTTATTTTTTTGATTGCCGGCCTTTTTTTACATGGGCGTCTTTTTCTCGCTACCTCCACTCGTTCTTTCACTTCCTTCTTGTTTTTCACGCGATCCCCGATTCCACTGCCGCTCTTCGACGACTCTTCCCACCCGGCGAGATCGCACTCCGGACTTTAAAAGAATCGGGACATCCCATTTCCCACTGCAAGTGTTTCTATCTTTTTCCTCTCTTTTCCGATTGGATATTTAAATAAATGCGGCTCTTAGACAAATAAGTGAACTGACCATTCTCTTCAAGGAGCCTCTCGATATAAGTTGGTTTTTCCCTCCGCGGCCGTGTGATCGGTGATAGTAGAGTAAGGTTGTCGGTCAGAGCAGTTTCCCCTATCTTCCCCCCCCCGCACATTTCACCGGCGCAACCTTATCCCCTCCCCCGGCATCCAGACCACAGTGAAAACTCTTTCCCAATGTCTTGTTTGGTTTTCCCCCCCCCTCGAATGAATGGCTCGAGGATTTCCCTGCCCACCGTGAGCTACATTTTCCCCTCTGCTTCAAGATCTGACCCCATGACTCAGCCTAGGTTATATGGAGGGTTCCAGGCGGTTCGTGACTAGTGGTTTGGAGCTCTGCTTTCCCCTTTTTCGAATGTGATGTTTTAGTTTTTTTTTTCCCGTCAGCGAGAAAGCCTTTTCTTCTCCCAGGATTCCAAGTGATTTTCACTTCAGAGGACAGATCATATTCCGATGCTCCCTAGTGTCTGCGACTACTTCTCCTGAATAGCGATATTCTTCACACGTTTTTAATCTAGAAGACTCCCCTTCCTGCCAGTCGGTTTAGCACTCCCCTCCCTAGGGACGCCGATCTGAACCAACTCCAGCCCCCTTCCTTCCTCTTTCCTTGGAAACCATACCAGGTTCTTCCAAAAAATTACCTGCGGTATGAACACCTCACATCTGAAAGAGCTCATAATCGCCAGAACTCTGTTGACAACCAGACAGATGACGTTTCACTTTACACGTTTTTGTCTTCCTCAGTCCCTCTGCTATTCCTATTTCTCGGTCGTGATTCTTGGCTCGCCACGGGTCCCTCTCCTCTCTTCCCTCTCCTTGAATCGGCGTATAATGTAGCTGGCTTTTCTTCCTATCATCCTAGGTACTTAACCTTCCCCTCCCTTCTTTTTCTCTTTCCTTCCCTTTTTTTTCCCCTCTCACCCTTTTGTTCTCTCGGTTTGCCGCCGGAGGCAAAACTTTTTTCCTCCTTCTTTTTGCCCAGTGAACGCTCCTTTCCTTCCCACGTCCTTTTTCCGGCAGGGCACTGCTATTCCCCTGTTTTGTATCCGGATAGTTACCCTGACGTTACTTTGACGTCCTCTTGTTCCTTGGTTTCCCCTTGAGCCTGTCCTCCGTCCAACCCCACTCCCACCCCCTTTGCTAGCTTGCTTAGTAAGTATTAAGTTCTCCCTTTTCTTTCGAACCACACGGTTCCCTCCCCCTTGACAGGGGTCGTATCCCCTCCTGCACTGCAGACCCTTGCCTCGCGAGACACTTCCTCGTTTTTTTTTTTTCCCCACTTTAGGTTCTTATAGGCTGTTATCCCCTTCTGGCTGAGTTACATTCGCATCCAATACCAACTCTTTCCAAGAGCCATTTTTTAAGCCCCCCTATCCCTCTAGCTACGCCAACCTTCCCTAGTTCCCCCCCCCCTAGGTGAGGATTTGTACCATTACTTGCACTTTTTTTCCTCCGACTACCCTCTGAGACATTAATGAGATCAGTATAGCCGCATCTTTCTCCTTTCTTCCGTCCCCCCTCTCCCCTATGAACGTAAGCTGCCCCACTATCTCTGGTCGCCTTCCAGTGAAGAGATTTTGTATACCTTGCACTCCCCCTCCCTGAAAATCGATTTTTCCTTTCCCGAGCGTCTAGAAATTAGATTCCGATTGTCAGTTCTTCCTCCCGTGGCGTCCTTCTTGTCCGTCCTCTTCCTCCCCCCGGTTTTATCTCACTGAACTCCTCTTTGCTTTTTTTTTGCCTTTTCTTTTAATACTCCCACTGCCCTGCTTTCCCTTCGCGAATGGAATGACCCCCCACTCCAGGCAAGACCCCCTCACCGCTCCTCTCCTTGCTTTTTCCTTTAACTATGGACCGCATTCATCCTCTTTTTTAGACAACGTTCAGTATTCCTTGTGACCCCTTCACCAACCCCCTTCTTTTCTCAGAGGAGACTATTTTGCCGGCCGCTTCCCTCACCGGCGGGTCCCTATTCCTTACACTTTAAAACCCGCTTTTCAGACTCAATCCCTGTTTCCCCTTGCTTTCTCCCCCTTCTCAGTCCTTATTCGCTTGTTTCCCCCTCTCTGATGTGACCTTGTGGTCTCCTTTTCTCCCAGGCCCCTTTCTCCTTTTCGCGACGCTCCGGATCCTCTCTTCCATTTCTTTCAAGGTCGTACATCATCCTCCCCGCTCCCGTGAGAGACCTTTTACCTCCCTTTTTTTCCTTTCCGTTTTAACTCGACTCCCCGTTTCTCCAAAACCTTTTCCCACATTCACCCCTTTTCGCCAGTCATCTTGCTCTTCTTCCCCCCCCTTCGTCAATGGCATTTCTTTCCTCTCTCGTCCTGTGGCTCACCTTCTCCTAATGACCCTACCTTTCCACCTTCGCCTTCCATAATTCGGGACCCCTCCCTTTTCCTCGACTCCTTTCTTCTTTTTGTTTTTTTCATGATTCCCGAACCCGGCTACCGACTTTCCCCCCCGCAACTTCTTTTTTTTCGTGACCTCTCTCAAGTATCACATTGACGAAATTCTTTCCCCTTACTCATGGCACTTCTAGTTTTTCCTTTCTTGTCTTTGTTAGCAATCCTGAGCGCTCCCCTAATGTTTCATACGTTGTCTCAACGGTTTCTTCTTTCCTCTTTTCTTTTTCCTTTCTCCCTTTCCCCCCCCTTTCTCATCCTCTGGTTGTTAGTTCATCTCCTTTTTTTCTTTTTCTGTCCTATTTTCTTCTTTTTCCCTTTTCCTTTGCTTTGCCTGTTCCTTCTAACCCCTCGCTTTTGTCAGCTTCACCCCCTCCCCCCTCTCGGAGTCTTCCGTTTTCCTCCCTTTTCCCCAGCGCATACGCGCCTTTTGACCTTCGTTGCCTCCGCAACCTTTTTTTTTTCCACTTTTCGCTCCCATTTCCCTTTTCCATACCATCTCCTTTGCCGTGGGCTTACCCCTTTTCTTCATTGAGGGCCACCCTTACCTAGGGAAAGGGTCTTGGTCCCTCTATTTTGGAAGAATCTTCCCCTATTTAGGAGAGGGACCCTCCCTGTGTTTTTGCCCAATTCTTACCCGCGTTTTACCCCCGTCCCTCGCTTCCAAAGATCTTGGTCCCCCCTTCTTGCCGTTTATTGCGTCCCTCTTGAAACTTTTACCTTTTTCCCTCGGATTTAATGATGTCCTGGTTGCTCTCTGCCTTTCTCTCTGTTACTGCGCTACCTTGTCGCCCCTCCTCGCGGCTCTCCCCCCCTTCCTTTCCTTGTCTTCGACCTTCTCCTGGTTTCTTCTCCCTTCCCCGTTGTTGAGCTTTAAATTGGATTTTAGGGACCTGCTCCCTTCTTTCCAGGTAATTCTCTTTCTCCTTTTTTCGAAAAGGGACGCCTAGTCCCCCCTTTTTCCTTTCAGATCGCCTTTTTTACTCCTTCTCTGCTTTCTTTCGCGTTAGTTCCCGCCTTCTCCATCGAATTACCTGATCCTTTGTTTTTCTTTTCCCCCTTCCTTTTTCTTAATATCTTCAGGCCGGCCCCGGTCTCTTCCACCGCTTTGAGTTGGATCACGTGACCCCCCTTTTCTTTTATGTCCTGCCCTTCCCCTCTTGACAACATTTTTTTTTATAACGTTTCTCGTCTTTTTCCCCCCTTTCTTTTCTGCCCCCGCTTTGCTGAAAGATTTGACAACAGTTCCCCTTCCCCCCCTGATCACGGCCTATCATTTCAAGATATTTCCCCCAGCTTTCATTACTTGATCCCTTACTCTTCTCATCCCCGGACCTCTTTTAACCCTTGACCTTTTTACTCCAGGAGTTCCCTTTTTCTTCCTCCTTTACTCCTTCCAAGGAGAAGTTAGTCTTTCCCTTTCTTTTCCCTTCATTCCGCAGGACCCCCTCCCCTCTCTTCCAGCGTATTGTTTGAGAAGTGTCCTTTTTGTTCTCCCTTCACGGTCCCTTTGGACGACCCATGATAGGCGGCCTTCCCGGGCCGTCCTTCTTTTTCCCCTTTCTTTTTCTCATCATTTTTTACCTCTCGTACGGCCGTCCTTCTCCTTTAACTTCCCCTTTTTTTCCCTTTTTTTCCTTTTGAACCCTTTCCCCTAGCCTTATGTCCCCTTTCCAGGATGTATCCTTCCTCCCGCTTCGTGCAAGGGCCCCTTTCTCTCTCTCGTAAGACTTTAGCTTTTCTTGTCTTTCCTCACCTCTGGATTTTTCTCCCTCTATCTGCTTAAGAGTTCCCTTTTTATGAAGATTCCCCCGTGCTCTCCCTTCTCGCGAGTTGTCTTTGCACGTTCTTCTCCCTCGAAAACCCCTCAGAAGTCTATCACGTGATCTTTTGCGCGATCTGTGGCTTCCTCTGGCCGCTCTCCCCTTATAAACTGCTATGATGTTGTCGTTTATGTCTTCCAGGCGGCTAAGTATTTTCCTGTGAGTTTTTCTTGTGTTCGTACTTTTGCTTGCTGCGCTCTAGGCCTCCCACCCCGCGGCTCAAGCTTTTCAGGAGATCTTTTTCCCCCCTCTTAGTCGCTAAGAGCCCTTTTTCCTTTATTGATGCCCGCGCTCTGCCCCTGTCCTTCTTTTCCGCTCTTTCCTGATGATCACCATGGCAGCTATCGGGGAATTTTTTTCAACTATCGCCGGCGGGTCCAGCTGATATCTTCTTTTTTTTCCTGGGTCCACTCATTTCTGGCCCCTCCTACTTCCATGTCTTCCCCCACAGTAGTTTCCTTGACGCTCGGGCCAGTTACCACCCTCTCCACCTTTATTGAATTCTTCTGGACCGACCTCCAATTCTCGATAATCCTTTTCTCCGTTTTTCTACAATCGAGGGATGGAGTCCCTACTACCCCTCGCTCACATTTTCTCCCCCCTTTTCATCCGTGTTTTGCTTTCATCCTTTGGCCGTAAGACCTTTATCGCCCTATCAAGCCATTGATGTCAGCTTCCCCAATAGCCCCTCATTTCCTTCCCCTCCCCTTCAAAATCAGACATCTTCATCCCTCCCTAGGTTTTTGTCATTTGTATGAAGAATGAAACTTGCATTTCTTTTTTCCCCTCCATCCCACAATCAAATTCTCCTTTTCTTCTTCTTATCTTTCTTTTTTCTTTCTTCCCATTCTCCTTTAGCTTTCTGATCTTCTCTTCTTCGATCTCCCCCTCGTCTCGAATTTTCCGCCCCCTCACATACCTGCCCCGCGTTGACGCCCCCAACGGCTTAGATCGGAGAATTGCGCTTCACGACCCCTCCCTTCCTTTTCTCCTCATGGCCCTCTGAATGGCCCCTTCACTCCCTCAGTGAACATTTTTTTAGTTTTACCCCTATAGTTTCCATTTGTTGTTTTGAGAGAGATTTTTCTGAACACTTTTACCTTAATGATTGCCTTTTTACCATTCCATTTTCCCCTTAGCTGCCCCCATCTCGTTGTCTCCCCTTTTGCTTCTCCGTTTGTGTCGTCAAAGCCGGCGGTTTCGTATGTTTTTCTTATTCTTTCTCCTCTCTTCCCCTTTCCTCACCATGGTTCGACGAGGTTCCGGGCCTTCCCAGATTCGAACCCTTCTTCTTCTTCTCCTCTCCCCCTCTCCCATAAGGCCCCCCAAAATCTCTCGGTCGTTTGGTCACTTTCAGAATGCTTCTTTCTGCAGGGGCAGGCCTCTCCCCTTTCAGCGAACACCCTTTCTCTCTCCCTTGACCTTTGTTACAGGGCCCTTCCCTTTCTACAAATTCTCCCTTCCCCTTGGTTTTCGCCGACCTCGCCTGAATTCTGCTGTTTCATCGTATTTCGTCTAGGTTTTTCCTCCCCTTTCCCACTGTTCAACAACCTCTGCTTTCTCGTCTTTATGAACCCATGCCGGCTTGTTCTCAGCCCTTTCGTTTGTCTTAGGGGGAAGATGACTCTCCCCCTCCTCGCCACGATTCCGTCTCACGAGTGATATTCCTGGGTCGCGGTTTTGCTATCTTAACTTTTCCGACCCCCCTCACACTCTGAACACTTTCTTCCCCGTTGAGATAATTTCGGTCCTACGCTCACTCCTTTCCCCCGACCGGTAAGATGTTGAGAACCCCTTCCCCCCCGCAGGACTGTTGCTTTCCCTTTACGGCAAGTACGTCGACGCCAAGCCTGTCCCTAGGAAGATTCGGACTAAATGTACTTTCATTCTTTCTCATCTTTTCCTGCTGAGTCCCTCCGTGCCCTCCCCCCTAAAGAAACCCCCTGTCTGCGTTAGCAGAAGTATCTCATTTCTCCTTTCCCCAGATTTCGCATTTTCCTCATTTTCCATAATCAGCGCCCCCCCCGATTTGTCAAGACCCGAAAGGTCAAGCTTTCTATCTCCTACACCTTTTTTTTCCTCCCCCCCCTCTTCTTCCTGTTCTTCGTCGCCTCTTCCCTATTGCCCAAGCGCAGAAGACTCCCTCCCTCATAGCCACATGAACTCCTCCCCGCCCGGCTTCAGTTGGATCGCCGTGTTTTGGCCCCCCTCCTGCGCACAGACGACTTGCTTTGCACTCCCTCAACCGCTATCATTCGGACAGGTAGCGATTACATTTCTCCCTCCGGTCTCTAAGACGACCCCCTGACCGTCCGCCCTCTTCCCAAGTGTCCAGCCCTTTTTTTTCTTTAAAACCCCACTTTCCAATCTTTTTACTTCTTTGATCTCCTGGATTCCAAGAGCTCCAAGCCTTCGCACTTCGTATTCCTGTTACCGCACTGGGCATTTCCCATTCTTCCCAGACTAACGAGTAAGCTCTCATTCCATTATTTTCGAGGTGGATACCAGTTCTACCTCCTTTCAAATTGCAGTTAGCTCGCCTGGTCTGGAATTGCCCCTCCCCCTTCCCCTTTCTACCGCTCTTTATCACCTGTACCCCCAGACTGTTTTCCTTTCCCTTTATTGAGTATCCTCCATTGCATTCACTTCCTTTTTTTCGTCCTTATTTTTCCCGGGACCGTTTCTTCTTTCTCTGAGGGAGTCGATTTCCCGGTATTTTCTTAGGACCATCAATTCACCCCCTCAATCTTTTTTGAATCCTTTTGCAGAATATCTTATTAAATCCCCTTTCTTATTTCACTCCTCCCCGGTGTGCTCCCGCTTTCTGGAGAACTGTCCTTTATTCCGCCTTCCTAAGCAGTTTCTCCTAACTTTTTCGGACTTTTTCACAATCGAAATTGAGCTACGTTCCTCCTTCCCCTTTTCTCTTCTTGTAAGGCTCCTTTCTCCCCTCCTTCTTTACCCGCTTTCTTTAACCAGAATCGCGCCCCCCTTCACTAAATTCTCCTTCAACTTTTTTTCCCCCGTCTCTTCATCAGAGCCTTCCTTCCCCAGCCCTGCCGCTCCCCAGTTCGGCCAACCCCTGCTTGTTCACCCCCTTCCTGGGACTGGTTCGCCTGAAGAATTTTTTTCGTTTTTCGACCTTCACCCCTAATGAAGTTATCCCCTTTCTCCTTTTGTTCAGAACTTTGCTTCCCGGAGCGTCAAACGGGCGCAAAATTGTCCCTGGCCCCCTTCTTTAATTGAAAAACCCTTTGATGATTTCTTCTGGCCTCTAACTTTACCGTCCAGTAACCGCGTCCAAGTCGCGTCTCCGAGCGACCGTTCTAGACTCCTTAAATGTAGTCGCGCCACTCAACCGCATCATCTACCCCTCGAATATCCTCTCTTTTTTGGTGTGTTTCCAGATTCTACCTCCTAACCCCGGTACTTCGTTCTTATCCGTTTTTTTCCTTTCTCACCGAGAAGTTCCGACGGGGATCTCTTTGCTCCCTTTATTCCGGATCTTTCCCGAGCCTTTCTCCCATAATTTTTTTTTGGTGACCTGGATTCCCCCCCCTTTTGTCTTTTTTACCACGCTGTTTCTTCTTTCCCCCCTCCCCCTTTCGTTTTTTATTCAGGCTTCGGTGGTCAGACTCCCATTCGGTTCTAGGACTTTCGCGGTTTTTCACCACTTATGTCTTGTCGCGTGCCTTTTCCTTCCCGTCTTCCCATTCCCACCCTTTTAGTTAAAAGATGATGTGGGCATTGCTTGTCCGGTACTCAGGTTATTTCTTGTAATTGATGCTCCGGTGTTGTTTTTAGACCTTTCTCCTTCTCTTTTGTCAGGTGGTCCTATCCCCTTTTTATCATTAGGTCCTGAGATCGCCTTTCTTCTCTCTCGAAGCTTTCGGACCCCCAATTACGCTTCCCCTTTTATGGTGTTTTTCCGTCTTTTTAGAGTATTTTTTAGCTAACTGCCCCTTTTCCCTCTTCGCTTTTATCCATTAAATCAGTTCGGGCGACACTTACTCTTCGGCTGTACGTACAGAACTTACCCCCCAGTTAGTTCTTCCCTCCCTCCTTTTTAGCTTAGGTCACCCTAGGTTCTGTTCGTTTCTTCTTTACGGCGCACCTCGACAGCCCCTTTTTCCTACTTTCCTTCTGCCCGTATGTCAGTAGTTTTCTCTTCCCACCTTCCCGCCCTGGTTCCCCCCCTCAACTTCCAATTGCGCCCCTCCTTCCCTTACCCACTCCTCTGCATTTTTACAACGTTTGGTTAAGCTTCCCTTTTTCTTGCCTTTTTGGGCCCCCTTTTGAAAGAGAGACCCTCACTTGCCCTCGCGACTCTTTTTAGGACGCCATTTCGATTCCACCCTTTCTCCTACCCTCCCTTCACCCTACACACTAAGCTTGCCTGGTGAGTTGGCGCGGGCGCCTTTTCGTTTTGTCTGTTGCGAAATCTCGTTTTTTACGACTGGTAGAGCCACTTCCTTTTCCCGACTCTTGCATTCTTCTACCTTCCCCCTGACTCGAGACCTGAGCGAGGCTGACTCATTTTTCTTTTCTCTATGAGGCCTTGAAAGCCTCTCGCGTTTCTTCCCTGCCATTTTCTCCTTTCCATCTCTGAGGATTTTCCCGCCCTGCTCTGATGGCACTCCCGGTCCCCAATTAGATTCTCCTCCCAGGTCGCTACTTTTCGTCCCCATCACTTTCTTTTCCCCGTAGTAGGAACTACTCTCAGTTTTTTCCCTTCTCTCCCTAGCGCCCCTTGGACTTCTTTAGAACATTGTCTGTCATTTTTTTTTCTGCCACTATTACCTTTTTGGCCCTCCTCAATTTCAAGAACTCTTCCTTCCCGCGACCTGTTTCTCCTTTATTTTCCTTTTTCCTCCCCCCTCCATTTCTTGAGCAGTTCGGCGGAACCGGTTTTTTCCCTTCCCTACCCTACAGTTACTCTGCTCCTTCCCACCCTTCCGAGCCCCCCTCCTAGCCCTTTTCTTGCGAGGTTATCCCTAGTAACCTCAACCAAAGCCTTTTTAGATCCACTTTATTTAGACCTTTTGATGCTCTTCTTTTTTTCCTCCTACATGCCAGATCGCAAAATTATTTATTTTACTGTCTTTTTTTTCCCCTGTAGCGTCTTGCGCCTAATTCCTTTCTTTCTTTTTTCCCGTTTCATTCTTTCCCCTTTTTTGTTCCCCCCTCGAGCTTACCCCTTTTTCTTTGTTTCGTGTTCTGTTAGCCGCCAGGCCCCCTCTTTCTTTCGGGATTGTACACTCTCTTTCCTGTTCTTATAGCATGACGGATAGTTTCTTAATTTCTTTTCTAGCCTTCCTATTGTCTTCGCTTTTTTTCCGGGTTCCCCCTCACCCTCCGGCCAGCCGCCCTATTATTCTCTGCCGAGGAATACCCTCCCCTTTTTTTGAAATTGCCTTCTTTTTTCCCGCCTTTTCTCAGTTCTTCCCGGTACCGACCCCTTTCCGTTTAAAGTATTTTTTTTTTTGTAAGGCCCCCTGGGCCCCTCCTTTTTGTCGCGATTCCGCTCGCGGTAGCAGTGCCATCCACGCCCCCTTTTCTTTTCCCAATTAATCGTTTCTTTTCCCCCTCTCTTTCTAGCTTCTCCTGTTCTTTTTCTTTAATAAAAGAGCCGTTCCCCTAGCCTGGCCCTCGCCAACGCATCGTTTCTTTCCTTCTTCCCTTTGGCTCCGCATCCCTTCTAGCTCCCCCCTTCCTTGCTGACCCCCAGTCTTTTTCCCTTTTTTTCCACAACCTATCCATGAACCCCCTTTTTTGAGTTCCCCTCATGAAATCCTCCAACCCCCCCCCCTCTTTTTTTCCCCCCCCCCCCCCTTTTTTACTTGTTTCCTCTTCCGATTTTCTCCCCCTTTCAGCTTTATAAACCCTTTCTTATCATTTTTTCCCTGCTGTTCGCGGGTTCCATCCTTTTCTCCTCTCTAGAAGCTTGCAAGGAATTTATGCTCTTCCGGTTCCCTCCCTCCTCACCCTACCTTCTCGGCAGAATTTCCTTGCTATCTTTTCCTTATAAGGACTTGAGAACTCCCCTTCCCCCCCTCTTTTTATTGGTAGCCTCTTCTCTCTCTTCTTCTCTCCTTTTTTTCATTCCAACCTCGTAGCATATTATTTTTTTCCTCTCCCCTCCTTTTTCTATCCCCAGATAACATACCCGGTTCCTTTCCTGGTACCAGACACCCAAGCATCGTTTCGTCCGACATCTGACGCATGTTTACTCCCCTAAGACGGCAGTACATATTTTCCCTTGTACCAATGACAATTGCTCACTATACCCCCATATTCGGTCCCCCTCCTCCGTTTTTTTTTGTTTGATCCAGTTGAAACACTTAAAATGATTTTCACCCCACCCCCTGCTTAACCATTAGCCTCTCTTTTAATTGAAGAGTAGCAGCGCTGGTCGTTAACAGCAGCGTCTTGATCCTTTTTTCTCTCCCCAATTTAGTGCGACTTTTCCGACAGTCCCATATAGATGTAGGAATAAGCGTCTCCTTCCCTCCTTCCGGCATTAATTTTTCAAGTAAACACCTCTCCCCTCCCCCCTGTTAGGTTTCCGGTAACAGAAGATCAATGTCTTTTTTTCTTTCCATAGAAGCTCACTGCTTTCTCCCCTGATCAAACCCCTTCTCGTGACTTTTTATGCGTAAGGGATTTTAGTCGTTTCCGTATTTTACGTCTTCCAGGTTGGCCCTTTTTTCCTTCTTTTTTTTCCCTTCTTTCTCTCACTAAGATGCCCCCCTCCCTGCTTCATATTTTCTTCATCGCGCGGTGCGACCCCCCTTTCCCGACCTCCCAACACCCCCTCCCCCCTTTTTTTTTTCCCGTCTCCTCTCCTCCGTGCAGTGTATCTCCCCGACTTCTCTTCTCTCGTTTGGTCTTCCTCCACCTTTGCTATAGCCTGTCCTTTTTCTGTTTCTATGACTCTCTTTTTCCTTTTTCTTTTTTCGCTTGTCTCCCCGAGTCATTTCCTGTCGTTCCCTCACTTTTTTCGCCACTTGTCGAGTTGTCCCCTTCATCCCCATACCTTTTTTCTCCTGTTCCCCTTTAAAGTTTCCCCATCTGCACCCATCTACTCCCCCTTTTTTCATAGACTCATAAGAGGAAATTTTATCTTTCTCCTTGCTTTTGTTAGCTTTTTTATTTCCGCCTTTTTGTCCCTGAATCCCTCCCAGTTCCTTTTTCTTTTCCTCCCCCTTTCCTTTTTTCTTTTCCTCCCCCGGCAGGTCCCTCTTTTTCAGAATTTTTTCCTCTTCCTTCTCTCCCTGACCCCATTATACTTCTGAAACCCATCAGCGCCTTTTTACTCGACTCCTACTTTTTTCTTTCTCCTTATAGACCTTCGGTATTCACCCCTGGTAGATCCGCTATTTCTTTGTTCCCCCTCGATCGCGTTTTCTCTCTATACTCACCACCCAAGCTTGAGGCCGCGACCCTC
>Ga0179593_1606909_pt1 | contig 13715 bp, 12 predicted proteins | sample CZODoug2_1_08_16_FD_185931 | JGI IMG/M metagenome (GOLD analysis project Ga0179593, IMG submission 185931) | Vadose zone soil fungal communities from Angelo Coast Range Reserve, California, USA - CZODoug2_1_08_16fungal (PacBio error correction) | ecosystem: Environmental > Terrestrial > Soil >... | reverse complement strand
TCCCACGCGTTATCTCGCACAACACGGACGAATAACCTGGGTATCGAGGCCTCCCAAGACGATTTTTTTTGCCAGTTTTCATTTCTCAACTTACCTGTGTCCTTCTCTTTCTCTTGCCTTCCTGCATGTCTTTTTTGTGCCTCGCAGCGTTCTGGCTCTCGCATCTACGTAGATCACCACGGCTTCACACGACCGTGCCGTCGTATATGGAGTCTGCCATCGCCGTTAGCGACGCTACCCACGCATGTGCCCACAGTTAGATCTCCCGAGATGTAGAAATAGAACCTTATTGCGGTTTTCATTTAAGCCAACCATGTTTTTCCCTTTTCCACCTCTCCCCCTTCTCACTCGGTTCACACTGTTCGCACCACAGGGGAGCCAATCCATACGTACACACAGTCTAGCACAGACTTTTACCGCATTCGATCCCTAGGCGGCGCGCACACACCGATGGTCTCGTATGTGTGAGTTTTTCATGGCCCAGGTAATCGGCGACGTGAGCGTTCTCCCTGTGGAACACGAGGTTTGACTGCAGCCTGGTATTATTGACAAGTTTTGACAGGCCCTTCCGCTCGGCGTCTCCCACCGCGCTGGCCCTTCCGGCCGAGCTTGAAGTGCCACTGATTTGCCCTCCTCTTTTAGGGATTAGTATCTGTACTTTTTTCCCCGATACGATCACCCTCTCTTTTGATTTTCTTAATTTTTGGATCACACGCTAGAGGGCTGATACATATTTACCTTACGAGGTGTTCACGGAGAGGACCAGCTTTCAAGAGCACTGCGGGACTATTAGAACCCTCTTCTGACCGCTGTTTTAATTTTTTTTTCACCTTTTCCCCTAGCGACCCTTAATGATATGACTTCCTATTAGTCATCGCTTGACACGCCTCGTATGCCGTACTTACCCGTCCCCATTCTCTCTGTGTCGGACTACTTTCCGTATACCAACCACGGCCCGTTAGGTTCTTGTGATTTTTATCACTCCCGAACAGTTCCATTTTTGGGCTATCGCGTGACGAGCTACGTCAGATGATACTCACGACTTGTACTGTTTTCTGAGCGCCAGGGTGCAATCCTAAGCATCGCCGTGCAGAGTGCGGGATTCCCGCTCAACGTGACGTTCAGATATTATCCTGCCGAAGGAATGCACTACTTTACTCGCGGTCCCCTTCTTCCTGGACATCCGCGCATGTAAATGCAGAGACCTGCGCAGCGACATGTTGGTTTTGACGATGCACCGACACCCAGAAATTTCGCCGTTGTCCTGTGTGTAGACCTGAACCTTTTTTTCCGCGCGGGGCCCTACCAGTTTCTCTGGATTAGCAGTGGCTACGCATACTCCTTTCCCTGAATGATACCCCGTTTTCTTGTTTTCCTCCTGGATTATCTGAGTCAGCGCTAGATCGAAGCTGTGTCCAGCCGGGTTTTTCCCTTCGAGCTTTCAGACCATCACACTCCCTTTCGAGTTCTTTCTTGTGTGGTGCAGTCGTTCTTTATGATGTTTCCCGTAGGCGGATTTCGGGTGACTGTGTTGCCGTTCCTGGACTGGCTTCACCCCCGCGCTTCCCTGTATTCAACGACCACTTCCAATCGAGTAATGTCAGCGACAGACTCAGTACCGTGGCTGACCAGGGTCGACTCCTGTGGCAGCACCACCGTTCGGGTCTCCCTGACTTCCCCCCTCGTTTCCCACACCCTCTGTCTTGTTTGTCACCATTTTTTTTGGAGAGTAGCATATGTGTAAGACCATTTTCCCAAGTTGACTGCCCCCTCCTCTCTTTATCCTTCTCTTGCTCCTAGATCCGTGTCTTTTCCGATACGCCAGCCGAATATAGCCTTCCCTTTCTGTCTTAGTCACCAATGCCAGATGACTTTGGACACTGCGGAAACCGTTGTCCATCTTGAGACGCCTTTTCCCCTTCCAATATCTCCGGGAAACTGCTTAGCAAGCCCCCGCTGCCCCAGGTCTCGTCCTTCCGGTGGCTTCCGGGTCCTAGAAATCCCTCTGATTTCCCCAACTTGCAAATTCGCCCCCCTTCGGATGATGTCCCCCGGGCTGGTTGCCAGCACCGCTGCAGTTGGGTCCGATTGTTTCCTCTTGACCGGCCTTTTTCCTTTTTTTTTCCCCATGTCGAGAGGTCCAGACGCTGCGCAAATTCGAACGGCAGCCCTCCGTTTGTACTGAAGTATGTCTCCCACACTGTAGTGCATTCAGCTACCTTCTTCGTTAGAGTACCGCTTTTCACCTCCCGAGATTCCTGCACCTTTCCCCTGCGCCATTTTCTTTCAACTCGTAGTGCCACACCCTTCCTATTGCCGGTCTTTCGATCCTTCCCAATATTAGTCAAGGCCTGTGCTATCCTTCATCTTTGTCACGAGATATACAATGTTTTTCCCTTTCGCCGACGGTCGACGCACCTGCCGCTTTACTCCTTCCCACCCCCCCTCACCACGTTGTTTTATGCAGCACCTGACGTCCCTCGACTGAGATCTACACGGGCGCTTCTTTTCAATCCAGGTACGGTCCGAGGTCCAGGTTTCCGTAAGACAAGTTAGTCGCACCCTCCCCTGCTCCCCCTTTCACCCCCGGGATGTCCTTGTACAACTACTAACCCTGTAAGTGTTGCGTCGCGGATGTTCTCAGTGTTCCTTCGCTTGTCTAGTAGAATGAACAGACCTTTGCTGTGATATTCCTAGCCTCCCTCCTTACAGTGCGAAATCGTACACATCTTTCTTTTCACGAGCCGTATTCCTGGCTACCGACGGATAGACAGCCCCCAGACCTGAGTGTGTACCATCTTTGGCCATATTACTCTGACACGCCTCATTGCACAAGCTTTTAGTTTGAGATCATTTAATCAGAACTCTCCCCTGTTGGACCTGAGCGTGCTTACGGAAGATGTCGCGACGCCGGCCCCCATCCGATCGTAGAGATTTTCATTTAGCAGACCCCTTCTGAAATCCCTTGTCTACTGGATAGCTCGGAGTTTTCCCTATACATGCTAGCCTTTTCATTTTATATTCCTTTTTTTCCGAACGATCTTGAGCATGTTTCGTTCGTGTTCAGTCCTCTCACTTTTTAGTTCGGCTTTCCCTATTATCTCGCGTTAGGAAGGTCTGAGGGCGACTTGTAATGATGCGGAATGACTGATAGTCTTATGAATCTCTGCTCGGCTGACGCGGCCATGGTTCCTCTATTCATCACTGGCTATCCCTCCATTCTCCCTGGCACTGCTACTGATGATTTCGCGTCCAGCCCCTGACGTTACTCATCGAACGCGACGGGGCCTTGCGGATTGCCCCCCAACTCCGGTCCCTCCTTATCCCACATGGTAAAGTTTTTTGTCGACCTGTTCAGGGATTGTTCTTGTCCCCTTCAAGAGATACCACTCCGATTAGTAACGGTTACACTCCTATTTTTTTCAGGGCGCTTTCGGGTATCGTCTAACTCCCCCCCTGCCGGTTGGGTCGACCACCTATTTTTATGGCTCTCTTACCTACCGCTAACTGCTCACGCTCGCTAACCCCTTGGGCGAGGACCGAGCACGTCATACCCCTTTTTTTTCTCTAGTCTTTCATCTGTCGTTCCTTGATCCGTAACCTTCGTCGGACCCCCCTGTGAATGAGCCGCTAAGACTCCAAAGCCCCCCCGTGGGGAACACGGTACTACTCTTCCAGGTTCCTTCCCTCCATCTAGAAATGCTATATCACGGCCCTCGAGTCCTTTCGCAAACGGACGAAGCATTCGGTAAGCCGCCGTTTAGAGCGCGTCCAGTGACGTGCCTCCCCTCTCGCTTGTTGCTTTCCTCCTTTGGATTTCTGACCTTCCAAACTACCACGGTATCGCCCAGTTCCTTATTCTTCTTCCTTCTTACTTTACTTTATGCAAAGAGCTTGACTAGCTGTTACTTGTATAGAGTCATGCCCCCACCGTGTAACACCCCACCCCCGCAGCCCTTTCCTCTGGATACCCTCTTTTTTTGATCCCGCCCCGTTGGCATTCTTTCTCCTACATCGCTGCTGGTTTTTACCCATGCACCTCGACTGTGTGCAGCCCCCACTGGTCCACATCTTCCTGGTACCCATCACCCTTCCTTTTTGGTCCCCCCACCCCCCCCCCCCCCCGGATCCTCTTACGACGGCGTGTTCTCTGGAGCATCTCCCCTTCCTCCTCGTCGCTCTTCCCTCTCTGGCTTCCTAACCCTCTGTCTATGGCCAACGTGATGCGTGACTCTCCCCGTGCCCCCCTACCTATAATCTCGGAGAACCTAGCAGTTCTGCCGCACTACGTTCCCTTTCCCGTATGCGCCGTCTCCGTGTCCCCAGTCTCTGCGCTCCTCCTGTATCTTTTCCAGCGACGTGACCATCGGACACCCTAATTCTTCTTCGGTTCAACTCTGGACCTCGTCCTTTGTTGATTACTTTTCAGCTCCTTCCCTGCTTTTGTGGCTTGTTGTTGATTCCTTTAGATCGAGTAACAGGCCAGAACCACCGGGCCCCCACCGTCTTCCTGCTTCGTCGGCATTTCGTCGCCCCCACTCCTTTCCCCCGCATTTCATATGCTCCAAGTCCGACTCTTGCCCCCCTTTCTACACACGATCTGCTCTTCAAAACGCATACTAATTCTCCTTCTCCCTATGCTTTAGATTCCATCAAGTCCACATACCCGACTGTCGTGCCCCTTTTTGCTCCGTGCCGAAGTTTCTGACTAAGTGATGAGTCGCGCTGAAACGCGTTGTATGGCCCGATGTTATTCCTTTTTTCTTCCGGAGAAGAACGCAATCACCCGTCACTCGATCAGACCTCTGCGATGCCAAGTACCGAAACCATGCGTGTCTGTGTGATCCCCTCCCTTCTTCCACCCATTGGCGCTGATAAGGGGCCACGTGCCGATATATGGTTCATCCCGCGCCCATCAGCCCATGCGCCATTTTCCCCCGTTCTTCCATGACGTACCAAGAATTACTGTGGTTCTACCCCCCCCCAATGCCTTGCCTGATGCCGGACCACACTAGTGAAAGACTTTTTATTTTTGATAGCAGTGGTAGCGTCAGATTACCTTTCTTTTAGGGCACGAGATCAGACGGGCCCCCCTTGTTCGAGTGGACTTTCTTTACATCGATTCCCTTTATCCTTTCCTCCCCATGTGACCCCGCGTCCAGGTATCCTTGCTGAATTATTCCTTTGGGCGCCAAGGAGGTGATTGGTTTCCTCGAGCGGACATTTTAATCCTGACCCCTGTTTTTTGCTGCGATTAGCCAGTGTTTTGGCTGGCGCACGGTTCCCCCTGCGGCCCCCCTTAAGACGCCTTGTGGTGATCCGTGCAATCATCAGGCCCGTTTCAGTCACCCGAGATGCAGTGTTGCCCCCCAGTTTTTTGCCCCGAACATTTTTATTTTTTCCGATCAGAATGACAGTGTGTCGTCTATCACTTTTTTTCCCCGTCGTCTTTTTTTGACTTGCCCCCGGCACCTTATCTTGGATCCTACTGAAATCGGCCATTCGATGGGCCTGCGGCCCATATGGTATGGGTATGTATCTCGGGAGTGTGGGCAATTTATAGCTTTGATATGTATTGTAGAGGGGAGTCCGACTGGAATTCCGTCTTTTATCGTCGAGCTTCCGAGACGAGCCTTCGCCTCTTTCTTACTTGCGAGGCACAGCTGAGAGTTTTAATTCTCTGACTATCTATAAGCCGTCCGTTATAGCCCTGAATCAATCCCTGATAGCCTTTTCTGTCTTCCTTTGTAAAGCTAATTATCTGAATTGCCTTAGCCACAACGAAGGACTCGGGTTGGAACGGAAGGATTCCCCACGTCTCCGCTCGCTCTGGTCTCTCCGCAATAGTAAGAAGACATAGTTCCCGACTTCGCTTATAAGCCCTTTTTACCCTTTCAGCTTGAAGCTGGGGCTGCCATAGGAGGTGGTCATGACGCTCAGGCCAGGTCGTTTTTTGCGCCCGTCCTTCGACACAGACCATCTCTGCTTCCTGGCAGGCTTTTCTGTTCCCTTGTGTGAAAGAGCTTTTCTCCCGATTTTTCTTCCCGCACCACACAAGTTTCAGCATAAGGATCGCCCTACAGGATCCCGCAAAACACTCCTTTGTTGTCACAATGTATAGAGACACCCGGCGGCACCCGGGCTCCCGTTTTATTCCTTTCCCCCACCTTCAGTGATATCTCTCTTGCCTCCTCATTTGTATTTTTTTTTTCTGAGATTGAAATTGTCATTCTGAGCCTTCTTTTGTTTGATCTGTCCAACTGATTTTTTTAAGCTGGGCCCCCCCGCATCATGACGCATTTTCGTCCAGTATTGGGGTACCATATGTGCGTATATTCGTCGCCCTGTATTGACCCCATGACCTGCCTTTTTCCATTTCCCTTATCCGCCCCATTGTGCCCCACTGTAGAATGTACTTATATGCAGTCCTACCTCCCCGGTACCGTCATTTCCTGCTTCGTGTTGCCCCGCTTCATGTGTTATACCTACCCCTTTTTAATCGGCCTTTTTTCCGTCCCACTTTTCTCGATGTCTGTTTCCGATGCCCCCAACTTTCTTACTTCGCCACCCCGGTTCCTGGAACTCTCCAGGTCCTTTGCGACTCCTTAGTCGTGACTGCCTCTGGCCAGGCAGCATTTCTCGGCTTTCTAAAGCTTGTGTAGCCCGATACGCTTGTTTAGGACTTGGCTTGACATTGCCGCTTTACCGTTATCCCCCCCAATTCATTGTTCCTTTTCCCCCGATCCTTAATAGAACGAGATGTACTTCAGCTCCGTCAGCGCCCCCGTTGAGCAAGGTTTGCTCTTCTCTCCGTCGCTTTCCAGTTGTTTTTTTAGATACTTGACTTCGTCGACGGCATGCATCGCTCTTTTTCTCCCTCATCACTTCTTTCCTCCCGCTCTGCGGCCCGTTCATCACACGCTATCAGAACCCCTCTATTCGGTTCATTGCCTTCATCCGTCGTCCTAGCCTTTTCACCCTTCGCTGGCTTCCCATTTCCCCTGACTCTTGAGATTCACCTACTCATTCTAGTGGTCCACGTTGTATGTCCCGGTGCCTCTGTATGAGCCGCCACGACCCTTTTCACTAAAGGCATTCTTTTATCACCCTGCTGCTACCCTTTACCTTCCATCCCCTCAAGACACGGAGTTTTTCCCCATTTGATTCCCCCGGGTCCTTTTTCTCCTCGCCAAGGCTAGGGGCTTCTATCCCCCAGCATCGAGGTTCCTTGATTGAGTACGTCTCTTTTTGTCCTGTGTTCGAGACGGGCAGTTTTCCTGACGGCCGATCTTTTTCATACCCCCTGGCCCACGCCTTCTTTTTTTCCTTGTTCGCTTAGCCGTCCCTGTGCGGTGACGGGTGCCTTCCGGCCGTGTACACGTGCTCCTCTTCGTTTGCCGTGTCCCCGATTTTAGTGACAGGGTTATTATGTCTCTGGCCGTCTGCGCCCCGCCATGGTCAGCCACGGGCCCGGTTTTCTTCTTCCTTTTATTGACCTTTGCTGAGGCGATCATTGTCGGTGGTGCTTCCTTTCTTTTTGCTGTTGCGGGTGGAGGGCGTTACCCCTTCTATTGCCTCCCGTTCCGGCATCAGGGACGGCTTTTCGTTTCCTTCGTACAGCTCCTCGGTTAGTGATGTAGCACAATGTCCACTTTTTTCCCCCCGCTTCTTTCTCGCGGAAGTCCTTTGTACTGGGTCCTCTACAAGCTCCTTAAGGGCCTATTATGCCCTCTAGCTGTTTTTTCTCTTTCGCTGTGTCCTTCGGCGGTAATGTTTAGACACGACGTTCTTTTTAGCTTCGCCCCCCGCCCGTTCTAGGCTGTTGCTATCCCCGTTGCGCCAGTAGTCGGTTGTTGCGCTCCACAGACATTCCCCCTCCTCCGTATTCTCAGTAAAGAACGACCAGCCCGTGTCCTCGTGGAACGGCCCGTTTCTCGCAGGCCCACTTGGATTGGGCTTATCGCATTGTTCCTTTTCGTTTCCTGACACGGGTCGCGCGGAGGGCCCCTCATTCTTTTTTACCCCCCTTTCCGCGAGTTTAGTTTTACCTAAGACCCACGGGTGGTTACACGCGGCATCTTTTTTTCCTTCTCACCTTGTCTTGCGCATATTACTGTGTCATCGACTTCGCTAGAATTCCCCCCGTTGATCCCCGTTCCCCCTTTTACCCTTTTGCTTTTGCGCTTGCGCGCAGTCTTTGTTAGCACGCTCCCCCCCCTGGCGACTTCTGTCGTTACTGTTCCGGGCCTTTACGTGGGCGGACGCGCATCCCTCCTTGTGATCCTCTTTTTCCGATCGGGTTAGGTTCTTCTGCCGGACAAAACAGGCCTCCTATCTCTGGCCTCCTATTCCCCTCATGCTTGTGAGACGAGAAGTCGATCGTCACCCCGAGACCATCGTTTTTTCCCCCCTACAAGTCAGAAGAGATGCCCCCCCATGATTGCAGTAAACCACGGTTATTACACTCTCTTCGGGGCTGAAAAGTACACCCTTGACGAACCGATCGCGTGTATAGCATTCAATGCGTTAACCCGTCTTCTCTTCACCTCGTTTAAGTTACCTGGTTTATCTCAGCACCGTGGCTTTCTCTGCTTGCCGGCAAATACCTCGGTCCTCTCATGTCCGCTCTTATTCTCGCTGTACTGAACAGCTCGAAAGAAGTTCTCGACTGCGACCGTTGAATGTCCACGGTCCCCTGTGTTCTTTCTGGTTTTCCAAGTCATGCCGTGGATCCCCCGATCTTAATCGCGTCGACCGAACAGGCTCAACTCCCGCATCGGAAGGACCCCCGATCCACATCTAGTTAAAACTTGGTCAGGTGATGGCCGAAATTCGTTGCTAGCAAATGTGGCCGGGGGCTTGCCCCATTCGGCATCATCTGTAAACTTTTTACTTCGGCCTTTTTTGTACACGGACCGCTTGTTTCCTGTGACCTGACCAGGGACCCGACGCGTGTCTACATTTTTTTCTTGGTCCCCTCACCGTTTAGCAAGGGAGCAGAATCGCAGAAAACTAACTATATGTAGTATGAGTATCCTTTCCTGTTCCTGTCCACGTAAGTAATTGGAAGGATTCCGTCCTTTTGCTGTCGATTACACCTCCGGACCCCTTCTCAGTGCTTCGAATCCACAAGCTGACTGAAATTTTCGACTTTTTCTTACTGTCTCCGCGATTTTGTGCTCGTGAACCCATGACCGCCAAAGCTTTTTTAGGGCTTGGCCGTCATCCCCGACAAAATGATACTATCACGCGCCGACCGTTATATCTCGCCGGGACTGTTCGATATCCCTAGTCGTCGGTTGACGGACTGTCCCCCCCAGGAGTCTGAGCCAGCGCAAAGGTTCCCTTATCCCGAACGAACGGTACCTCTACCCTCAAAATTTTCCACAAAGTGACCGCGCTCTCCCAGAAATTTGTCGGACGTAAACCTTTCTGACCTCCAGGAAAGCCCCCCCCTCAGCTTTTCCATGCACCTTTAACCCGGACCTTGTTACATGATTTTTCTCCAGTAGGCAGCCCCTTCCCCCCCGCCACGGCCGGACTTTCGAAGACTATTTCCTCACCTTCTCTCACAACTGCCCGATAGGGCCTTTTGTCTCTCCACTTTGATGACTCCGCGCGACACTTTTAGCCACATCACGGACCCTGATCGATACCGCGTTGAGCTCCCCCATCATTCCCCTTCTACAGCTTGTATGGACCTATCAGATTTTTTTTACTTTTTCCTGCGGTGAGGACCCGCGATTACGCTCGGTTTCCGAGTTCCACCTTTCTGGCCAAGGCCCTGGCTCTTTGAAGCGTCGAATATTGTTAGATCCACTTGTCGTTGTGGATAACGAATTTCTTTGCATCTTTATTGCATTGACCGGGGCTATGATTTTGTTCAGTGCTTTTTTATCAGACGCGCCCCTCCCCCCGGCAGGTTCCTTCCGTATCCCTTTTTCTTCTGCGATTTTTTCCCGTTATGGGAGTCCAAGAAAGTCCTTCTCCGTGGCCGAGCAGAATCTTTCGGCCATTCCTTTGCCCTTAGCTCCCGTGCAGGTTCTCCGACCCATTCTTTTTCTTCTTTGCTATCGATTCTGTGTACTCACATTCAACCTCCCTTTACCTCTGGGAAGATTGTGTGTTGCGCTGGATCGTTTCAGAGATCTCTCATAGATTCCGGTTCGTGCCGTATTGTTTCCCTCCAGTCTGTAACATGCATCATCGCTGTTTTTTCTCTAGGTTCTGCAGGTTCACTCAGGATGTTTAGCTCTGTTTTTTCCGTTGCGGCCCCGATCCCGCATGATTGGAATCTTTCTTGTCACACAAGCGGTCGGTTTGCCGTGGGCGGTTAGTCTTTATAGAAGAATTTCTTCCTTCATCCCGACCTGCATCGCTTTTTGATTAGACACGTTCTTATCCAGTTTCCGCCGGTGGTTAGCTTGCCCTGGCCAGACCACATCCCTCTTTTTCACCTGACCATATAGAAGTCGTAGCGTAACCTCAAGGTTGAATGCATCTAGTTGTTTAGTCAGAGATTTATTCTTACTGATAACAGTTAATCCTTGTATCAGACGCGGTGAAGACTGACCTCCTGAAGTGCTGGCTTCTCCCATTCCGGGGCGGCCTGGAGTCTCTTACCTTGGTGTTTGTTACCTATCTCTCTCTCTTGCAGTCATTTCTCACTGGAAAATAGTTTTTTTCCTCTGTCCGTTCCGGCGGCTCCCCGCGCTTGTTTGCTATATTGGCCAGTGACACAGTTCGTCTCCTTTCCTCTCCCCCACGGTTGTTAATCCGTCCCATACACATTTTTTCCAAGCTACTGTTCTTTCCTCTTTGGTATCTCCACCCAGTGATTGGACATTTGTATTTCGCAGCGATATCCCTACTTCGCTGTTTGTGTGCGGACCTTTAGATCTAACCCGCTTAGTTTGACCGCTTTTGTACTTTGACCCCTAAATGCCCACACAGCATAGCTTTCTTTCTGTACGCGTAGAAACAACTCTTTCTTCTTTGCTGCCGGAGACTCTTCTACCTTACGCTATTTCCTGCTTACAGTATTCACAACCCCCATTTCGTATTGTCCCGTGTAGGCAACCCCCAATGTTTTGTTTTAATCGTTTTTCGTTTACGTGTGTCTTGACCCCCCTGAAGTTAATGATTTGTCCCACCCACAAGCCAGGCCGACTTTTGACGCTCCGATTTAGAAGGCCGGGGACCGTTCCGTCAACCCGCACGCTTCTTGACCCGACCGGGGATTACATCTATATTCTAATGATTGCGACGATGGCACGGTCTGGTCCGACCCCCTCTGCACGAGCCTTGAGCCAGGTCACATTCGTTCAAGGACTGTCCCTTACCGTGTTATCCCATTGGCTTAACTCCCACTGATCCCTTTGCGCATGACCAGATTTGTGTCATGTGCAGTTCACTACCTGTCCTCATCCTCTTTCCGCAATCAGCGGCATTGCCCCTCCGTGCGATTCTTGGCCCCGATTTGCCAGCCTGCTTGTTATGCACCGACCTGCCATCCCCATACGGCGAATGTATTTTTTCCGTATCCCCCCTGGTATTACACTGAGCTCAGACATCCCCCATCACTTTACCTCCGTGGACTTCCCCTTTCACTCGCCCTTCGAATGTGTTGTGACGATTTTTCACGCTCTGCTGTTAGGTGCTCTTCACACCATTTTAGCATTTTCGCGGATCCCCCCCCGCGCCACGATACATTTCAGAGAGGCTGAGAAACACCTAACTTAGAGCATCCCAATCGTCCCATAACGCTCCCTCCTTTTCCATCAACCCCACCTTTTGACCTTTGAGAGTAGAAATTTTCCATTTTTGGAAGGAACCTTTATCTCGGGTTTGTTTGACAAAGTGCAAACGAGCCCTTTTGGTCGCCATCTATTCCCCCCCCCTCCCGCCTTCATAGCGCGGGGAATGCCGACCTATTTCCCCTTTCCTTTCTTTTTTAACAGGTCATTTGCCGAGCTGAGCGTCAATCAGGCACTCCCCCCCCTTTGGAATTGCCGTTTTTAGTTCCCTTGGTTTGCAAGACGCGAAACTTGCATAGCGATCCGCGCGAATATTTTTTCCGCCCATTCCCTATGCCCGATGCATACCCCTGATGCTTGTAAATCCGGGCCGGTTGTCCTCGGCCGGATAATTATCCCTCCATACCAGCTTATGTCTTTCCATCCTTCCACACCGTTCTTTTTCGTTGGCCGCGATTCGCGGACTGGCCCTATCCGTTCCCTTCATAAATTGTCGACTCCCTTTAATCTTGTCACTCCACCTCCTTTCGTTGGCTTCCCGGTTAGGTTTTCTGTGTTCGCCGATAATGGCGGCTCAGGTCCTGCCAGTTGCGTGTTTTTTTTTTTTTTTTCTGTGATTTTGGTGATGGTCCTTCGATTTATGTCTCTCTCCTTGCTTGTCTTGAGCGAGTGGTATCACATTCGAATGAACACGATTAATTCTAGCTACTGTCGATTTGTCCACCTTGTGTCCATTTTACCTGTCGCTCATACCACTGTCGAACCGCCACGCCTATGCAGTCAGCGTACTTCTCGAGGACTTTTCCTCGCGACATCGAAGACGTTTCCTTTCTCCACACTCTTCCTCTTTCAAAATGCCCTTTGCTCTTAACGAGTCTCTCCCACTGTAACCACCGTACATTCTTCTCTTCCTAGTTTGCTGCCCTTCTTCAGGGCGGTGTGTGCCCTAACAAATTACTTACTTTTCCCCTCCAATGTTGACATTCTGAGTTTTCGAGGCTGCGGGATGTTCACGCCCGTTCGTCAGATCTCACCCCCATGCGGGACCATTTTTTCGTCGGCTTTTCCTTCGCCCTTCCTTTTTTCTCTGAATGATCGAGTTTGTCCCTTCCTGACCCGTACTTTTTCCCCTGATCAACGAGTTGTGTACGTCTCACGCTTGTGTCGCCCTCTATATTTCTCACACACTTATGGTGCACGCCACCCGCCCTCGGCTCCCGAATTCATCGGTGCTCTGTCCTCTCTTTGATTGCACCGAGATTTTCGCCGGCACTGTTTTCCTTTTCGCTAGTTCGCCGCGCTCGACGCGCCTACGTGTACCTTCGAGTTTAGTCTTTTAGTGTATTTACCCCGAACGACCTGTCACGACCCCGCAACCCTTCATTCTCGGTAGGGCATTTGACTTTTCCCCCCCCCATCCACGACGTCACAGCCTCATTTATAGCCCCCGTCCTCTACGTTGTGGTTTTTTGCAGAATGCTACATCCAATTTTTACGTTCCCGTGTTTCCCTGCCCCCTTTCCGACAGCTGATCCGAGAATAACATTTTCCGCCTTCTCTTGTTCCCCTTTGCCTTTCTCTTGTCCACGCTTTCAGGAACGGACCGATTGCGTTCGTAGCATTCTGTCTCACAGCATTCGCCGGTCACTTGCACCGCTCAGCCGCTAGTGCGGGTTCCACCCTCCGGTACGATCAGTTATTTCGCGTAATTCTTCCTGAAGACATGTATTCCCCTAACGCGCTTCGTACCCCCCCCCTTTTTAACTAGCTGTGTACAGCTAGATTGTGTCTTGCCCCCTTTCGCGGTTTCAGCCTTTCTCTGTTCCGAGTAGCTTTCACCTCCACCTGTCCATAGCATCCTCGCGACCCGGTGGGCAGTTTTCGCTTCCCCCCCAGAAGTGCCTTTATCCTTCTTGTGTGTTGGGGCTCGACGTTTCTGTTTATGGTATTTCCTGCGTT
>Ga0179593_1383593_pt1 | contig 13715 bp, 13 predicted proteins | sample CZODoug2_1_08_16_FD_185931 | JGI IMG/M metagenome (GOLD analysis project Ga0179593, IMG submission 185931) | Vadose zone soil fungal communities from Angelo Coast Range Reserve, California, USA - CZODoug2_1_08_16fungal (PacBio error correction) | ecosystem: Environmental > Terrestrial > Soil >... | reverse complement strand
GGGGGTGTGGTTTTTGTGGTGGTGGGGGGGGGATATTTAGTTTTCACTCCGCGCGCTTTGTGCCTGGAATGTTGGAAAACGAGGGGAAATGCAGCTTCGTCGGAATTATAGAATCTTCACTGTAAACTTCATCAGCTTGTGCCGCGCGTCTTTCCATTTAGGCTCGTTTCCCTCTAGAGTCCTTCTACATGTTGGACGACTCTTCTTCGACGAAATTTCTTCCCCTTCTAACGAACCTCATACTACCCTCGTTGCCTCTTCTTTTCACCTCCGCTCGGGCGGCGGAATCGAGGGCAGCTGTTTTTTTGATTCAGAGAAGAAGTGGAGATTCCTCGACATGGAGACAGCGCATCGCATCCTTCTTTCTTTCTCCTCCTTTTGTGTTTTTTGCAGCTGCTTATTCTAAAGTTTCACATGATCTACACTTCTTTTTTGACATCGGCAACGTGCCCTTAGGTTATTCCTTACCTTCTATGGGAGTTTCCTAGCCGGGATCTTTTTTTTGTTCGTCCAAGGCTTTTCGCTGGTCCTCGTACCCTCCCCCCCCGGCAAAAAGGATAAGATCCGATCTAGGCCTTTTTCTCTTTTTTCACCGGAATTATGGACATACGCTTCTGGACCGACCGATAGGTCCGATTTTACCTGGGCGTTCTGCAGATATTTTCTCAAGGTAACCTTTCTCCCACGCTTCCCCTGGACCGCCTCGTTGTCAATGACGCCTACCAGAATGCCGCCTTCCCCGGTATTTGAACATCGATCGTGCGTTTTCCCCTGTGTGTCGAGGGCAAGACCCTACGCGGTGCTCGAGTCGCAGCGTAGCCCCAAGGTTTGCTGGTGTCTTTCTTTTTCCCCAACTAAGAACAGCTCCCTGTTTGACCCCCCCCAACGCGCATCAACGTCCCACTTCGTCTTGGGTTTAGGGAGAGAAACTCTTGCGGTGTGACCCATTCGCACTGGTTTTCTTGAGCCTTAACAGGCCTCCCTCTTCTTTGTGTTTCTGGTGCATGTTGTTTTTGTTGTTCGCCTTACGGGTTGAGAGGAAACCAGGGAACTCGTATTTTTTTCCCCCATTTGCGGGCAGTTTTTCTAATGGTAGTTTTCTGTTTTCCTCTCCGGAACTCACGGGTACATGCCCGGCCCTGTAGCTGGGTTTCTACCCGGAGCTTTTTCTTTGAATCCCTGGCTAACCTTGTCCCAGACTTTTAATATTCACTGGCCTCTCTGTCATCCCAGTTTATTGTTTCTGTGCTTCTGTCTTTTTGATCCGGTTGTGGATTGGTGAGAGGTAATTACGCCATGACAATATAGATAGATTCGGTCCAATGTGACTGGACTTAAATATTTGCTCGCCGGCTTCTTTTCCCTGACCTCCCTATATGACTTTTGAAATCCAGGTGCGATCCTTCAGCGACACCTTCCGGCCCCCATTTTCTCCTCCTCGTCCAGTTTTGCACATGCTTGAAAATTGTCTGTGGCCCGCGAAAAACGTTGAAGGCACCTGTCCCCTTCTTTCGCCCAAACCCGTCAAGCATCTATTCAATCCTTTTCAAAGAACCTTCTTTTCCACTATACCTTCCCGGTTTGTTTCTAATGGTCCCCGTCCTCTTTTGACAGAGTGAGATTGCCGTCTTTAGGCCCTTCCTTTCGGCTGCCCTCATCTGTTTTTTTTTTCTTGCATTTTCCCTGGGTCTTCTATTTCTTCTCGTCCCGGCGACAAGCTTAATTGTTTTCGAGGCGCCCCAAGACGAGGATGACCTACGTTTCGTGGTAATTTTTTCGACTCACGCACCCGACTCGTCGTATTGTCCTCGGTCACTTTCCTCTCACGAAAACAGTAGAATTTTAAAGCCCGCCTGAATTGGGCCTTGCCCTGAGCCGGAATAGCCAGTGCCGCTATTTTCTGCCTTTTCCTGAGGATTTCCCAAACGGCATTCATTGCGCGATCCTCGTTTGATTGAAGTGAGAATGGTAATGGTGTTTGGCTTGCTTTTTTTTCTTTGTTTTTCTTTTTTACTTAATCTCGAAGATTTTCTGATCGGAGGCCTGCCCCCTTGGCTGTCGACAGACGTGCAGGCTCGGTTTGCTTTTCTCATGCGCTGATCTATGTTGAGCCCGAAAGAGATTTCATTTCGGTCTGGTTTTTGACTCCAGTCAGACCGCTGCCGCTCAATGATCGCGATCCTTTTTGCATGACGCGCTGGAGACCTAGAAGGTCTTTTCGGTTTTTTTTCCCTATATGCCGGCACATCTGTCCTCCGGCTTGTCGACTGAGCGGCCCGTCATTCGACTTCGCTTCTTTTTGAGGTCCGATTTTGAGGGGTACTTCTTTTTCCTTCATCTCCGCCAATACTCGGCGGACTTCTTCAAAATTGCCGGACGCGCCTTCCTGAGTCCAAGCTATTTAACTAACGTTCTTGTGGTCCGCTTCGCGCGCTTTTCCTTGAACCAATCTTTACCTCGCTTTTTTCCCCTGTTTGTCGATCTCGCGAGCCGGGTATTCCGAGTTAGACGTGTTGGTTCACCTCCTTACCCTGTTTCTTCTCTATGTCGGGTAACACCATTCTTCTTGGGTCCCATCTGTTGTCGGCGTGCTTTTTCCACACCTATCTTCCCTCGATCGCGAAGTTTCCCGTTTTTCCTCCTCTAGGTTGGAGACTTTACCTCTCTCCCTTTGACTGAAGCTTTGAACATCTAGATCCGACACCGTTTTGGGCGCTTTCCCTCCCTCTTTATCTCTCTTCGGGGGCGAGATTCACGCAGTTACCTTGTCCAAGCGGCGCCCTCTTTCACACCTTTGCCATCCCAAGATCTCATTTGTCTGTTTTCAATGGTTGATCTCAATCTCATAGTTGGGAGCCTTTGCCTGCTGTCCGGTTGACATTTCGTTGCCCTTGACTTTTTTACTCCTCTGGTGCATTCCTGACTTGTCGCCTGATCAATGCCCCTTGTGTCGTTCCGGCCCGATACTTCCTTTGCACGCTTAATTTTACCCCGTTCCCCTTTGAGGGCGGAACCCCCTTGCAAGCGATCGGCTCTATCGTTCTATTTGGGAGGAATGCTTGGCTATCAGGGGAGAATCACGGCGCCCGATGTTCAACCTCCAGCGTAATCTTCGACTGACGGAGCAAATACTTATTTTTTCTCACAGCCTTTTTTTCCCCTGCAAGGGATCTCGGTTGGGCCCTTGTTCTTTTTCTCTCTTCGTTTGCTTGATAATGCGAGAGAATAATGTCCACCGTGTCCTTTCCTCCCTCCCTCCTATTGATGACTACGTTCTTCCACACCTTCCCCCCCTATTTACCTCTTTCACCCGCTGTGTGGTGTGTTCCTTCCACGCCGGTTCTCATTATTTCCAAGTAGCTTTGGAGCTCTTCCGTTTCTGTTCACCCTCTCAGCCCCTTCGATTCAACCACTTGAGTACGCTCTCTGCCTCTTCCCATGCAGGAACAGCCTTGGTTCTTTCCCCCTCGGCTCCTGTGCCGCCTCTTTCAGGCCTCAGGAGAGGCGGAGCTTTCCTCCACACCTTTTTTTTTTTCCTTGTATTGCCAAATCGTCCCAATGGAAGATTGAATGATTACCCCTGTCGAACCTGTGTGCGTTCACTTTCTGTAACCGTCGCCCCCCTCCGCTGGTTCGGGAATCGTCCGGCTCTGCACTTTTTTCGTTCCTAGATTGAGCCTTTTGCTACCGACGCCCCCTTCCGTTCTTCCCATCTCTCTCTTTTCCATCGTTTTGAATTGATTATCTCTCCTCAGACCTTTCTCCGGCGCGATCGACCCCTACGACCTCGACAAATTTGATACCGATTCCCCCCCAAGATGAGTTGCGCCGTTTTCTTCTCCTCCTTATCCCACTACTTTCATTGAACCCTCACTAGTTCCATTTTTTCCTCTTTGGACCCCGTCCCCCCCGTTGTGTTCTGTAGCTGGCGAGTCCAGCTCCTTTTGACATTTACCATTAATTTCGCCCTGAGAATATTGGCCACTTAGCAAGGTTCCTCCCCTCCCTCTTTCACCGTTAACGCCTTTATTTGGACCTGACCTTTGACAAGAAAGGAAGATTTCACGAGACCTGGCGCCACCTACCCCTCCGTCTTACTACAAACCCACCTTTGTTCTGAGCGTTACTATTTTTTGGACTTTCCTTCATCTCCGCGTAACGGTCCGACCCTGTAGAGTCCTGTATTGCCTGCCAGATCCGAAACTTTTCTCTAGCCAAAGTCCCTCCCAAGGATACAGTGGGGACCCCCTCAAACCGTTTTTTCCCCCTGTTCCCCCAATTAGGTGCCGTTGAACTTTTGGCACTGCTTGGCCGACGAGTTGCGTTCGATCAGTGTGGCGACCTGACACTTCCTGATTTAGAGTGCGCACCTCTTTCAATTTTTTTTTATTCAGTAATGGTTAGATTGGCACTCCCCGTGACCGGACTCCCCTTGTATCTGGTTCGCCCACCCTCATCGATTCGAATGTTAAAGAGACCTTTTCCCTGTTTTCTGACCATTTTTCCTCACGGTAATTCTCTTCACCTCACGTCTTAAAGCGACAACCTTTTCAACCTGGCAACCGCCCTTATCTTTTTTCCCCCCACGCCGTTTACCAGCTTGACCTTGATCTTGGTGATACTCCCCCCTTTCCCCCCCCTCCTTCTCTCTGCGGTCCGCATTCAATCTGTTAACTCTTGACTCAGAGTGCTCGGCTGTCGACTCTTTAACCCTCCCCTTTTCCAAGTTCCGATCCCAAAAGCTTATTGCCCTTGCTCCACCCTTTTGCTTTGTCCGCCTTCTTGGCAGGTTTTTCGGAACTTATCGAGCGTCTCCCTCCCTGGGAACATTTCCTCGGCGCCAACCTTTTCCCCCTTCGGCTCCGGCTTTGTTCTTTGGCTTGCCATCTCAACCGCCGTCCCACCAGTTTGCGCTCACAAAGTGTTTCTTCCCCGCCCCCACTTTTTCTCGAAGACCAACCAGAAAAAGGGAGTGAACCACAACGTTGTTCTCGGCTCTTACCTTATCCGGGCCCCCCGCGTTGTCCTCCTTCTTTTTCCGGCCCGCCTTCACTTCGGCCCAAGAACTTTAGTTTGCAATAGCTTGTTTCTCGTGCGTTTCCTGATTCTTCCCTACTCTGTTCTCTCCCCCATCTTCCCTTCACCTCTGACCTTCAACTTCTTTTTCGCGGCAGCGTAGCTATCGCTCACCTCTCTTCCCGATCTCGCGCACTGAGGACCAACAAGAACCCTCCCCCCGGCGAGGTCGCCCCTCGCTCAGTCTCCAGACGATCATTGATCTTAAGAGTTTCTAGTGGGAATTATATCTCCAACCCCCTAGCAATAGCTCGACCACATCGAGCATCCCCAACTTCGAATTCAACTCGTCCTGTACCCCGTATCAGCGTTTCCTTCGCCGGGTGAATTTCATTTTCTACGGCTTCGCCCATACCTCCCGGTCTTAAGCCACGCATAAGGAAAAAAGCCCCGTCCCAGTCTGCACCTCCCTCCCAGCTGAGGGGGAAGATACCCCTTTTTCTTTTGATCAACCTTTTCATTCGACTCACATAGTGGTCTGCCCTCGCCTTTTCGGACGCCCCAGCCCACCCTTTTTCTTTCTGCTGTGATACTTTGGTGAAGAGAAGACTTTCTTTTTTTCGTCTTCCTTTTGAATCACCGATTTAACCCTATACACTTAGTTTTTGTTTCCGTTCCTCCCTGACCTGGACCCCGTAGTCATCATGCGTCCTGGTCTAAAAATCTGTGTCTCCTCCTCCTATCCCAATCTCTCCCCAGGGCCACCCAAAGACATCCTTCTTCCCCTCACCTAATGAATTGGGACTTCGAAGCAAGCTGCACCTCTGCAAACCTTTGACTGCCGGTAGACAAACCCCTTTCCCCTCTTTCCCCTGGCCGTTGATGCAATCCTTAAGCCTCGGTTTGTTTTTTTTTCGGGCCAGCATTTGTCCCGCCTTTGCCTTTGGCGCTTTTTTTCGTAGTGGACCAATGGACCCTTGTTTAATTCCTCCATTTGCCTTCTTCCGGCGACTTAAGTTTTCATTTGCTTTATGTGTACCTTTTTGATTCCTGTCATAGCGTGTCGTTTCCGTTGAACCGTGCAAGAGGGACCCCTCTGTCCGGGCCCTAAGTGCCGGAACTGTCGCAGTTCCTTTTCGCCCGTTTGTATATCTCGCAGAGGGCGTCCCAATCCTTCCCCTTTTCTCCACCACGTAACTCCCCCAAGCCTGCCGCTCTTTTTTGTTGATTAATCATTTATATTCCCTCCTTGCCCGTCCTCTTTTCATCCTGAGCCCGTCTTTTCTTTCCCTGAGCTAAAATGGGCCTTCCTGCATTTTCCACGTTGATTCCTCGTCCCCAGCCACTCCATGCCCCGGAAGATGGGGAAAGCAACCGCGTCCTTTTTGTTGGGTTCCTCTCACCAGCCCTGTTACAAACCTTTTTCCCCCTTCCCCCAGTTCCCCCACGTCCCCCGAGTTTTGCCCTGAAGAGAATCCGTTCTTCGTTTGTACTCAGTTTAAATCACACTAGACGATTGGGTTGATGCGCTCGGTACGCTTTTTAATGCCGGTTTCCGCTGACGGACGATTCTTTCCCTTCGTCAACCTTTGTCTACGTCTCTGCAATGGCGCCCCCTGTTCGGCCCGAACCAGGTCAACTCGCGGATCTTTTTTACATCCGGTCGGACGGAGTTAGTTTGGTTTCTTTTAGGGAAAACGGCGGGCGGGCTTGGTGGGGGTGGTGGGTGTGTGGGTGGGGGGGGGTTTAAAGTAATTCTCCGGAGTTCCGATGAGCGGCTCTGCTCTTTCAAATACATGGACCTCTCTCTTTCTTGCCGCCGGCTTTCCCGGTTGCTCGTCAGACATGTTTACAGGTCCTCCTTCTTCCTGTTTGGGATCGTTTTCTTGTAACTGTGGACACAGAAACGCCTGTGAATTTTCCGCCTGATTTACCTCTGCTGAACATAAGATAAGGTTTTTTTCTTCCCCTCTCCTGAATGGTTCTCTTTGCCCCAGAATTCGCTTATGTTTTTTTGACAAGTTTGGCTATCACTGAGACCCTTGCTCAGTCGCCAGTCTCTATTCATCATTTTGTTGTTGATTAGATTAATTTCTCTTGTGACAACAGGTCCTCTCAGAAACCTTTCCCGCATAGGACACTCCTGATACATTGCCCCCTTCAGGATCTTCCTCCGCCCTTGATGCTTATGAACGCCTTCCTCTCGTTGCGCTTTTCCCTTCCACTTGCGTTCGCTGTAGAAAATTTTTTCCGACCGGCATAGCCCCACACGGAAGCTCCCTATTCGAGAGGGTTTGTATCTGAAGTGCACTGGACACCCTCGGGAAAAGGATAGTCTCAGTGGTTGCATTTTCCCCATCCCCTGACGCATATTAACTTCATACTTCCCAGACTCTGAAGATCCTTTTTCAACATTTTCCTTATCACGAAATGTCGGAAAATCCTGCAACCCCAGATAACCGCTTTACTTGTTTTTCTTTTCCACCTCAAAGACTGTCATTGCAAGAGTTCCCACGTTTGCACGCCTTGTCCGTCTCTGTGACACCGCCCATTAACGTCATCGTCGATGGTTCTTTTCCTCGAACTCGGAAAATGCCCTGTCAACACTTTCTCTCTTGGCGGCCATAAGATGTTGGACTGTTCTCCGTTTGACGTTGTGTAGCCCTTGTTTATCTTTTCCCCACGGGCCGCCTGAGTTTCTGAACATCTGCATTTTTCTCCCTGGAGTGATGTGTTCAGTTATGATTCCCTAACCTGAACCGAGGATTACTTTTGTCCCTTTCCTGCCCCTCAATTTGTTCAACTTGCTTGCGAGAGGAAAGGATTTCCCTCCTGAGATAGTAATCCTCGGGCTCGGTGATGGGGCTTTATCTTGTTGATACGGCGAGGTTGGGAAGATATTATTTCGCCTTAGAAAACCCTGGAGCGCTGTACATCTCTTATGCAATAGGAATGTTTATCCCTCCTGACCCTCTTGGACACACTTCTATTTTCTCATTCATCCGTATAGGAACTCACATTTCCTACACAGAGACAATCTCTCCTTTTTTCCTGATCGTCAACAGCATTGCACGAGTGGATACAGGAAGTGGCTCCCCCGCCTCCCACGTGCGCCAGTCAAATACATTGGTTCCCCACCCTAACCTTTCCAAAAACTCGTCCGCGACTTACATACGGCCAGTGTCCGTTTCCCTATTTTTGTTGCCTATTCGACCCTTGAATTCGCTTGCGTACTTTACTCTGCCCTTCCCCCTGTGCCTTCTTCGCCGGCTTGTATCGGACCCTTACCTGGGGATCGATTGTTTATTCCCTTCCTGCTTATTGTTTCCAGTTCGACCCGGGCGCATGAGACTTCCTTACTGTCGTGTTTCATGATGCGCGTACTCACTCCCACTCCTCGGCGGCATTTCAATGACCCAGGTCACTTCACGCCCTCCCTAAACACTTTTCTATTGTTTTTGACCCAACTTCCCCCCCCCCTCCCGACGATTTTCCCCCTTGGATGCGTTTCCTATCTTCCTCGCCGTGCCGCTCCCGATGTATGAATGTGACAACGGAAGGAATGTTCGTCCCCGACCCCCCCTCGGTCTGCCGGTGGATTTGGTTTTTTGACGTTGTTATGGAGCTCGGATCGCTTTCTGGCTCGATAGTATGACGGCAGGAATGACCTTCCCTCCCTTGTTTTAGAAGCATCTAGTCAATTGAAGATGTTGTGCGGGTTCTCCTTTTGCTTCCTTCTCATTGGATCCAGCAGCCCGGTTTTTGGTTTGATTCTACTTCCAGTAGAAACGCACTCGCTTCAATGATCGGAGCTGACGTCATTCTCGTTGTACCCAAGGTCTTGTAGTGTTTTGCTTTTCCATTTAGCCTGTCGCGCCTCGTTATGCCTTGCCGCCCTATCGGATAGATACCTGTTCCCTTCCAGACGAGGAGACTCTTTTGCAGATCGGTGCTTTTACCTGTTATTGTCGGCATCGACCCAATTTCGCGACCGGTACGCTTCCCCCACGGCCCTGGACAGTGAGACCCTATACCAAGATTATTTAACTTCTTTGTTCCTCTTCTCTCGCTTTTTACGGGCTGACCTAATGAGGGATTTTACGAGGGGGGGCCAGTTTTTTTAGATCCGGTAGTCGATGCTAGGAAGCCATTTTTGGCCTCCCGTGGAGTTTGTCTTTATTGGCTGGGTCCCTCACCCTTCTAGTGCTCTTCAATGTTTTGGCGTTTTTCAATCCACAGCGTCCCTTTCAAGCCTACCGCCGAAGTCTATCGTTTTTCTTGATAGGTCGCATATACTGATCGCTTCTTCAAGACCCTTCCCCCTCGGAGATAGACATGCGTTGTCTCCCCTTTCCCCCTCAGCCTTGATCGCTGCGTGTTTTTCGATACGTACAGTGGTAACGACCGCTTCCTCCCCTCTTTTTAACCCCGCTTGCCTTCCCAAGCTCCTCCCGTCTCGGTTCCCTGTTTCTCAACATCCAGTCAACGTGTGGGTCTCTCTGTAACCTGTTTTATGAGTTTGCCAGGTTGGCCCTTGTTTCGTTTTTGCTCTACTTATGTGAGGTTGTTTTGCTCTGACTGACGTGGGACGATCTCCCCCTGCTTTCCCTGTCGCTGTCACCCGTTACGCTCCCCTCCCTTGACGCGACCCTTCTACCGGTAAATTTTATTGCCAGAGATCTTCGATTGAGCCCTCTTGTTTCTCCTGTAGGTTGCTACTCAGCCTTCCTGAAGAAGCCGCGACCAATTCCTGATTTCCCTCCACTGTCTCTGTCTCGATTCGTTTTCCCGATCCCCCCCTGCCCCGATGAAGTTTCGAACGCGTTTTTTTTTTTTGCCCTTCACTTGGATATCCTTTGTTGTACTTTGACTCGAGATACCCACCCCCCCCCCCCCCCCCCCCCCCCCCCCCCACAACCACTACTACCCCCCCCCCCCCCCCCCCAATTCCTGAGATCATGAAGCTCATCGCGTTTTTCAAACGTGTCTTCCTCTGACCGGCCCTTTCGGGATGCACTTTAGACTCTTTTGTTTAAAACAATATGAGCTAACGTCAAATTTTTTTTTTTGTTGTCACCCCGGACTTCTTTGCGCCGATTGTCCCCTCCCCGCGGTAACTCGTTCGTTCAATGAGTCCTCCCTTCTTTTCCCTTCCCCTCTTTTTCCCGGCTGATGTCCGGAACTTGTTTTGACGTGGCCCATATGCTCCTTTGCAGAAGAATCTGGTCTAAAGGATGTCGCCTCCTGCCTTCCTAACACTCTGTTGTATTCCTTGAAATAGTTTTTCCCAAACCCCCCCCTTGCACTATTTCCATGGAGGGCTTTCCAGTAGAACGCCAGTAAGAGAGAAGTTCACTTCCACTTCCGTTTTTTCTGGGCCATCTGCTTCTTCTGCACCTGTTCTGTTTTTATCATTTTCGCCCTTTGCTTCCCCCCCTCCTTCGTCATATAATATTGTTTCCCCTAAATCCCTTGAGAGAGATACCCTCCTTATCTTTCTCCCCATGTCGCCATCCCTCCGAGATAGTGGGCCAGCAGAAGAGCTCCCCCCAGAACCACTCTCTTCCGAGTGTATAGGATTAACTGTTCCCCCGAGTAATTAAATTTTTCCATTTACCTTTCACTACAGGAACCCAATAACCAGACCCCTTATGTTCTTCCTTCAGAGTTTTATCCTATAAGTCACCCATTGTTTTACTTCCCACCTTTCTCTATTGGCCAGTGCCAGGCTTTAACCCTTAAGAGGATAAATAGCCTCTTTTCCCCCCTCAATTCTTAGAAGTAGGAACTTAAGCTTCTCCCCGCGGAAATTTGCTCCAACATTCGCCAAACGGAATGTACCTGCCCCCCCACCCCCCTATTATAGCTTCATATTTTTTTAATGTTTTGAATGCTTAAGTCTTCATTCCATTACCAAAAGGGCTTAGTGAATTAAACCGTTTCCCTTCTTTAATCATGATATGACAGAGCAAAAGTTAAAGAACATACCTCCCTTGTCCCACGCCCCCCCAAATCTTTTCGTAACCATTCTTTAGGTGTATCCGGACGTACATCCCGGGTAAAGGAGTCCTTCTCCCAGAGTATTGTTTTGGGCGAATATTTTTTTTTTTCTTTGGCATTCTCAGCCGGCGTCATCGCTGTTCTCCCCCTCCCCTTTCCCCCCTCTTCCTGCTTCGCATCGCCTATATCTCGTTTGCCCCAATTGCAAGGTAACTCTTCTGCAACGATCGCCCGTGCCGTCCCCCCCCTTTTACCCGGTGCCCTCGTTCCATCCCAATCTCGGCGCACGTTTATCTGATCACCATACTTCAGAACCTAAAAAAGTCACCCACGCCCTTTTTTCCCATACGAGCGCCCCTTTTTCTGATTCTTTTTTTTTTTTTTTCGCCTCGCCTTCGAGGCAGCCTTTTTTTTCTGATGTTCAAGCGGTTTGCGCTCTGCGCCCCCGTGCGTTTTCCTTTGCTTAACCAAAGCCTCAATGTTCGAATTGGTGTGAAAGCCCCCGTGTCTTTCTCTCTGGCCGGGTTTTCCTCCCTTGCAGGGATAGTCGGTTATCAGGACCTCTCTTTTTTCACACGAGACCCCCACGACTGTGATTTCGCCTTGATTGCATACTCCCCCCCTTTTTACGGCCCTGAGACCGTGGATTGAAACCTGAACCTATCCGAGACCAAAAAGGTGAGTGAAAAACCGTTCGTCCTCTTCTCCCCGTCGGAAAAGCGACTAACCTGTTTTCCGCATCGGATATCGCTTTCCTCCCGCTCCTTGAGTTTCCCCTATATTGGATGTCGAGTCCCGTCCCTTCGGCCCCCTCATTCTACTAGAAGATTGTTTTTCTGAAGCAACTATCCTGAGTGCACCGGAGATGTTTTCCTTCTCCTCGGCCGCGCTGCCTCCTTCAAAGCCGCGGGGACGCTAGAGGCCGCTAAATGCATCCGGTCCCCCCCCCCCCACGAAAGAACGATTTGGACCATGTCTAACTCCTCTCATGTATTTCTTGGGACTCTTCGCTCAACCCCACCGACACGGTGCTCCTCGCCACCCGGCGATAGGCGACCCCCTTAAACTCTGCCTTTAGCGTCTCCTTGCCTGCCCCTTTCTCCTCCGGATCGATCCCCCTCCGCCCCCCTTTTCGAAGACAAGACCTCCCCTCCCCCTTACAAACCCCCTCCCTTTTTTGCCCCTTCCTCCAAGAGAGTGCCTCTCGCCACTTTCCTTGGTGAAATCTCAACCTTTTTTCTTCCCTTGGTCACGATATCGATTCCTTTCTCCTATGCGCATTTAGATCCTCTCTTTCTAGGGATTTTTTTGCCCTTTCCACGATACCCCGTCATGTTTTATTTATTCCCCGGAAAGTTTATTGACCCAATCTCCCTGCTCTTCTTTTTGCGTGATTTTCTCCCTCTCTTTTATGACAACCCCCGAGATTCCCCCTCTAAAAGGCGTCCTTCTGAAGATTTAGAAGACCTGCACTTCGACAGCCTTCGACAATTCTTCCCCAGGTTTTCCCCCGGCCCGACCATAAGCCCCATTAGTCCTCGACAAGTCGCAGCAACCTCCCCTCCCTCACCACCACCCTATTAGTCGACGTTCGGCCACCCCCATTTTCACTAGTGCCAGGTTCGTGTCAATCCCGCTTTGGACGACTAGTTGATGTTCTATTGTTCATTTGGACCCGCCCTTTTTCGCCGTTTCGTGTGCTTCACAGACGGATCTCATGTACTTCTTGGATGATCAACTGGCTCTGGCGTGATAGCATGGTCCCTTCCGTTGCGGGCAGTGCTGAAAATATCCGGTTCAGATTGCCACACTATTTTCAGTGCCATCCATGCTTTAATCTTGCGAGTGTCCATTTTCGCTCCGTTTGCGGATCTCGACTCCTGAGCGTCAAACCGCATTTCCCCCACTGACGAAAAAGAAACCAAGTTCTTGGATCCCTTTATGCTGTCCTCCCCTTGTCTGCTCCGGACGTCTTTTAGCAATTCTTCGTGAAATAGCCCATCCTCGATTCACTTTTTCCTGTACACTTTCTTTCCCCTTTTTGGACCACCTCCCCACTCACGGCGCCCACCAGATGGGCACTGCCCCTTTCCCCGTGTGGAAGCCCCCAACACCAAACGTCAAAGGAAACCCACTCCCTCGTTTTATGTTGCCGCTGCCGTCGCTCCCCTAGTTTGGGTTCGCATTTCCAGCGCTGTAACCTCCCCCCTTCCCCGAAGTTCCGTTTTCTTTTTTCATAGGAAGCTGGAGGTTTTCCCCCCGTGAATGTTTTAAAGATCCTTTCTCCTCTTTTTCAAATCTGCCCCGCGGCGCTTCCTTAAAATATCCCCCCAAGGTCAAGCTCTGGATCTATTGTTGCACACGAGGCCGGCGTTCGTATCTTCTCTTTCCACGCTCTTTCCAGTTGTCGTCGGTCATTTTAGTTCCTCCTCTTATAGGCCCTCTTTAAAGAGGAATTGTTTATAGGTCTGCTCTTTCCAGTGCCTCGTTTTTCTTCTACCAGAACCTTTAGATTTAGCTGGACTATTTCTGGGTTATAGTTTTTACTCCTCCTTTGTTCAAACAGCAATTTTCCGCACCTCTTTAGAATAGATGCAGCTTTTCTCCCCTACGGGCTCCCTTCACTCTTGTTCCGATTTGCTTGATAATGCCCTTTCCTCTGACGTGCGATGGGAGAAGTTTCCTGGCTCAGCGAAGCC
>Ga0179593_1576775_pt1 | contig 13716 bp, 13 predicted proteins | sample CZODoug2_1_08_16_FD_185931 | JGI IMG/M metagenome (GOLD analysis project Ga0179593, IMG submission 185931) | Vadose zone soil fungal communities from Angelo Coast Range Reserve, California, USA - CZODoug2_1_08_16fungal (PacBio error correction) | ecosystem: Environmental > Terrestrial > Soil >... | reverse complement strand
CCTTCTCCAACTCTTTTCCCCCACTTTACGCCCTAAGCCCTTCCGGTAGTCCTGCACTTCGTGCGCACCACTCGATGGCGCCAGTCAACCTCCTCCCACCTCGCCCCTTTTTCTTTTCTCCTAACTGCGCAGTCAATTTTCGCGAGTCCCGCAGTCCAGCAAGCCAGGATGTCTCCTTCTTCCCGTTTCCCTTTTCTTACGACTTCCATTTTGTGAGCTTAGCTTTTGCCGTTCTTTTTCGCTGTATATAAACCGAGGAAGCTTGGGTCATCGACCCCAACTTCTTTTTTTTTTTTCACAGACCTTTGCAACCTTCTGTACTCTTTCCCTCACTCGCCCCCAGGCGATTTCGTCTGACTACCTCCTCCGACACCTGTCTTTTTCCAGCTTGCACTTTTAAGAGCGGTCCCTCACGATCCCTTACGGTCGTTCGCCTCGGATAGATGACGCAGGATCCATGTATTGTTCTAATTCTTGATGTGTTCTTCATGACCACCTCGGTCGTTAGTCGTTGACAGGTTTCTTTAACTCCACAAACTTCCTTGCCTTCAGAACCCACTGCGTGCCCTTCCTTCCTCCCTTACAACCGCAATCACAGTGCTTTGTTCTTTTTTTTGCAGGGCTCACCTGCCCTCACTTTTCCCCTCGCTTGGTGACCCCCCTAAAAGTCCCCCCCACGCCTTCCTTCTAGCTTCCCCCCCCCCAACCTCCTCCCACTTCTCACCTCTTTCACTTGTTCCCGTCAGTGCTCCCCTTTGGCCCCCTAGCACCCCCATCTTGTAACTGTTGGCCATTTTGTTTTTTTTGTATCTCAACGATAGCACCTTGTTTTCCCCCCCCCTTTCCCCTACAGCCGAAGAGACTTTGATTATCTTTTTCAAACTGGAGCAAACTCTCCCCTCCCCCCCCCAGTAAATCCACCTTTGTTAAGGCAGCACTTCCCCCCCCCCGTCTAGACAGCGAAATGTGCGAGGTGTTTCTCTTCATCCACCTTGCCCCCCGAATCGATTCCACAGTGCCCTGAGTTTCCCGGGTGCGTATGGGCGGTTTCTTTCACTTTCTCCGTTTCCCCTCTTCCCGCTTTTCTTGAGCATGGGAGTCCAGACTCTTTTTTTGCCAATACATTTCGTCAGTGCCCAAGTCAACGTTCTGCTTTTTCCCCTTGAACCTTCAGTTTTTTTATCGAGAAAGTTCCCCTTTTCAAGATTTTTTTTCCGAAAAAAATTTCTCCCTCCAATTATACAACAACCCAGGTAACCCCTTTCTCCTTTTCCCCCTTGGGAGTTGCACCTTCTCCTTTTTCCCCTTTACAAACTTTTCCCTTCGACATACTTTCTTTGGTCTAGGGTCTCCCCCCGGCTGATTTCCCTCCCCCCGACCCTTTTACCCCTAATCTGACTTCCGGGCCGGATTCGTTCCCTCCCCGATTTGTGGACTTCTCTACTTCGACGTTTCCGACTTCTCTTCTTTCCTGACTCCTTGTCCCTCAGAAAAACGCGTTACTTTGACTTTCGGCCCCGATTTTCTGGACAGTTATTTTTTCCGACGGTTCGACAGGATGTGCAGAGCTGACCCCAACCCTGAAGCTTTCCTCCAAAGTGTTTTTTTCCCATCGGACTTGGTAATTGTTTAGGAGTTGATCGGCTTTTTTTTTTAGTTAGCGGGGTTAGACCAGACCGTACCGGGTGCTCATCTCGAATTTTTTTCCCCCCCCCCCCACCACCTTGGCCCCAATCTTCCCGGAGATTCCCTCCCTAGTTTTTTCCCTTTCATCGACTAAATGGACTTAACGATGCTCCCACCTGATGCCTGACCGCTGCCGGCCCCTCCCGGTACTTTTTTTCCCGGCGGGTGGTTTTCCCCCGCGGTGTCATCAGCCGTCCGGCCACCCCGCGTCCCTTTTTCCGTTCCCTTCCTTTTCAAACCTCTTCTTTGTAGACCTCGCGGACTTCCCCCTTATAATCGAGTTCGTGTGAGCTAACCTCGAGAGACAGCTGCTCCTGGGTCTTGAGTCTCCTATTCTTTTCCCGCGATTGTGGGGTTCTATCTTTTCTGATCATGCGATCATACCCCCCTTTCCTCTTTTCAGATACCACCCAGATACTTGCTGCGTGATAATTGATTCCCTCTAACCCTCTCTAATTTCTTTAATACCTTTGGTTGTTGGTTTTTGTAGTTCCACCCCATCACTTACGCCTCCCCCCCATCGCGGGGTACTATTAACTTCCTTTATTATCTTCGTGAGAATTTCTTCTTCGGACTTTCCGAGGCTGTGGAGAAGTTTCCTCAGTTCTCAAGAAGTTTCTTCTCTTTTAAGCTTACCTCGATAGTGAAAATCCGTCCGGTTTAGTAATCAATTTTTACAGCCGTTTTGTGACCGTGTGGGGTTGGTGGTTTTGTGTTTGTTTTTTGTTTTTTTTTTGGGGTTTTTTTTTTTTTTTTTGGGGGGGGTTTTTCGGTTTGGTTTTCTTTTTTTTTTGGGGGGTGGGGTTGTTTTTTTTGGTGGTTTTTTTTTTTTTTGTGGGTTTTTTTTCGGTTTTTTTTTTTTTTTTTTTGTGTTTTTTTGGGGGTTGTGTTTTTTTTTCCTTCCGAATTTTAGAGAGGGTCGCCGGAGCCATGTATTGAACCTTTTCCTGAGTCCCCCCCTCGGAACGATTGGTCCCCAAGAAGTCGAAGTGCCTTCTTCTGAGTGCGTGCTGCGCTGGCCCCTCCCTGTTTGAAAGAAGTCTGGCGTTCTTTCCTGGTCCCCCCTGCTTAGATCTTTTTCTTTTTCTGAGGTTTTTGGGCGGATCGTAGTGCTTCTTTTCGCAACCGAGCTGACGGAGTTGAGTCTCATTTCGTTTCCCTCCCTCATAATGAATGCCGCGACGCAGCCTTAGGGGCTTTTTTACCAGCTCCCGCTGGGTCCCCCCCGTTTCCCCCCTTCCCCTTAGGGGTGCCACGTAAGCCCCTGCGGAGGTTTTTTCCCCGCTTGCCTTTGCCCCGGTCCCCCTCCTTAATCACGGCTTCCTCCCCAAGACTGGCTGGCATCAAATATTCTGAGTGGTACCAAGTTTCCCAGGGCCCTCCTCCTATGACAGGTCTTCCTCGGGGCCGCCCTGAATCCCCTTGTCGGGGTTCGTGAGCAATTTTCAGGTTAGGCTTCATCGGTTTTCAGTTTAGAACCCTCCTCCTCCAAGTGCTGCCCTTTTCGCCAGTCCAGTCCCCTCATCTAGAGTCCTGACCTTTTTTTCAATCTTTCAGTACCCGGGCCAACCCTTGTTGTCTAGTGTTTTCTTTCTCAGCCCCGTAGTCAGGTCCCCTTACCTTCCCCTCCCATTCGAGCTCCCACCCTTTGACGATTTTTTCCCAGAAGACCTTTTCCGTGCTTTTTTTTCCTTCATGGTTTTTTGACCCATGACGCAAGTAGGAAAGGTTTCCGTTTCACTCTCTCTCCTGTGGAGTACCCTGGCCTCCAAGGGTTTGCCAGGCCTTTACAGTTCCTAAAAAGGCTAAGGGCTGCCTCCCTGGAGGATTGTGTTATGGTACGCTGCCTCCGAGCCTTATGCGGCCCTTCCAGGGGGTGCCGTGCATTTTTCATGAACAGGCCGTTTTTGACAATCTTTCTGGTTTTTTTTCTCCCACCACCGACAATCTCCCCGATCTTTGGAAGGGGAACCCCCCCTTACCTTCCCCCTTGGGTATTCTTTCCTTGTAAGGTGTTTACCACTCACCTCTTTCATTCCTCGTGCCGCAACCCCTCACGCATGACTTTCGACTTCACGTCATCCGCTTGCTCCTGCTTCGCTTTTGTCGGGCGCGTTTGTCTAAATTGCTCCTTTCCGATAGCTTCTCCTTCCCCTCCGTTCGAGATCACCCCCGGACTGGTGGACCACCCCAACCCCCCCCCCCCCAAACCCCCCCCCCCCCCCCCCAACAACCCAAAACCCCCCCCCCCCCCCCCCCCCCCCCCCCCACCCCAACCCCCCCCCCACCACCACCACCCGTTCTTTTCTGCTAGGGTCTGGGCGGCACTTTGAAGGGGTTGCCTGGATCGCGCCTTTTATAAGAGGTCCTTTTTGCGGACCGGTACTTGTCACCTGTTTTGGATCCCGGTGGAATTCACGTGTTTGGATTTGAGGTGAAAGGCGGAGGCATTCTCTGGGGTCTCCGGCTTTCCCTCATTCGAGTTGCGAGGTGTAAGTGTGGAGTAATCTTAACCACCCCAGGGTTACTACCTTCGCGTTGTTCCCTCCACTGCAGGATCTTCCTGCTGAACATCTGGGTGGCTAGGGTCCTGGGACAACCAGTTTCCCTTTTCAGCAAGAATAGCAATTTACGTCAGCCGTTTACAGCTTGTCCTACCAGGAGCCGTTAGTCCAATTTCCTCCCTCCGTCTTCTTCAACCTTTCGCCCCGCTTAGGGAGTGAACTCCTTTTTTTCGCTTCCCTTCCCCCTCGAGTGAACCTTTGGCCCTGCTGGGTCTCCCCAACCGCAGTGTTTTTTTCAGATCTTGCCCACTGGAGTAAAGCACAAAATCAAGGTTTTATGCCTCCGTACTAAGACAAAGTTCCCTTGGTTTTTTCCCACGGCGCTGTGCTATAGCCCTTCCCTCGTATCTTTACTGAGGTGGCGGAGATTCTTGAATTTCTATCTCCTCTGGTTCCGTTCTCACTCAATTCTATTTTTTTTTTATTGGAGAGCTCTTGGAGAAGATTTTTCGGGTGCCTGAGACGGAATCCCCACGATTTTCAAGCTTTTTCCTTCCCTTCCATTCCGTTCTCTCCTCTATGTTCCTCCTTTCCCCCGCCTCTCATCTGCCTTTACCTTTTCCACTTTCGCCCCTCCATGCCCGTCTCGCCCTTTTGTTTCACCTCTCTCTCTCTCTGTCTCTTCCTTTTCTGTCATTCTTTTCTTGACCTTTTCTCCCGGATCCTTTTCCTTTTTGAGCTGCTCGCCCTGCACCAAAGAAAAAGATTCCTTTCCCCCCAAACACCCTCACCCCGTTTTCCTTGGAGAGAATTCCTAGCTGAGAGCCAGATACCATCCCTTCCCTACTAAACCTTTGCTCGAACTTCAGAGTCTCGAGATTTTCCCACCCGCGACTTGAAATTGGGAAAGAACCTCAGCACCTTAATCTTTTCCTCTCTCTATCCAGGCCTCTTCCACTCATACTTTTCTCCCGAGACCTTTTATGTGATCCCTTGGAGCCAGGGTCCCGGATAGATTTCGAAGGACTTTCCTCCGACCGTTTTTCCTGTGTAACGCTCCCCCGAGTTTTTTCCAGTGAGTGAATCCGAAAACCATACACCCACGGGTGTGTTAACGTCTCCCGAGTTTAGTAGTTAATAAAGTCCGAGGTAGGAGTCGGGAATACCCCTTCAAAACAAGCTTCCAGGCTAAAGTGTTGCGAGCCCCTTTCCCGGAGTCCCCCAAAGGAATGATTCCTCCCCTTTCCTTCAGCCGCTTGGTCTTCGCCCCGTCGAGTTCAAGTTCCAATGAGATTGTTCGATTTCGACTAGCTCCTTTCTGGTGATTCTCCCCCCCCCCACCAAACAGAGGGGACTCGATCGTGTCCCCTCTTACCAAACTTACCTTGACCTTTCGATGCCTTTTTCCCCCATCAGTCGAGGCCATCCCCTACACATCGCCACTCAGTTCTGCTCAGGGCTTTTTCACCTCATATAGACTTATAGGTTTTTTCCTCCCAACTGCCCCCCCCCCAAAACGGTCATGCCCCTTGAGCTTCTTCCTCACACATTCTTCGTCGGACTCAACTTTTAGTTTCTCCCCAGCTCTTCCCCCCCCAGGCCCACCCCCCAGTGCCCCTCTCATCGAGCCCAAACTACTCCCCCGGCATCAGAAATTTTGTCCACCTTCCTCTTGGGATCGGACTTCCCCCCAATCAACCTCACCAACCCCAAGATAGGCCCCTTGTACAATTCACGCTTCCCCTACCAGCGATCTATTTTTCTTGTTCTTTTTCCGGTACTTTTAGTGTGGAGCCCCCAAAATCCTCCCATCATCTCCATGATTTTTTCATGTCTTCCTGCCCCACTTAACAGGAACCCACCCCCGGTGCGCTCCATCACCTTTCTGAATCGGTTTGTTTTTCTGACAATATACACCACCCCTCATCTGGAGACCTAAAACCGTGATTTCTCCGTTTTTCGTCAATCCACGGAGTGGACGCTAGTGACACAGTTTTTGCGGTCCCCTATCGTCTCCCCGCTCCTCCCCCCGGGGTTCTTTTGTCGGTTTTTCTAGGCAATAACCTTTTTCGTAAGGACCCCCTCTCCTTTGTACCTTTCCATCCCCCCAATTACCCTCTAGGCTTGTTTCCGCTCGAATTCTTTGTCTTAAGCCTCCCAATTCTCCCTCGGATCCCCTCCGGCCACAACCCCAAATCTTTCCCTACACCCGGTTGGTTTCCCTGTTCTTGAGCCACCGTTCCACACTTGAATCAAATTCGGTCCACATTTCGCAATGGTCCTCTTCCTAAGGATTTTTCTTTTTCCCCTCCCCATCATGGTTCCCGAACCCCCCGGCTGACTAACAATATAAGGCCCTCTTGACTCGCTTCCGTCCCCCCCGATCCCCGACTTGGACCTCCCCGCTACAAGTCCCCGCTTTTCACCAATAGCCCAGAGAAGAGCTTTCTTCTGTTTGGTGACAGGTTTAACCCTTCCTCCCTTTGATTTTCCCTGGTATTCCCGGATGATCAAGAGCGTGGACCAAAACCGATTTTTTTCCACCTGGGGCTCGTTCGTTCCACATGCGTGAGCGATTCGGTCCTCCTGAGATTCCCCAGTTCCAAGCCTCTTCTGTTCTCTGCGTGAACGAAGGTGACAGGTTTCGAGGGGGAACTTAGTCTTCGTAAAGGTGGAAGTCCCCCAAAACCTTCCCCAGCCGGAGAACCTTTTCTCACTGAAAAGTGAAGGGCGGTTTCTCCAACCCGCAAATCGGCTTCGAGGATTTTCTTCGCCTTTCATTCACGCCTTCACTTCCTTGCCCAGGCCGGCCCGAGCCGCAACCTCTAGATGAACTTTTTTTTATGAGTTCTTTTTTTCTCCCCATAATTTCGCCTTCTTTCCGTCAGCCTTTCCCCCCTGGAGTGGCGGCCAGCTCCAACCCGTCGTTCCTTTTTTTTTTTTTGTCGCTGGTTTTTCAAAGAGCCGTTTTTAAAGGTTTCGAGTCTAGTTTCTCGATCTCTTGTGACACCCGGCGTGGTGGCGTCGCCTCAGCTGGGCGAGTTCTTCAGCACTATTCTCAATCAAGGCGCGGATCCCCTTTAGTCTTTCAGCCATCCTGATAATCTATATAGAGATTTTTAATTGTGGTTGCTTCATCCCTGAGCGCTAGGCACCTACTACTTCCCCGGGTTTCTGTTGATTCTAGAGTAGTTTGTAGTAGCTCCTCCTTTCCTTCTACGCTCCCTTTTAAAAACAATTCATTCTGGTTTTTGTGAGCTCCTTTCTTCATGCTCCCTCCCTCTTCTTGCGTCCGCGGTGCATGGTAGCGCCGCCCCCCTTCCGAGCTCTCACGCCTCTTCTTTTTTCCAGATCCTCCAAACGAGCCGGCTTTCCGCTCTATGTGAATCTTCTATAAGCCTCGAATCCCCTGCAGTGTGCCCACCCTGAAGAGACCTCACGCGCCTTTCCTTTTTTTTCTATGCCGCCGCCGCTTTGATTTTCCTTTCAGTTCTTCCCTACCTTCTCCTTTTCCCCCTCCAATCCGTCACTATGTACAATGATTCCCGTTTCCTCTCAGATGGTTTAGGTTCGGACTTTTCTCAGGCCCTTCCTGGACCCCCCTTCCATGGTCGATTACCTTTGTCCCGCGCTCTCGTGAGGAATGTGGGCCTCCAGGTCTTCAGATGGTCCTGGTTTTTTTCGAGAAGTGGTTTCGTGAGTACTTTTCTTTTCGAGTCTTTGTAGATTCCCCCCCTGAGCTTAGCTCTTCTTGGTGATACCCCCCACCCGGGCTGAAAGAAATGTGTGGATAAAGAAGTGTTTTCAAGGTCACGGAGCTTGTCCTTCCTGCTTCTTTGGCTTCCTACTTCCGGCCTGAATACCCCAGGCCGCTAAAAACTCCCCCAAAGGGCCAGGACGCTCCATCTTTTTTTACCCATCCTCCTTATCGTTTCCCAGGATCACCCGACTTCAAATTTTCTAAGAATGTAACTCGGGCTAAGCTCTTCCCTTTTTTCCTCCCTTTCCCCCCCTATTTTTTTTTGAACAAGCTCGATAGAGAGGTGTCGGCAGGTCTTTTCTTCTTTGATAAACTCCAGTCCCAAATGGTTCTGTCCAATTCCCCGTTCCAGTTAGGTCCTTCGAAAATGTAGTAATCTTTTTTTTAGCTCTTTCTTTCCTCCTCTTGGTAGAATGCCTACCTTGAAAAACTCTTGGGATTTTTTCGGTTTTTTCGTTTCCCGCTGTCCATTCTTTCTTAGGGGTGGAACTTAACCCCAAGGCTCTGAAGTTTTCCCCCTCCAATTGCTTGAACGATTGGTCGTGGACCCTGGGGACTCCCCTTGATTCCCTTCTTACGGTGATTCCCCTTACAGGAGGGAAATCATTGGCCCCCCCGCGCCCCACCCACCCATCCCCATCGTAGCAACGAGGAGAATTCGGTTCGATCCCGCCAGATTCCGAGCCCCGTGTAGAGACCGCCTACATTAACATAACTTTCCTATTCCAATGCATTTCCCGAACATGTAAAGTTTTAGGCCGCAGATCTGGTTCTTGCTGTTGTTTTGGATTGTTCCTTTTAGAAGTTCCCTTTCTTTAACTCTTGCCAGGTTTTTTTTAAGGGATGTTTGTTTCTTTCCAGGCCTCCTGTTGTGGTCCCTTTTAGTTTTTCGTTTTTCTATTGTTTTCACAACCTAAAATTCGAGGATTCATCCCCAAGATACTTAATAGGCTCTTAATGCGGAATTTCGTCTCCATCTTCTTGTGTGATTTTCGATGTAAAGCTACCAGATATCCCGCTGGGATTCCCGGGTCTTTTTTGGTATAGATCTTCTGGGATTGTCTTCTTTAACGGGGCTTCATTTTTTTTGGGTGTTTGTCTCAGAATTTTTGGATTTTTTTTTCGGCCTCAGGTGAAACGTGTGCCGTTCTTGGGTGTAGATACCTCGCTCCTTTGCGAGGGTCTTTGGGGGACAACTTTTTGTTTTCCCCATATCAGCTTCCGTTCGATTGAGTTATGCTTCCCCAACCTACTCAAATATTCTCTTTCAGTTGCTTCTACTTGCCCGGTTCCTTAATCCCCTCGAAGGTCTCCTCCCCTTTAGTGTGCAGTGACTGAAAGATACTCTCGCGGGTGCCTTGTTTTCCACACCCCCCTCGACGTCTCTCTCCTGACTTCTCGAATTCTTCCCTGACTGCGTTTTTGCGACTATCGGGGCCCGGGCCCCCCAGACCTTTTCTTTTAAGACTCCTTTTTTCCTTAGACTTATCTCTTTTTCAGTAGGGCAACAACCCCTTTTCTTTCCGCAGAATGTTCGCCGTTTCGTCACGTCCCCCCTTTGATAGAGTAGGCCCCCCCCCTTGCTCAATTTGCTTTCCGGCGGTCTCCAACCTTTGTTTTTATACTGCTCCTTTGATATTACACGACATCAAGGTACATGGTCCTCTGCTGAGGACCCCCACCCGAGCCTCCTCACCCCCCCCCGATCCTTGATATTTCGTCTCTATGCTAGACCGCTGTAAGAAGTCTTAGATGTCGTGGTTTTCCTTCATAGAGATTGAGACGTCTAGTAATACCCGAGTCTTTGAGATGGTTAGAGTTAGCAGCTCATTGTGTGGAAGGGACGTCCAGGAGACGGCATGTCCCCCGACTTTTTGCCCGTTTTTCTCCTTTATTTTTTCGGTTCCGCCAATATAAGTAGTGTTAGAGAGAAACTTTTCGTTTCTTCCCTTTTTACCCCTCCCAACAAAACCTATTCCCAAGAAAAAATTCCTGTATTTTCCTTACCAGCCCCCCCCCCATTGATCCCCGTCTTGCAGCTCCCCCAATGTTTTACTTCCTCCATTAAGTGTATTCTGCCCCTCCCCTTGTTTTCGCGAGGCTCGCTCCACAGCAGTCCCGCGCAGCCCCTTTTCCAGCCGTGCCTCTTTCCCCTTGCCTTTCTCCCTGAGTTCTTCCCTTGTCTTTGACTTAGGACTCAGATTTAGTCTTTCCACCCCCTATGGTTTTTGAGTTAATAACCCGCTTTTTTTTTTTTCTTAACCTCTCTTCTTTTACTTTTCTCTATTTTTTGCCAGCCCCCGAAACGAATCCTAAAAGGGGATATCGGTTTCCCTTCCTCAACCCCTTTGCGGGCTCCCGGAGTGTTTTTCTCCTGCGTCGCCAAGCCTTCAAAGTAAGGATTATTCGTCAGGACGACTTAGCCGACGGTTTCCGAGAGGATAGTCCCGCTAGTCCTTATCTTTCTTCTCGACCTTGGCCTTTTCTGGAAATATAAAACACACCCTCGGGAAGCAGCTTGAAGTTCACGTCCGTGCGAAACATTCAACTTCTGGTATCCCTTTCGGCTTTCCTTTTCTCCTTCCTTCCGCAAAGGAAACCTTATTCTCAAATTCTAGGGTGTCTGGCGCTTCCTTTATTCATACGCTAGGGACATTAATAGAGATTGGTGCCCAAGAAACCGACCCCCCTTGTAACCCACCCGCTCCCCATTACATTCCCTTTTTCTGCCCCCCCCACCCCCCGTGACAGTCTTAAAAGTCACGGCTCATCCCCCTCTTCACCCTTCACCCCCTCCCAATTCCCCGAACGTTTCACAGTGCCGGCGCCCCTTCCGATCGAGACCACGGTCCTCCAATCTTGTCCACCTCCCCTTGTCCCTTTTTCATCTCCTCCCCTTCCAAAACCGGAGGGAAAAAACCTGCCTTTCCTTTTCAGCAGCGTCTGACTGACCTTTCCGTGTCGAGCGAACACCTTGGTAGGTGGTGAGAAAATTCCCCGACCCCCTCTTATCTCCCCCCATAAGCTTTTCCTTGCCCCCTCCTTTCTTTATAACCCACCTCACCCCCACCTTCGATACCAGAAGATGTGTAGGCGTATGAGGCAAGATAACTCCTAATAAAAAGAATCGCCCCCTCTCGACCACCCCCAGTTCATTTCACGTCTTTTGTGTCCCTTGCCCTCTTTGTCGTAGTGGCTTTTAATCTGGTAATCAATCGTTTTCTCGATCAGTTTCTCCCCTGCGCCTCTTCCCAGACTCTCGCGTACGTCCCCTTCATTTTTAGCTTTCCTCTCGTAAGCTGCGCCGTAATGTAGTATTCCCATGGTCCCCTAACCACTTTTCTTCCCCCGTTTAAGTGAGTGATTGTTCTTTTCTACTTTTATATTTTTTTTCCATTTCCCATACGACAAAGTCTCCCCCCAAGCAGAGAGCCGAACCCAAGACAAACAAACCTTTCAAAAAAGTTGCGTTCTCCTCTCCCCCTACCTTCTTGCACCGTCCCCTTTATCTTTTCCCCTTTTTTCTGCTATACCTAGGTCTCCTGGGGACCTAATCTTGATTTGAGGGAACGACCTTTTTTTCTATTTAGGCCGGTTTCCCCCCTTCCTACACCCGCCGATTTTCCCCAGCAAATAGGCAGGCCTCAATCTAGAGACTCGCCCGTTTCCGCCACCCGCAGGGTAAAGTTTCTTCTGTACTTCTAAGAATTTCCCCTCCTTGGCCGCTTCTTGGTAAAACTCTGCCCAGAGAAGAGTATTTTGATTGGTTCAGGATTGGACACTTTCCTGGCCCTTCTTTTTCGATTCTTCTTCGCCGGCCCTCAAGTCTTTAAACAAGGCCGAAAGGGACCCTGGTGCTAGTGACAGTCCCCAATGCTTCCCGGACCGATTGCGTTCAGTGTTTTTTTCACTATCTTCCCAACAGCCCAGGAAGGGAGGGCCTGAGTGAATGTTTTAGAAGGGTCTGTGGCACTTTCCGAAGACCAAGTCGTAACGTTACTCTTATTCTTCCCGCCCAAACCCACTGCGCTCCCACCCCCCTCGAAAATCGCTTTTGAGCCCCTCGTGACCTCCACACTCCTTTCTTTTTTTCCAACACCGCACCCCTCCCCTCCCATTTCCTTTTCTCTCCCGAATTTTGTCATTTTCACTCCCAAGCCCAAATGCATGGCAAGGACTTTACCCGGCCGGACGACCCTCACGCACCATTTCTAGCGCTGCACTTAGCTCTATGTGAATGATTTGATATTTCCCCTCTGTCAGTAGCATTATCCCCCTTTCTCAGTCCATCCTTCCGACTTCCCTAAACTCCTTTCTGAGGACTTCTCCTCTTCGTAACAACTTCAGCGTTTGCGTTTTCCGCTTCTTTTCGGGCAACTTTTTTTGCCCCCTTATGACCCTTAGGAGGCCTTTCTGAGTTGATAGAGGTCGCTTCCTTGAGGAGCACGTATCTTGAGTGTTTTCCCCGTATCGAGCTGGCGCAGCCGATCCCTCGGCGCTTATTCATCTTTTGCTGGCGAGGACACCAGGACGGTCAGAAGCGCTATGCAATTGGACCATAAAAGAGCTCCTAAGCAGCCCCCGCGATCCTTGTGGGTCCCTCTTCAAAAGGGAGCTTCCTCTTTAATGATCTACGACAAACATCCCCCAAAAATTTCTCCTTTTTCTTCTTTTTAATCCCTCCCCTTGTTGTCAGGTGGAGTCTGAAAAACCAAGCGATTCCTCGTATGTGTCGTAGATTCGTTCTAAGCTCCCTTTGATTTTCCCCCAGGATCGGGGTTTCCTAAGAGCGCCGGTTATTTTTTCTAAGATTGCCAGCTGCTGTTTTTCCTCCTATTTTTCTCCTCTGGAGAGTGGCTCGAAGGGAGCGTGAGCATTTCGGCGCCTCGCCCAGCTCGGAGATTTTTCCAACAGCGCCCTACTCCCCATCGACGGGGTGAAGCTCTCCCTCTCACTCTTATTCCTCGCTACTCCCCCAACCCCCCTCTTCAGGCGAGGTGGACCACCCGCACTTCCCAGCAAGTCTTTTTGCCTTTTTAGGATTCGAAGAAGACGACGCCCCGTCGGATTGCGTCGGCGTCTGGACGGACCCCCGGGGCTCCTGATACTGACTCCTTTTTAGAAACTCGCCTGCACCACCTGAGCGCTAAGGCTAGTACCTTGGCTCGCGGAAGGGACTTGGACGAAGGTGAGAATGCAGCAGTTTCTTGGTCTTTCTGGAAGAAGGTCCAGTTTTTTTTTTATTCATCTCGCAAGGCCCTTTATGAAGGGTGCTTGGTCGGACACAGAGACCTTCTTTTTTGCGCCGAGGGGCGCCAACCTCTCTCGGCTGTGGCGCGTCCGCTCGAGGCCTATTCCGAGCATCCGTTAAGGCTCGGTCTCCCCCGCGACCTGCGAACCCTCTATTCCCGCCTTGCCGATCCAGCCTTCGGGGAATGGATTCCCCGATACGAAGACCCAACTTGGTTCCTCCCTCGGAAGGTGCTCCCATTGGGTCCGCTGGCACTTTTTCCCCCCCCCCCCCCCACGGTTAATTCCATGAGGCTTGGGGCCAGGCTATGCTGGACCGGATAAAGGCGGCAGTCCCCCGCCAAAACGGCCAGGCGCATTCCCCCCTTTTTGGTCACCCCGAACAAAATACGAGGCTTTTTGAGGAGGGTACCCAGCGGACCCCACGGGAAGCATCTATATTCATTAAGTTGTTCGAATCATTCCCCCCTCCACCAATCTGTGCCGGGGCCCTCAGAGCGGTTCTAGAGGTTCGTC
>Ga0179593_1441126_pt1 | contig 13716 bp, 18 predicted proteins | sample CZODoug2_1_08_16_FD_185931 | JGI IMG/M metagenome (GOLD analysis project Ga0179593, IMG submission 185931) | Vadose zone soil fungal communities from Angelo Coast Range Reserve, California, USA - CZODoug2_1_08_16fungal (PacBio error correction) | ecosystem: Environmental > Terrestrial > Soil >... | reverse complement strand
TTTCACAAAGAAGTCGGTAGGAGATTCCCTTATGGGCAAGAAGTTCTCATTTCACGACCTCTGGCTTTTTTCCGATTCCTACCCGTCCACGTCTCCGGCAATCTACCTTCCTCCCGCCCACTTCCCCCCTTTCTCACCCCCCCTTCCCTCCCAATCCAATCCGCCTTTCGTAATACCTTGATCACGGATTAGAAAACCCAATCCCGAGGATGACTCACACGTTCATTTGTTTCCTCTTCTTTTTACTCTACGTTTGTTTCATAGTTCCTCCGATTCAACATGTGAAGGCCCTCCTCCTGCTCTTTGTTTTTTCTACCCTCCCGTCGATTCCCCCCGGACTCCCCCGACCTTTTCTGAGAGGGCGGAAAAGTGGGCAGATTTTCCGGGAAGGCGCCTCTCTCCCTATGAGATGCATTCACGTTTGAGGTCTCCCTTAGCCACAGCTCCCCCCTCTGTCGGTTTTACCCCGCATATCTTCCCTTTCTTCATTTAAGACCACGTTTTGCAGCTCTCCCACACAGATGGTTATCGGACCCATGTCTTTGAGACCTACTACCCGCCCCTATCTACTCCTGGGGCCCCTCCTCCCCCCCCTGAGCAGATCCTGATGGTTTTTCTAAACCGAAACAAAAAAGTTTTTCCAGGGACTACTCTCCACAGATGACCTTGATCACCTGATTTTTCCCCGATTCCGTTTTTCCCCCCTCCCTACCAGTCCCTTCCTTTTCCCACGAAAGCCCGCAGAGGCCAGTATCTAAATGCAAATTTCCCCCCCCCCCCCCCAACCCAGTAGGCCCGGCGTTTCGTCGTGGCCCACTTTCCTTTCTTCCCTCGCGTCCTCTTTTGAGGCTTTTTTTTCTCCCCCGCCCAGCACTTGATGTGACCAATAGCCACTTCTTATTTTAGTCATACCCCAAGCCTCGGGTTTGGGCGTTATCGACTCGCAAGGCGGGAATAAAACCGTGGTCGAGTTTCCTCCCTCCTTCCTGCGCCCCTGCTCGGTATGACAGGACATGATGGGGTCAGGTGCTCAAGCTTTAAAAAACGTGCACCTCCCCCAGTATCCCTGTCGCCCCCCCCCGGTTGTTACTTTAGAAATCAAGCACGGGAACAATTTGATGTAAAAGACTGAGACCAGCGCGGAGACTGTCCAGCAGGCGGGACCCTAGAGGCCAAAAACCCTCAATTTGATCTCCTTCCGGTGGCCGTTTTTCTGGCAGGTCCATACGGGGCCTTAGAGGGCAAGTAAAAACTGGGGATGCGAGGGCCAGGCTTGTCCTTCCCGGTTACTTCCCGGCCACGGCGGTTTACTTAATTACGGGAAAAGACGGTCCCCCCGGCGGTCCTTCTTGACCCCTCCCCCCTTCCTTCCGGGACCCCCCTCAAACCCAGCTGTCACCGTTTGAACGCCGGTCTGACGACCCCGCTTCACGTTCTCCCCATTTTTTGGCTTGCCGCCCTGGGGCTGTTTTTTTTTTCGAAAAAAACGATGACGTGGGACTCCCGTTCCCTTCAGGTTTGTCCGCCCGCGCCGATAACTTCAATTGCAACGGAGTGGCATGCGCCAACCTTTTTTCCTTTTTTCTCGGGCTCTTCCTCCCCCCTTCTTTTCTCTGACCTTTCCAAAGGAAGGCAGCCTCCAGTTTCCGGGACGGCAGTAAAGATATTGTCATTTCCCCCTTAGCTAGTAGCGATCTGATGTGTTACTGAAGACCCTTGTTTTTTTTCCTAGGGTCCCATGAGTCGATAGAGTTCCATGGTTTTTTTTTTTTTGGGGGTATTTTTTCCCTCTTGAGCCTCGACGGACTTCCCGAGTCGAGATCCCCATAACTCCCCGCCTAGCCGACCGCCACTTTTTTTGGTGCCGTTGCCCACGTGTTCTGAACCGGAACTAGTATCCTTATTAAGCGCGCTTTGAGGGCGTAGGAAAGCAGATCATCGGCGATGGATACCCCTCGCTCTCTGCCTCGCGGCGGTTGCGCATGCCTGTGACCCAGTTATCTTTTTTTCCCCCCTTTCGTGGTCCTCCCCCCTTTTTTTCCCCCTTCCTCTTCTTTTCTGTAGTCTTCGTTATCTAAGTGATTGCCTTACCCAGTCAATTAGTTCCCTCCTTTTTGGTTTTTTTTTTTTCGGTAGTTTTTGTCGTATAGAGAGAATGGAGTCTCCGTCTTACCCTTTCTGGTCACGTTTTTTTCGTGGGCTCTCCGCCGCCCCCCGCTACTATCGGTTGTTCCCGCATCGGTCAGGGTTTGAAGGGCCTCCCCCTTTCCCTTAGGCCGTGAGTTGTTCTTCCTTGGTCCTCCCGGATGAACAGCGTTAATCTCCAACATTCCCTTTTTCCTCCTCCCATTCTTTTCCTTAACTCTTTTTCCCAACGAGCCTTCATGACACGATTAGCGGACTCACCCCGTTAATGGAATCGCCTTTTTCTCCCCCCCCGCCCCCCTTCTGGTCCGTCACGCCTGGCCCATTCGTCAAGCGAAACTCTCGTTCGGCTTTTCTTTCTCCTTCCTCCCCCTGATGCCCCCCCCTCCCCCCCCCCCAATCTCTCTCCTCGTTGTGTTGAGAGAGATTGTGGGGGCATCATCTTTTCGCCAGAAAGCATTGGCGATGACGTTTTTTTCTCCTCCCTCCCCGGCCTTGGTCCGTCACGACTCTGGCGGGGGGTGAATGCTATGTTTGACCTCCTCCCTTTTTCCACTTTTTCCGCCCCTTTTTTTCTCTGTGGCTCAAGCGGTGCCGAGTCGATTTTTCCGCCTGATCGGTATACAAGTCATTGGAAGATTCCTTGCGTTGTTCATAAGGTGCGTCTTCCCCTTACTTTCACTAACGGATGACCCCTCTTTTCATGGAACGGCGTGCGTATTCTTTAACAACCGTCCTTTTCCTTTCCTCCCTATTAGCCCCAACCTCCCCCTTGACGGGGACCCGCTCAGACGTCGAAATTATAGTAACGTTTGCTCACTCCGCTCCCCTCGCCCTCCAACCAGCGGCGTTCCTGATTCCCCCGACTCCCCTTTTCCATTACCACCCTCTCTTCTTTCCCCCCCTGTCCTTTTTTCGAGATCCGATGGGTCACGGCTTTTTTGGAAGTGTCGCTGATTCCTAAGCTGATGCTCAGGTGATAAGGCGGGATTCTTTTCTGTGTCCTCCGTCCAATCGCGATGACTTATTACGATACTTTTCGAGTGGTCCCCCCCCCCCCCCCCCCGCCTCACCCAAACCCCCTCCTTTCGGGTTTTCTTTCCTGTATTGCTCTTTCGCTGGACCATGGAGGTCAAATTCTAGCAGCTGATAACATTGACCTCTGATCTCCACTTTTTTCCCCGGTGAACCCTATTCCCAACGCGATTTCGTAGGAGGTACCCAAGCATGCTCTTCTCTCACTTGAATTGCTCCCTTTCTTTTCCCTGTCCGCCCCTTTCCTCTCTTGACGTCTTTTGAGCAGGTCAGATCCCTCGCTGTCCCTCATACCGAAGAAGTAGAAACAGTTGTAGATGAATCCTTTTCTTTTTCTTTTGCAGCCCCCTTATATCTAGGCGGGGGCTCAGCAGGCACTTTCGGCGGTCTCCCCCTCATTTTGTCAGTAACCCCACCCCTTTTTCCTTTGAAATGCTTTTACCTCCCCCTCCGTATCAACATTTACAGGTGGAAGACCCCCAATTGTCGGGTGAGGGTACTGGCAGTTTGTGTTTTTCCTCTGCCGTCCAGATTGTTTTTTTTTCAGAGTTATCTTTTATGTGAAAGGGTCTCCGTTTAAGTTCCTTTTTCACCTTTCTTTTCAGCTGGCCCCTCCTTCCTCCCCCTGGTTGCACGCCTTTCCCTAGGTTCCCCCTCCAGAGGAAAGCCCTTGCCCAAGACTTTTGCCACCTCGTTCCTTTAACACTCTAGGCGTTCGGGCCGCCGAGAGAATTGGGACGTTTTTCCCCCCTTCTGGCTTCCTTCGGTTTTCCTCGGTCAACGATTCCCGGGAGGAACCTAAGGCCGACCCCTTGTCCTCCTGGGGTAGGGGTTTCAGGGTGCTTTCTCCTCCTGACCCCCTCCTCTCCTGGCATGCCGAGAGTAAGACATCGCTGCTGAAACCTGGTTTGAGCTTCTTTCCCCTCGGTCGCGCTTCGCCTCCCCAACCGAGGTTGGCACTTATTTCCCCTAACTTTCTCCGTTCACGTTCCACCTCCTTTTTACCCCCAGTTTATTCCGCTCGGAGCGTCTGACATTTCCAGTTGTGACTCCCAGACGCCGATCATTTTCCCCTGCCTCTCATGTTTTTTTTTTTTTCCATTTCTTGGACTAGACGTCATGATCCTCGGGGTTTGAGGGCACCTTTCCGTCTTTTCTTTCTTTGGTTGCACCCTCTTTTCCCCCTTTCTCCAGCGCATTCTTGTTCCAACTTTCATCTGGTTGAAATCGGAAAACGGTTCGGTAGCCCCTTTCCATTTGAGATGTCTCAGGCGCTGTTTTGCCCAGCTGGAGCTCGCTCGGTCACCCTCTTTTTCCCCCCCGACATTGGTGCGGCCCCCTTCACCCGGAAGTGTAGTGAAGGCATTTCCCCTACCTGATAGCGGAAAGCATCTGAGGGCTTCTGCTGCCGTTCCTGACCCCTTTCCATTCTCCCTTCCCATCTCATAGGTTTTCTTTTCCGCTCCACATACTTTCCCAACCCGAGTGGATAATCAACGGCGATCTTAGTTCCTTGTACTTTGATCGGCTTTGAAAAACAGAGCAGGAGCTCACAATTTCCCCCTTTCTTTTCCCTCTTTCCTTTTCCCCCCCTTTTTTTGAGAGCTTATCAGCCGCATGAACATTTAGGCCGCCTTTTTGGGATGTTGTGGTGCTCTCCCTGAATCCAGTCCCTTTAGCCTTCTTGAGTTCGGACGGGTGTAAATTCCTGTTCGCTCCCCCCCTCATTCCCCTCGAGATCTCCGTCGTGTCCTTTCCTTGGCAAGAAGCCAGCCATTTTTGGTTTCCTCTAACTCTCCCTTTCCTCTCGACCCTCGGTGGCTCTTTTAGCAACCTCTTCCTAACCACCTCTTGGGCCAGCCCCCCCCTCATCTCGAAGGAATTTGCCCCAAGAGTCCACTGACTCTTCCCCTCCGGTTTTGCTCCCCCACCGTTCCTTCCTGACGATGTGTAAACGATTTTTTTGAGACGCGATTCTCTGGTATAAATGGGATACTCCCCCCCCCCCCCCCCGTAAACTGGCCCCCCTCCCCCCGTAGGTTACCGCCCCCCCCTTCACCTCCATAATGCCATGCGTCTTCCCTTCCAAGCCCTGTCCACAAAAATGTTTCAGTTCTTCTCTTTGCCTTCCCCACTGGACTTTTCGAACGTCCTCCGACCTGAATATTGTGAACGGTGGATAAATCTACTCCATTTCTCTTTCCCCACCCCATCGATATTCTTAGTCCATAAAAACTAGCTGTCGGTCCCTCCCCCTCTCCCTTTCCCGATTTTCCTCTTCCCCCCCCAATTGGTCGCATCGCCCGTTCTGACGCTAGGACTGAACGTCCTCTTTTTTTTTTCATTGCAGTAGAAACCCGGCACCAACCGTGCAGCCCGAACCCCTTTTAGATAAATTTGTTTGCGGCCCCTTTTGGTCCATGGACCTCTCCGCAGTTTTCCTTTTTTTTTTTTTTGAGGGACGCTAAAGGCGCACATGAGGACCCGACGGCCCGTTAAGGCGCAACTCTGACGGCCCGGTCGCCTTGCAAGGGCGTAGATTTCCTGTCCCCGGGTCCTTTTTTTCCCGGTTCCTTTTCAGAGTTCCGGTTAAACCAGGGGACTTCTTTTTTAAGCCCTTCTTTTCCCTTTTCCTTTGCCCTTAGGCCTGCACTGCGACCCGACTTTCGGAGACGCGACCACCAACCCTTGACTCTCTTGACACGACCACGATTGGAGCAAAGTGAATCGGTGTGATACCCCCTTTCTCCCCCCGGGGTGTCCATTTTTTTTCAGGGTTGGTGACGCAATTTGCTTTGTTTTCCCCCCTCGCCTTCTTTTGGTACGTGACCGTTTGAAGGAGACGAAATCCACCCCATGTCTTCCTTCTCCCCCCCCCCCCTTATTACTTTCTCCCCCAACAGTTGGGCTTCGGTTGAATCTGGATTCCTCTCGCTGTTCACAAGGAAACCTCGTCATCTCCCTTTTTTTTTGCCCTTCCTCCGTCTTAGGTCAATCACCTGAGCGGACTCTTTTAGAATGAGGAAGATCCGCCGAAGCATTTTCCCCCCCTCCCCCTTTTTCCCCCTTGTTTGTTTTTCCTCTTTCCCCCTTCGTTTCCAGCTTTGGTGGTAGACTGGAGAGAACTAATCCCGCGCCGCTACGATCCCCTCCTCCCCGGCCTTAGCCTCATTAGGTAGACCCCGTAGACCCCCCGTAACTGCTCTTTCTTTCCTCTTCCATAGTTTTCCTTCTTTTTTCTTCCCATCGTCCGGACTCCCAGCCTTTTTGGTACACAGGAACTGTCTTGTTCTATTTCGGCGTGCGCCTGACCCCTTTCACGGAGTGAAGATTAGGGGGCAGTTCATGGTTTTTTTCTCCTTTTCTGTTCTTCGGGTTCCCTCCTTTTCTGCAGCCCCCCCGGATCGTCGCGCTTTGGGTGGTCGTCAGTCCATGATGCATCGTCCTTACTGTCGTCTCCTGACCTCTTTGGTCACCAAAAGTTTCCTTCGTTATCCCTCTTTCTTCCTGTTGTCCCGTTTTTCTCCGCGGTCATTTCCTTTCAGTGACGACCCAGTTACCAGTAGGACTTTTTAGTGGACGGCGCGGCAACCGCGTCATCGTGCCCTCCCTTCGGGCTACCCCGCAGCATGCCGTTATGGAAAATCGGTCGTGCACACCTCTCCCCCTCCTTTCTTACTCTCTTTGCCTTTCAGCGATTTCCGGAAGTCGCATTCCACCCATGCAAAAAGTCGACTACCGCCTTTCATTTTTTTTCTCCTCGCGAATTCATCGCGTGGCTGGGAAAAATCCAGATCCTCACCCCCTTTTTCCCCTTTCTCCTTTGTTGTTTTTTGCTCTCTTTTTTTTTAATCGTTGCGATTGCTTTTTGAAAGCCTTTCGTCCGATGAAGGTCGCGTCTCCATGGCAGGACGGTAGTCGCCTCTGTTTGGCGTTTTCACGTCCTTCCTACTTCGTCCAGGGAAGTCGCCTGCTATAAGTGATAATCTTCTTCCTCCTCTTCCCCTCTTCCTTCCTGCTTTTTACCCCTTGATCTTCCCATTTCTTTGAGCCTGAGTTCAGCCAGGGTGCCTGTCAGTAAGAACACTTCCTACTGAAATTTCTCCCCTCCCCCCCCCAGCCCTGACCGCGCGAGGGAAACCCCCGACGGGATCTTGTCGTCCGCGCCCCCCCACCGCCGTTTAGGGGCCCCCTTTTCAGTCGAATCAGCTGACGTTCCCCGCGACCCGACAGACCCACCCCCCCTCCTCCTACTCCCCCTGTTTTTCGTCCCGCAATTTCTACCCTAGAAATAAAGACTCCCCACCACCTTCCCCCTCTCTTCCCCCCGAGGAGCTGACTTTCCTCTTTCCCCTCCCCGGTGACTTTAGTTGGACACGCCGCCCGAGGCCCCACACAGAGTCCTGCCTTATCCATCGCGGATTGGTTCGGTTGCTGAGCCTTACCCTGTCCGCCAACCGCGATGAAGAAAATTAGAAGATACGTTAGTCTCTCCCCCCCCCCCCCAGCACGTTGCTTTCTTCATTCCTTTCTTCGTCCTTGATGCGCTGGCCACGGTTTTGATTTTTGTACAGATTCTTCACCTTTTCCGAGCTTTGACCGCTCCCTCTCGCCCTACCGCGAACCTACTCCCAACTTTTCTCTTTTGACCCCTCATCTATTCTCCTCCGTCCCCCGGGAATTGACTATGGTTTACGGCAACCGTTAGTCTCTGCGGCACCCTCCCCTTGTGAGGTAAGATCGTTGAGAGAATAATAAGACGTCTCAACCCCTGCGTTTAGCCCTTTTCTTCCCCTCCTATTTCCTTTCCTCCCCCAGTAGTTCTTATGGAGGTCCCACTTGACATGTAAAAAGGCTTCGATTTGTTTCTCCCCCTCCCCAGTTGGACGGCAAGTCACACACCAATTTTTTGCGACGACTGCATCGCCATTCCTTCCTTTTTCTTTATCCCCCTTCCCCTTTACCACCATGCCGCACCCCTCGGGTTTGGTAGTTTTTTTTAAGCGGAAGTACGGTGTCCCCGTGTGTACTCCTTACGTTTTTTCTGCCTTTGGTGGTACCGTAGGGGCTGGAGCGAAAGGTGGAACTTGTAACTGAAGTCACTTCTTCCGCCTGTCTCCCCTTCCTTCCTTGTGTGAAAGACTTGAGCGGAGTAAAAGGGAGGTCAATGGGCTACTGGGCCCACAGGTCCGGGTCCCTCTGATTGAGGAGGGAGACTTAAGATGGTAGTGGGGTTCCCCTTTTTTTCTGTTGTACCCTCCTTTTTCCAATTGGCGGTAATCGGTCAAAGCTGCGGCTGAGGTAAGAGGAAAAACTGAATTGCCACCATTTTTTCTGCATGGGGTACGGGCCATGCCTTTTTGGGAATTTTTGACGTTTCCCCCCCCCCCCCTCCTTATCCCCTTTTTTTCCCTTTTCTGTGCATCGATCGCTTCACGGCGCACCACTTGGTGGCTTTTACTTTTCGGTCGATAGGACTCCCCAACCCCCCTTGCGAAGGGATGAAATATAATACTCTATTTTTTCTTCGTGCCCTTTTTTTTCTCGGTTCCCATCCACAGACGGTCAAAAAGCTCAGCGCTTAGGTCGACCTGCCATTTTTTCCCTGTCCCCGTTGCATCCCGCCTCTATGTTTGTGTTGTTGCTTGTTTGAGGAGACTTCCCCTTTTTGCTGCCCTTTCCTTCGGGCACGCTGTTGCTGTTCCTTTTAGGGATTTTGTGAACGGATACCGTTTTACCAAGCCAGCTCCTTTCCCCCCTTTCCTTTGAACTAGTACGTATTCTGAGTTGTGTGAGAAATTTTATGAGCTCCTTTCTTGTTCCCCACAGCTTGCTCTGAGTTAGCCCTTATTTCACAGCAGAGGTTGTCCCTCGTGGATTCTTGCCAATTTCTGAACGTCCTTTTTTCCCCGGAGATACTACTGTCCAGAAGTGATTGAGGCACTTATAGAGGATTTTGACTCGTTTTCCCCCTCCCACGTAGCTTCCCCTTTCTTCGGCCTCGCTCACCCGTTTCTAAACAGGTGCCGTCAATCGATCTTGACCTTTTACTTTTATCGGCTTCTACCCCCCCCACCTCTTCCCCCAACGGCGGCATTGCCCCTGTTCTCGTAGCCTTGTGTGTTGTTTGCTCGATCTCCTCGATCCCCCCCTTTTCCGGCCTTTTCTGGCTTTGTTGTGGTTCCGAGTTAAGAAGTACAAGCCTCACTCTGATTGTCTCACTTTTGGGATCCCTTCTTCCTGGTGAGAAATCCTGATCTGCTTCCGGGTCTTTGTCATTTACTTCTTCCTCCCTCCTCCCTCAGTTCGGCGTTTCCCCCCTCGATCACTTCTTTCCTGCTCCCTTACCACGTCTGTGTTTGTCCCCTTCTGGCAAACGATATTTCTATCCCCCCTTTCTTTTTACTTAGACTACCCCTAGAGACAGTGTCCCCGCGACCCCTCTCCTCCCTGTCTTTTTTTCACCCGAAACAAACGTTTCCAGAAGACCCCGTAAAAATTGACTTAGGACTGCTGCTTTTTGATGTATCACTGATAATTAAAACCCGACGTCCCATGTTTTTTTTTACCTTCTTCCCCCTTCAGCCCACAAGAGACGACTACAGGACCTTTCTTTTCCCTCAAGACCTGTCCCACCCCCCAACCCCATGTCGTGCTCGTTCGTGCTTTTTGCCGCACAAATTGACGTGACAGCGCGCTTAATTTGTTGCCTTACCCACTAGAGACATTGAGAAAGTTCACTTTTCTCTTCCTCCCCCTCGACTTTTGTTTCTTTTTCTTCTTTTCCCCCCCGGCGGCAGAAATTAAGTGAAGCTCCAACAATGGGTCGGCTTCACGATTCGGTACCCTCTGGTTTCCTGACATAATCATCTGTTTTCTTCCCCGTGCACTCTCAACCAGTTTTCTAGCCCCCAGGCTCTTTTCATGTTGGGCAAGCCGGGGTAAGGGACCCCCCTCTCCCCCAGGCTTTCCCTCGTGACACCTCCCGGCGTGACGATCCAAGAAGGCATTCGCGTACCATCTCTTCACCCCCCGTGCGGCCGCGCCTTCTAATTTACGAAGGTCCCATTTTGCTTCCCTTTCTGGGTGACCCCCTTTTCCAGTTTACCCGTTTACTCCGCGGGCCATTCCGCTCCCGTGACTCCCTTCAGGTCTCTCTTCTTCCGCCTGGACCCGACCGTTTCCCCCTTAGACTTTCTTTTTCGGACCCGCCATGACTCGCGGAAAAGACCCCACGAATTTTTGGCCACTTTGAACGCCCTTTTTCCCCCCTCTTTTTTTCGGTTTTCACCCTTTCCAATTGGTGGTGACTGTAAATGTGTGGTTTAGCACCCGCCCGTCCGCCTTGGGACTTCCGTTGCCGGAAGCGTGTTAGCCCAAAGAAGATCTTGGCTACTTCCCCTTGTGGGTGATCCTTTCCAACCTTCTGGGTTTTATACTCCGATCTGGATTCTTCTGATCTGAAATGCACCAAAGGACTTGCCCCCCCTCGCTCTCACCTTTGCGGACTCAGGTAACCCTATCGGTCGCGAATTTCCTTTTGGTGTTCTTTTCACTTAAAACTTGTCCCCTTTTGTACTCGGGGTCGCCGGGAGAGTCACGGTTTTCTCTTAGATCCTGGTCCCCCTCCATCAGGCTCAATTCTCCCTGAGAAGCCGCACGCTTCTTTTCCCCTCCATTTTGTTTTTTTTTCTTTCTTTTGAACCGGCCTTTTCTCGGAAGATTTTCCTCTTCTCTTGGAGGTTAGGACAGTAGAGAACAGCTCGCTTTCCCCCCCGCGCCCTCTCCTTTGTCTCTGCGGCGGTGCGCATGACCTATAAACGCCAGGCTTCCTCCTCCCCTTTCAGGTTCCCTCTTTGGGTTATTGATCCGTCCTGGTATTCCCCTTTTTTGGTTTCGCGTGTCTTGCAGCAGTCTCGTCGCGCTGTTTGTCTTTGTCAGGTTTTCGCGATCTAGGAAGGGTACGTCGCTCCTCCGTTTCCCCCTTCCCTTTTTGTTGGCGTTGGTCGTTCGAACGGACGCCCTTCATAAGTCTTGTGACGGCATCTCCCGCGGGTCCTGGCTGGTTGACCTTAGCCGAAACATTCTAGTGAAAGTGGTGGTTCTTCGAGTGGTCCCTTCCTTTCATTCGTGCCTTCCCCCTTCTTGACTCCACGTCCCTCTCGGGGACCCAACGGTACTCCGGGCACCGATTTAACATGATCTATTACCCCCAGGAAGTGTTCACCGACTTCTTCGAAGGTCCATTCGTTACCCCCCCTCCCCCCCCCCCCCTGGTTCCTCCTCTGGCTGTTTTCGACGGCGACCTCACGCCCTCCTCTTCCTCAACAATAGGCCGTTCGCACCAATCTTTTCCCTTTTCCCCCCTCCCCCTCATTGTTGTGTTTCGATATTTGGGGAAATGTTCGATTTCTTCTCCCTCCCCTGGCGTCTTTTCGTTTTGACGCCCTTCTTCTGGTACGTCGCCCATTGTTTCCTTGGGGTCCGACGCTTCTTCCCTATCGTTTTCACTTTCCTTATTGGTCTCCGAGACGAGTTCAACATTCGGTATTCATTCCTTGGACCACGATTCGCTCCTTTTTCCTAGGGTTTGCTGTCCAAGGATCAACAACGTCTAGGTCACTTTTGTGCTACTTCCCCCCGTCTGTTTACCGCGTTGGGAAAAAGATCTCTCTGGCTTGCTCTTTCCCCCTTTGCCCCCCTTTGACTGGAAAAGTGTCCTCCAGTTCGACTACAGTATAGTCATCTGATACTCGAGAAAGATTGAACCGACACACCCCCTCTCCGGACCTCTTTCTTTTTTGCTCAAGAACTTATAGAAAACGACTGATAATGGCTCAGGTGTCCCCCCCCTTTCCCTCTTTCCCCCTTCCCCCCCTAGGAGATCATCGTTTTCCTGCCTGTGAAGTTCCATGCGAACCGCGCCGCTTGACGAGCTTCGCTTGGTGTATCTCCTTCGTTTTAGTCTTTTGCTTCTGTCTAGCCAAGCGAAGAAGTTTATCCTTTTTTTGACGTGGTTCCGCTTACCCCCACCCCCATTCCTGTGGCTTGGCTCCGTGCATTCTGTTCAGGATGCGCTGGCAGAGATGGCTTCCTTTCTTCGCTTCTTCCCCCCTTCGACCTCGATCGACCGAAACAGTAAAATCAACCCCTCTCTTTTTTCCCCGGACCCTCCCCTTGCTCCGCTCCCTCGGTTCTTCCTTATATCTACGGGAGGACGTTGCTTCCAGTGCGATCGCCGCTCTGTTTTCCTATCCTTATAGAATCCAATCCCTAGTTTTAGAAAAAAATGGTTAGCCTTCCCCTTCTTTCTCCTTTTTTTTTTTTTTTCCCCCCCCCTTAGTTTTATTCCGTCAGGCGGGGGTTGCCAAGCATTCACGCAACGGTTCCCCTCCCAGGAGGAGGATTTGTTTGCTGCCCCGCCCAGTCTTCCCTTCAACACCCCATGGGGTGGTTTGGAAGCGACTCCCCCGTTATCCCTTCTCCACGTTTTTCCCTCCCCGTGTTGTGTCCGCGGAAGTACGTTGTCGGGTCCCTAGGAAGTCGAAGGTTACGTTTCAGTCTTCACGTCGCCCATTGTGGCCTCCGGGTCCCGCGTCATACCGGCGGACACGCATGTGAATCCCCCCCTTGTGGACCGTGTCCCCCTCTTCCCCTTTTTTTCCCGGTTTTCTTGACTGGCCCGCCCTTTGTCCCTAGTCCGCGGAAATTTTAGGCGGGTCATCGTTTTGCCTGCGTCTTACGTAGGGTACTCTAATGTTGCCCCCTTTCCCCTTTCGGCGTTTCTTCCGGACCGGTTCCCATTTTGCTTTCTGGGAGGCTGAACTTAAGTTTGGCAGACGCTGACCCCATTCCTTGCTCCGGATGCCGAGGATGCCTATCGTGACTACGGACCTTGTTGCTACCTTACCTGTTTTTCCCCCTTCCGATTTCTCCTGCCCCAACCCACATTTCGAGTTAGGAGGCAACGAATGCTTTGCCCATAGCCCTGGCGGTTATTCAGATGCCACACTCATTCCTGCGGGTCGCTTTCTCATTGTTCATGTTACACCCGCCGAAGAGCTCCGACTCCCACCCTGGTGGTGGGGGACGGCTGTATTTTTGACCCCATTGCCTTTTCGTGTTCCTTTGATCAGGCGACCCATTTTTTAGTTTTTTTTCCCTTCTTACCACTTTTCCCCCCTTTCCGCTTTACCTCCCGTATCTTGTGACCTGTCTTTGGAACGTTTGTTCGGTTCTCCACCTCATTGCGCTTTCATCCTGTGTTCGGCTTTGCCCCGCTGTCATACGGTAGTCGGCTTTCCCAGCTATGTGATCTATACCCTGTTTCTCATCTGTGCCCAAAGACTGGTTGACGCATTGAAAGAATCTTCCTCCGCTTTTTTTTTCGTCTGGAACCGTCCAAGAATGACCTCGTTCTTATCTTTTGCTCCAGGTACACTCTTGATCACACGGTGCCTCCTCATAAAGGATGTGGACTTGTATCTTGCTCGGTTTTTCCACCAGTCCCTTTGCTTTACCCATTTCATTTTTTTC
>Ga0179593_1320674_pt1 | contig 13716 bp, 16 predicted proteins | sample CZODoug2_1_08_16_FD_185931 | JGI IMG/M metagenome (GOLD analysis project Ga0179593, IMG submission 185931) | Vadose zone soil fungal communities from Angelo Coast Range Reserve, California, USA - CZODoug2_1_08_16fungal (PacBio error correction) | ecosystem: Environmental > Terrestrial > Soil >... | reverse complement strand
ACTTGAAGCAACCCCTTTCCCCCTTTGGCATTCCCTTCTATGTTCGACGTCACCGTCCCCATTTCTCATCCTCCGTGTTTTTTTGTTGATCCTTCTTCGCCCCTCTCCCTCTTCTTCCAGCCATTCTTTGACTTTTTTATGAGTAGGGACTTTTTCTTCCCGCACTTGTCATTCCCTACCTCACCTTTAGTGCCAGACGCGGCCTGAAGTTGCGGGACTGTTCAAGCTCCGATGCCCCCCCCCCCCCCAGGCCTGTTCCGGAAGCTTCTGAGAACTCATGATTTGGCGACGCTCCTTTCGGCTTGATGATTCATTCCCGCCTGTGCCGCGCGTGCACCGATCCTTTGTATCGTACGCCCTTGTTGCATGGTTCTGACTCAAGGCTTTTGGGTTTCGTCTCCAGGTCAACAACCAATGGCCCTTCCTTTTTTCGGAGACGTCCCCTCCCCCCCCCCTGAGGACCACTCGCCACAACACATACCGCCCAAAAATCCTTTCTCCTTTTTTCTTCCTACTCAACTGTAATCCTCTTCCGTTCCCATTTCTTCCCGGTTTTTCAAAGTCCTGTACGTGGGTCTTTTTTGTTTTCCAGCCGCCAAGGCACTCATTATATTGGCCTGTTTTCACCGCACCTACCCCTTTTAACTTTACAGACTTGCTGAGAGCATTTTCTTGTTTTCTCGCAAGTGGAATCCGGTTACCTTTAGAGGCAATTAACAACTCCCACCTTGTAAAGGCAGCCGCGGTCGTCCCTGCACTTGCCCCGAGTTTTTTTGGTTCCCCCCCTATGGTGCATTTCCGTGTCCATTGTTTTTGCGCCACTGGATGACGCCTAGACCTATGCCCCGCTGGAGAGAACTCACAACGCACTCTCCATCTTCTTCTAGTCGATCTCTTTCTTTTTTAGGGACAGTTCCTTGTTCTCGTGAGCCCTCTGTGGATCCAACCCATTTTCTTCCCCCTCCCCCAAAACCCATTTGAAGGGTGCCTCTAAGTGAGAAGTGCTCTTTGAAAAATTACAGGCGCGAACATACATTTACACCCTTTCCGCTGGTAGAAGCCCCCCTGATTTCCTTCTTTTTTTTTTTTTTGTACACTTTGATTTTCCTCGTTTCCACCTTCGGATTCTCTTTTTTTCATTTTCATTCTGTCGGTATCCCGCGTCCAGGTCGCTATCCTTTGCCTCTTTAAGTGAGAACCCCTACGGTCACCCCGACTCAGCCTTTTTCAGGGTCACGTTTCCGCACTCACTCTATTCGCCATTTTCCGTAAACCAGTTCCTCCTGATTTTTCTTATACGAGCGCGCCTTCCCGGGTCCATTTTTTTGCACTTTATTGGGTCATTCTTGCCCCTTTGGATAGTTTGTGCCTTTTCCAACGGTGCCTCCAACAGTCATTCTCCTTCCACTGCGCCCATGCCATTTAGGTTCCGATCTCTTTTCTAATTTCCTCCTCTCCTATGCATGTGTTTGACCCTTTTCCCCTCGTGACTTCCCAGCAATTGCAAGGTATTTTGAGCACGACTCTCTTCTGAAGGTTGGGTCACCAGCCCTCCTTGGTTCTCGGCCTGGCCTCCTTTCCCCTCCTGTCACCTGGTTTCGCTTTTTTTCTGATCAGGTCGTTGCGGGTTTTTCTCCCCTCCCTTGAATGCCAGGTTAGCTGCATGGCGCGACTGGTCCATTATGTCAATTTTCCTCTCCCGGGCATTCAGATGCTGCCTTACTGGGCTAGTGTTCTATGTGACTCGCTCCAGTAACTGCGTCCTTTTTCTTTTCACCTTTCCCCTCCTATGTTAGGCGAAGGCCATACTCTGATCTTTCCCCCCCCAGGGATGACTATACGCACCTCTGTCTCCCCCCTTTTCTTGGAAACTTTCTAATCGCTTTGTGAAATCCTTCCTTTCTCTTTTTCGAGTCTGCCGAGCTTCATTCACTTCTTTTTCTTTAACAGTATTCAATTCCGCACCGACGTGCTGTTGTCCCCATATTCCTATTGGTTTTTCATCTTTGATGTTCCAGCCTATGTTAGTCCCCCTATCCGTCCCCTCTCTCTTTTCCTCTTTTTTTGTTTTGATACGTAGCGCGAATATTTTGCAAGCGCGGTTCCCTCCTAGGGTCTCCATCTTTCCCTCCTTCGAGTCACGTCCCGTGGCCAGCCCGCGTCTTTTCCTTTCTTGATCCTTCACTTGACCTTCTTTTCGTCACCATTGTGACTTGGCTTTCCATTTTCCCCCTGGTGGTAGCTGTAATTCCGACCATTCCTGTTGAAGGCCTGAAGTTTGCGTAACGTTCGCGTAGTCGTTTTCTCCTGTTGGACGGATGGCATTAATCTAGATGCGTTCGTCGCAGTATGTTTTTTTCAGTTCTTTTTCCATTGCCCCTTACCGTCTTCATTTTTTCCCCTATCTCTGCGTGTCCTTCCACCGAGGATCCTGTGATTTGATCTCATCAAGCCGATTACCTTTCTGATTAGTTCTCTACCCCGCTCCCCACCGGGCAAGCACTTCCCTTTTCAACAAAAGCCATAGACGTAAGCCGACCCCCTAGCCTTTAGTCCTTTTTTCCCGAACCTTCCGTGTCCGCTTTATTTTCTCCGTCTCCTTATGAACATGCCCCCCCCCCCCCATGCAGGAGTTTTTCCTTAACGCACCCACTCCCCAACAAAATTTCCATTGCTTTCTTCTCGTCCGCCACTTTCAGTACAGGTCCTACAGCAGCCACCCCGCACCCTCCTTTTTTCACCCAGTTCGGTTTCTATCTTTCTTTACCCCGCGACATTCCCGCTTTTTTTGTGTTAACTTACCTCCTTTTCTATTGTCTCTCAACGGAATCCGGTGGAAGTTTCCCAATTTTCCCCTGTTTGCCGCCGTATCATTTCGCGGCAAATGTTTGCCTCCCCTCTCCGTGTTAATTGTGTACCTTCTTGTTAGCATACTTCCCGCTTTGACTAATTTCTCGTTTATATCTGCATTTCCTCGGGCCTGCCTTTTTTCAATGACCCCCCTACTTGTGACTTTCCAATCTCTGACTGGCTTTCCCAACAGACTTCTTCCCCCCCCCAAATCCACCCCCCTCGCTTAACTCCCAGTTCGATCGCGACACCTCTCCCTTTTTGCCCCGTTTCCGGTAAAATTTCCTGTGAACGTACAACGTTTCCTTTTTGCTTCTTTTTTTAATTTTCCGGCGCCCCCTATTTGATTTTTGTTATGGGTGCCTAGGTGTGTTTTGATCCCCCCTCGGGCCCTCCTCCACTACTGCCCCCCTCCGGTATAAAATTTCGCCCTTCGACCAGTTTCAGTCCGATCGGCTTTTTCGCAGACAGATCTCTCAGCACTTCGCAACGCCCTGTCGAGAACTTTGCACCCCCCCCTACGTCGTTCTTTTTGGCTGTTCCCCCAGCTGACCCTTACATCCTTTTGTCGTTCCGCGTTCCCACAATTCTCCTTCTGCTCCCCCCCCCTTGGTTTGATTCCCAACCGTCCCCCCCCGATAATAGCTTTCTCTAGATTATTCTTGCCGTCCCTAATCTGTGGAAGAGCTGGTTCTAGATTTTTTAATTGGCTCCGGCTCCCGTCAACACATCCCCCGTAATGTTTGGACCCCCCCCCTTTCGTTCAAGTCCTCCCCTCGTGAATGGTGAACAGGATTCTCCACCCTTTGGTATTTTGCGTCCAAGTTCTCCCATTTATTCTTTTCGGCTCGCCTTTTTGCTTTTTGGACGTTCCTCCCCATTACTTGACCTGCTTTTTGGGCCTTTCCTTTACCACTGATTCGGATTTCTCCCCATGCAATTTCCAGTTTTCTATACTCCCACCCTTTTGGTTCCCTTCCGTTTCCCCTATGTTTCCACTCCCTCCAGTTGGATTCGCCTTTTCCCTGGCGTTCTTTTCCTTTGAAGCAGCCTTGGCCAATTTGGACCTCGAGGACTTGTCGCCTCGTACTTGGTGCTCTTCCAACCTTCCCTGCTGGGGTACACCCCGGTGCATTTTGATGCCGACGGTCCCTTCCGCCTAAGTTTCCCGCAGGTCAGCCGCACCTTTTAAGCTCCAGTCCCGATTTTTCTTACCGACGGTCATCTTCTTTCCATCCGTTGTTTGTTATATTGTGAACGATGGACGGAGTTACTGGCTTTTGCAGTGTCTGTTTTTAGTGACTTTTGACTTCAGCTTATCCTTTCACAGGCGTCCCCTATTCCCCCTTTTGACCGTGTCTCTTTTTATTCCCCCACAGGGTGGGAACCATATTTTTTTGAAGCAACCATAGCCAAGTGTTTTTTTATTCTGCCTCCCTCCTGGCGAAATATTTATCTCCCGCTAAAACTTGCGTTTACTGATCCCGTTTCACATCGTACCTTGTCCCTTTTTTTTAACCAAAGTCCTTTGCAGATTATGTTGCTTACCCCAATATTGTCGAAGCTGCTGCTGTGAGCTCCTTCACGATGGTGCTCCCCCATTCCTACCCCCCAATATCGCCCCCTTACGCAATAAGTGCCTGGTCTTTTCTCCCTGGCCCCACATCAATCCACAGGCAGGGACTTCCCACACCCCGTTTTCAAGTCCTCTCCACCCTCAAACCCAATCCCCTTCCCCCCGATCCTGTTTGCCTATCCCTTGGCCCTAGTCGGTTAAAATACCATTTTTTTTGCACCTCCCTTCCTTGAGGCGTTTTTTTTTTTTATACGTGATACGGTCCTTTTTCCCCCTCATTACTCTCGGCGATTTTCCGGCCAATTTACTTTCTTTTTTGGAAAGGTATTTTCCTTTGGGCCCTCCTCCATTTCCCTTTGGTGTAACGCAACTGTTCACTCGTACACTCCCCCCTCTGTATTGCAGTAGCGTTAGTAATTGTGTCAAATCCTAGGGAGGCCGGTGGGATACTACAGGATCATCAGTTAACAGGTGATTTGTGATTATTGATAGGAAATAGAAAGGTTCCGCCCCCGATTTTTGAATAGAACATTGGCTAGTCCTCGAAATTTAGAGCTCCGCCAACATTTTCTTATTAGTCCGACCGATTTTCAGTGCTACCGATGCATTCGTTCGTTTCCCTTCTCGGAAAGCCCCCCGATTGTTTTGCCAAGACCCCACCATTGAACGCTCCCAACCACAATATGAAACTCATGTTTTTGCTGAGTTTTACCCCTAGTATTTTCGCATCCGCATTAGGATCACCCGTATTCATTCGATTTAGGACTACTGCGTTCAAAAGGCTTTCGTCTGTTCCACCCCAGTCGTAGGTGGTAATTCTAGTTTTTTTTGGTTAGGCACCCCGTTCTCGCCTCCCCTTCGGGCGCCTTGGTTGGAGGGATGGGGTTTCATGTAGGCTTTGAACTGCAGGTTACCAGGGATCGAGCACGGTATCCTTGACGGTCATGCGGAGCGATTTTTTTGGTATTTTTGTACTAGTGGTCATAGCCCCTGGGTGAGAGGCCATTTTAATCCCGCGGCTCCCCTGAAATTTCTCAACCTCAAACCAGTTCACGAATCATGGGTTACGTTCTCACCAGGTGTGTGCTTTAATCTTCTAGTACACCCGTGTCCCTTTGTCTCACCGTGTGTAGATAGACGCTTTTCCCCTTTGTTTTTCTCTCACTTCGCGTACGTCGGGATTTCTGTCTCTTTTGTTGCTACGATGGTGTGACGGCCTAACCTCTTGATAGATTCTCTGTTTTTGTGCTTGCGTCTCGGGTTATTTTCTGTTACGAGGGCCTTTTGGCGGCCTCCGCCTCACTAATTATTGCTAAACCAGGTTCCAAGTTTCGCATGCGCCTTCCTTCCTATTTCTGCCTTGTGATGCCTTTCTATTCCCGTTCTTTTCCGGGGTTTCCTAGCGAGTCTATTTTTTTTCTGGGTACGTTAAGTTCTCGGATTGGACTGGGCCTCCTTCTCATTTCCCTTTTTGTTTTGAACGCCTGGTTGTGCTCGTTTTCTCGGCGTTTTGGCGTTGTATTCGACAGAGCAACGGTCTCTCTGCGGCATGCGTCGTCCTTTGTGTTGCGGTTCCTTGACTTGCCTGTGATCCTTCACTTTCCCTTTTTCCCCTCGAGTTTTGAATCGCATGCGTTCTGATTTCTTCATCCGAGACCTCCCCTCCCTGGTGTCTGGCTTGTGCTCTTTGCAGCCGCGTCGGTGCCAGTGCACCGTTCCCCCTGCGCCCTAGGCTCATTTTGAGAGGAGTTCATACATTCCGACTGGCCCAGGCCGGTCTTCCGTACCTCCGTCTTCCCTGTTCGCTCGGTTGGTCCCGCTTGATGCGCACGGCGCTGGTCACGTCTTACGTACTCCCTACCCCCACGCCCCCACCTGTGTCCGGGTGATTTCGCGGCTCTCCCTAATGCGTTCCCCCCTGCCTCGGGTACCTTTGAGGCATGATTATATCCTCCCAGCATGCCCCGACCCACCCCCCTGGCAGTGGCACTTGTCCAACGGCTTGTCCCTTTGTCCCCCATGATGTTACCTGCTTTCGTCTCCGATTTGGGCCGTACTACGCCGTCGACCGCAACCTTGACCGCTCGCTCCCTGTCCGCGACCCTTCTCCCTACTCCCGTCCCCCTCCCTCCCTTCGATAACGCCCCTCTTGCCCCCGTGGGTCTTCACCCCGCTACGGAGTCACCATGTCGACTGACTTGTAGTTCTACTCCCCCGATTGGGCGGGCCTAACAAATCGCCCCCGTCGTTCTATTTTTCCCTCGTTCGAACTTCGGCCCGGGACTCTCCGAAGCAGGCTGCCAGCCCGCCCGGCTGTCCTGTGGTCGCTATTAGTACCCCTTCCGCTTCCTGCCGTTCCTGATTGTTCGCCCGCTGTTGCCTTCCCCCCCTGGTTTACATCTGGAATGGGCCGATCCCCCTCGCTCTCACTCCTTCACCCCTTACCAAATCCCCCCCGTATTCCATCCATATTTTCGAGGAACAAAATACCAACATTGGACGCACGAACCCGCTCGGGCGTCTTCGAAACAACACCCCCGGTCCCCTATCCTCACGGCCCCCCCCAGACACGCCCAAACCCCCCCCCCCCCACCCCACCCCCCCCCCGCAACCCAATTACGTAAGGAGCTCCGCGTGCGTCTCCCTCACAATACACCTCGCTGTCCCTGCTCCCCCATCGCCGACTTTCCTCCATCGTCGGCGGGTCACGTTGAGAACGTCCGGCCTAACTCCCCCCCCCGGTCCAGGCATAGGAGGACGTTTTCCCCCCCCTTCTTCCGTACATTCCCCCTCTCCCCGCCCTTTCAATGCCCCCATCCCGTCCCCCTCTCTACTACCGGCCTTGTCTTCCTCCGTCTGACTCGTTCCGCCCTACTTCTCCCCTCCTTGACTACCTCCCGACACACACTCCGTGTCCGGTCTCCAAGCCTGCATCCGCCTTTTGCCGGGATTTGTCTACCGTCTTTTTCGGTGGGGAAGGCCTCTCCCTTCCCCACTCGAACTCTATTGGTCTACTGTGCTCCGCACCCGTCCTAATGCCCGTTTCGACCTTTTCTCCCTTCACACCGCCTGAACTGCTCCCACCCGTTCTCCGGTTTGGACAGCACTCCTTGCCGCGGCCTGTGTTCCCTCTTTTGCGTCCCCCGGCCAGTATTGGCGCATATGTCGCCTCGCCTCTCCCGTGCCGCCGCAGTTTCTAGGCTCCCCTCCCGTGCTTCCCCCTTCCGATGGCGCATTGATGGGCGTGGCCTCCCGGTTAGGGGGGAGGGGGTGTGTTGTGGGTTTCCAGTTTGATTTTTCCGGTTGCTCAATTTCAGGTCGGAGACTTTGTCTTTTAGTCTAGACCGGATTGTGGAAAGTCCTCCCTCTTTGTTTTCTTCCGAGGTGCTTTGTCAGCTCGAGAGCCTTATCGCAACTCTTTTTTTCACCTAGGCACGAGACCGATGTCGGTGTGCCATGATCCCACTGTTCGGGACCCTTGTGGCTTGCTTTTCCTCTCTCCCGCTCTTCTTCTCTCTTTTGTTTTTTAAGAGAGATGTCCCCATTTTCCATATCCGTGTTCCCATAGATGGAACACCCCTCACGGCCTGTCCCCAATGGGCAGTTCTGACGCTTGAGTTTCTTTTTTCTCCCAATAGAAGCGGATGTCCTCTCCTTGCAAGATTCCTTATGGCTGTCCACACTTCTTTATGCGAGCCTTTTCTTTCGACCCATTCAGACTTGCTGCTCCTTTTTTTTACTACGTAGATATTTTCTCGATGGCGATGGCCCTGACTGTTTTTTGGTCAGCAGGCCTTTCTTTTGCGTATGACCCTTTGAACCGCGGACTATAAAGTCCGGCCCCCCTCATCATTCTTCCCCTCCTCTTTCCGGCGTTATCCTTTTTCTTTGATCTTCTTTCTCCCCGTGGCATTCTGTTTTTTCCCCCGTTGACGCCAAATGTTTTTTCGGTACCCTTCCATTTGTCAGATTACCGATCTTTTCCTAGGTAGGTTGGTTTCCGTGCCCCCAGACCTTAATTGTTTCCTTTCTTTTTCTGCCCCTCTCCCTCCCTCCGTCCTCTGTCTGCCAGTTCCTCACCCCCCGCGATGCTTAGTATACTGTTGTCCCCAACACTTTCTCTCTCCTTTGATTTTTGAGACGTAAAAACGGACTTTCGTTAACCTCCTCTGGACCTTTGTCTTGCACCCAAACCCTTCCTTCTCAACACGTGGTTTTCTGTCTTTTAGAGTCAAGATGTCCGCCTTTTTTTTTTTTAAATCGGACCGTTTCTACCAGGTGAGAGTGCGCCTTGCGTGACCCTGACCTCCCTGTCGTCTGGTAGTTTGACCGGTTCTTTCTGTCACAATACGCTTCTCTTTTAAAGTTTCATAGGCGAATGTTGCTGGCTCGCCCCTCCTTTCCAACCAAGGCTGCTGCGTCGAGTTGTTAATTCAATATTACGCCCCCCACAAACGCGCTTTACCCCCTACCTTTGATTCGGTGGGCGCCAGCTCCTATTTCCATCGTAACGGTCTTTCTTCGCTTGTGCCCGCCCGTCCCGGACCCCTTTTTTACGAGTTTTTTCGAGGTGTCTCCCCCGACCAAGATAACTTCCTTCTCCCTTTCTCCCTCTTCCGGCCTCTTCCGTGCGTGCTTTACGCTGTCGTTCGGGCACCTTTCTTTGATCGCCCCACTAAATGCTCGGAATGTTTGTTCCTTTCTGGGTCTGGATCCCTCTCACTTCCCGCCTCGTTTTTTTTTTCAGTTTTCTTTTCTGCAATCATTGCCCTTCCACCCCAATGGGCCATTTTCTTAAACACAACCTCTCCAGTCAAGCTCCTTAATTGTGTTATTAAATTCTCCATTTTTCTCCTCTCAATTGTCTTCCCCTTTCGCTCCAAAAGACAGTATGGGCCATACCGGGTCCTTCTTGCAGACCTCTTTTGAATGAGCACCGGATAGTCATTTTTTTGTGAGGGATGTATCAGCTGAGGCGACTCCCCTGGTGCTGTTTTTCCCTCTGTCCTCCTGATTTTCAGGTCTCCGACCCCGTCCTTTCCATGCGGCGTTACGGCTCCCCCTATTCGAGGCAACCAGAAAAACCTTACCCCTTCCCCCAGGTTCCCGGATTCTATCGTCCCCCATCGTTTTTTCATCTTGTTGCCTTCAGTGATCCTCTCCAGTTTAAGTTATGGCCCGTTGGTCAGAAGCTGTTGAATCGAGGCTTTGTCCCATCTTACAACAATTTTTAGGCGAAAGTGTACAATTGATTCCTCCTGCCTACTTTGAATTACCTACGTCAAGTTGCATTAAAAACCCGTGGGGACCTTTCTTGTTGGATTACGCAGAATCCTTACATTTTGTGATCGAATTTTTCTTTACTTTCCTGGTTGTGTTTTCGCAGATTCTTCTGTCCCCCCATCTCTTTTGCGTACAGACTTTCTTTTTTGTTCTTCCCTCTCTTTCGTAGTTTCCGATTTATGCATCCTCGCGACCTTTGGACACGTCCTTCCCGATGGACACTTTTTTCTCACTCTGTCATTCACTCCCGTCCTCTGAACCTTTTTGGCTAGCTTCTGCCCAATCACCCTCCGGTTGACGTTCACCTGGCTGCATGTCTCCTGGCCGCTGTACACCCCGTTTTTCCCCTTTTCCATTCCCACCCCTTATTCCGAACCCTTGACAGGTGTTTTAGGTCGTTTTCCCTACTTGGGAGACGTAACAGGAACCCCCCCCACATCCATTCCCCCTCACTGTTTGGGGGTCTTACCGCACAACCCAAGCTGGAAATCCCCAACCCTCAAAATTGTTGCTTATACTTCCATTTACGCACAGCCGACAACCAGTTCCCGGTTTTTGGGTATTTTTTGGACATACTGTTCCGCCTTCCAACCGTTCGCGTCTTCACCCATCTTAAACAGTTTGTTTTTCCCCCACCGTCCCTTTCCTTTTGTTTTGTTGTTACTTGAGCCGCCAAGTTTTCCCCGACTGCACTTTCCATTTACCCCCGTGTCGGCTAACTTCTTTGGACCTCCTCCCCTCCAGTGGGGTTGTCGCCCCTTTCCCTAGCCCCTTCCCCCCACTTTCACTTTTATCACAGAGCTTCTTCACGCCCCCCATAGACGACCGTATGTTTAAAATGGTGAGTTTTCCTACGGCTTATCGTCCCTCCCTTTCCCTTTGCGTGCGAGTCTACAGATCTTCTTCAGTTCGAGCTTCTTTAATTAGTTGCAGGACTTGAGTCCTTATCGGAGCAGGGTTATCCGCCCAACTCGTCCCCATCCCCCCCCCCCCCCACAATCCTTTGCGTTCCAGAATTCCCTAATACCCCCCTTTAAAGAAGCCCCCCCCCCTTTCCAATTTCCAAGGTTGTTTCTAACACGATTTTCTTTTTTCAGGCGACTTGTTGGTGCTGGTTTGCCTTCCCTTTACTTCTTTCAGATCATTTCTGCGGTAGTCGAGCTCCAAGCCTGCAAGTTCGTCTGGCCTAGTCACAGCGGAAGTGCTCAACCCACCCCCTTCCAACTTCCCTCTCTTGGTCTCCCTTCTCAATGACGGCCGCCACGGAACTTTGACCCCGTTCCGCCGATGTATTTGTTTTCCCTCCGTCTGCCAGGCAGGACAGGTATGCTTGCCATAATCCTTTAATCCCGTCTACCAGTTGTGGTCTGACTGTGAGATTTGGGTTTTCTGTTTCGGCATTATGGTTTGACGATGTTTTACCGGCCTTTGAATGAGCCGCCCTCCCCCCTTCCCCCCCCCTTTTGTTTCTTTTTTTCGTCCTTACCCCCCCGGTCTACGAGCATCTGCATTTAGCCCAGCACGATTCCCGACGTCGCCGGCCGTTCGCAGACCGAGCCTCAGCTTACCTGACTGTCTGGGGTCTTTCTTTTGGTTTTTTTTTTAGCTGTTTCCTCTATCGCAATGGTTTTCTGTTTTGTTCCATTCTTCCGCTTGCTTTTGTCTCAAAGGACTTCTGCAGGCCGTGGCACCTGCAGTCCAAAGACTGACCCCGCCGATTTCGTCAGTTTTGGTTTGTCCTTTCCCCGCCCGGTCATGTGAATCCCTCACTCATCGGCAACCAGCTGTGAGCTAGCTTGCTGAAGCCCCTCTCTGACGATACCAGCTGAGTTAGCACACTTCGGCCTCCCCTGCTTCCGGTTTTTCCTCTTTCTTTTCTGGCTCGCATCAACTGAGCTTTTGCCCCCCATCCTTCCCCGGAGTTTCCGAGTTCGTCCTGCTGTGATATTTTTCCGGTCCCGCTCCAGATTTTTGCGACGTAACCTGACGGACTCCTTTACTGGCATTCGTGCGAGTCCCGATGTCATTTATGCCTCCGGTATGATTAACTCCCCCTTTGCGACTTTTCTCTCGCTCCCCCGTAGACTATTTCCTCCCCCCCTCGGTTTGAGGTGCGCTCCGTTGGAGCTTTTTCCCTCAGCTCACTTGGGTAGTTTTCTTCTTTGCGGGCCACGCATCATAGTTCTTCCCGTTCCCCTCCTTTCGCTTCGAATTTCTTGCCGAAATCGTCCCCGCGTCTCGTTTCTCTTTTTTTTTTACGCTTGTTGCAGCCTTGCTCCTTGTATATGTCCTTACTGATCTGGCTCCTGTTGTGGTAATTACCCCTCGCTCTCTTCTCGATGCGATGGTCCTCGCCTGCATCGACCGAAGCATTCGCCTTATCTTATGCGTTTCCCACCTGCACCGTCGCCCCGTCCAGCAGCACTTGCCCATGTCCTCTCCTTCCTGGTCTTTGATCTGCCTTAAAGAATTAGTATGCCCCTCGTTCTTCACCACATATGTAACTTTCCCCCCTGATTCCGCAAGCCGACTTCCAGACATCCGCTCGCTTCTAACCCGTTCGATAATTGCGCCAGCGGTTTTTTTTGTTGACCACATATAACCTTCAGCATGGTTTTTTCTCTCCAATGTCCTACCCTCCCGTTCATCCACAATGAGATGTCTTGCTTTTCCCTTATTCCCCCCCTCTCTTCCTAACCAAATGGTCTTATTAATTCCTGAGCCGTCACCTTTTTTTCCCATATGTCAGTCGTCCGCCCCCCCCTCTCAGCTATCACTATGGCGCAGACTATTTTATCTTTCCCCAAAGCAGAGCTTCCCCGATCCGACATTATGCTCCGTTTGCTCTCGGGTCCCGTGCTTCCCTTTCCGATTTCTTCTTACGAGACCCACGTGACTGCTGCGTACCCCGGTTTGTGTTTTTTGGACCTTTTTAGTGTTTCTCTCCCCCCGCCCTTCTGTCCTGCTGTGCTGCTGTCTCTTGCCCGCTTTTCCCACTGACCCACAGGTTTTTTATCCTTTTCTCGCTTCGCCTGAATTTAAGCCTTACACCCAACCCCCTCCTGACCTACCCGCTCGGTTTCACCTCCTCGATTGAACGTCTTTCCTTCGTTATTCCTCAACGATTGCATGCGACTTTTTTCGCATCCTTTGGCCCATATTGTTGTCTTTGGGGATTTTTTGCCCTGGATTTCTGACTCGCACGTTCGTTGTCTCCGATAGAACCCCTCCCTGTTCCCCGTTCGGAGTTATGTCGTCCCCAGATTTGCGTGGCCTTCTATCCGCAGCCTTGATTTGCTTCGATCCACCTCACCGCAGTTCTGCCTCGTAAAATTCCTCGTTTTTCCCGATCCCCGGGGATTGCTCCGAATTCCCCGCGGTTTGGTTTGCCCATTCCTGCGTTCTTCTCCCCCCCCCTCCTGCAAAACCCCACTTTTCCGCATGTGATTCCCCGCCCCTCCTGCATTCTTGCCCTTTCCCCAGTTTACGGTAGTCTAATTTAACCTCCCTTTTTTCTTGCCCTACACGTACCCCCTGACCCCACGTTGCCGTGCCAAAGGTTTAACTTTTTTTTGTGTTAGGAAGATGATGCCTTTGGTTTTTGCTGGCTTCCCTCTATTATACGATTTTTGTTGCTTTCGCTTTTATTTGTGGGCCTGGTTCAATACCGTGGGAGTTGCATTTGCTTCGGGCGTGCCGGGCCCGTCTTCTTTAGTGCTCATTTGCCCACACTATTCCCTCACCCTTTTTCCCCCCCTCATCCCCCTTATCGTCAAGTTATCCTGGCGGCCTTTTTCAATCCTCATTTTGCAAGCGTCCTAGCGTATCTCAGTCCTTTTTGCTGCGCATGCCCTAGCCTTTTTGCCACCGCGGTTTTTCTTTTTCTCACATCTTTCATCCTCTTTCCCCCCCTGATTCGTTGTCTTCCCGTCGACAGTGGCCCTTTCCATTGTGCCAACGAATTTTGATGATTGAATAACTCCGCTTTGCGAAGCGGTTTTTCACCT
>Ga0179593_1601521_pt1 | contig 13717 bp, 21 predicted proteins | sample CZODoug2_1_08_16_FD_185931 | JGI IMG/M metagenome (GOLD analysis project Ga0179593, IMG submission 185931) | Vadose zone soil fungal communities from Angelo Coast Range Reserve, California, USA - CZODoug2_1_08_16fungal (PacBio error correction) | ecosystem: Environmental > Terrestrial > Soil >... | reverse complement strand
TTTCCGCTAGATTAGCGTGGAATCGACCGCATCTCGAAGGCTTTTCCCCTTCTCCCTTCTTTTCTCCCCTCCGCCGAAACGAACAACGGCTTTTTTTTTTTCCTTCACCCCCTTGCACCTCCCCTCAGTAATGCAGCACCCTGTCCCCTCCCATTTGGCATCGTCTAGGTTTTTAATCGCTGCTTCCCGTCCCTTCCTCTTCCTCTTCTTTTTCTTTGCGACAAAAATACAGTACCTTTTCTTTTTTCCCCCTCCTCTATGGGGACAGATGGGCCTTGCAACTCAACGGATAGAAATGCCCCCTTCCTTTCTTTTCCTTCTTCGGCATGAGGTTTTCCTTCTCCTCCTTCAGGAGTCTTCTCAGCCGCCGCCAGCTCTTCCCTTCCTGGGTGTGTTCTTTCTTTTTCCTCCCTTTCTTTGGCCGCCCGTGGCGCGTACTTTTTTTTCTCCCTTTTTTATTTGTCCTCCGGACCGCCAGACGGACCTGTTGGGTCCTGCCCTGGCCACGGCCTTTTCCGTCCCTTACCCCTTCTTCCCTTACAGTTACGAAACCGCCTCCTTTTCCCCTTCCCCCCCCCCTTCTGACCTCAGTCTCTCAGCAAACAACGACTTCCTTTCTTTTTCCCCTCTGCCGCGCCGCAGCCCCTTTTTTTTTTTTTCTCGATCCCTCTTCCAATTGCATCATGGGCTCGATCCGCCCATTTTTTTTTTTCTTCGAGGAGACGCTTGACCCTTTCCCCCTTCTCTCCCTTCATGGGCCTGCACTCCAGTGTGCGAGATCTGACGCGTGCTGATGGGCCCTCCTCCTTTCTTGCCCTCCCCCCTTCTCGCAAAAATGGCGCTCCCTTTTTCCCTTTGCGGAAACACCTTCGCTGCACTCGAAAAGCCCTTTTTTTCATCCCCGACAATGATCTGCCTTTTCCACTTTCGTTTACATTCAACGTATCCCGTGCCAAGAGACCAGGCGCCATTTTCTTTTTCCGCTTAGGATCGCACCGAGTTTTTTTTTTCCTTTTTTCCTCCTTCCCCCCCTGGCAACATTTTGGAAATCCAGCTCTTTTCCAACTTAGTTCGCGCCCCTTTCCCTTTTAAGGACGAAGACGACTTTTTTTCCCCCTCTTTTTTTCGTCACTTCGGGGTTCGGGCGTAACCTCTCCTCCCCCCCCCAAGGGACGGTAATCCCCCCCCCTTTTTTCTCTCTCTGTTCTGATGCGCCGACCCCACGCCTTCTTTCCACGTAGCTTGGTGGCGATCCTCCGGCCCCCCTTTTCCTTCCCCCCTTCCGTCCAATGCCCCCTCTCCCTTTTCCCTTCTGCGTCGGAAAATGGGTCCCGCCTTTTTGGCTCTTGGTCAGTCGTCTTTTCCCCCCCCTCTTTCCCTTCTTTTTTGGCATTCGGCTTTTTTCCCTTCCCTCCCCTCCCATTGCGCACGCCTCTTTCCCCCTTGATTCTTATATGACTATAAATTTTCCTTTCGGCTCGTGTTTTTCCGCAGACTTTTCTTGCAATTTGCGGCCAAAAACTCTTTTCTTCCTTCCGTTTTTCTAGAACGATAAACTTTTTTCCCCCTTTTTCCCCCCCCCCCCCCTCCCACTTCGGGCGTTCTCTAAAAACAAATGAACCATATCCTTTCCTTTTTCCTTCCCCCTGACAAAAACCTGTCCTTTTTGCCGACGAAGCGCCAAGTTTTCTCATTGCGCAACCCCGTCATTTCCCCCCCCCCAGCGAAATGACCTTCTTCTCCACTGCATCCTCGTGCATTGTGCACATCGTTTCCACGTCAATTCCATCCCCCCCCCCCCTTTCCTTTTTTTTTTCTTCGATTGCGGTCGGGAACTCCCTTTTTTTTTCCCTTTTCCCCCTTCACACGGCTTTCACACTTTTTCCACGGCACCTCGCGGGGCGCGCCTTTTTTGACTTTTCCCCCCTTTCCCCCGTGCAGAAAACACTTTTTTGGGGGGGGCCCCTTACCCCTTCTTGAAATATCGTCACAGATGTTTTTCCCCCTTTTTCTTCAAGGTTAGACTTCCCCCTTTCCCTCTTTTTCCTCGATAGCTCCTTCACGGGTTCTTCGCTAGGTTCTTTTTTTATAGCCTTAGGTTTTTCCCCCCCCTTCTGATCACGCCGGCCTTTGTGAAGGTCTGGGGGACCTTCCTAGGCTTTTTTTTTCTTCACTCTCCCCTATCTTCTCGACCCCACATGAGTGCCGCTCGATCCCCCCCCCTCTTCCTTTGAACGTCGATGGACCCCCTCTTTTTTTCCCCCTCTTTCCGTACCAAGTGGCCCCTTTTCCTTCCCATTCCGCTACTGTAACAGCTTTTCCCCCCTTTTTAATAAGAAACTTTTTCTCTCCCGAGGGCCATCACTGTCTGAGTGTTTTTTTAGAAGGGAAATTACCGCCCTCCTCTTTTTCCTTTTCTTTCCCCCAGAGAATAATCGGCACCCTCCCCTCTCCCCCTCCTTTTCAGAGGAGCTGATGGCTGCTTTTTTACAGGAGCATGCCCCCCCCTTTTTTTTTTCTTCTTATGATTCTCCCCCTTTTTTTTTGTTAGGTAGAAGACATGCGCTCGGATTATACTCTCCTTTTTTCCCCCCTCCTTTCCCCCCCAATGCGCTGGTTAAACTCTTAGCCCCTCCCTTCTCTCTTTTTTTTTTTTAATTGACGTTTTCTTCTTCTTTCTTCGATGATACAAGGTTGCTTCGTCCCATTTTAGGCGCGATTAATTCCAACCCTTTCCTTTGTGAATTGCAGGAGGGCGCTTTTTTCTTTTCCCTAGTCCTGGTAATGAGTAGTCAGTTCAAAGTTTTCCCCTTTTTCCCTTTCCCGGATGGCCTCTGGGCAAGTTTTTTGTACGACTTCGATTTCCTTCCCCTTTGCGGACTTCCCCTTCCCTTTTTTCCCCTTTCTCTCTGGGAAAATGGGGCTCGAGCGGCCCCCCCCCCTTTTTTTCTTTCCTATAGGGGAGGAGAGTTTTTCCCCTTTTTTCTTCTTAACAAGGACCCTTCTCCCAGTGCGGAGGGCTTCTTGCCCTTTTTTTTTTTTTTTCCCCCCAAAACAGAAAAAGGACCTTCCCCCCTTTCTTTTACTCCCCGAACCCCTTTTTCCCCCCCTCCCCCGTGCTCGTTTTTTTTTGATCGAGGAACGTTGTTTTTATCTTTCTCTTCCCCCCCCCTGGCATGACGATAGGTGTTCCCTCCCCTCATTGAGGTCCCCTTCCCTTGGGTAGGGGCAGGTGGATGGTCCTTTTTCCCTCCCCTTTTTTTCTCCCCTGTCCAAAAAAGTTTTTTTTTTTTTTTTTCCCGATGCCGGCCAAAACTTTTGAACCCGTTTTTTATGGAACCGTTCGCTTCTTTCGAGACTCCTCTTTCTTTTTTCCTTAACCAAATCGCAACGTTTTTTTTTTAATCCTTTTGCCTTGGGGGATGGACTTTACTCCCCTCTTTTCCCCCAGAAGCTCCCTTTCCCCCTTTATGAGTTCGAGTTTTTTCCTGGTAATTCTTGATGTTTGTTGTAGACCCAAAGGCTTTCTTTTTTTTCCTCTTCCTTGGTCGAGTTCGTCGGAGAGATTGCGCCTCTTTCCTTTTTTTTTCCCATGGGCTTTTCAAAGGCATTTCCCCTTTTTCTCTGGTCATTTCTGCCCTCTTAAGCCGAAAGGGTTTTTCTCTTTTTTTTTTTCTCCCCCCCGCAACAGGGAAGTTCTTTCCCCCTCAAAAACGTCTCTTCGGCCCTTTTTGTTTCGCCGATGTCCCCTCCCTTTTTGGCAATCGAATTCCGGGCACGCTCTGTCACTTGATCTTTTTCCTTCTAATAATTCTGGAACCCCCTCTTCCCCCCTTCCTTTTTCTTTAATTGTTAATTTTGGGTAGCACAAAATTTCATGTAGAACTCCAAACTCACCCTTGAGGGGGGGTTTCCTCCCCCCCCTTTTTTCCCCCCCTCCGAAGGAAACCCCCTTCTCCCCCCCCCACACGAGAATTTACGACGTCTTCCCCTTTTTTTCAAAATTTGCCCCCATGAAGATTGGGAAGTTTCCCCTTTTTACATGGGTTCGAATTCTTTTCTTACCCATCTAAGGGAAGCGCGGGGGTTCGTGGGGGCGCGCCCATTCCCCTTTTTTGCCTCCCCTTCCCCCTTCCAAAAGATACGTGGCTTTTACCCGCCCTGGGTTTTTTTTTCTTTTTTCCTCTCTTCGGTTACCCACCTTTTTCTTCCTCCCCCTCCCCTTCCCGCCGAGAAGGGCCTTTCCCGTCCGGTGCGGTCTTCGCCTTTTTTTCCCCCCCCCCCGAGGGCGCGAACTCGCTTTTTTTTTTTCTTCTTTTTCTTTTTCCAATTGGTGCAGGCCTCTTTTTCACTTCGTGAGCCCTCAACCCCCAACTCGGGCACCGTCCCCTCTGGTTCAAAATGGGGGCCTTTCTCCTTTCCCTTCGTGATTAGTATCCTTGACGTGAAGATGAACGTGATTTCCTCTTTTCTTTCCCCCTTCGATCTTGTTTAGAGGCAGCTTTCTTAACCCATGGATTAACTTTTTTCCTCCGGTGGGCGATTCCCCGTGACTCCTTTTTTTTCCCCTCTTCCTTTTTTATACGAATTTCTTAATTGTTTCCTCCCCCAAGAGCAGCTTCTTTTTTTTTTTTTTTTTTTTTTTTTTTTCAGGCAACAATGATTCTTTTTTCATAAGCTAGTGATGTTTGTTTTTCCCCCTCTCTCATAGGATAGATGACTGTTTCCCCTCGTTCTTTTTTCCCCCCCCATTTGCCTCGGGATCTTTCCCCCCCTCCGGGTTTCACTTAATTTACCTGCCGGGTTTCTTTTTTTTTCTCCGTGCGACAGGCACGGTTTTGTGCTTACTCCTACTTGCGGGTCAAGACCGGTTTTTTCCCTCCCCTTTTTGAGCGCGTTCTTTGTTTAAGGAACTGTACTTTTTTTTCCCCTCCCCTCCCTTTTTCTGTAAATTTGAGAAATGGGCCCCCCTTTTCCAAATGATAACCATTTCCGTCCCTTTTTCGGGCATTTGTTCCCATCCATGCGAAAATTCTTCCCTTTTCCCTCGGAGTCGTCTCCCCTTTTTTTCCCGGCCCCCACAAAAACACCACCCCCCACGTTTCCCTTTTTTTTATAGCTGGCTTTTTTTTCCTCTCAACATAACCCTTGACAGGATCTAGACGTGTAACCCCCCCTGTTTGTTTTGATTTTTATTTTTTAGTCCTTTCCGAGTCCCTCCTTCACCCGAAAGGAGACCTTCCCATGAGGGACGTGCTCGTGTGCGGCGAGCATTCGCCCCTCCTCTTTTCTTCTTTTTTCCTCTTTAGTCGGTCTTCTTCCTTCCCCGGAGCCCGCCGCTTGCAATTAATCGACGCCTGGAAGGTCCCAGCGATTTCCTTTCTTTCTTCCCCTTGAGAAGGTGATGACCATTTCTCTTTTTTCTTTTTCGTGTGAGAGCCCGACTTCGCGCGGAGGCCGTGTTTTCGTTGTCGGGCGGAGAATGATGAAACGGCGTTCCTTCCTTTCCCTCACTACTTCGAAGGTGATTTTTCCCCCCCGTTCTATGACCCCTGTCAATCGAGAAGGGGCATTTCCCCCCTTTTTTCCCTGTGTTGTTTTCTTTCCTTTCTTCCTTACTTCCATCCCCCTTTGCATCGACACGCACTCTCCGGATTTCCCCCCGGTATAGGCGAGCCCTCCCCCTCTCCCTCCCTCCCCCAGGCCTAAGAGCAGTTCGGCTCCTTTTCCTTCCCCGTCCACCTGAGCCATGGCATCGTAGTCCTTTTGCGTAATTTCTGCCTTCCGGCGGCGATAATTGAGCCCCTTCTCTTTTTTTTTCCCCCTCCCCGAAAACCGATAATAGAAGGCTTTTTCTTTTCCTATTTTTTTTTCCTCGCGCAAAGAAGCACGGGCTCGCATGCCACTTCCCCCTCCGGGAGGGGCAGCTGTCGGGCGATGCGCTCGATTTCCCCCCCCTCTTCTTCTCCCTTCCTTGATTATAGAACGAAGCCCCTTTTTTTCTTCTTTTTTCTTTTTCCGAAGTGCGCGGACCTCCGTCCCTCCCTCTTTCCCTTATTGGCATGAGTTCCCGGGCCCGCCAGGAAGGACCTTTTTTTTCTCCCCCTTTTTTTTTTTTTTTCCCAATACAGAGGGTAGGCCTTGTTAATCCCCTTTCCCCCCCCCTCCGCGCGCAACGTGCGTCACCCCTTTTTTTTTCTTTTGACTCGTCGATCAGCAAACCAACTCCCTTCCCCTTTCCTTCCTTTCCCCTTTTCCCCTTTCCGGCCCGCAGGTATTAAGGCTCTCCTTTTTTTTCTCCCGAGGACAAATTGTGTGCCCTTTCACCTGGAAGATCAGCATGTCTTTTTTCTTCTCTCGGGACGCTTTCCCCCCCCTCTTTTATTCGCAATCATTGGCCTGCACGCCCGTGGGCGAAGCTGCGGGTTTTCTTTTTTTTTCCTCCCTTTCTTCCTTTTTTTTTTTTAACATCGGGATCGGGCCCCTTTCTTCCCTTTCCGTAAAACCAATCGCTGTGCATCGCCCCCCCCCATCCCGTGATCCCCTCCGGGAATCCACGGAATTCGTCCTTCCCCCTTTCCCCTCCTCCCTCGACAATCCGGCCTTTTTTCCTGCGTTGGAAAGAAGCGCAATTTTCCCCTCGGAGTTAACCATTTGGAAATCCGGTCTCTTCCCCCCCTTTTCTCTCGGCTTCAGGTGGACCCCACTTTTTCTTTCTTCCCTACTTTATTTTCCATGCATTAGGGCGCTCCGCTATTTCTTCCCAATTCGGGGGGGTGGGTCCCCCCCAGTACCTTCTCGAAGGACCATCCCCCCCCAGGCTTTTGGTAATCCAACGTTAACTCTTTTTTTTTTTCTTCTTTTTTCACCTTTCCCCCTCCCCCTTCCCGCTGAAAGTAGATGTGCGCTCTTTTTTCCCATGTAAACGGAACTTTTTTTTTCCTTCCCCCCTCCCAAAGGAGGAAAGGAGTTTTTTCCCTTTCTAATGCTCGTTTGCTTATTGGTCCTTTTTCTTTGCCAGAGTAAAAAATAATTGATTTGGGCCATTTTCCCCCCCCTTTCTTTTGGTGCGGACCCCCCTTCGCCTCCACGGCCTAGTCCAGGACCTTTTCCCTTTTCCCCCTTTTTCCCTCTCTTTTGCGGAATTAGAGGGCCTTTTTTTTCCCCCCCTTCCTGGGCGGCAAAAAAATCTTTCGAAGATACCGTTTTTCTAGCGATCCCCTTTTTTCTTTCTTTTTCCCCCCACCCTTCATCACATTAGGGAAGTAGATTCCCTCCCCCCCTTCCTTGGAAAGAAATGACAACCCAACCCCCCCCTTCCCTTAGAGACCCGGCGCCGACGAAAGCTCCCCCTTTTTTTTTTTTTCCTTTCGACTAAAAAGACTGTTTTCCCCCCCCCCCCCCCGCGAGAAATGGGACCCCTTCTTCTCTTCTGAAAGTTCCTCGTGCCGAGGCTTCCCCCTTCACCCCCTTCACTTTCCCATTTCCCAAAGGAAGGAGATTACCCTTTTTTTTCCCTTAAAGAAATCATTTGGTGGCTTCCTTCCGTCTTCCCTCTTCCTTCCCCACACGGATTTTCAAAACGTTTTTCTTTTTGTCTCTCCTGTTGGAGGTCTTGGCCTGTTCCCGCAACCCCCCACCTTGCCCCTACCCCCCCTTCTTTTCTTTTCCCTTGGGGGAATGGATTAGGAATGACCTTTCCCCCTTCTCCCCCTTTCTCGGATAGCACGAGGCACGTTTCCCTCCTCCGGTAGTCGTTATATAGCCTTTTTTTCCCTTTTTTTTTCTTTTTTTTCCCCCCTTCCCCTCTCCCGCCGAAGGTGAGAAGGTCTTTTTCCCCTCCTTCTTCCGAAGCATTGGTGCCTGCTCTATTCCCTTTAACCCCAGAGGGGGACGTGGCCCTGTCTTTTTTTCCCCCCCTCCCTTTTTTTTTCTTTCCATTTACATACGAGTAGTTAAAAAAGTTGACCACCCCCCTTTTTTTTTTTTTTTTTCTTTTTTTCCCCTGCGGAATAAGAAAGGACCAGGGCCTCTTTTTCTGTGGCGTCGCCCTCGGCAATCAGCCTTCTTCCTTCTTCTCCCTCGCGCGGATGGTAAGAAGGGTTTCCTCTTCACTCCCACCACGGAAATTACCGACGTCTTTTTTTCCCCCTCGCATTCCCTGGGCGCTTTCCCTTTTTTTTTTTCCCCCCGTTTTTTTTCTTGGGACGTATATAAAGTTCCTCCCTTGCCCTCGTTGTTTGTTTGTTTTTTTCCGATCTTTTTTCTGACAAGATCCTCTCTTCCTGATATACGTCAAACGCCCAACTTTTTTTTTTTTTCCCCTTTCTCTGTACACAAGAAATAAAAAAGCCTCCCCCCTTTCCTTTAAGCTTTCGGGTAAATTTGTTCTTTTCTTTTTTCCCTCTCGGGCGATGATACAGGGCCTTCGGGGACCATCTCTTGATTAATCATTCCCACGCAGCACAGCTGATTTCCTCCTTTTTCCTTCCCCCTCTGGTCCTGGGGTATTAGTTACGTCTTTTTTTTACCCCATTCGGTACAGTTAGCGGATGGTCCTCATGTTCACACGTTTCCTCCCCCTCCGTAAATTGTTAACTTTTTTTTCCCCAATTCTACGTGCCACGTATATGGGAAATGGTCTTTCTTTTCGGCCTTCACATGTTCTTCGGAGCCCGCGTCTTTTTTTTTTTTTTTTCCTTCCCCTTCTTCCCCCCAGACCTTAGACAAAACCCCTTTTTCTTCTAGGCCCAAAAACAAGACCACCCCGACGTTGAAAAACCCCCCCTCCTTTTTTTTCTCTCACAAGGGGCTTTTTTCTCCTCCGTGATCGAGCCATTCGACTTCCTTTCCTTTTAGGGATTTAGCGAACCGGCCCTTTCTTTTCCTCCCCCGTGACGATAGTTCCCTTTCCTTTTTGGTAAGGGTCCCCTTTTTTCTTTTTTTTTTTTCTTTTTTCCCCCCGAAGCCGTCAAAAAGGAAGACAGCTTCTTTGCCGGGCAAACGTTCAAAAGGCCGTTTCTTCCCTCTTTCCCTCCCCTCAGACCATTGATGCTTTTCCCCCCCCCTTTTTCTAACCGTTTGGTAATCGCCGTCCTTTCTTAATGACTTGGCAACACTATTTTCTTCCCGTTTTTCTGAGGATGCGTGTCGACGCTCCAGAGCCGGGGTTCCCTTTTTCCTCCGTTTGTTGTCTTTGACCCCCCAGGCGGGTAGCGCTCTTCCTTTTTTCCCTTTTTCCTGCGCGCCTTCGCGGACGGACAGTTTTTTTTCCCCCTGCATCAATGATTATTGTTCCCCTTCCCTTACGTTGACTGGGTTTTTTTTTTTTTTTCTTTTTCCCTTTACTGGGAGGCAATTTCCTTTCTTTCTGAAAAAGTCTTCTTCTGCCCCTTTTTCTTTTTGGGCTTGACAGATGGCCGAATTCTTCTTTGGGAACCTTTTTTTTTTGTCCGAAGCACGCTTCAGGTTTCACCCTTTTTATTTCTTTTTAATACCTTTTCTGACGAGGCGTTCTTTTCCTTTTTAATTCTTGTCTAACAAAAAAAAATCCTTTCCCCCCCCCTCCCTTTAATGGGGGGAAAGCATTCCCCTTTCCTTTACCCAAGAGAAAAGACGCAATTTCCCCTTTTCCCTCGCCGTAAAACCCCTTTCCCCTCCTCTTTCCTTTTGCTTAAAATTTAAGTTAATGGGTCTTTTTCTTTTATTTTTCACATCTAAGGATTGACCCCAAAGAGCGTTTTCGTTTGAGGAGACCTCTTTCCCGAATACAAACTATTCCGTGGATTTTTTTTTTTTTATTAAAGCATTTTTTCTATGGTTCCCCTTCCCTATTTCGATTATCGTTTTCCCTCCCCCCCCCCCCTAGGAAGTGTTTCCTTCCTGTCTCTGGATGTTGAATGGGTCCTTTTTCTCTGGCCACTTATTTAGGGCCTTTTTCCCCCCCCGTTTCGCGCGACCTCTCCTTTTTTTTTTTCTTTTTTCCTCCCCCAAAATGGTTTGCAGGAAACGCTGAACCTCCTTCTCCTTTTCAAACTCTTGGCAACGAATCTTTTTTCCTTTCTTTCTTTCGAGAAGGGAAGAAGCCATAACTTCCGTTAAGGGGAACTTTTAACAACCACGTGATTCTCCCTTCTTTCTTCTATTAACGGGATGTTCGGATTTTTTTTTTCTCTTTGTGTGGTTGTGTTTACGCCCCCCCCCCCTCCCTGTCGGAAGTTTTTTCTCCCGTAGTAAAAAAACCGTTATTTTTTTTTTTCTGATTTTATTTGTTTTTCTTTTTCCTTTCTCTAATGACCCTCCCCACTCCTCCTTTCTCCAACTTAGTGACAGGTCCCCCCCCCTCCTTCATCTTCTCGGATGTGTTTTCCCCCTTTCTTCTTGAATAGGATCGCCTGCCTTCTTCTTTCTTCTTCTTTTATTGGGGACAATTGCCTCGGCTCCCTCCCCCCTCGAGGGCCGGAATTACCTTGATTTCTTCGGTTTTTGAGCTTTCCCCTCCCCTTCGCAAAAGTGGCGTCTTCTTTATTTATAGGTCAGTTTCAAGAGGACCGGGTTCCCTCTTTCCCTTCCCTTTTCCCCTGTGGTTCAGGAACTGTAAGGGTGGTCCCTCCCCCCCTTTTACCTTTTTTCGCCAAGGACGTGGCAATGGCTTACCCCCCCCCCTTATTTTTAACTTCCTTGGGCGGGAAGGTTCTTTCCCCCTTCCCCCCTCCGGGAAAGAGGGGCCCTTCCCCTTCCTTCCCCTAAACGGCAGGCATTTCCTTTTCTGCGGGAGAAGGACCCTGCCTTTCTTTTCTACGGAAACCCAGATGCCCTCTTTTTTCTTCCCCTCGCGAAAATAAGCACCTTCATTTCTCCGTGAATGGGCGAGGCACGTTCTTTTTTTTTCCGGGAGAGGAATAGCCCCTTTCCCCATCCTTCTAATGAGGGTCGTTTGTTACCCTTTTTTTCGCCGAGCCGCCCCCCCTTTTTTTCCCCTCTTTACGGGAAAGAGGATTCCCTCCTTTTCTCAGGTGTGCTTCCCCTATTTTGATGTGATGTGCGAGCTTTTTCTTCTCCCCTCTCTTTTTTTTTTTTTTTCCTCCTTTTCTTGCCTCAGCGATCGGTACATTCCCCCTTTTTCTGAGGATTCGTTTCGATGACCACGGCTGTTCCCCCTTCTTTTTTTTTTTTTTTTTTTTCTCCTTCATAAAGTTGTGTTGTTGCCTCCTTTTCTCTTTTTTTTTCCCCCCCTCTTGGTCATCGACGATCCGACTTCTTTTCCCCTTTTTTCCTCGGGTTTGAGCCACGTAACGCGTCATTGCGCCCCCCCCTCCCTCCCCCCCTTTTCCCCCTTTTCTTCTTGGTTCGAACAAAGACACGGGCCTCTTCTCCCTCCTTTTCCCCTCGATGGAAGGAAGTAATCGGCTTCCCTTTCCCCCTTCCTTATAATTTTTCGCGGCGCTCGTGGCGTCCCCCCCTTCCCTTCCCTTTCTTCTTTCCGACGAAGGGCTATGGGCTCTTTTCTCACTTCTCGCATGCCACTTGCGGCAGGGAGTTTCCCTTTTTCTTCGTGGCACGGTTCGAGGGCATCGGGTGTCTTCCCTCTTCCCTTTTTTTTCTCCTCCAGAGATTATAGAATGCGGCCTTCTTTTTTCTCCTCCCTCGTGTCCGATCGTGAGCATGATCCTCCCTGTCTTCCCCTTAACGGGTTTTTTAATGGGGGTAGCCATTGCCCCTTTTCCCCCCTATTTTCACCTCTTCTTCCTTGAACACACGAACAGTTCCCTTCCTCTTCCCGTCTGACCTCGTCGATCAAGGCCACCCCCCCCTCCCTTTGCCGTTCTTTTCTTCACAGCGGCCCGCCGCCGCCGCCGTCCTTTTTCCCTTTTTTTTTCCCCTTTCGATCCGAGGCAATTGCCCCTCTTTTCCCTTCGCTCCTCATGCGAGAAGGACGCCTTTCAAACATCCTTCGAGCTGATTTCTCCCCCTTTTTTCCCCTTCCTGCGCGAAAGATTGGCGACCGTTTTTTCTCTTCTCTTCTTTCACCGGTTTACTTCGGGATCTCCCCCCCCCCTCCCCTGACCCTTTATCCATTGTTTTTTTTCCCCATCGCTGCATCGAACCCTTCCCCCCCTTTTTTCTTTATCCGCACTAGAGAATCACTTCCCTTCTTCCACTCAGGTATACGCACGCGCCTTCTCCCCCCCCCTTTCCCCATTTCAAAAGATTTAGGTGCCCTTTTTCTTTTTTTTTTCTCTTTGCTTACAGAGTTCAGAGTTCCCCGTGCACCCCTTATTTGGCCTCCTCCTTCCCTTCAGTTTTCTTTTGGGACAAAGGAGTGCAAGGACGTCCCTTTCCCTCCCTTCCCTTTTTGTTTTGCGGCGGCGTCGTTCCCCCCCCTTTTTTTTTTTTTTCCCCCCCTCGTCCGCGGAAAATAAAACCCTTTCTTCTATGATCAGGTTGTTGCGGTGCGCCCCCCCCCCTCCAGTTTTTAACGTAGATGGTGGAGATCTCTCCCCCCCCTTTCCTGTCCACAGGGAAAGAGGCCGGGTTTTTTCTCGTCGGAAATTGGGCGCCTTTTTCCTTTTGGGTCTTCGTCTTGGACATTTTGGCTTTCCCCCCTCTGCTTTTTTTGTCATTAGAAGGATTTTGGCGAACCGCCCTTCCAGAATTATTATATGGACCCCATCTTTTAACTTTCCCCCTCCTCCCCCAATGCAGCTAGAGGGCCCGCCTCCTTTTTTTCTTCCCCCCCCCCCCTCGTGCCGAAGAGAAGTTTTCTAGCGAATTAACCTTTCTTCTCCAGCTTGCCAAACCCTATACCCTTGCTTTCTTCCCTCCCCCCTACCATACTGATGGATTGCCGTTTTTTTTTCCCTTCCCCCCAACCATGTAATCGAGAGCGCGCCCTTTTTCAGGGGTGGAGACTCCCGACTACCCAATCCCTGGGTCTACCCCCCCCCCCCCCCCTCCCCCCCCCTTCCCCCCTAGCTAGAAAAGCATCTTTTTCCATCGTGTGGCCACAGTCAATTCCCCATTCCCCCCCCCTTCCGTAGATTACAAAACGTTCTTCCTTTTTTCCCCTTTCCTCCCCATCATTGTGATGGCGCGATCCTTCTTCCCACGTGCTTTAACAACTTTTCATTTTTCGTAGGGGCCTCTTTCCTTCTCGGGAAAAATGTTTTTTCCCCCCTGCCCCTTACCAAAGGATGGACTTTATCGTTTTCCCTCTTTTTTTTCATGCCCGCATTGCCGGTTAGCGAAACCTTCCTTTTCCCCTCTCCCCACACTGGATGCAGATCGGTCGTTTTCTTTTTTTCTTGTTGTTTGGCCGGCGATTAAGGCCGCCGTGTCTCCCTTTTTTTTTTTCCCCTCATTTTCAGGTTTGAATCCTCCCCTATCTTTTCCTTTTTCTCCCCCCTTTACCAAGAGACTGGGCACGGTCGATGGTCCCCTTCCCCTTTCCTATTTCTTACCACGTGCACCCATCGTTCCATCCCCCTTTTCTTTCCAAGAATTTCACCTCCAGACTACGAAGACCCCTTTTTTTTTTTTTTTTTCTTCTCCCCTCGTGAAATAAGATGGATGCGTTATCCCCTTTTTCTGGTCCTGAAGTCATGTATCAGCCGCATCATCTGCCCCCTTCCCCCCCCCCCGGAAATTCCCCGCCAGAAGCTCAGCTGCCTTTTTTCCCTCGCATGCAAATTTGGGGAGGTGACGTATAATCCCCTTT
>Ga0179593_1520046_pt1 | contig 13717 bp, 19 predicted proteins | sample CZODoug2_1_08_16_FD_185931 | JGI IMG/M metagenome (GOLD analysis project Ga0179593, IMG submission 185931) | Vadose zone soil fungal communities from Angelo Coast Range Reserve, California, USA - CZODoug2_1_08_16fungal (PacBio error correction) | ecosystem: Environmental > Terrestrial > Soil >... | reverse complement strand
ACCCCCCCTTCGGACCTTTGGCCCGTGTTTCTTGCCCCTTTTCCGTCCGTGTTTGTCCCCCCGTGGGGCGTTCAAAATTGGGTGTGGCTAGGGGGTTGTTTGTGACCTTTGTCAGTTTAAAAACCCTCCCCCCCCTTCCACTTTTTTTTTTTTGGGGGACTTTCCAATTTTTTTTTCCCTTTTTTTTTTTTTGCTTTTTTTTTGAGTTTTTTTTTCACCCCAAACCCGTTTTTTAACCAAAAAAAAAACTTGTCTGCTGCCTTTCCGGAGTTTGCCTTTCCTAAACCCCCCCAAAACCCCCCCCCCCCCCCCCAATTCCGGTCAAACCAATTTTTTTCCCCTGGGTTTTTTTCCCCCCCTTTTTCCCCCTTTTTTTTTTTTTTTTACCACCCCGGGCCCCCCCCCCCCCCCCCCCCTTTGGGGAAAGTTTGCGCCTGGGGCGTTCCCCCAACCTTGCGTTTGTCCCCCCCCACACCTCCCCCCCCTGGCAATTAACTTTTTTTCCGTGGCCGCCTTTCGGCGGTACAAAAAAAAAAAACAACCCACACTCTTTTGAGGGCCCCCACGAAAAACAAGCGTGCGAACCCTTTGGGCACCCCCCCCCCCCTTCGAAAATCCCCCCCCCCCCTTTTTAAGGGGTGCGCCCCCACATCTTATTTTGGTTTTGTTAGTTTGTTCCCCCCCCTTCCGTTTTGCCATTTGCGGGGGGGGACCCCTTCCAGGTTTTTGCCGTTGATGATCACGGTTTTTTTTTTTGGGCCGGTTTTGTTCCCCCAGAATGACCCCCCCGGGACGCGGTTTTTTCCACACGCCCCCAACCCAAAATGTAGGTTTTGTTTCAAACAATCCCCCCCCCCCAAAAACCTTGGTGGCAAAGTTGCGCTTTTTGAATTTATTGTTTAGGGGCATACGCTGGCGGGCCTTCCCCCCAAAACGCTGTTTTACGTCATTTCCCCCAAGACGACAACTTTGTGACCCCCCCCCCCCCCCCCCCCCCCCCCACCCCCCGTTCCGCGAAAACCCATTTCACGAGCTACAGAAACGACGGGACCCCCCATTCCCCTCTCAAACTTGAAACCTTATTGCGTTTCCTCACCCCCCCCCAAATTTCAGCCCACCCCAAGACCTTCCGCGTACTCCCCTCAACGTCCCCCCCCCGACCTTGCCTGCCCGAAGAAAATTTGACCCTCCTTCCAAACCGTCCAAGCAAAACGTACTTCGGCTTCGCCCTTCGATGAGCTGGCGACCACCTCAGGCGATTGCAACCATAGTCCTACCCCCAACTAGGACTTGTTTAAACGGAATCGATCTGTCCGCCCTTCATCCCCACAAGCCCCCCCCCTCCACTTTTTCCGTCCTTTTCCTATAAACCGAGCCTACCGTCCAGGCAGTCCTCTTCTCCAGCGGCCCATGGCAGTCCCCTGAAAAAAATTTCCTATCCGCCTCTTCTTTCTCTTTTCTTTTCTTGCACAATCGTCAGATTATTCCCGGGAACGCATTTTTAATCACACGAATTTCCCCTTCCTACCTGGCCTCCCTTCAGTGGAACTGGCTTCGAGCACCTCGCACGTTAGTTCACTCCCTATGACCTGAGAAAAAGAGTTACCCTCTTTCCGTGGACCCCCCTCCGGACTGGAACTTAAATTTTTAGGTATCACTCAAGCAGTAAATCACCCAGTGCGCGTCTCAAGATGACTGCACGACCCCCTGCGTTCATCTCAGGGGGGAGTCGATACCATTTCCTTCAGCCTGAGCTCCCCGCAACCCCCTGCCCATAAGGCCCCTTTTTCAGTAGATCGCCCCCAAGTGCCATAGTTTTCCTGCTTTTATCCGAGAACCGGCTTTCCTAGAAACCCTTTAACTGCGTCACTTCTCTTGCGTTAGCATGCGTGGAACTCCCTCCCCTCCCCGCCACAACTCAACACCGAAATTCTCGTCAGCCCACCTTCGCCGCATAGGCAAGAAATCCATCCCTGTGACTCCTGCAGTTAAGCCGTTTTTCGCAAGACATTCTGCCATTTGAGCAATCCCCGAAACCAAAGCTCTTCTCCATTCTACCCGCCCGATATCCAGCACTAGTCAACTACCTTCCCCCTCCTCCGTCCACTCAAACAAAGCGAAATCCATCGAAACCTTTTCGCGCTTTACCGTCGCCCTTAGCCAGGAGCATAGCCGCCGGGGATTCACCTCCCCCCCCCCCGTCAGTTTTCTCGGACGGTAGCACAAGTACGCTGCACCAAGGGCTGGTAACCGACTTATTCTTCGTAACCCACGAGTACTCTCTTTTAAGAAACGTGCTCCGCTGGTAAGTTTTCCCACGCGACCCATTCGCAGAATGATATTTTTTTACCCTCACGCTTTGACGCCCGAATAGGGAGATGTTGAGTGCAGGATCGAGGAAGACCGCGCCCCAACCCCTCTCCCCCCCCCCTCCCCCCTCCCCACCAACACCCCACATCCCCCCCCCCCCCCCCCCCCCCAACCCCCAACAGACGGACCCCCCCCCCCCCCCCCCCCCCAGTAACCCCCTCCCCCATCCCTCCCACACACACCCCCCCCCCACCAAGCGCCCCCCCCACGAACACCCACCACACCCCCCCCCCCCCCCCCCCCCCCCCCCCCCCCCACCCGCCAACCCACAAACCCCCACCCCCCCCCCCCCCCCCCTCCCCCCCATCCCCCCCCCCACCAAACCTCCCACCACCCCCCCCAACCCCCGAGACCCCCCCCCCCCCCCCCCCCCCCGTACCCCCCCCCCCCCCCCCCAACCCCCCCCCCCACCCCCCAACCCCCCCCCCCCCCCCCCCCCCCCCCCCCCACCCACCCCATCCCCCCCCCCCCCCCCCCCCTCCCACCCCCCCCACACCCCCCCCCCCCCCCCCCCCAACCCCCCCTCCCCCCCCCCCCCCCACCCCCCCCCCCCCCCCCCCCCCCCCCCAAACCCCCCTCCTCCCCCCCCCCCCCCCCGCCTCCCCTCCCCCCCCTCCCCCCCCCCCCCCCCCCCACCACCCCTCCCCCCCCCCCCCCCCCCCCCCCCACCCCCCCCCCCCCCCAAACACGCATGAAGACCCCCCCCCCCCCCCTCCCCCCCCCCCCAAACAACCCTCCCCCCCCCCCCCCAATCCCCCGCACACCCCCCCTCCCCCCCCCCACATCCACCCCCCCCCCCACACCCCCCAGGGGGGACCAACCCCCCCCCCCCCCCCTTCCCCCCCCCCCTCCCCCCCGCCCCCCCCACAACCCCCCCCCCCCCCCCCCCCCCTCCCCCCCCCCCCCCCCCCCCCCCCCCCCCCCCCCCCACCCCCCCCCCCCCCCCCCCCAACCCCCCCCCCCCCCCCCCCCCCCCCCCCCCCCCCCCCCCCCACCCCCCCCCCCCCCCCCCCCCGCACCCCCCCCCCCCCCCCCCCCCCCCCCCCCCCCCCCCCCCCCCCCCCCCCCCCCCCCCCCCCCCCCCCCCCCCCCCCCCCCCCCCCCCCCCCCCCCCCCCCCCCCCCCCCCCCCCCCCACCCCCCCCCCCCCCCCCCCCCCCCGTTGCCACGGAAAACTAGACTACTGGGCTTGTGGCATGGGCCTTTCTCGAAACACTTCCCCCTGGTCAATGTCTCCGCGTCATGAACCGGATTTCTTTTTCATTTTAAACCTCCCCCCCTCTTATGCTTGGTTTTAGAATGCCCACAAATCCTTTCAGACCCAGAGTGCACCTTTCCCAGGAGTTGTATTGCGCCCCTGGCTCCGCCCATGTGATTCCATGCACCCATGATGCCAGTTTCCAGTTCGGCCCCCTGGCGCCCGCATACACTATAACGCATTCGCAACCTTTTTAGGGGAAACGAAATGCATCCAGTCCTTTTTTTCCTTTTCCCTAATTTGGAAAAGCTCGAACAATAGACCATTTTTTTCCCTCCCCCGTTCGGCCCCCCTCAATCTCGAGCACGCCTTTCCATTCAAGGTTCGAGAATAAGAGTTCATTTCTGCTGACTTCTTGTTTCAAGAACCGTCTCTAGAAAGCCGCTTTGCAGCGGGCCTTTTGACGATTGCGCCTGTTCCCCTCCTCGACGTTTTTCATACGCCTGCCCCGTCGAGTGATACCGATGCTCCCCCCCGTTAAGCGCGATTTTGAAGCTTGGCGATTAAGTTTCCCTGCTCCTCCGCCGGGCATCGTTCACACATTCTTCCTCTTCTTGGCTCGCCGCCTCTTCGGCTGTTCGTTCACGTAACACAGGGTGACCTGTCTCCATCTTTCGGCCTCTCGCAGACGCGTTTTTTTCTGTGCCTCTTCCATTCGTTATATTTTAGATATGTGTGTTCCTCGATTTTCTCCACCGCAGATCCCGAATGGCAAGGTTCACAGAGGTGCTTTCCCCCCCCTCCTCCCTCTCGCGGCTGTTTTTAAGCGCGTCCCCCCCCCCCTTTCCCCTTTTGCTATACTGTCGAGAGTCAGATGCTAGGGCAGGGAGGGTGTAGCTGTTCCCCCGCTTCAGGACAGTGACCTCTTATCGCGACGTGATGTCCAACCAGGAGCAGGTCTCAAAGTGCCATCTTTTTTTTCCCAAACCCGCTCTTCCTCGCAATGCTTGGTTGATCCCCTTTCCACCTCTTTAATGTTTCCCCTTCAGGCTTTTCCAAGAAATAGTTCCCCCAGCGTCATCGAACATATTGAAAATTTTTTTTTTCGCTGACTGTGATGCTCCCTTGAAGTGCCCCCCCCCCCCCCGAGCAATATGTCTCCGGAAGGAGCCCCCCCCCAGTGCCATAGCTGCTTTCCCATGTCACTCCCTCCTCTCGCTTCCCGAGGCAGGTCATTACTTCCGGATTTTGAAGAGGGTCCCCCCCCCCTCCGGTTTTTTTTGTAGAGACCCCTTTGGCCCGCATTTAGCCGCGCCTCCCCGTTCTTGTGACATAGCCGTTTCGGTTAATTTTTTCCCTCCCCGGAAAAAATTTCCGGAGCTGATGGTGTCTTCTTGTTCGCCTACTCTTTCTTGCAGCCCTCAACCGAATTTTTCATCACAATTTGAGAAGGCAGATTGCGTGTTGGAGTGACTAGCTGGCGCCCCCTTCCCCCCTCGCACCTGGTTAGAACTCTAAACTCCTCCGAAGTATGCTTTTGAACGCAATGGAGTACGAAACTGTTCGAGTTTTTCCATTTCGGCGAGATCTTGCACAGAACCCTGTACGGTTTACGTTGTTGTTGTTCAGGCCGCTGACGTTTGACTTCGGCATACCCGAGCCTTTAAGGGTTTGTGTTGAATCATTGTTTGCCGGCCTCCCCCCTTTCTGGCCAAAAGAGTCCCTTGTTTTGTGAAGTATTTTCTGAGGGCTGTTCAGAGATGCTCCCCCTGTTGTTGCAGCACTCTTAGGGTCGCGTCCTTTTTATACGTATGTCGCTGATGTTAAACCCCCCGGTTTTTGCCTTCCCCCCCAAGATTACAATACCGTCATCCCCGCGGCTTCCCTTATTTTTATCCAACCTCTTTTTCGTTTCCGAAGGCCTTGGTCCTTTTTCTTCGGCCGGATTGTTCCGATGAGTCCGGGCACATCTTTGAGGCTTCCCCCATCCGCCCCGCTTCCGGTTTACCCCGTAATAACGTCGTGCTGTTGTGCAGGTCTGCGTAGCTGGTCCCCTCCCTTGGTGGATTTTTGAGAAGACGCTGATGGGCGTTTAACCGTTTTCCTCCAGCGTCTTCCAAAACCAAATGAATTCTGAGCCTTTTCCCCCCTTTTGGCCGGCGCGGTGCAGAGAACCTGCGGGCGCCTTGCCGAACCCTGTATTGCGGAGTTCTTTGGCATACATGCGGCCCCCACCCGTTCCGTATCAACCCTCCCATGGATGCCCTTATACAGGGTTCTAAGCGAACTGAGCCGACCGGTCTTTTTGAGGCTCTTGGTGCATCGATTGGTTGCCCTTTGCACTAGTCGAACATCAAATCAAGGCCGTTTCCGATGTCATCTGTAAGCCACATTGCTCGCCATAGCCCGCTTGCCATTATAGATCCAAACGCCCGGTATGGTACCCCCTTCCCTGTATGTTTGCAATATTCTCCGTGATTGATCTTCCCCATCGTTTTTGCAGACCCCCTCCCCATCCTTTGGGATTAGAGGAAGATTCCCCCGCCGAGATCTTTTTAATTTGTCCTGTATTTTCTATGACCCCCAGGTCAGGACCCTCCCATCAAAGAGCCCAGCACTGATTTGCCCCCCCCCCAATAATTGACCCTTGGTAGCCCCTTGTGGTTAGGATTTCTTTTTTTTTTTCCCCCTCCCGAGCAGCCCCCGGGGTTTGCCGTTTTTACGCGGTCGATGGTACTTGCAGTGGGTTTTTTTTGTTGTACAATCCCCTTGATTTGGATTCCCCGTTCGTACATTATGTACCCTTCTTTGTAGTTTCCCCTGTTTTTTCCCTTTTATGGCCCTTTTTTTTTGTGGGCCGTCCCTCCCGCTTCTTGAACCGTCGCAAATTCCCGTATAGATCCCCCCCCACAACGGACGTTCTTAACCCCCTCGAGAAAAAGTGCACTCCCTGGCGGCTGGCCATGCCGAATTCTGTCCCTTTTTTGGCTTCGGTACGGCCCTTCTCGTTCCCAGGATGGGAAGATTGTTTTTCTTTTTCTGGCGGGGCGGCGTCCTTGTGCCGCCCACCAACTTTTTCATTGCGTCTCCTGTCGCGTGGTGCGCATTTTCTCATGGTAAACGACTGCCCCCCCCTCCTTCACCGTGGCGAGGAGGGTTTCCACAATTTATCGAGAAGCCATGAAACGCACGGGAACACTTTTCCCGCGGAGACTAGTTTCATCCTAAGACACGTTGTTGTTCTGCTATGATCTTCCCTTTTGCATGCGTAGCGATAAATTTTTCCCTCCCCCCCCCTCCTCTCCGAAAGCCCTCCCCCCCGGGACGTTTTTCCTTAAACGTCTTTTCTTAGAATGCAACCGGGCCTGTTATCGGCACAGTGTGGTTTCATCTTGCCCTTCGTGCCGCCACGCTTTCCCCACCTCTTAAAGAACGGCTTCTGGCCGCAACGTCCCCACAACCGGATTCCCACGAATACCCTTGCCAGCTTTTTTTCTTTCTTCGTAGACGTCCCCCCTCAGACCCACTTCTATGCGGAGTCATGGGATCGCGTTTTTTTCATGCGGTCCCCAAAGGCTTCCCCTGCCCAATGCGAGGGCCCCTTTTTAAAAACCGTCGCGACCATGCATTTCCCGACCTCATTTGGACCCCACCTCCCAATCTTTTCCATAAGCTTCCTTTCCAATGGCCTTTTTCCCCAGCTGCTTCCCCCCAATTCTTCCTTTCCCGATGAAACAAACGGTAACCCGTCGTAGTTCCTTTTGAATGGGTCGATCCCCCACAGTTGGAGCTCCGTCTGCGTCTTTCCTTTCCATTGGTTCACCAAAACTGCTTTGATGTGGCGGCGTGCCCATTGTTGTGGGACAGTCCGTCCCGGACAAATTTTTTTTCAGCGCCTTTATCGCGAGTTTTTTTTTCCCGGCTTCGGAGGCGGGGCCTTATTTATTTAGAGTGTTTGCGTGGGGCCCGGGCGACTGCCAAACTCTTTTCTACGGCGCCGCCATTTTTGAAGTGCTTCCAATAGTGAGCTTCGATCCCGCGTGTTTCCATTGCGATTTTTTTGCTTCATTTTTTAAAATCTTTTTTCCTCCATCGTTCCCGGCCTTTTTCCCCTTTCTGACTGTTCTCGCTCCCCTCCCAAAATCGCCTTCCTTGAGTTTCGCAAGGATACTTTTGGAGACTTTTAAAAAGGATTCCCGGAGCAAGGGGGGGTCGGACGAGATTCGGCCTGTTTCGGGGATTTTTTTCGCGTTGAAAGGCCAATATGTCCCAAGGGGAGTCCCAATAGCCCTTCTGCCTTGGGAGAAAATCCGCGCAGACCCTTCTTTACCTTCCTCCTCAGGAAAGCTCCAACCTTTTGGGGTATACGCCGCTGAGTTCCCAACTTCACTTCCCTATTAGCTCCTTTCTACAAAACCCCCCTTCCCCCACAAGGTCTTTTTTCTCCTCATCCCTTTCCCCCTGGTCAGCGGAATACCCTACGTAGTTTCTTTTAAATCGGTGGGACTCTCTTCTTCCATGGATCCGCACGTCTTCCCCTCTCCTCCAAGTTCGTATCCTCCCTTTCCCCCTCGTAACACTCCCTTTTCCTGACCTTCCCTGGCCGGGGCACTCCGGCTTTGAGTTACTTTATTTTTCTGGTGTGTTCTCCAAAAAAGTGTCTTCACTTTCCGCCAACGCTTCCCCCTTCCGCGACCCCATACTGTCATTTCAGAACGTCCCCCCTTTCCACCCTTTTTGGAGAAACCCTTTGCCCCCTTTTTTCCGCACCCGGTCAATCATTTCTCAACCCTCGTACTCCTCCCCCCCCCACTTTCCAACAACGGCCCCCTGCCCGGCCTGTCAACTCCCCGTCACTTCCTCCGGATCAACTTTCCCCAAACCCTCCCAATTCGGCTTCTTAGTGTGATCCCCTATTCCCGATCCCCCCCTGATGGAAACCCAATTCTCCAACCCCCTCCCCGGACGGGAAATTGTTCCTTTTTCCGGATCCCGAAGCGCGACCCCCCATGTTCATCGACAGGTCCCTCCCTTCCCACTTTCCCTTTTTCATTCTTCATTACTACCCTCCTTCAAGTCCTCGGAGACAGCTTCTTGCGTCCATACCACAGTGCAAAACAAATGGTGTCAGCACTCCTCGAAACCCCCTCATTCTCCGGGACCCCATGCCAGGTTCTCATGTAATCCCCCCCTCTTTTCCCTGTTTTTATGCTAGTGGCTTGTTTCCGCACAGTCGCACGTTGGAAATCAATCTACCTTTCTAGGACCTAGGACTTTCCGCCCGCCTGCATTCTTAAAGTCTTTTCAGCCGGAAATCACAGTTTTTGGCGGGTTGGAAGCTTGCTTTTTGTGTGTACGATGGCAGAATCCCCCCCCCCGAGGGGCTTTCTTACCTTTCTCCTGATAATCTAGCTCAACTCCCACATGCCCAGGTCCTCCCCCTGTGTAATTAGATTCTCCCCCCCCTTCACTTTCCTCGATGCCTCTCTTGGAAGCGATTCCTCCCCCTCCCCTCCCCTGAGTAACTCCATTCGTGGATTCTTCCTTTACTTCATCTCCCCTTCCCCCCCCAAAGTTATTTCACTCTCCCCATTCTCTTTTCCTCCGAATAGGCCGACTCATTTCTCAATCCCCCTGTTCCCTTTGGTAGAAGCCCCTATCCCCACGCGGAGGCTCCCCTCAGAGGCTTGTTTTCCTAAGTGCTCCACTGGATCTACGTCCACTTTCCCCTTACTTCTTCAAAAGAGAAATTTTCCCTTAAACGTGCCCCCCCCCTTTTCAAATAGCCTTTGTCATGATTCTTTTTTCCTTTCGAATACCTGCCAGGAGAAGGTTTTTCCCCTCCTTTGAGGCTTTTCCTCGGAACGGGCTCCACCCCGTATCTCCCCCTGCAGGAACTGTCGCTTATCGTCGCCCATCTTTCCAAGCGTACCTTTTCAGCACCCCTTTTTTCGCTGTCAGGGCGGATGCCCCGACCTTCGAGAATTTTGATGTGCTCCCCCCCCTTACCTTCCTGCGTTCAGGCTGTGATTCTCGGAAGAGACTTGCCCCTAACAATGATGGGCATGAGCGCTTTCCTCGGAGCCCCCCCAACCCTGCGTCCCTGGTTTCTGACCATTGGTTTCATCTCCTTTCCTTTGTGTTTTTCTTTTCACAAATACTTTCCCTTTTCTCCATTGACCAGGAGTTTTTTGTGGTCCTCCCCCCCCGGACCATGCGTCGTTTTCGATAATGCAAATGCCTTTTTTCCCCGTTTCCCCTGGCGATTTTTCCGCACCCTCAACCTTAATCCCCTTCTAAAGCCCCGTTCCGTCTTTAAAAAGCCTCCCCCCTTCTCCCTTGAATTGGCGCGGCTCCGCCAATGACCATCGCCCCCCTGCTTTTTTTTCTCGACCCTCCCCCCATCCCATTTTGACCGAATAAGCTCTTCCATGCCTGGGACTTCTTTCGTGAGGCCCGTCCTTTCCATCCGTTGCAGCCCTCCCCAGTTGCCGTTTTCCTCTCCCTCCCTTTTCGGATGCTTCCCATTCGCTTTTCCTTTTCCGGCGGTTTAGGTGTTTACTCTGTTCCTCTTTGACGAACTTCTGCTCTCGCGGATTTACTTTGAGAATCCGGGTCGCATCCATTCCTTCTTTTCTTTTATGTCTTAGAGTCAGGGTTCTTCCCTTGTGCTTGTCCGGTAGTCCCAGTCCTCCTCGTACCGTTGCACCATGTTGTCCTTTTATTTCTTTGATCCTATCCTCGGTTTTGTCCCGGACTTTCCTGTTAGTGTAATAGAAATTGATTTTTCGGTCACTCGACTTTCTCCCCCCCCCACCTCCAGCCAGCTTTTTCTTCAAGTGTCGTTCCATAACCCCCCATTTTTACTACAGGAGGATATTGTTTTTCCCCTTCCTGACGCTGGCTCTCTCGGCTTTTAACAATTCGCATCGCTTCATTATGCTCATCGAGTTACGCGAGAGGAGGGTTAGTTATTTTTTTCCGACTTTGCTTCAGTTCATTAGTGGTTCTTGAAGCTTCACTCGCGTAGATTCCCCCTACTTGGTCTCTCTGCTCCCTCCTATCCCGTGTCGTGTTCCCCGTTTCAGACGTTTCTCTCTCTCCTAATCAGTTTTTTGTTACGCGAGACCATTCGTATTCCCTTCCAACCGTCCCTTTGCGCAGTAGTTCTTTTGACTGTTCGGGTTGTCTCCCCCCCTAGTTAGGTGACCACGACGGCACTTTTTCCCCAGCCATCCCTCTTCTTTCCATATTTAGGAGTTCTTCGTGCTGCTGCTCCACCCCCCCGCGCTAACAGTGTTTTTGAGGCCCGGCAGCGCCTTGTGACCAGTGTCTCTGCGGTCATGGACTCACTCCACTCCACGCCCCCCCTTCTCGTTCCCTGGGGGTTTCCTCGTCTTTTATGGACTTTCTTGGGACCCCGAGGCCCCTGCTTCATCTCTACCACGGGATTTTTACTTTCCCTTTTTTCACGGTCCCATGCGCGCTTTTGACATCAGCAAGACCCCCCCCTTACAGCACCGTAAAAGGCGGTTTGGAAACCGGTTTTTTCCTTCCCCATTGGTTCGGACTTTGCCCCCCTTTCATTCCTGACGCCTTCCTGAGGCTGCAGTTTGGCACCATATATTTGAATCTTTTCTGGTCGCTTCTTCCCCTCGTGTGCTTTTTGCCAGCTCCTAAGAGGGTCTTGTCCCCTCCTGCCGGAAGATTGCGTTGGCCGGTGTGCTATCCGAACGGTTCTCTTTTTAGAAACTTCCCACACCCCTTTGCTCCGTTAGCATTCCTTCAGGACTCTTGTGATGAGCGAGTTAGTTGTGGCCGGGGGTGTCTCGGTACGATACCGCTTTTTTTTTGGTTGCTGAACTTGATTTCCGGTCTTAACCTACGGCCTCTCATGACCGTTTTATCGTCTTTTGATCCAGGTTTTTGACCCCGTTCATGTGGGCCACCCATTTCAAGTGCTTTCCGAAGGTTTCCTCCTCCCCCGCGGCCCAAATCCACGTTGGTTTTTTTGTCCCATACCCGTGTTTACCACGGTTTGGCAACGGGTATTCCCACAGCAGCCCCCCATCAGCCAGACGGCCCCTCTTCCCAGTACAAGTCCTTTCGAATTGAGACTTAGATTGGGTGTATGTTGTCAATACACGTCGAGGGCTTTTTTTCTTTTCCCATTAGGCGGACATTGGTGCCTCTAAGCCTGACTGCAACATCGACACTGGAGGATGACCCGCGCTTTATTCCCCCGTTTTATATCCGTCTCCGTTTCCGTCGAGCTACCTCCTTGCCCGTCTTCTTTTGCGTTCGGCGTTGAGCCGACATGCCGGTGTTTCTTTTCGGAGCCATCCCGACGTTTTTTCCGACGGGCTCTCCCTTTTTTCCACTCTTTGCGGCTCCCTTCCAATTTTTTTCCTTTTTCCCAACCAAAGTGATTTTGCGGGTTACCTGTTTTTTCATTATCTTGACACCACGGCCGTCTTGTTCCCTGTTTCAGGGGAACAATTTTTCCCCCCGATAGAAAATACCAATGGCCGTTTTTTGAAAGGGGGCCAACGCCCCGAGTTTTTTACCCCCCCCCTCCTTCGGACGAGTTCTGAGCTTGCCTTTCCTAAACATGCGGCCCACTTCCCCTTCTCAAATATTCCCGAACAATCGGATTCCCTGGGGTTCTTACAGATACGGAAGTACCGGTAGTTTACCCTAAATGGAGGATCCTATTCCTCGGTGCACTTCTTTCTTCCTTTCGTGAAACTTCTTTTGAAAGGGACACTCCATTCCGCAGGGATTCATATTTGACGCCACAGTAACCAGGCTCCCGCCGTAGAGAAATTCCAAAGCCCTTTTTTTGATGAAATCTGCAATCCGTTCTCCTGGTTTCCCCTTAGCCGGAACCCCGGTTACAGCTTTGATCCCCCTCCCCCCAACCCCCCCCGTCAGAATGTCAAACTTTTAGGCGTTTTTCCGTCAGGGTTTTCCCTTGACTTATTCCTTTTGTTTTGCCCGTTATAAATAGCTTCTTCTTGTTTGACCCCCCCCCTTAACCTGAGAGCCTTCTCCCCCTTTTCTAAACTTTTTCCGTTCTTCTTCCTCTCCCCAAGAGGGCCTGCCCTCCGTTTTGCCCGTTCTTCTTGTACGGATGAGAATTCCCCCCCCCTTTTTCTATGTATCTTCTCTATGGCCTCCTGGGGTCCATCATTCCTTTTTTTGAGGACCTTTTTCCAAAAGAGGATTTGTCTCTCTTGCTCAGCTACCGCTCTGGTGGGTTCTTCTTCCCCGCGCCCTGGCAATGCGAGACCAACGATTGTTTTTTTTTGGTTGTCTTTCGGGGGTCGTTCCTTCACTCCAGCGGCGGGTACCCCTTCAGCCCGCGATCCGTCCCCTCCCCATCAACGGAGAGGTGTGCCCTCAAAATGTCCCTTTTCTTCCTTCTCCCTTCCTCAAATCCTAGCCTTTGCGGACTTCCTAATTGAAGAAATTCTTTCCTCCCTTTTGTTTGTCTCCCCCTCGGATCTTTCATATCGGGTCTATTCCGTTTCCGTGAGTGTTTTTGTTCTAACCTCATCTTCGGGACTTTAGCCCTGGCCTTTGCGTCTACTGTTTCGGCCGCAGAGGGGTACTTTCGGTAAAGGAGGCCACCCTCTTTCTTCATTTCCTTTTCTTGTCTACACATGTTTCCCGCCCTGGCTGTAACCAGGTACCCCCCGCACCGTGAATATTGTGTCTTTTTTTTTTCCGCTGAGGGAGGTCATGATGATTTCATGTCTTCCCTGGGCAACTGGCCAGCGTTTCATCTCTTCGCTCTCGGTTCAATCATACTCCTCGTTCGAGTATGCTCTTTCCGCCGGTTCCCTTTCCCGTGGATATGAGGAGCGATTCCCCCTCGCCGCCAGCCTTCCTTGGGAAGTCAACCGTCCTGGTTGGTGGGGTCTACTGAACCCCCTTTATAAACAGTTGGTGGCTTTTCCCGCGCAGCCCACGGTCACCGGCCCGGTTTGCTCACACGCACCCCCGTGGCCCGTCTCTTCCTTTTTACAAGCGTCACCAAACGGAGTCCTATGGCCACCTTCCCCTGTCCGTTTTCTCGTTTTCACGAATGACCAGGTTTTTTGCGAGGCGGGAGAATTTTTCGATACCGCCCGCTTTGTTCACAGCA
>Ga0179593_1184656_pt1 | contig 13717 bp, 18 predicted proteins | sample CZODoug2_1_08_16_FD_185931 | JGI IMG/M metagenome (GOLD analysis project Ga0179593, IMG submission 185931) | Vadose zone soil fungal communities from Angelo Coast Range Reserve, California, USA - CZODoug2_1_08_16fungal (PacBio error correction) | ecosystem: Environmental > Terrestrial > Soil >... | reverse complement strand
TTGGAGGTTCAGCCTTTGCGATTCCCTCCCTCCCCCTTGCTTTTTTGACCCTGAGCCGCCAGCGAGTGCGCGTGTCACTCTTCTCTGCACCTACGCGATTTTCCCCCCTTACCCGCACACTGAGTATAACCCCGACCTACTATGAAGGTCCCGTTTTGCCGAAGTCGGAAGTGTGTCTCCTTTTCGAATCCCAGACACCCTTTTTCACTCCAGAGCTAGGACTTCCTCGCATTTCCCTTTTTCCCCCCCCCAAACGAGTATATGAATCACCTTTCCCTTGTGTCGCAAACTTTAATCTCACGGCCCCTCTAACGCCCGGCCTGTCAACCGCGACCAAGTCCTGCTGCCGTTCCCATCCGTGGGGGGACCCTAGCGCTTTTAAGTTTTTTGTGGTTGTAAAGTAACAACTGGAGACCCCACACATTTTTCAGTTCTTTTCTCTTTTTTCCATTCCCCCCATGCAGCCTCTTAGTCCCCTTTTTAGTCCTCGACCTTCCCCTCCCCCCTTAACCCACCAGTGTAGGTTCTTTTAAAATTTAATACCCCCCTTCCCTCTTTTTAAAACAGTATAACGATATGATGCCCTATCCTTCTGGGGTTAATTATTCTTCCCTGCTGCTCCCTCCTTTCTGTTTCTTTTCTTTTTCTTTTTTCCCCCCTCTTATGGTCCTCTCATCCCCTAGGCCTCTTCCTCCATGCAAGCCCCTTAATGTTAGAAGTTCTGCTCTGTACGCTTTGACTCTTTTTACCCCCAGCCCTCCAAGGCCGGTGGTTTCCACGCCTTGACCTGCCAATTTCCCACAAGTCTTTGTTTTTTTTTTTTTTACCTTATTCACCCGACCCCTTCCTAGTGTAATCTATCACTTAGCCTGGGATTTTTCTTGTCCAAGCAAACCCCTTTTTATTTTTTTATTCCATATTCTATTTACGGCCTCGCGCACCCCAACGCATTTCCACTTCTGGGCCTTCGGAACCTTACTTGCTCCTTCCTTCTGGCCTCCTTAGTTCCCGCGGAACTTTGGTGAGAACTTCCTTGAGCCTATCCCGCTTTTGACTTTCCCCTTCCGATGTTCCGCGGATACATTTACCCGCCTACGTCTCACTTTTTTCGTCTCTTTTCCCTTTTTCGTTTTCCGTGTTCTAACAAGAATAAAACCTAGAGCTTGAACAGGGAGTCCTAGCTAAAAGTCAGTTAATCTTAGAAGTTAATGTCGTCCCTTCTTCCCTTAGTCTTTTCAGTATGCTTTACAGGTTTCTGGTGCATCGAAATTTTTCTCCCCCCACGTACCTCTGTCTTCTTGACCTCCCCGGGTCTCCTTATTACGCTACTTGTATTAGAAGCTATGTAGAACTTTGGGCCCCCCCAGTTTCCTTCGGGTCTCCTTGGCTCCTTTTGAAGTCACGTTTTTTGTCCTGTGGGCCTTTTTTTTTGTTTTTTTTCAAAAGTACCCCCCTCCGTACCATGATCCGTTTGTTGGGACCCCTTGGATCCGCTCCCTCCGTGGGGCTGTGTCTACTACCACTTTTTTTCTGGTGGTCTTTTCCCCGATTCCTCCTTGTGGTGTGTTTTTATTCGCCTCTTTCTTCTACATGGGTTCTCCCCGTCGGGACCCTTTAGCAGTTCCCCGTGGCTTTCCATCCCCTGGTCACATTATTCCTCCGGTGGTTGCAGTTGGCGGTTTTTCGCCATTTCCCCTGCCCATCTTGCTTTCTTCCCACCCGGCTCCTGCCTTTATTCAACCCTTTGTAAGTCCTATGCCCTGGAGCTCTTTAGGTAGCTGAGATCTTTGGTTCCCTCACCGTTGAGAGCGGTCGACCCAGGTCCTGGTATGTATTAGCACTCCACCCTGTTAAACCTTCTTAATAACTCAGAGATCCCTCCTTTGGTTCTGGTTCCACACCGGGACTCAACATCCGGTTGTCTGCTGTTATTCCCTAAAGTAAATCGGCGTTTGTGAGGGCTCCTCCCCCTCTTGCCCTTGATTCTTTCAGGACCTTTCTTTTTCCCTGCTTCCTTAGAGAAAACCGCTTCTTGAATTGACTCCTCCTCCTTCCCCTCTTCTCTAATTTTGCTGCCTCTTTCACCCCTGTTCATCGACCGGAAGTTAACATTCCGCTCCTTATCCAAAAAGTTGTCACGCCTTTTAGCTGTTTCCCATCCCCTATTCCCCACACCGGCCTGCCCCCTTCTAATCTACTCCTTCTTCAATTTAGGCCGCCGAGCCCTCCCTCTCATGGGCTTTTTGAAGCTTCAAACTCCCCCAACAACAGAAAGGTGGACCCCCCCCTTTATTATGGACCCTTCTAGCGCCCCTTTTCTTGCAGTTGACTATATCTATCAGTCCCTGCTTAGTAGTCTTCTTAGAAAAAGTCGGCCCTGCTCCCCTCGCCATTCAGGTAACGATTTCATCTTATGAGAAAGGATCCACATCTGAGACGGCTTTTTTTGGCATTTTCGGCGGCCCTCCTTCGCCATTCCTTCCCCGATCACACCTGGCAAGCAACTTTCTTTTTTTTGTTTGAGATCTTACCTGCGGGCTGTCTCATACGACAATCCCTATTCAGTGGTGAATAGTTGTTGGTGATCCGGGCTGTGCCGGGCCTGCGTCTCTTTTCCGCCGTTCGTTTTTCCTGCTGCTCCTCCCTCTTTGTCGCATACAATGTATAAGAACTTCTTGTTTAACATTCTCCTTTTTGGGCCTCCTCCATGACTCTGTTTTCCTTTTTAGTGCCACCCCGTTTAAGTTTACCCCCTCTCCCTCTGACGTAGATTTTTCTTTGTCAGGTCTTGCCACTGGAGGCTTCTGGAAAGAAGGCTTTTCTCCCCGGGTAATCGCCATCGTTTTTTTTCCGACATCCTTACCTTTTGCTCTGCCCGACGCCCCCTTCACCTTCGGGGTTTTTGCCTGCCCTGTATCTCTTTTTCTCAGCTTGTTTCCCATTTTAGTACGAAAACATTTCTTTTTTTGGCTTTTTCCTGACCTTTCCTTTTTCGTTTCTTTGTGCTACCCGCCCATTGGGCCTCCCCAAACCTTTTTCCATCGGCCCTAAAAATACCCCCGGCTTACAGGGAGCTCCCTTGATTCATGCTACTCTGCGGACCGCGCCTCTCTTTATAATGGTTGCCCATCGTCCCAATCGCTGGGTTCTCGCTTTCCTCCGGTTTAAAGAAGATTCTCAAACCTAAGACAATTCATTGAAGGCGCGTTCTCGCTCGCTTTACTACCTAAATCCTTGCATAGGGTCCCTACTTTTGTAGAAAATGTTCGTCTGTTCTCGTTCCCTAATAGGCAGGTGAACCCCAAGACTATACCCATCATTTCCAAGGCGGCCAACCTGCGTTCCATGCGTGTTGTGAATACTTTCTCACCCAACTCCGTCGGAGCGATGTTCTTCGCGCCAACCCTGTCGCCGGTTTCCGACTTTTGTCCCCCTTCTCCCTTCTTCCATCAGTTTTTCAAAGTGTCCATCCCCCCGTCGCTTTTGTTTGACCACTCTTTACTTCCTGATTTAGAATTAAGTTTTCAACTCTTTCATTTCGACGTTATCCCCATCTGTTACCAGTTTTCACAGGACCTTCTCGGGCCCTCTTTACAGAATCTTGTTCCAGTTTGTGGATACCCGTGTTGAGAGTCCCTTTTTTGTTTTGTTTGGTCGCCTTTCCATCAAGAGTAGTTTCCCCGTTGCAACACAGACTTCCGGCAGCGTGGCTAACCTTGACGTCTCCACTGTCATGTTGTATGATGCTTTCCTCCCCCTCCGATTGACGATTTTCCTTGGGCAGTTTTCACCCAGATTACGACGTTCGGTCCACGCTATACTTTAGATTGCCTTCTCTAACCACTGATTTTTTTCTTTTGATTCCCTTTCTGGAGGTACGCCCATTCTCTTAAAACGTTTGAGATTTTCCCGAGCGCCAGGCTCGTCTCTTTCTTCCCCCCTATAACCCAGTTGGAATTTCTCCAAAGTTCTTCTTTTCCAAAGCGGAGATCTTCCGACAACTGCCCGCGCCGTAATGAGCCACTCTTTTCTTTTCCTCTTTCCTTAATGTTACGCCTAGAGTCCTTGGTCCTGACTCCAACCGTCATGTCGGCGCTGGGCATCCCCTTGTAAAGATTCCCCGCTAATCTTAACCCTCCTTTTTTCCGTTGCCTCTTTTCGTTAGCTTTCCCTCCTCATCCCCTTTGCATACTGGATCAGGTCTCCACGGTAAGGGATCTTCTTTGTGGAGCCCCTTCATCAACATCCCTCTGTTAGCCCCCCCGCCCTGGCACCTTCTCTTATTTTGAAGACCCACCCGGCCAAGTCTTTCATTCGGACTTCCTCCCGGTCACCTCTCTTGCCAAGCACCCAATCAGTGACCCTCCCCCTTCCTCTTTCCCCTGTTTTTTTTTTGCCCCTTCCTGCCACACGGACCCCCCTCTGGATTCAATCCGGAAAAAGCCCCAACCCCTGTATGTTTTCACCCCTTCCCCCCCTTTTCAAAAGTTTGAGGGTGGTGGCTGGGGGCGGAATGGACCCGCTCCCCCGGATTCTGCTACCAAGGCTTCCCCCCGAGCGCGGGGCACATGAAACGTTGATTTTTCCCCCGCTTTCCCTCGCTCAAATTCAACGTCCCCGTGCGTATAGGAGAGAACAGCTGCTTTCCCAGTTTTTTCTCGAGTCATGAGAGCCTGACCCTCTCGCTGGTCTGTGTGCCCCGGCCCGACAATCTTGTAAAGCTTCCCCCCCACGGTCCGGTTTTTGGTAAAGTTTTTAAACAGGGTAGTCACTCCGGTGTTCATGACAGAGTCCCTTTTCATTCTTCCAGATTTCGACTCGGCCCCCTTCTTCATCCTGTCTTTGCTAGCTTTTTTAATCTCTGGGTAAGCTGCGGGTCCCATTCCCTTCCTTTAGCATCTGTTTCCGTCTCCTTTCCCCCTTTGCTCGTGGAAACTGTTTTGTGCGTTTATGCGTGCTGGGTTACTTTTCAAAAACACTGTCTCATTGCCACGAAAGAGTTCCTTCGTATTTTCTTTTCCGGTTCCCATCACTTAATCGCTCGGCTTCGTCTCCGCCTTCCCGAAGCTCTCTTTTTTTCCACCGCCTTTCCTCTGGACGTCGCCTGGCGCTTCCCGTCCCTTCACCCGCCTGTCCACCTACCCCCGCTCGCTGGTGCGCAAGCCGCAGTGAACAACCCGTCTTCAAACCGTCGCGGGCGCCTTCTATAAACTTTTCCTGTCGTTTCACCTCGGTTTACTATTTTGGGCCCCTCTTTAAGGCTTGCTTCTCTCTTTCTCCATCTGCTGGGGTGTTCCAGACCCCCTACCTTTTCCACGCTTCAGGCGCGCTTTTTTCTTGGAAGCGACTCTGACTCCTCTCGTGGAATAAGGAATGTAACAGGTTCTGCAAGTCGAATTTTTCCTCTGAGCTTGCTTGCCTGCGCGTTTACCCCCCCCGTTTTCAGTACTCTGAAAACTCCAGTAACCGCTGTCCACTCCTCTCTCTAGCTGGTTCCATGCTGGCTTTTGGTTCTTTTCCTCCGCCTCGTGCACGCACTTCCAATTCCAGCATTTTCTGTAATTTCTTTGAGTATACACCCCCAACTCTTTGGCACTTCCCCCTTTGGAGAGGTGGTGGTCCGATTCTGATCAATTGTCTTTCTCCCTGTCTTTTTGAAAACGTGAAATTTTCCTAAATCTTCCTGCCACTTTTTTTATCTCTGGAACCTTCGTCCTTTGATGACTCAATGTTGGTACATGCTCTCACTTTCTCCGGCCAGGGTAATTCTTCTTGTTTGGTGGCACTCCAAGATTTTACCAGAGCCTTCCTTCCCACGAATTATTTTTTCCCCGCTTCTTTGACCCGGAGTTCCCCTCTTAAAGGGGCGGCCAACCGAAGGCTCCCTTGCCATCATTACATCACAAGTCCAGCTTCGAATTTTTGTTATGCTTTTCACCTTCTGACTCTTGCTACCTTGTTAGGCTTTTTATTGGTGCGAAGATTTTTCTTCTGTGCGCGACCCCCGGATGTTGCTCGCCGGTCTTTTTTGAGGTTTTTTTTTTTTTTTTTTGGTTTTTGTTTTTTCTTTGAAGTTGAACTTGCTTTGTTGTCCTTCGCAAACCCCCCAACTACCTAATAAGGGCATTCCTACATCTTGCCCGAATCGGTTTACCTTTCCCATAGCTTTGCAACATTTGGGGTCCTCCATGATTAACTCCTGGCTCGTCGGGTCATCGTTTTCTTTACACTGCTCCGTTTTTTTCCCCTACCCCTCCAAGAGCTTTTCTTCGTTAACGAGGTAAGCCTTCAATGGCCTTCCTTCTTGGAAACACCAATTTTTTCCAGGATTTGTCTGTACGGTTTCGCTCCGACTTGCACATTCTGTTTGTTTTTGGGCGTTCATTCACTGCCGCTTCTTCCCTTCTCCCGCTCTTAGTCCCCGTGGCTTTTCGCAAAATGCTTGATAGGATTACCTCCTGCGATTCTCTCTTCTCCCCCCTTTTTTTTGTGTTTGCTGACTCATCGTTCGCCTTTCCTATTCCTCCCTTGGACGAAAGCAACTGGACCCGACCGTCATTTTTGTGTTTGTGTATTGTGAAGCCCGTTGCTTGTGCTTAATAGCAAAGCCAATCTCCCTTGCCATCCCTTGTCTGCTGCCTTCTCCACCTTCCATCTTCTTTCTTCTTGGAAAAGTTCCCCAGTAAGAAAGTCCTGTCCATTCCACTTTTTTTCCAGTCCTCTTCCCCCCCTCCGAAGGAATTCTGGAGGTGTTCTCCACGCTTTCCCCCCGGTTTGACCCCCAACCCGATGACCCCCCTTCCCGAAAGAGCTTCAGTGAAGCTGGCCTTCGTTCAGTTTTTTCCGCGATTGGCCTAGTGTAAAACTGATGCTTCCCTCTTCCACTCTTTCGAAGGACCTTAGGCTTTCGTTTGCCTTGATTACCCCCACCGTCCACCTTTTTTTTCAAATAAAGATCACCCACCCAGAGACCCTTCCCCGCCTGTCGGCTTTTCGCTGCCCCTCCTCCAAGATGTTCCAGCCCCTACTTTTTCTTTCATTTTTCCCCTCCGTCACCAAGCGTTCGTACTTCTTCTGATGGATGAATGGTCAGTTCTTCTTAGTCCTCCCTTTCCTAAGTAACCTGCCCGAAGGTCTCCAGGTTTTCCTTCTTTTGAAAGTCCCCCCCTTTTTCCTCTGAAGCCCCTCTTGCAGTGCCCACCCCCTCACCCGATGCCAACTGCGTTTGTCTGACTTGACCTTTCCCCCGTTCTCTCCCGTCGCCGTTCCGCGCGTAGATAAACCCGTCGGCGGGTCTCCCTTTATGACCTCCGAGGTTATGTTTCCTCTTTCAATACGCGTCCTCCGGCCCACAACCCGTTTTTCCCCCCCCTTCGCAAAGGGTTAGCCTGTTTTTATTTCCTAAACTCGAAATCTACTCTTTGTCGGGCATTTACTCTTTTTTAACGAGCGGTCCATTTTCAAGTCTAGCTCCTTTCACCTTTCTTCTCTCTATTGATTTAAGTTTCAGAGAGTTTAATTGATTTTCTTTGACCCTTTAAAAACATGGTTCTTTCTGTCCCTCCGCCATCCCTTCTCAGATTCCTTGCTTCTTCCTCCCCATCTTTACCCCATTTTTCCTCCATGGGATGCTCCCTTGGTGCTGTAGAATCAGTTTCATGCCCCTTAAAAACTTGACCATCATTTTTTAAAAACGGTTGCTCGGGTTTCTGTTCGTCGACTCTGATGCCGAATGAGTCCGTTTTTTTCCCCCCCTTTGCCCGAAAAATCGTTACCCCTCGTCGTGTTGAAAAAGAAAAAGAATCTCCCCTTACCTTTTGACCTTGTAGATTATTGTTTCCAACTTCTTTTCCTTCCACTTGGCTTCCCTTGAGCCTAAGCGAGTCGATTTTATGTAAAGGGCCTTTGACAGGAGCGCCTGTTAGATGGGGCTGGCATTTCGTCCGATTCCATTTCATAACCTCGAGCTGTGCTGCCTCTTCTTTTCGTCCCCCTCGTAGAGGCTGATACATTGCGACCCTGATGAAGTACTTCGAATGGGTTCCCTTCTCCCCCGTTTCTAACCTCCCACGGAAACCTCCCCCCGTTTATCCAGATGAATTTGAAAGCCAAAGGTCGAAATATATTTTCTTCCGTTTTTTGATTTACGTGGACCCGCTAGCTCTTTTCCTCCTCGCTGAGACCCCGAGCGCGCCCACCTCGCTTGCCGGCTTTTGTTAAGATCTCCTGAGGCCTTTCAGTTCCCTGTCTCGGTTCATGCCCAACCTCGTCCCTTACGGACCCATTGTTAAACAACATTTAAAATTCCAGACTTTTCCCAATGTAGTAACCTTCATTAGAACGGAAAATACACCCCCACTGCCCTAAGTGTCATGTGGGTGCTGGTACGGGAGTGAAGTAGCGTCCCAACTTCCATCGACTGCTCCCAATAAAACTGGTTACCCAAGCGTGCTTCTCGCCGTTATAAGCCTTTTGACTTATTTTTGTTGTGAAATACCTTTGGCTCCTTGCCAAATATTGGTTTTTTTTTGACAGAAAGTTAATACCTTTTTTTCCCGCGTGGCTTTTTCTCTCAGTTGGTAGATGCATCTGTTGACTGGCCCTCGCTCCGTTTTTATGAATACGGGCGGTTCCCCCCTCCCCCCTGACAAACCTCCGCCCCCCTTGGGATCTGGGCTGTTTCCTTTTCCTCACTAATAAATCCTTGCGTGTGTTTGAACTTGTTCCGATATCTCCTCGCCTTTTCCCTGGTCAGTGAAGTGGACTAGTTATTTTTTTCTGTTGAAGACTCCCGTCTGATATTAAAAGTTTTGCTGCGGTCCCTTGCTGTTTGCATTGGCCTCCACCTATCGTTTCCGGTCTTCGATGAATCTTCCTTTTTCTCTCTGGATTGTGACGGAGTTTCTGGCTTAGGCTCCATCTCTTTATGACTTCCGTTTTCCGTTCTCTTGCCCTCTGTCAATGTTCTTCCCTCCTGAAACTGGTAAGGTGAATGTCGTTCTCGCTCCGAATTCAGGGTTCCGGAACTTTTCGCTCCTTAAGGGTAGAAAGAACGTCCTTCCTCAAAGCTTAGTGATTAGAGCCTCTATATTCAATTTGCGTCATTCTTTTTAGCAAAACGCCGTGGGTAGGGTTTCATTCCTTGAAGGAATGCTCCCTCCCCTCGGTTTTTTTTTACCTTGCGTACGTACCCTTTGTCGGTTTCCCTTCTCCTGGCAGTTGGTTTAAACCCCTGCCGCTCTTCAGCCCGTCCCCCCCTCTGGAAGTCCCTCTTTCCGCGAAACACCTGACCGCGTCGGAATGGAAATGGGAACCCCTGTGCGTCGCATATGCTGCCAGCCTTTTCTCAAGACCACTAGTGGTAGATCTTGTCATTGAATTCACTAAAACTCCCTTTCCCCTCCCCGCAACCCCTCCATTTTTCCCCCCTGGTTTTCCCGCAGAAATATCGTTCCGAGTGTGATCCTGTCGCATCTTTTTTATATCCTTTAAAATGTATTGACGCGGCCCTTCCTCCCTTGATGTTACTGGCCTTCCACGGAGTACGACATCTGGGGAACGCGAAGTCCAGTTTTCTTTCCCCCTTCTTGCGTCAAAACCCGGTCTTGAGATGCACGTTGTTTTCCTCCCATCGATCTGCTATTTCGCGAGTCCGCACCACAACCCTCCACGCATTATCCCCCCTCCTTTCCCGGGAACGGACCCGATTGCGAAAGGGAAAGAGCGTCGTCCACATGCAGTTGCATTTTTCCTCTGCTCCTTGGAATGTCGTCCGAAAGGCCAGTCATTGTCGGACCCGACTCCTCCCGTTTTCCGCCTATCGCGCCCTCTTAGTGGCTTGAGGTGTGTGGGCCAGATGAACCACTCGACTTTCTTAATGGTTCAGGGTGTTCCCCCCTTTTAGTTATTTTCTACCCAGGCACGATATTGTAATGCCAGACAAGTTAGTCACCTTGTCACCTTGGCCCAGATCGACTTTTCTAGATGAAGTTTTGGGTTTTTTACCCTCTTTGTTACTGGACGGCGTTCATTTTCGAAGACTTCGTATTTTTTTTGGCGACTGGGTGTCCCCCACCGCCCTTGTCGTTGTCTCTGAAAGGGCGATCCGACTACCATCCGAGACTCCACGATATTTCCGAGCGCGTTTCCTCGAGTGTGCCTTTTTCGCCTTTCGTTTATAGTCTGTCCAGCTGTACTGTGCTTCCACTGTGGGGATGTTCGGTTTGGGATTGGTAAAATTGTTATGGAGAGTGTGCCCCAGGTACCAGAGGGCGAACCGTGGCCCTATACATTAGTTTAGCTGTTCCCTGAACCTTCATTTTAGAGTTTGATAGTTTCGGCTTTTTTAATAGACAACGATTCAGATGCATCGTGCAGTGTTGAAGTTTGCAGTATCTATCGTTCCCCTAATGCGACAAGAATAGATGGGGAAGGGGAAGAATAGACCAGAGCCCCTCTTCAGAGCTGAGTTTTTTCCCAAGCTCGTCTTTTATCCGCCCTATGTTGCTGTTACTTGCCAGGTGGGCACTTTCATCACAAACTGAAGCTAGTGTGCCCGTTTCATTCAATGCAAATTACTGTTTTCTAATATGCTAACACAGATGACCGTTGCAGCGCCCAAACCTGTCCTTACCTTCCACCGTGAATATGGGCGTACTTTTCGGGGGTATCTTCGTTTTGACACATCACTTTCTTTGGCGTCCCCCCCATGCCCCCCCCCCCCCCTTAATAACCTCGCTATGGCTTTCCCCTTTAACGACCCGTACATCCCCCCCTTCACGTTAGATTTTTTTTTTCCAATCATCGTTAGCACTGCCTTTTTTATCACCTTCGTTCCGATCTTGATTCCCTTTTCACCAGTCCGGTTCAACAACGAGGAAAATTTCTTTGATATGCAAAGACTACTCCCTGATTCGTTTCTTCTTCATTTCCAGCCCCTTCCGGAATTGAATTTTCCCGAAGTATAATAATATTGCGACCCCTTCCTATTCCATCAATGCACTAGCACACTCTTCCCCACGGACCTGACTTTTTTTTCCCTTATTTTTCGACATCCTCCTCTTTGTCGACGGCCGATATAACCCGCCCCCGCTTTTTTGTCTTTTGAGTTCCTTGAAGGGCTCCCCGGTAATCTTTTCCCTTTCACCCAAAGGAAAAACTCCCTTTTAGCCGTTTTTTTCCTTTTCTCCCCTGCTTATGTTTTTTCTGGGGAAGGGTTTTACATTGCCGACGCAGAAGTGTTGCTTTTTAGATGAAGACGATAGTCTTCCCCTCCCGTTTCCGCCCTCCTAGGTCTTTAGTTCCAAAGTTTCTCTCACCGTCTATTTTTTTTGAGATTTGTTCACCCTTTTCAACCAAGCTCCTCTTTAGCTATTCGGAGATGCTGCGGTAGCTTGCGGAGTGTGCTTAATCAGCCTCGTTATGAGTCTTAGGTGGGTGTTTATACCTAGGAGTGATCGTACAGGAGTGACAGCTTTTTTTCCCGAAGTAGGATTCGCCTCCCTTACAGTTTCGCTTTTGACCTCTTATGAAGCCTTCGCTCTTTTTACATAGTTGAATCCCCCCCCAGAATCTTTTTTTCCTCTCTCTTAGACTCTTTTAACCTAATAATTGTAGGAGAGCTCCCCTCCCTGGAGTCCTTTTCTTCCGACCACACCCGTCCCCGCTGCTTTTTTCGTTGACACCTTTTTTTTTCCTTTTTTTTTCGCTCCTTCCGTTGTGTCCCCATTTTTTCAAATTTTTGTTCGCTTCTCGACATGTTGACTGTTCTTCTTCCTTTCGTCCCCCCTTAGTAGCTAACGCCTCTCCCCCCTTCAGGAGTAGTCTGCCCTTTTTTGATCGAGGCTTTGTCATGAGGGTCCCGCTGACGCTGTCTCAATGGCTCCCCAATCCCCCTCGTCCCCGGATGCTTCTATAGGGGACGCTTTTATGACGCCCACTGGGTCACAGCTCCTGGACGAAGGGTCCCCCCCTTTCTCCGTCGAGACCTTCGGGGAATAACCCCCCCCAACTGCCGCGCTTTCTTTTTAATCCCTACTTCCCGTTTCTTTCTGTTCCCCTCCCCACTTTTTCCTGATGAGCCAGGTCCCATACGCACTATGATAAAATATCCACATCTCCCCCCCATTTGTGAAGGGGCCCCACGCAGCATAAGCGAAAGGTTTTTTTCTGCGGGTGTTGACGGGAACCCCCCACGTCAAAATTGCGTACCACTCTCCCCAGTTACCCCCCTTTCCTGATTTCGAGTACAACGGCGCATAGGTTATTACAGATTCGTCGCGCCATGAAGGAGAGTCCCTTAAGTGTTTTCTTAAAGTGTAGTTGCCTTCCCTTACTGCCTTTTTTTTATTCCGACTAGATTCTCCTGCAAACAGTCTGTACTGCCCAAGTCAATCCCTTACTCCCCGGCCATTGCTGGCTTTCAATTCACGTCGTGTGTTCTTCCCTGCTTATTCTCCTCAGGTGACTGGGACCCATTTCTAAGTGTTTATGTTTTTTCATTTTTGTTTTTGCAACCCTCCCGCGCCCTTTTACCCCTTTAGTACCGCCGCTGCCGTTCCCTTTTTTTTTTTTCCCTTATCAAGTCCCCGCTTTCAAAACCGCGTTCGTCGGTCTTTTCCCTTTCCCATTTTGCCCTTTTTTTGAGCTGAAGTAGGCTCCCGTCTGCACGGTTTCCCCAATAAGTAGCGCGCCCTTATCTCGGCTAACTCTGCGGGTGTTCTTCTTTATCGCTTTCTCTCTTTTTCGTTTGAGTTTCCCCCAAAATTTTTAACTTAACGGTTTTGTACCCCGCCAGGACTCCTTTCTTTTTCTATTACACTTAGAAATCCCCCGTTGTCCTTTGCCTCCGTAGAATTGGCTCACTTCTGTTCTCTTGGCGTTTCATTCTCTGAGTCGGGCGATGGGTTATCACCCTCTCTTTTCTCGGGCCGGACCATCGCATCACCGCGGCTCAGGCTTAGTTATGCTGATTGCTCCTCCCTTCCCTGTGTCAGCCTTCCTTCCAGCGACTCACTCATCACAAAGGTTAAGGGAATCAGTTTTCTTTTCAGTAGTCATTATGTCACCCCCTCAATGTCCCGAGATATTCCTTAGACTTTCTCCTGAAGCTTCCGGTTCGTTGCAATTATGCCATGAAACCTACGTTGCTGTCGGCATGTTGTTTGCGGAGTTCAGTTTCGACTTCTCCTACCTTGTGCCCCGTAACCTGCCAGTCTCATATGGAAGGGTTTTTATGACCAAGTCCTCTACTTCCTTTTTTTGTCCTTTTTTCCTTCACCTCCCCCCTCCGCTTTAGTTCCTCCCCCTTGTTTTTTTTCTTTGGTCTCGATCCTTGTCCTTCTGCGCCGTTTTCATCGTTGAGGTCCGTTTCTTCGTTTCCAGTTTTGCGTGCCTGAGCCAACGGTCTTTTGCTCCCGACCGTGTGACCTGCCCGTTGCATTAATTCCTTTTTGGTTTTTAATTGATTGCGAGGCCCTTCCCCTTGTCCGTCGGCATTATTGGGTTTCTTTTTTTGGAATTTGATTGTCCTTTTTTTTTTTTTTCCGGACAGGGCAGGCCGATTCTCTTTTCGTCGCGTGGGTGGCTGCGGGTCGGTTGCCGGCGCTTTCTGTTTCCTTTCTTTGCAATCTCACGCGCGGTTTTGAGTCGCTGTTCTCCTCCTTTTTTTCACACAAAAAGGAGGCGCTAGTTTTTCGAGAACCTGATCCCCCTTGAA
>Ga0179593_1447634_pt1 | contig 13718 bp, 16 predicted proteins | sample CZODoug2_1_08_16_FD_185931 | JGI IMG/M metagenome (GOLD analysis project Ga0179593, IMG submission 185931) | Vadose zone soil fungal communities from Angelo Coast Range Reserve, California, USA - CZODoug2_1_08_16fungal (PacBio error correction) | ecosystem: Environmental > Terrestrial > Soil >... | reverse complement strand
TGCCATAGACCCTCTACGACCTCAGTGCAGCCAATGTCTTTCTGTCGTTGTTTTCCGGGCATCGAGCTTCCTGATGAGATTTCCCCTATCTATATATTGGTGCGAGTTTCAAGTGCAACCTTGCTGCTCTCGCCGCCCCCTTTATCGTTTTACAAGCAGAGGCCTCCTTTAGTCTTCTTATTCCTCTCAGTAATAGTGCCATAAATCCGTCACCTCCCCTTTCCGCTGCCGACCGCGATAGGGATCGCCGTTCATGCTCGATCTCCGGCGGTTTTTTTTCCTTTCTCGAGTATCGCAGCTTTAGATTTTGTCCCCCATTCTCGTGCCCGTCGGCTTTCTTTTTCCAAAACCTTTTACAACAGGTCTTTGGTCCACTTTCTAGCCACACATGTGATCTCAGACTTACAGGTGTCTGAATAGGTGCGAGCTCTTTTTGAAATTGTTAAGCCTCACTGCACGGGCGGTCAGCGTCGTTTCCCTTTATATGCCCTTCCGACGATGATTCAATTTTCCCCTCTGGATGTTTTCCAGGCCATCGTGTTCTGTGGGCTATTCACCCAACTATTTCCTTCTCGCGAGGGCATGGAACTTCCTCTAAAGTTCCACTCTTGTATTCTTCCATGTCCCAATCATTAGACCTAATTTTTCCCCGGCACAAAGCTCAAAGGCGTTTTCCTTTTATTGTGATCATTTCCGGCCCATGATATTATTTTCTTGGTTGCCTTTTATGGAAGTATCTACATGTTCTTCCCTTCTCCCTTTCCTGCCTTTGCAGAAATCTCGTTTCTCGAATGTTTTCCTTCGCCCCCAAAACATGTGACCTGTTTTCTTTTTTTTTTTCTCCCGCCTGAATCAAACCCCCCTCTCTGACCTCTCCCTCCGACTAAGATGCGAGTTTCCCCTTCTTCCACTCCATCGGCATCGGTGTTTTGATCCTCGGATTGCCCTGTCCTTTCTTTTCATGGCCCTCACCGATCTGATCAGATATTACTTCCTTCGCCCTGATCCGTGACTGTTTTCTTTTTGCATCTGGTCCTCGCTTTATGCTTGCCTTGGACGATAAGACTTTTTTTCCTAGCACGGTCCTTTCCCCCCACAGTCCCCCTTTATTGCTGATTGGTAGGAATTAAGTCTCTTAATCTCCTACGCCCCCCTATTTTTCACCTTTTCTCGGGTAGTATACACGCGACGGTTTCTGTACATTTTAGTCGGGCGCGGAACCTGAGGTGCTCCCTCCCCCTGATCACTTACCGACCGGTTTAGAATGCTTGTGGCACTTTTTGGCTCTCTCTGGTGCTTGTATCACCCCCCGGAATCAGTTTCCCTCCTATCCCCGTTTCCGGTTGTTATTCTTCATGTCCTTGGGTTCCCTTCATAGTGAGGGACGCTCCATCAATGGGGCCACTACCTTAGATCTCTTTCCCGGTGACCTTAACTTTCCAGTTGTTTTTTTCTCGGCTTCTCGTCTTCATAACTTCCGTACGGAGCTCGTCCCGTTTCCCTATCGTGATAGTAAGGGACGGAAGTATCATGCATTCCCCTTCATGAACCCCCCATGAATAATGAGGCACAATGGCCCCTTTCCCCCCGACCTTATCCCTTCATTACGGCCGGCCAACTCTTCCCCCACTGCCCGATCCCCTTCTTTTTCCACACGTTGTTGTTCTAGTCCGACTATTGGACAGTTTGGATGCGGTGGCTTCCGCCCGTAGCAGCAGCCTCCCCGCGTTCTTTTCCCCATTATGCTCCTCATTGGAGCGGGTTGCAATTTTTTAATTTCTTCTCCCTCCTTCCTTCTCGTCACGGGTTCAGCCTGACCCCCTTTTTGACGAAGAGAATCTGATTTCCCCCCCCCCAAGGTTAATTGCAGGTAACCCCCAGTTGACTTCCGGCGACAGTTTTTGACCCGGATTGAAGACGGAACGGCACTATTTTAGGGGTAGACCCCCAGCCTCCGGATCAGGGCTATTTTGAACCCCCCCTTGAAAATGGATCGTGAGGCGCCTGGTTTTTTACCTCTTCACCGCCGCCTGAGCGCTGTCTTTTCCCTCCTTCCCGAGATCCCCGCCCACATTAGGTATTTCGAGGAGCCTTTTTCGCCCTTCCCTGCGTCGCCTCCAAAGGATGCAGAAGGACATGCGGATTTTTTTCCTCTCCTGAGCGCTCTGCTCGGCGTATTCTAATTCCCGACCCGACCCAGTGCTCCGTCCGATAACGAGAGGTGACCCATGGCGATGATCGCCGTCATCTGCACGGGCGTCAGCGAAGTCCCTTTGTGCCTGACGCAGTTCGAACGATCAGTCCCTGACCTCGGACGATCTGATAAGACGTAAGTTTTCTAGTCCTATTATCAGGCCCCCCCTTCTTCTTTCTAGACAGCCGCTTCTATTCTTGTTTCCTTTCAGGACCGCGAATCCCTTCGATGAACTTTCTTAAAGGTCCCCTCGAGTTTCTCCTTCCCGTTGGCTGTCATCGGGCCTTCCCCTCAACCTCCGCCAGAAACGAAGTCCCCCGATACTGAGAATGGCCGAGATTTAGAAAGTTTGGAAGTATCCCCTTCCCTTTTTCTTCTGAACACGGCCATCCTGCGACCCCCCTAGGCCTGTTTCACCTGGAGCCTTTCAAGTCTGTGAGCTTTGGATCGTTGTTGTTACTTGCCACTCTTAGGGTCCTACTGAATTTTACCATGCTAGTTCCCTATTTGTTCTGTTATGCGGCTCCCGGAGGATCCTCTTCTATGGTCATAACTTCCTAATCCCCCCCCCCCCGCAGAGTGGACGCGGCCCTCCGTATAAGATCCCCCCAAGGGCAGTAGTTAGTGCTTCCTAGGTCGGCATGCGTCCCCTACGTCCTTGCGATGTCCCGGATGATTGTGTAGGGACCACACGGTTGGCGCTGCTCCCCTCTTGTCCTGACACCAAGGTCGGCTCGGCGAGCTCCATCCTCCCTTTTCTTGCTGCACATCCAGACCTTTTGCTGTGAAGCCTCTCCCCGCATCAAATGGCAAGGAATAGGATGCGTGTCCCGCCTTCCCCGCAACTGCTCCCCCTTGAGATTCTGAGCGGATCCTCACCATGAAGTCCTCCTTCTCTCAAAACGCAGTCCCCGCTAATCGCATAGGACATTTGGTGGTTTCTCTTTTTTGTTTTTTTTTTTTTCCCCTTTGAGTGAGTCGCCGTTACTGTCCTTGTTCGCCTGAAATTGGAAGCCCGACCCGTTTTGACGTGGCAGCCTAATCTGCGGCCGAAAGCCGCCGATCACTGATGTTTCTCCCCCTCGCCGGCAAGTTGCTGCCTTCACTAGAGCAGTCCTCTTTAAATCACGTCTCCTATCAGTACCTTTCTCCCTAAGAAATAGAAGTCGGCACTGATTTCGCTATTTCTCTCCCTCCCAAGATTTAACCTCCTATCTTTTCCTTACACTCTAAGTGTTTGAGTCTATCTCAGGTTCCTTCCTAGTCGGTCCAACGACTCAGTCCTCCCTTTCTGTCGTCGCTGTCACCCTTCTGATCATTCGGTGCTATGATGAGATCCCTTTTTTGGGCGGCTGTCACATTCTTCTCGTGACCTGTATCTTGCGGCTTTCGCCGTTCTTGCCTCTTGCACGAAGTAGTTTATTCGGGCTACCTTGCGAATGCCGGAGCCTATCGGCGTACCTCCAACATGACGCAACTTCTATAGGGTCCATGCCCCCCCTCTTTTCCGGCTTGGTTGAGGATTTGAAGCGCTTTCTATCAGCGTTTCGCGTGCGTCATCCCCCACCGACCTTTCCTTCTTGCGCTCGGATTTTTACTGCTTGCGACATTAAATCCCCCGCGGTCTTTTTTTGACTGTCCTCGACCCGCCAGTGTGTCGACATCGGCGCGAGTCACCAAGACGTGTTGCACCCTCCGCAAGCCTGGTGCCACGTTATTTTAGTCATATGAGCACCCCGCCCCGGCCGCTTTGATGGATCTTTCTCCTCTCCGGCCTCTGTGGCAGCGCGGGGATGATGAAATACGAGTTCTCCCAAGTCTTCCGTCCTTTCCGAATGTCCAAAAAATCAGGTCCGAGCATGCCAATCCCATTTAGAGACCGACTGTAGCTGTTCCACTTCCTCGCTTTTCCCAAGGCTCACGCGCTTGGTCCTTGAGAAGTTCGGTGATTTCTCTTCTTTTTTTTCTCTGATTTTCGGCTTGGCGGCTGACAGTTCCTGACTGGGCGTCAAACCTTTCGAATTCTTTGCAGGTGTTTTTTTGTCTCGTGGCACTTGTGCTGTTCTCCCCAGTTGGACCGCCAAGATTCGACCTCTCTCCTATACGTTTTTTCATCTGTGGTCCTAACGTCAATACCCCTTCTGTCATCTCTTGATATGATCCTCTCTCTTTTTCCTTATACTCGGCCTTACATCAGGCCTTTGATCACGCTTCCCCCTCGCTTAGCTTTTCGGCTGGATTTTTTTAGGAAGGAAGATAGGATGTCGCCTTCTTCCCTGACTATAAGCGGACATTTCTTCATCCCTCAGCTGATCGTTCGAGCTTTTATTTTCTTGCCTGTTAACTGCACATTCATAGATCCTTGATCATTTTTTGCTCGTACATATATCGTTTTTTTCCTTTTTTTCTTCTTACGCTGAGAGAGTGGAGATTATACTTATCAATAACGTCCGCTTCTGTCCCATGCCTGGTGTTCCTTTTTAGGGCTATCGAAGGAGTGCGCTTCAATCCTTTCCCTCCTCCGATAGGTTTCTTGTTTTTCCCATTGCCGGAATTGCCCCCCTTTTTTTTTCTTTTTTACCGACTGCTTCAAATAACTGGTAACAACGGTAGCCTCTCTTTTCCTTTTGACCCCGCATCCTTCTTTTTTTTTTTTTTCCCTTTTCTCTCGTCGTTCCCCCCTTACAAGTTCTGAGCGATTCGTATCTCGGTCCTTCTCGTGTGTTTGTCGCAGATATAAAGCCCCCCCAATTCAACCGCGCCATCAAGGTTGCATACCCTGTCCAATCCTCGACCCTTCTTTTGACTCTACGTTGGCAGGCAAACTACCAAATGGACCGTCCTATCCTCCTTTTTCCCCAAGTTTTGTTTGATGGGCCAGTTTATGCCTGGCTGTCCTATTGCCTCTTTTCGATCGGCGTTCTTTTTTTTCCCTTTCTCCCCTATAGGCAGCGGTGCACCCGGCTTTAGAAGTGCTTGTCTAAGTGCAACTTACCCCGTAGCCTTTCTTACTTTCCCCCGGTGTTATGACCCTCTTGCCCCTGAAATTAGAACATTTCCGGATGAGTCGTTTCAAACCCCCATCATTTTCATGTCACCAGGAAATCCGACGGCCAGTGGCCCCCCCTCTTCTTCCTCCGCCGTCACCTACTGGAGGTAGACCCGAATCGGCGTTCTTCCTTGACGGCTCAGTAGTGCCACCCGTCTTTTTTGGCCCATGTTTTTTTCAGAGCATTGCTTATCTCGAAGATAACGCCGGAACCCCTTCCTATAACCCCATGTCGGTTCTTTTTCTCCCCCGGTCGAGGTTCTAGTTCGCGCAACTCGGGCCGAGTCCTCCCGAACTGTACGCGGTCCGCTCGTCCCTGTTACTCGAGTTCAATACAGTTAAGCTCCCGATCCGAGTATTAGCCTTTCCCTTTCCTGCATGCCTACCCATCCCGATAGACACGACACGTTGTGATTATCCAGGTGAGATTCCTTGCTGATAAGTCCTCGCTACCAAGCGCGTTAATGCCATGAAGGGAATTTTGCCTGACTCCAGTTTACTGCTTCAGTATGTAATGATTTTCCTTTCTTGATTCCTCCGTACGTGATTGTTCCCGCTATAATTCTGTCGTTATGCTAGGATGCGATGACTCGCCCCAGCGATGACTCTTTTTCTTCCTTTTACCTTCCCAGCTATAGAGGCTAGGTTTTTAGAGATGTCTGAAACCGTTTCCCCCGGTCCGCGTGTAACCTACCCCCCTTCCCCCCTACTCCCCAGTCCCGTCTGCGCTCCTGAATGATTTTGACCATTTTCCGTCTACCGGCTGCAGTTAGTCGAGGCCATGTGTAGACCCTACTAAGTCTAAGGACGCCGCCTCAATCGCTCCCAGAGGTCTTTATCTGGCCGAGGAATTTGCCCCCGCTCCCCCTTCTTCGTCTCCTGACTTTGACATTTTGAACCCTTTGGACCTGTTATTGGTCGATCCGGAGAGGCTTGCCTTCGATCCTCTTTTTTCTTTCACTGCCGCCCCAATCTCGGAGTCTTTTTCCTCAACACCTTTAGCTCTCATTTTTCCCCTTTTCCCGGCCCCTTTTCAGAGACTGTTTTTTCTTCTCCGTTGGTTTTTTGGCGAACACGGTCTGTAGCCCCTATGTCTCCACATGGGTCGCTAGTAGCGCAACATGTCCCTGTGCCCCCCTTTCGGGCTTTTGCTGTTGTAACGCCCGAAATTTAAGGATCGGCTTTGGGATTTACCTCCCCTAGACCCTCTTCGCTAGCGGTCTGCAGCGATCAGCACCCTCCCTCCTCCTCTCCTTGAAAATGCCCGGTTCCCCCGTTAATTTCTTCATTGTCCCTTTTTGAGAAGCCCATTGGATTCGACGCAGGCCATTTCTTCCCGGTAGCTTATCAGCCTGGCGTGAAGACTCTCTTTCTCTTCGAAAACCCTGGCAAGCCTTTCTTTGCGAGATCCGCCAGGTTCCCCCTTTCTTAACCTTTTGCAATCTCTGCCTCTTTTGAATTTTTCATGAGTTTTTCGTTTCGGTGAGCCGTCGACTCGGCCCTTGGCTTCCTGCTTCTTTTCTCTGTGTACCGCCCCGCCCAAAGATCATTCAACTCTTTCCTCCTCTCTTTGTTTGAGACTACTTCCATTCTTTTCTTTTTTGTGGACCATCTCCCCCATCTCGACCTCGCAGGGCGAGGTTTTTCGCTTGCTCATTTCCCGGCTTCCGGCTATTTTTATTTGTCGCCTCTTCTGCAACGGGAAACCTTGTCTTCTTCTCAGAAATTTTTGACTTTCTTTTTCTCCTTCCTAGTGCGATCGCACGCCGTAGTGCTGATTGGGGTTTCCGTCTACAGGAGATCGTATACACGTCACCGAAAATTGTACCCCCCCCCGATCGATAATCGTTTAGAGTTTTTTTCCTTCCTCGTCTTAGCGCTTGAATGGGAGGTCCTTGCTCCTTATGTCCCCAGAGTTACCTCTTCAATTTTCTCCCCCCCCCCGGCTTTGAGCGGCGTCACCCCCCACTCCAAGCCTTCTGTGCCTTGTCCCGCCCCATCAAAGAGTGGGCTGCTGACGAGCCGACAGTTCCCTCCTGCGCAGTTCCCCATCAGACACCGCGGCCAGCGCCTCCCACCATTTTCTTCCATTCAGTAACTTATGAGACACGCGGCCGATCTGCCATTTTGGATTTTATTAAGCAGTTTGTTTGCCATTTTTTTGGCTATGAATCCCACAAGGAGGCCTCGCCGAGTTCCCTTCATTCATCCATTTTCCCCCTCTTTCGAGCCTGTCCCCTTCATTATAGCCCGTCCAGCGCTCGCCATCAAATTGGCCTCAAAGGCGTGGTTTTTCGATTTCAGTTAGTTTCTCGTTTCTTTTTTCGCCATGATGGAAGTGTTAGTTCCTCTTGCCTTCTCTTTCCTTACCTGGTCCTCCACATCTCGTCATTTTCGGCTCGACTTCCTTGTTCTTCTTGGTTGTTTCCCGGCCGACACTTTCAAATCTAGCCCCCCCTCCCTCGGACTCTTTTCTCGATGATGATGCTAATGAAAGTACATACCGCCTCGGCATCGTTGGCCTTCTCCGCCGCTCGAGGCCGGCCGATAATAGGATACTAATCTTATGATCCCGATCTTCGCCATTCATATTTCTGTTTGGTAGTACGACCCTTCTTTCCTGGGCTGCAGCTCATGATGAGTCGTCGACACGTGGCCTCTAGAACCGAGTCTAATAAACGCCTGACTTCGCGAGAATTTGCTATCCTTCTACTACCCACCCGGTTAGCGTGATAATCTTTCTGACCCTCTCCTATCCCCTCCCTCTCGGCGTTCCTTTTTCGTTCTTCGAGGACGCCCTGAGGTTTCTCTCCTCCGGAATCCCATACGACAGGTAGTTCGCATTTCCTTTTTTTTCCTTCTTTTCGGCGCGCATTTGCACCCCGAGCTACTACCCTTCCCCCTCCGTTAGCTATACCTGTGATGTTTTTCAATATCACTTAAGGCATTCCTCCCGCTCCTTTCTTTTTTCTACTCCCCTCCTTGCCCTTTTCCGCCAATCAAGGGGCCACGTTTTCCTCCTCCTTCTTACCCTATTACCCGGTTTTCCGGTCCTTCTTCTTTTTGACCTTTTTCTAGGAGGAGTTTGCTGCGTCTCCCATTGACCATGAGCCTATTTCCGGCCGGCAGGTCTGACACACGGTCCATTGCAACCCCTTCTCATCGGATCCTAAATGAAATACTCTCCCTCTAATTCCGGCTACCGCAGTTCCCCCCCGAACACAGGTCATATTCTTCTCCTCCGACTTTGTTTTGTTGCAAGATTTTGGCCCGTTTTTCTTTCCTGTGGCCTGCCGCCGACCCCCCCCCCCCTATAGATTGCGTTCGAGCTTCTGACATTTAGCCTGATGCGTGTTGCAATGTTGGAATGCTTCTCTCCCTGCCCTGACGTATGCTGCGCTCGGTACACGGAGATGTGATCAGCCTCCTCCCCTTCTACCCTTTCCGTATTGCTACGAGTCTCGAGAAAAACCAGATTCACTTCCCCCCCCCCCCCCCCCCCCCCCAATTTTTTCTCCCTTTCCTACCGTGCCAGGATTTTCAAGCTTCCCGGCCCGGATGGAGGTCTTACCCAGAAACTTTCTTCGAAGCCCCCTTCTTTTTCTAGGCCCACCCCCGTTTGAAGGAAAACCGGTTGCCTCGCTGAATCACGCCCTTTTGAGCGATCCGAGTTAATAAAGCCGCTCTCCCCCCCGCAGCGATTCCCGTTTATGATGCCGGTTGGCTCCTCCCCTCCCTCCCGGGCTCGTCCACTAAGAAAAGGATGGCAGGCTATCCCCTATATTTGCATCCTCCCATGGCATGAGTCCTCGCCCCCCGCTCTTGGATCTTATCTCATTCTTGTCATTTCAGAACCCCTCCCTGGCAAATTGCTTTTTCTCTCCCGGTCCTGATGCAGCTTCGTACTTCTCTATGAGCCCCCCCCTGTCACTGTTTTTCGAATCAAAGCGCAAGATCAGCGAAGACTCTTAACTCGTGATCGACCTTCATGACGGCCCTATTATCGGCCGGCCTATCAGCTCCGGCGTGATGATCGCACGATGAAGATTTTGAGTTATGAATTAATTTACAGAGATGAAGCCTCCCCTAGACCTCGTCATCTTATACGGATAGCCTCGTTATCCATTCTTTTGCTTTCAGCGTGGCAACAGCAAAAGGAAAAGTTTTACCTCTCATATAACGCTCCTGGTTCTTCCAACAGGTAAGTAATATAAGGTCGTTTATCCTACCGTCTTTCGCCCCTCTTAAGATCCCCTTCACTTTGTCCCGACCCTCTCTTGAGCCTTTGTATTGGTTATTGGCCCGTCCGTCTTCTGGTTTTTCGACTGATTGGAATGCCTGACATACTGGAGTTATTGCGGAATTTTCGAGGCTCTTTCGGCGATTAATCCTTTTTGGTTATCTCCCCCTCCTTTTCCCCCCTGGTAGGAGAAGCTCCCCCCCCGGTGTCAGATCGAAGTCAGTTTTCATATCGGTTCTGTCCCAATGTTTGAAGTTTCAACGGCCCAGCATGTTCCCTTTTGCGGATTTGTCGGGACCTTATGTCTCCTTCCCTCTGTCTGACCCCATGGGTAGGCATTCTCGAGCAGTTTTAACCCATCGTTTTTCGAAGCAATTCCGCGGAAATGTTTGTTCCTACTGCTACCTCTTACTCACTTCCTCGATGTCCTTACGCCCACCTTCGCCACATCCGATTAGCTGATAGAGCATACGAAACCCCTGGTCCGACTCATTGTTGGAACCTTGCTAACCGCCCGTATAGGGATCGGTCATACTTTCGGTCGGGATTTATTTCCTCTTCTCTCTGCGCATTCCGGCTTTTTCCTCCCCCTTTTGGGACTACTCACGGAAGGAGTTCGTCCTTCCCTTTCTTTCCCCAAATTTTTTCAAGATCTTCCTGTCGTTAAAGGTTCCCTTAATGCAAGCGCGCCATATCTTCTCTTGACCCATTAGATCTCCCTATCCTTCTTTGATGCCCGACGAAATAGCCCTATGCACTGATTCTCGAGATTGTCCTATTGTTACCTCTTTTTCCCATATCCCCCCTCACTACTTTTTGTTGAGTCAGTTATAAGGTTCTTTTTGTTTCAATACCCCTTCTAGACCCCGGCCGCACCACCCCGTTCGAGGTTAGCGTCTCCCCCCCCCCATTCGGCTAAATGGTCCTTCTTTATATCCGAGATTCCCCTATTGATCTATTTCAGGCATGAAAACTTGTCACTGGATGCCCTTCCTCCTCCTTCCTTGATCTTCCGGCTTTTCGCCGCGAACGCTAGGAACAAGGATTTTTTTATCCGGTCGACTTCCCTTCGGTCTCTCTTCGTGACTACAAGGAAACCTCATAACCCGAGCGATCCTCCGCTACGTGCCTCTTTTTCATGCTCGTGCTGAGCGTTTCCTTTCGTTCTCCGCCCTCAGCTTATCGCAGCGTTGTGTCCCACTCCGATCTTGCCCGTGAGCGTTTCGGTTCCCCCAACAAGGCATCTGGGAGAAATGGATTTGAAGACACGACAATGCGGTTTTTTTCCTCGAAGAGAGCTGGTCCTTCCATCTTCTGGACCGACCGTGTTCCTCCACGACCGGAATCTTTACTGTGCCATCCCATTGTCTATGTTATATTTGTAGCAACTCGCTGCGATTCTTCATGGGTGTTGATATTATAATTTTTAGGAATCCTTTTTTTCCCCCCCCTTGCGGTGCGATCCTCCCCAAGATGTGTGAATTTCTCCTTCACTGTCCATCCCCTGTCCAAGATTTTTGTCTCCCCTTTCCCTCACGTCAAGCCCCTTAGGGTTTCCTCCCCGTCTCCAAATGTTTCCCTTTCTTTTTTTTTTTGGTCCCCTTTTCCCTTTTTGTCGAACTCGTCGGTTCGACAATGGCGTTTCGTACCTGCTGTCCGCTACTGTTTTCGCCCTCGACCATTCTCTGCCGTCGGTGCTGTCGTGTTTGCCCTTGTTTTGATCTTATGACGCCACCCCTCTTTTCCCCGACCTCTCGAGCCCTACGATGCGCTTTCCTCGATGGTACCAGGCGGTCTTCCTTCAAAACGCCATCGGCATGTTCTGGGCGATCATCGCCGCCGATTTTCCCTTTCCTGATTTTCCCCCTTCCCCCCGGACTTCCTCATTTCCGATTCACTTAGATGATAGTGAGCTTCTTCGTCACCGTCCATGGGCGCCTCTTCAAGATGGACGATCATGCGGTCTTCCCCTCTACTTCATAGTGTAATTTTCTTGGTCGGCATTAACGCTAGGACTGCTAGACCTATCTCCCGTCTGGATGTCTTGCGTATCGGCAGTCGAATTCAATTTTTCCTCCTGGGTCCCCCGCGAGGTGCTATAGAAGAAACGACCTGGCGGTCCTTTCTTTTGGTGCGGCTTGAGGCTAGACTTTGCCGTGCCTCTCTCCCGGACCCCCTTGGCTCCCGATAGTTTCCCTTGTTTTTTCCTATCCCCTTGCTTGCCGGTCGCGCCTTTATGGGGGCTCCCTGTCCGTTGCCCCATCGTTTTCCCCACTTGCGAAGCATTTAAATTTGTTACGTCTGTTTTTCTCGTCTTCTTGGCGGTACATCCCCGTTCCATTTTTTTTTTCCTCTGGCGGAGAGAGACTCTACAGACGGATTAGAATCTCGTTCCGTGTGGCGGTATCCGCCCTCCACTCCACTTGAAGCCCAGAGGAGGCCAAATGGCAAACCCTCGCACGCGATGATTGAAAGCTCCCTTTCCTCATCCACCACTGTACCCGACTCTAGCTTGCCCTCCCCCGTTGTTGGCGTTGAGTCGTCCAGTTTTCTCTGGGGCTTTTTATTACGATCCCTTAGCGGTCGGTGTTTTGCCCTATGCTCCGATGATTCCTCGTTTTGCATTTTTTCTCTAATGTTTTTTCCTCCTCCACGCTTCTGAGATAGGGTACGGCGCTGATCCCCCCCATCTCCCATTCCTCGACCGACGTAGAATAGCAAAGACCCAAAACCAGACCGTTCATTCCTTCACCGGAAATAGACCGCTCCCGTCAGTGTCCCAGGTGATTTCCTGCGACCCCGGCCACGCATGTGGGTATTTTCCCCCCGACTGGTGGATTTCCGTCCCTTAGGTCCACCCGGAAACTTGATCTTCTTCTTTACCTGAGTTCCTTCTCTCTCCGCCGGTCGTCCCCGAGAACTCCCTTCTCCACCAGGCCGTCGATCCTGGTCGGGCTTCTGCCGTTCCTTTCACTTCTTTGCACTACGACCAACCTTGGCTGCGACTTCTATCTTGTTCTCTACACCTTGATCCTGCGCGATGCTTTCCGTATCGAATTCGAAGCTGGAATGCGCCCCGCTTTTGTCTTTTATTTGTGCGGGGTGTGTATTTCTTTCCTTTGTGAGGTATTGTTCTCTGTTTGTTTGTATGCCTTTGATAGTCTATCCCCGAAGCGTCCAGCATGTCCCGGACTTTTCCGGACGACAGTCGTACGATCAGCTCATGTCCTGCGTGAGAGTCGTTTTCCTCCTCTTTGATAGGCCGATGAGCCGGCCCTCGCAGCGCGTGATTAATTTCTCTATTTCTTTAGGACGCGTCAGCATCGACTTGACCGCTCTGCGTTGGAGATGAGTCTGTCCCCCCCTTGTTTTTTCCCCCCTGGGATCCCCAGCCCAAGGTCCGCCGAACTTGTGCTCGTCCTGGTTATCGGGGTCAGGTCAGTCGTGGCCGATTTAGCTAACACTTCCATTTCCCCCCTGACCGACTTCTCCAGGCAAGAACGGGACGGCGAAGAAAGCTTGGATCCTTTGGACGAGGCCGCCCCCTCCCTTTCTGACGCCTGTGTTTACTGCTAGTTACTATTTTTTTCACCGTTATGCGGCCTTTGGCGAGGCTTCCCCCCGATATCCCCTCTTGTTCTTTCTCCTTCCCCTGCAGCGTCCAATGGCCTTTGGAGAAATCCCAACACTCCTTCTTGCCGACGTTTGTGGATCTAGTTCATCCGAGGGATTCCTTTACCCTTCCACGTTGCGTGGAGGCTGGAGGAAGGTTTTTCTGGCGTAGCCCTATGTCGCACCCCCCGGGTTTCAGTTACACCGCGACGTTTCTCTGCCCATTCAAGCAGCTTTTTTTTTGTTGCGCCGTCAACCGCAGAAAGGCCTATAAGATCGGACCCGAAACCGCTTGCGATAGTCTGCTGCAGGATACGTCCAGTCAGCAGATTGAGTTTACGCCTCCTCTTTCTCTGGTCGAAGTTTACATTGGTCCAGTCGGTGAGTTACGCCTATATATCGAATAGCCGGTAGAAGGTCCCCTCCACGATCGGTGTGACGTTCGCCCAGTCGACAAGCCGGCCCCTCTTAATGATTGTTTCCGAGAGCTTCAGCCCTTTTTCCCGTTTCATCTCCCAGCCATAGGATAGGGAATTCTCATTTCCTCCTTTTCCGCTCTCGGCCTTTTGTCCTTGACGACTTTTTTGTCCTGATTTCATATTTCCCTATGGTCCCTCTCCACA
>Ga0179593_1420556_pt1 | contig 13719 bp, 10 predicted proteins | sample CZODoug2_1_08_16_FD_185931 | JGI IMG/M metagenome (GOLD analysis project Ga0179593, IMG submission 185931) | Vadose zone soil fungal communities from Angelo Coast Range Reserve, California, USA - CZODoug2_1_08_16fungal (PacBio error correction) | ecosystem: Environmental > Terrestrial > Soil >... | reverse complement strand
CGGCTTCTCGCCCTACACGCCCTTTTTCCCTCTGAGAGACCTTTTGCCCCCCCCGCCGGACCCTATTTGCAAGTCCCGTTCAGTGGCCCTATTCGTTTGGAAGAGGTGATCCTACCCCCCCCTTCTCCCTTGAATTTTTCGGACCACAGTAATTTTACCATTTCTTTTCGCTCTCTTTTCACTCCATTCCCCACGGAACCTTATATCCTTGGCTGCAAGGTAACAAGAACTCGTTGAGTCCCTCTTCTTTACGAATAATTTGCGTTTTCCAGCGTCTCCGCCCCTTTTTCTTCGCGTAGATCTGTATCTCTTCCCTTTGACGAGTCTCCTGGTTGCATCGATGCACGTCGGCGGTGAGATGGATTTACTGGTAAAGTTTTCGACGCAGCGTTTTTTGACCCCTTAGTCACCTTAGTCTGCGGCCCGTTTTAGTTTGATACCCGTCCCGGGGTGGCCGAAGTACATGGCAAGGAAAATCCCTTTTTTATGAAGTGGCTCCCTTTTTATTAGCTCCCCCCTTTTTCTGAAACCCTTTTTTTTAACTTTTATCTCCCCCCCTTTCTCGTATCACTGGAAATAGAGGCAGGTATGTCTTTCTTTCTTCCTCCTCTGAGAGGGTAGTTGTATAAATATCCATAACCCTTCTTCCTCTTCCTCAGGTACTCTCCTCCTTTCCCTAGTCGTAGAGAATGACTAATGCACCGGTGGAAGGGTCTTGACGCACTGTGGATTTTGGTACGCTAGGTTTTCAGAGTTTTAAGCAGGCTAGACGCCACCTGCCTTCCTGCCCTTTTCCTCTTCTCATGACCTTTTTTCCCCCCTCTTGCCTTGTTCCCCCGGAAGGCGGGAACCCTCTCTCCAGTCCTTAGCAGAAAAGGTTAGCTCTGAGTCACTCCCTCCTACTGAAGAATGATCCGCGCTGGCTTCTAACTGGCCTTTTCCGCGGGCTTCTCCCGTCACCTGGTCCGGTGATGTTTTTTATGAGAGTCTTGCCCCTGTAGTTCGACGCAAGCTCCGCCTTGTGTAAGCTGGACGAGCATTGGGGGTGGGGGGCTTTCTTTCCCCCCCTCATCTGCCCTTGTCTCCTCTTCCCCGTAGTTGTTCTACTGTTACGGCTTTCGTACAGAACGGTGCTTCTCACGAAGCTGTTATGGTGCACAGCGCTTGACTTTTTCCCCTAGCACCATTTCTTCGCAGTTCTTTCCCTTCCCCCGCGCGTCCGTTCCCGTCAGTGTGGCGCCCGACGCTGGGCTCGTATAGTAGAAGTCTACGACACCCTTATTGTTGTTTACGGACTACTACAGGTTAGGCAGCTAGGGGTGTGCGTACTGTAAAGAGTCTTCATCGCATATGGGATGACCAGAAACGTGGAATAGTGACAGAGCGCATCACTGGCGCACGACCCTCTTCCCTTACCCCGCAACTCCTTCCGGATCACTATAGAGGCCACTCGTCTGGCTTTTCTCCAGTTGCATATGTTAGATGTTCGTGGCGGTTCAATTGGGTTGTGTTTTGTTTTTGGGGGGGTGGGGGGGTTTTTTTTTTGTTTGTGGGGTTTTTTTTTTTTTTGCTGTGAGGGTTTGGTGGTTTTGTGTGGGGGTTTTGTGCGGGGTGGCGGCCTGGCTAGCTGAAAGATGGATCCGTTCCCTTATCCTTTTTCTATAGCCAGGTTCCTTCTAACTTTTTCTGTGAGAAGTTGGAGTTGTCTGTGACGACCCCCTTTCCCCTGCTGAGGGGTTTTTTTTTTTTTTCTTTTTGTTGTGCATCGGTTCAGCATATCACGTACATTTGTCATGCGTTGCTTTCCGCAAGAATCACCCCCCCCCCCCCCACCCCCCCCCCCCCACGCAAACCCCCCCTGACCGTCGCCCCACACAAACCCCACCCCCAAAAATCACAACACCCCCACACAACCCACACAAACACCCCCCACCATCCCCCCAAAACCCCCCCAACCACCCCGCACCCCCCCCCCAACCAAAATAACCCAAACATCCCCACCACCCAAAACAACCCCCCCCTACCCCCCACCCCAAACCCAATATCATTCACCCCAAAACAGAAAAAACACCACACACAAAACCCCCCCCCACCCCCCAGAAACCCCCCAAAAACCTCACGACCACCTCACACCAACACAACACCCCCCAAAAACCACACCCCCCCCCACCCCCCACCCCCACTCGCTAAACCCAAAAAAACAACACAAAACCACCCCCCCCCCCCGAACCACCAACCCGCACCCCAGCCCCCCCTCCCCCCCCCACACACTCCCCCCCCCACCCACAACACCCCCCCCCCCCCCCCCCCCTTCCCCCTCGCTAGCCCTCTTTTGACCAGGATATAAAGGAAAAAGCTTCAGCAGTGAGAGGAAGCTCTCCTCTTATCTTTCATGGTAAATCTCTACTCCCTCCCCTGCAGATTTTAGTTAGTCAAAGGAGCTTTTAGTTTTTTATGCAACTGCAGTTAGTTACCTTGAATAGCAAAGTTTTTCCCATGGACTTACTTTTTTCGCGCCCCTGCTCTCTCCTTGTTTCCGTAAAGAAACATTCGGAGATGGTCTTCCCCCCCCCCCCCCTTTGTTGGTGTGTGTTTTTTTTGTGGTCAGAAATTCACCAACATCTGGCTGGTTTTTTTGGTTTGTTTCTTGGTTTTTGTCTGTCTCTGGTTTTGTTTTGGTTTCTGTTGGGGTTTTGTTTTTTGTTTGTGTGTCCCGGCCAAGTTGTGTTCTTTGTTGTTGCCCGTGATTGTGTTGAGTTCACTGGCTCCCTATCTTGTTTCTTCTGATGGTCGTCCACCATTGTCCCCTTTCCACCCCCCCACCAGACATCCCACCCCCCCGACCCCCACACCCGGACCCCCCCCTTCATAGTAGAGTTTCTTTTTTCCTTCAGCATCTGCTTATTTCTATTGGAATCTGACAGTCGCTTTACTCAGATAGAAGAAAAACCCTTACACCCAAGTCAGTTTGAATGTCGGACTAGACAGCTGCAGGCTGAGTGAAGATCCTGCTTTCAGTCCCGTAGCCTCAGTGTTAAAGGTTTTCTGTCGATAATAAGTTTTTTTGTAGAGTCCCCCCCCCCCCCCCCCCCCCCCCCCCCCCACACACCCCCCCCCCCCCACCCCCCCCCCCCCCACCCCCCACCCCCACCACCCCCCCCCCCCCCCCCCCCCCCCCCCCCACCAACACCCCCCCCCCCCCCCCCCCCCCCCCTACTCAAGTCGATCCAGCTCTAGTACTTTCTTTTCCCCCATTCTTACTTCATCCCTTAGTTTTTCTTAGAGATATGTTTCAAGCTAACTTCAGCTGATCGCCGCAATTATACCTCGAAGATGGAAAAATTTTCCCCCCCCCTTTTTATGCCTTATAATTTTTATTTCCCCCAGCCGTCCTTTTTGAGTGGTTAAAGAGGAGATATCCACCAGAGAGGTCCTCCTACCTTTTCCCCGTCATGTTTAGGGAAGATCGCGCAGCTTTTATTTTGCTTTCACCCATTCCTGTTTCGAGATTTCACTTGAAGAGCGTTCCTGAGCAGGTGTCTCCTTCCCCATTCTGGTTTGAATATCCATCCTAACCGCGCCTTTTTCTCCTCAGTTCTGTTTGTTTTCGGAGAAGCCCCCTAGAATTGCTCATACTCTCTTTGTGAGTACCTTTTTTCTGTCTAGCTCGGTGGCTCAGCTGCTCCCCCCCTTTCTTTCCGAAAACTCCCCCTATGTCCCGAAATGCTGGTGCAATGATAGCATGACTTGACCCAGTCCCGTCAAGGAGTTGGGTTCCTTGCCCTTTTGCCATGTAGTAATACCCCCCCCTGTATTGCCTATGATTCCTTTTTTTGAGATTCGGAATGCCCTCTGGACAGAATGGTTTTTTTTTCCGGTCCACTAATAGAACATTTCTGGATCACCCCGCTTTCCAAGTAGAAGGCAGGTCGCTCTGTGCTTCTTTGGACCTTGATAGTAATATGAATTCGTTTCTCTAGGAATTTGTCACCCCGCTGCGGAATTATTTCGTCATCTACTGCCTTCGCTTAGTCTTCGACGTCACCGTTCCCTCGTACCCTCAATCGCTTCCTGTTGCCGTTTTTCTCGGGACTAGGAACCTCCCCCCCTCGTCAACTTTTTTCTCCGTTTGGTATCATCAGGCCGTCCACCGTTTTCTAGTTAGACCGACTCCGAGGCGACGTTCTGGTATCCGGCCAATCCCTGAGTTGAGACCTCTATTACTGCGATTTTTGCCGCTTTTTCCATCTGTCAGCGCGCGGAAGCCCAGCGCAATCGGCGAGGTTTTTTTCTAAAAATCAAGGTTTCTGCCTCCCCCCTCTGACCCCCCTTGTCCCTTTGTGCGCGACTTTACATCCTGTCTTTCAAAGGTAGTTGAAGAGCTTTCTCCATTTCGGTTCTTCATGTGTCTTGGGTTGAGTCCGCCCCCCGACTTCTTTTTTTCTCCCTTCTTCCCCCTGCCTTGGGCCGCTTTCAGCCATTCCGTGCCCCCTCCTTTCACATTGGTCCGGTGCTAAGGTTTTAGCGGACATGATCAGATGGAGCCTGACGCTTTGGACGCTTCCCTCCCTTTCTTCCCTTCTGAGCAACCCGCTTGCGACCAAACGGAGACCCTGCTTGCTTTTTAGCCCGCCTTCGCCCGACGAAGACCTTTCTTGTTAGGTCACGAGGGTTAGCCTGAGATCAGTTCTCACGGGCAGTCTGTAGAAGACGGTTCATGCAGAGCTTTAAGCCACGTGGTTGCGTTCTTGCATCCTCTGCCCCCCCCCTTCCCGCCTTTTCCGGCGTCCAGGTGCACCAGCCCTCGACTGGAAATGGCCCCTTGCCTGGACAGTACCCTTTTATAACATGTGGTTTCTTTTTCTCCACTAGTGTGGGATTCTAGAGACCAGAGAAATTTTTCGTGACCCCCCCCCCCCCTCCCACCCCCCCGCCCCCCCCCTAAACCCGCACAAAGTCATGTTCCCTGGTTTCCCTTGACTACCCAAGCCCTTCGTTTCGCCATTTTTTCGCTGTTCTCACCTCACAAAACTGCTCTCCCCTGGTTTTTGGATTTCTACCGAGTCGAAACGTTAACTTTTTTTTTAGCGATCCAACTTTTTCTTCCCTTATTATATGCACACCAAGTAGTCCTTTTTTGCGAGACCTACACATATCTGCTAGAGCGCATCTTTCTCTCTTTTATCACGACACAGGAGTGCGTACGCTAGGATTAACAGAGACTTTTACCCCTTCTTTCCCAAGACCCTTTGTTACTTGGAGGTAAGAAGGAGTTTCCATACGATCTCCTTCCCCCTGGTAAGAATTTGGAGATAAAATGGAAAAGTTGGGAACCACCTCACCTGGTTCTTCATTTTCCCCTCGCTGTGATCCGACCGCGTCAGGAAAAGGCGGTCGGCTGTTCCCCTTTCCCTCTTAGTGATTTCGCCTTTTTGGGTCTATCTGCCCTTTTAGGGGGAGGGTTCTGGTTGTGTTGGACTCCATGGCGAGTCGAATCTCCCTGTGTTCATTTCCGATGGCCAGGCGGTTTCACTCGTCCGGCCGAAGATGTTTTCTTCAATAATTTTTAGTAAAGGGACTCCCCTTTTCGGTGTCATGGACCAGGGAGAAATTTCCGTTGGCTTTCAGTCGGGCTGAACCCTTTTATTCCCCCCCTCCCCTGTCACCCTTTTCTGGCCAGACCGTAGACTTTCCGACTACCTGCCGCCGGGCATGGCCCTCCGTTAGGCGATGTTAACTCCGGGTGGAGGGTTCTAGAAACGGACGAATTCTTTCCTCAAGTCCGGTATTTGATGTTCCTCCCTGATCTAAATGGGGAGGAAGGGGGGGAGACTAATGCTTATCCTCTTTCCCCCGTCGACGGGTTAACGGCTTTTACCTCCCTCCCTTGGCTTCCTCCATTTCTGCCTTCCTCTAGAATTATGCGTTCCGGGTGTCATTCCCATATATTTTCCTCCTGTGTTGTTGAGGTATTCATCTTAACCGGTGCGTCCTTAGAAGAACCTCGCTTTCCGTCCTTTTTCGTTGACTGTTTCTTTGAAGCCGCGCTCCGCGTTTTTTGGCCGTATCTTATAGAAGGATTTTCCTCCCGGAGGAGGGGAGTCTACCTTCTCCTTTGACCGAGTCGCGCATCCTTACTTGATCTGAACCCTAAAATGGAGTTTCACTCCTAACAGGATGTGTTATCCCTCTTTCTTTCTTCTTCTTCTGCCTGTTTTTTTGGACCGGTTCTTGAGCCTCCAGGTTGCAGCCTTTTCCGTCATCTCATCCTCAGGACGAATACTGTCCAGCCCTTCACCCTTGCCCCCTCGATGTCGGTTCCAACAGGTTCCAAGTGCGGGTGATAATGGCGGCCCTACCCCCTCCTTTCTCGTCGTATTTTTCAGGAACCAGGTCTCGGCGACTGCTGTTTTTTTGCCAGCTCACCTAAAAACATGCCCTTCGGTCCGGCGTCCTCCCGACCGTTTTGCCTCTGATGTTGGGCTGGTGGAACGCGGGCGAAGGTCCTTTCCCCTCGTTGTGGGCTTTAAAGCTACGTCTTTCCCCAGTTGCGTTTATGCCGCCCCCCCCCCTGTTTCAGTGAGTTGATTGGTGCCAGTTTCTATTCATGCGAGTACACCCTTCCAGACCAAGTTTCCAGAGGGCCCTTTATCTTTTGGCCCTCCCCTTACCGTCTCGGTGACCTATCTATCCCTCGCTAATTGGCGGTCAAGTCTTCCCAATGAGTTCTTTAGATTCTTTTTTTTGGTCTCGCAGCTGGCTGGCGTCCTTGTTTTTCAGGTTGCAGGAGGCTCACCCTTTTCGATCTTTCAGGATTTACCAGTTCGAGACCCTTGATACTCATTCCACCTGGATTGGAGTTTGTAGAGTTGAGGGTTGGCTTAGTGCTGGGAGTCGATAAGACGCAAGGGCCCACCTCAACGTTTGGGTGCGTAAGTGATCTCCCTCGCTCTGATCTGTTTGTCTCCCCACCTTATTGTCCTTAAACCCTTGTGTCAGTCTTCTGGAAATTAAAGTCTTCGCCCCTTCTTTTCAAATTAGTTTTGCGAGTTCGAAGGCAGCCTGCCCGTTTCTTTCCTTATTCTGTCTGCCATCACTTTTTCGTAATACAGGATCTCCACGACCTGGGCATAGGTAACCCTTCTCCGAATTCAGTATCCTGAGTGAGTTTGGATTTTTTTCCCTTTTAAGGATCTGCCCGGGTATCCTTGCGGTTGGCCCCGGAGAAGTTGAACGGGGCCTCCCCCTTCCCTCCGTGTCCCGTCAGGTAAAGATAAACCTGCGCACCTTGGTGTTACCGATGTGGCCTCTGGTGAGTGTCCTTTTCCTAGGGCTTCCACGGCCATGAGGCAAAAGGGATGCTATGTACACCTACCCCTTGAGGCCTGCCCGAACTGAGAAACGCGTGGCCGGCAACGTTTGTTTCCCTCTTTGGCTGAAGTACCTTTATGTGCTTTATTTCTAACACTCACTCCCATTTTCTGTAGAATGACTGAGGCCCTTGTCGCCCCCGGTCCGCGTTTAGGCCGCGGACGTACGGCCATCCATTCCTGGGTCCCTCTCTCCCCAGACTGGGTGCTTTTAGGAGTTTCTTTTCCTCGACAGTCACCGCTCGCGATCTGATGACTCCTCCTTTTGTTCCCTCTCTGCTTGTTAACAGACAACCCCGTTTCCGCTTCTTTCTCTTTCCCCCCCGGCCTGGATTTAGGATTTTTTGTCTCCCCGCTTTCCTCCCCTTTGATTAGTTTTATGTGACTACTAACGGTAGTTTTCGTACCGCAGGATCCGTTGGGCGCTCATGTTTGCTCTTATTAGAAGTTCGTTTTCTCCCCGGAAAGGCCTTCAAGACTCAAGCCGGTCCCTCCTTTTGGTGGTATGTTTTTTCCTGCAAGGTCCGATGAGGTCGTTCGGTAGGATCAGGAAGTTTTCTTGACTCCGGATAAGCTTTCTTTCCTAGTTAATATAGGGGATGACCACATTTCTAATGTTTTGCTGGCCCTCCCTTTAGCCTCCGGGGGTTGTGGTGCCTCATGAGCTCCCAGAGCAGATGTGGACGGTATCGCGGCCGGCCTTAATCAGGTTTTCGTTCTCTAATAGAGCTTGCCTCACCTGTCCCGCCCGGGCCGTTCTGCGGACGGCCTTCGATGGGTCAGCTTTCACGCCCATGGGGAAGACGTGCCTGCTCTTTTTTTCGGTTTTTATGCCCAACGCCGCGGTTACATGATACCAAACCTCTTTCCATGTCTTCTCCAGTACGCGCCCCCTGTCTAGCCTCGGAAATGATGTGCAAGCATCGAGAGGAGCGGGGTACGGCCCGATAATGCTAGTATGTACGGATGACGTACCCCGGAGAGAAGAGAGTCCTCGGTTCCAAGACCCCTCCACCGGTTCGTGCGGAGTTTAATAAAGAGCCATTCCCGCATCGTTTCCCCTTGTTCGGCCTTAAGAATTGCTCTATGGACTCGACTGCTTCGAACAGTTCGCCCATAATTTCTTTTACCTTTTTTTGTTGTTTTTTTATCTCTATGAACTAGTCTATTATGCTGTCGACGGACGTTCGATTGGCTTGAAAGAAATTGGGGGAAACACCCATGCGAGGAATGGTTTATGTCGTATACGCCTCCTCCCCGGTCCGTGTGGAGAGACCCGAGGAGCTCTTTTTACTTCGCGGCTTTTTGAACGTACACTCCTGCCGGTAGATGCAAGCGTTGTTTTTTATACTTACAGTCTTTGAGGAGGGTTCAAGCCTGTCCGGGATAGACGTGGAGAGTTCCCACTGCTTCGCCCGTTCCACCTGAGTCGTAGGGGCGTGTTTTTTCAAGTTCGCTTCCGCAGGGAATTTATGAAGTATTTTTCTTTAATTGTTCGTAGCCTGAGGCCCCTTTACGGCCGTTGCCGCTCCCTGGTAAATGCGGTTCGACCACGTGAACCGCGTGCCGCGGCCCAGGCTTACATTTAACAAATGCGGTCCTCTTTTTCCTCCTCCCAGTCGTCCGCACGGTTCCCGCGGGCCTTTAGGCCAGCCGACTTCGTTCAAATGCCTTTCCTTTAGTGGAAATCCGCCAGCGTGACTTGCCCGGCTGTTCCCAATTGGACGGCTTTTCCTTACCGTCCACGCCTACCCCCCAGTCATTGACTTTACCCCAACACGTCGAACAGGCAGTGGTCGAGGTTATTTTGGCCCCTTCCTTCCCTTAAAATAATGCTCGGGTTCCGTCGGCCTGCATGAGATAATTTAGTCCGCATTTTTGTAGTGTTTCACCCCTTTTCCCACAAGTGTTTGGGGCGGGAGCACAGTATTCCGTCCCGTCCTGAGCAGTTTGTGCAGTTCCCAAGCGGGGGAAGGGTTTCCGCCATTCCCTTCGTTTTTCCCACCTGATTGGATCCTCGTCGTGTCTGGGTCGACTTTCAACATGACGTCCCCTTCCGAGCCCGCTCTTTTCCGTATGCGCATTGCGGATTGGTTTTTTAAATGAATTGTTCCCGACTCCGTTAAACTCCCTTGGAGAGAGTGTCGACACAGACTCAGGCCTTTGCCGTCGTCCCCCCTCAGTACCAAGCTTTTTTTGTTGACGGCGATTGGTCCATTCCATTTCTTTTAATAGACCGGTTTTTCGGGGAAGTTTCCTTTCGTTGGTAGGTTTTTAGCTCCCAGCTCCTCTAAATAAGATTCCAGTCCTTGCGGCGAGTCCAGGCCACTATGAAGTTTTACGATTTGCACACTCGGGCCCCCCTGTGCTCCGTCGTAGTTTCTGCGGTCCCGACGGTGGTGGGAGGCGTCAAATGCGGTGGCAGGTTCGCCGTCCCGGCAGCAATTGCCCTTATAAGGTGCCGACCAGCTCCCCTCCTCGAAGAGGAGTCGTATGACAGTACCTGCCCTTGTTCCCTGCGCTTATTTCCCCGGTCCCTGGGTTGACAGGGAGGTTGTTAGGGCCCCTCAGCCTTTTCCTCCCTTTCTTCTTCGCTCCAGCCTCTATTGCCCAGGGACCCGGCGCGGTCCAGGTTCCGGCGTCTTTTCCTTCCATGAATTACTCCCCTTTGGACCTCTTGTTTGATTTCTCCATCGTGTGGATACAAGACACGCGTCCCTTTCTGCCGCACATTGCCGCCTCCCCGCGCTTCACTTTGTCCGTCCTACGAAACTCCCCCTTGTCTCGTCCCAAGGCGCTCTGCACCCTCGACAAGGAAAGGCTAAAATTGTACCGTCCCGGGCGTGACTGGTGTTATCCGGGTCGCCTCTTCCCTTTTGATGTACTTTTATGCCTAACAACCGGCTTTTCTCTCCCGAACAGCCGGATCCACGCGCTTCTCGGCGAGTCTCCTTTATGCCAAGGTCCGCTCCCCGAGCTCGTTTCCTCTTAGGATTGCAAGGTTGGCCCACTGAAAGTCCGGCCCCTTCTTACGTAGAGGTTGGAGCTCAGCAGCTTCCCTCCTAATAGTCTTTCGCACTGTGCTAAGCCTTCTGTGGTGGGAGATCCCTTGAAAACGGGGGATTCCTTCACCTCACCTTGTCCATGGCCTACGAGCTGTGTTGATCCCTGAGCTACGCCTTCCCAGGTACGTCCAGAGCTTATGGTGATTTCAGATGGATTGCCCTTTCGTACTGGGTGTTCGAATGGGTTCTTTGTTTTCTTTCCTTCACTCCTCGGTCTCCGTGAATCAGACCCGTATGCCTTCACTCGGACGCTTTAAGGCCGGAAATATCAACTGATCCCCCTCGTTGGATTTCCCCGTGGACCGCGGCAGTAGTTTTGGTTTACTTTTTTTCCCCTGAGCTGTGTCTTTTTTTCCTCTTCCCTAGGGTGTCGGCTCAATGTTTACTCCGACCCGTTTCCACCCCTGGACCCTGGGCCGCTCAGGCCCTCCTTCTTATCAGAAGCTGAGGAGCTTTTTTTATCTCCCCAGGGTGGACGTGTAGTCCGATCCCGCGGCCATCTTTGGAGACGCCTTTTATGATGCTCTTCCCCCCTTGCGCTTACACTGAGAGGCGATGATGGTATCCGATCTGGCCTCTCGCGCGCTGCCTGGCTGGTCGCCTCCCTAGACTGCAACTTGCAATTCTGGCCTGCTTGTTTAGAATGAACGTACCGTTGGCAGGAACTATCTTCATTAACTCCGATTGTGTTGTTTTGAGTCTCCTTTCCCCCCCCAGTCTCCTTTCGGACAGTTGACGGGCGCCGCCGGGCCTAAATGGAGGATGCCATCGTCGTCGGCGGCCGCCGGTCCAGGCGCCGCTGTTGCAAGGATAGCCTTAGGCCTGCCCAGCCCCTTTTGATTCTTGCCTTTGACCTTGCATCCGCGGCCCAGCTAAAGAATTCCGGCCGGGAGCGGCTTTACCAGTACCCCCTAGTGTCACCCAAGGCTTTCCGGCTTCTTTCTCTTTTTTATGTTTTTAGTCGGACGGTGGGTCGGCCTTTCCGGGTGTTTCGGGAGTCCTCCAGTACCTCAAAGTTTGCAAAACGCTAGATCAGGCAAGCTCCTTCAGGGTTGGTATTGGCCCTTCCGCCTTTTCGGGACGTCCCCGTTAGGGTCTGCGGCCCCCCCCCCCCCGTGGCCACCCATCGGCCGTCCGGATTTTTGACATAAGAACCCCGGTATCGTATTTGTCGCCGCTGGCGGTGCAAGCCGCCAACCTTGCGATTCCTTTCATCCCCTCCTTCGGCAGCACCAGCGGCCGGGTCCAGGGGGAACCTTTCCGGAACCGCCGGGCCGTTTGTCAGTGGGGCTCCTCCCTTTCGGTCCCACCCTTTCTTTGTGCTGACGACCCTTTTTTTTCCAGGCGTTTGGATCGCCCCAAATTTAAGGCTCCCCTCTCTTTCCGTAGAGTGACGACCGCCATTGCTCCGCCTTGGCCTTGGAACTTCTTTTTCAAGTTTTTAACGCTTTTTTGATTCAGAGCGCGGTCCTCCATTTCCTTTCAAGTAAGGTTATTCTCCATGCGGGCCCGCTCGTAGATCCTGGTGGCCTATCGGGCTTCCTTTGGTTTGCATGTCGAATCGCAGTCGTCAGCTCGATTCTCCGGTCTCCTTCCCCCATTTACGTGAAACCGGTGATCCTGAAGCCCCTGGTCGAGTTGCATATCAGCAAAGATCCCCTTTGAAAGTTTGTTGCTTTTGTCCCCGAAGTCCATCCGTTGAGTTCGATTTTGAGGTCTGTTCCCTCGCTCTTGCTGTCCTTTTTTCTCTTCCTTGCCCACCATATGAGACCATTTTCAGCCAAGTTGGTCCTTGTGTCCCCGATTCATGGGCCATTCAGTTCTCTCCCTGCCCTGGACCTCCTGAAGGTGTAATTCGGGACTGGATGGACCGCATTGCGATTTCTTGATATTGGGTTTGCCTCGGACCCAAGCTTTCCAAGTGCCTTTCCAAATTCACCTGTTTGAACATAACAAGGTCGCCGACTTGCTAAGTTACGTTCTCTCGGAGGGTGGCTGGAAGACGAATACCTGTTTCTGCGATTTGTTACGGACTTTGCCACCCGCAGGGCCGTTCCGTTCCCCCCCAGAGACCCCGCCGGCAGGCTCCCTAAGAATGAGAAAAAGGTTTCCCGTTTGGCCGCGTCAAATGCAGGGAGATGTTTTTTCGTTGCCTTTGCTTAACTGCGCGAACGTGCTTTTTCAGTTGACAACGACCAGGCTTCCTCCTTTTCAGCGGCCCGCCTGGTCTTCCCTTCTTCGAAGTCCAAAGTGACCGCGTTGGTGGGGTTTCTTCGACGGAACAATCTTATCAGACATCTCCCTTGATGGTGTCGTTTCCTGGCACTTTTTTGTGGGGGTTGTTTTCTTGTGGGGTTTTGTGTGCGTTCCGGACACTCATTGCACTCCCATTGACGGACCATCTGGATTCTTCCTTAGGTTCCAGCCTCGACAAGAAATGTTTTTTAGTGACTCCTCCGTTTTTTACTTTGGGTGTCTCTTCTGATACCGAAGCAATTCGCTTGGCTTCAGTGGACATTTCGCATTTCCGCTTCCCTTTTTCTTCCGGACTGTGGTGCACGGTGATCTTCAGACGATCCTAAGAGGAGAGCGCCTTCGAAACGTCCTCTGGTCTAGATGATCCGCATAGCAAACTGACTCATGGTTCGGTACGCCCCGTGCTCAGATCGTCCACCCTTCCCCAATGATAATTTCATGGATGGGAAATTGACCGCTTTCTTTCAGGCTTTGGTCACTTCCGCGTACGAGTGAGCCAGACTTTTTTCATCGTTTCTCTGTTCCCGGGGGGCGTCCGGTGCGCAGTTTTCCGTTATTGTTCTTTTCCCCCCAGTCCGCCTTTCCCCAGTCTGGGGAGTGCGCACTGAAAATCGCCACGCAGGTGTCCACCGGCATAGCCGTATGGACCCTTTTTTTTTGCCGCCCGGCCCCGCGCGATATTGTTATGGGGGTGGAGCGAGTCACTTCCCTGCCGCTCTTTTTTCCGTGAATAAGAATGCGGCCATAGGATTTGCGGCCCCCCTGCGCTGGTAGTCGGATTGACACTCCTCCGACGGCCCGCTTTTTTTAGTAGTACTCGCGCGTATAGTCTTCAAGGAGGTGCCCTCCTTCTAGCGTCGCGGGGGAGCGGCATACCGGCGCTGCGACTGTCGCTTCCCGGCGCGCGGAAGTCAGTACCGACTCAGCTGAGGAGACGGTCCCCCAGTCATAAAGCCCTGAATTTTTTTTAGTTTACAGTTGAGATCGCCGGACCCCCTTATTTTCTCCTCGTCCCCGTCTGGTCCCCA
>Ga0179593_1317882_pt1 | contig 13719 bp, 14 predicted proteins | sample CZODoug2_1_08_16_FD_185931 | JGI IMG/M metagenome (GOLD analysis project Ga0179593, IMG submission 185931) | Vadose zone soil fungal communities from Angelo Coast Range Reserve, California, USA - CZODoug2_1_08_16fungal (PacBio error correction) | ecosystem: Environmental > Terrestrial > Soil >... | reverse complement strand
GTCCAAGCGTCTTCCGTTAGCCGATCCGGACCGGTTTTTGTCGAGATTTCCCCCTCTTTTTTCTCGCCGTCAGGACTCTTCCCCCCTTCCCGCTCTTCTACGTTGTATCCCCCGCAATTCGTCGCCTGACCAAGTCCCCTCTTCGTCTTTTTTATGGGGTGTGATACTGTGTTGTATCTGTTTCCTTGCCTCTTTCCCGCCTCTATCAAGTCCGACCGGTTGACGGCACCCCCTTTTTCACGGGGCTAGTCGGCCTCGCGCCTCCTTACTACGGGCCGTCTACTGGAGACGCCTTAGCCCGGATCTCTTTTCGATGCGCTTGTCGTGTCTTCACAGACCTCGTCGCGTTCTCGCTCTACGGTTGCCCATCTCTCATGTAATGATGGCCAGTTGGTTCTTTTAGATTGAGGTCGAGATCGTCATCTGTATTTTCCTCCCAGCCTCTCTTTTGGGGGTGGTGGGCGGAGACTACCTCGATCTTCTTCCTAGTCGGCCGGGTCGGAGTGGTCTTTCTCAGCGATTGGAGGTGCCTTCTAGTTGCGAGTTGACCATGTTTTTTTTTCTTTATGGTTTGTTTCCTCTATACGATCTGCTCGGATCGGACTCTTCGTTGGGAAGTCTGATTGATCTGTGTGACCTGGGAGTAGGTGATACCCTTTTTCCCTCTTGCCACTGGCGTGTCTTTTGAGTCTGCATCTATTGCTCTTTTTTAGGTATACGTGAACAAGGAAGCTCGATACCAAGAGTTTCTTACCATCTCTTTTTCGAATCCTTTTCCTTAGCGGATCTCATTGGCGTTACGTACTGACTCCTATCTCCTTTCCCATTTTTTTGTTGGTCTCCGCGCGCACTTCGTGGTGCGAGGGCAGTTTTTTGTCTTGATTTCTGTCGCGTCTGCCCGTTTGAAGTAGAGCCCCCCCTCTTTTTAGGACCGCGGCCCTCCCTTTTCTGCTTATTTTTCCATGCTGCTTTCCCTTTGGTAAAGGCTTGTTTTTTGCTTGCGTGTGTCTTTCTTAGGAGCGGCCGTCTGTAGGCTCGCTTTAAAAATGTGCTGGCCAAGATTTGCCTCCCAAATCACGGGCGATGCCCCCCCCTGCTTTCCATGTGGTTTCTATTTGTACACGTTGTGTAACCCAAATAGGTTTTCCCTCCCTCCTTGATGCGTCAATTCCTCCTCAAGTTTCTCTTCATTTGTTTTAAGTCATCCTTTTCCCTTGCTTCGTACGGACCTTTTCTACTCGAGGCTCCAGGCGTCCCCCTGAGCGGCTTTCATCCCGCAAAGTTTGGCAACAGGCCCACGAATTGCCCCCCTCGCTTCCGCAGTTTCTTTTTTTCCCCGGCGGTCGACGAGATACCTCTCGTTTGCAGTTCAGCTCTCTCCCCTAGATTACATGGTTTTTCGGACATCTTCTATAACCTTCCTTTTACCCCGCACGGATGTTCCACTGTCTTTCCCCTCGTCGCCTTTTCTGGATCAGCCCCCCCTTTCACCGTTTCGCCACGCTCGATCGTTTTCTCGTTTCTCTACCACCCCATTCCCTCAATCTTTTGAACAGTTCCGAGGTTACCACTATGTTAATGGAGGACGTGACTGCCTCTCACGGCGATCTTCCTCGTTGTCCTTGGGTCTTTTTTTCGTCTTAATACTTTGTAGTCTGCTAAGCTCCCTTGGAGTGCTTTTCCCTCGTCCTCCCCAGTTCATGAAGTCTCTGTTCCAAAGGAAGACCCAGCCCGCGATCCGTGGTCAGCAGAAGTCCAGTTGTGACACCTCAGTCCCGCGAACCGGCAGCGCCGTTTCCGAGAACTCTCCGCGGACCGTATGGCGTTGCGAAAGGTCCGCTGTCTTTTCCGAGAGCTCGCTACCCCCGGACTCCGACCCCCCCCCCTCCGCGTCGTTTCGAGATATTCTACTAAGCTTCGCGGCCCTTTAATTCCTCCCACCCCTCCTGCCGGGCCTTTTCCCCTTCGGGGCAGAACCAGAAGTTGCCCGTCCTTCGCGGCTTTTGCAACGCATGATGTACTACTCCCTGCCACGCTTTTTGCCCCGAGACCCGCTCTAGTCGTATGAGCGAATAGACTCTTTCAATCCCGTCTTTGTTCCTCCCCCGTTTGAACTTTCTTGATTCTTTTGCCTCTCGCCGAGCTCTGGCCACCCGTAGGTGACTTCCCTGATTGGTCCAGCGTCCGGCACTTAACCCGACCCACCCGGTTTCGGAATGGAAAGCTGCCTCTTCGAGTTTATTCCCTACCGTAAAGTCTATCTACTGGTGGGAATCGTGATCTGTTTCTTGCTCTCTTACATTCCTTCGGCTATCCAGTTCGTCTGATGCTTTCCGCCGAGGCCCGTTCACCTTCCGCGCATTTTGTCTGAAACTTTTGGCTGTCCCGAAACGTTCACTTCTTGCCGCTCCAGTCGATCACTTTCCTCCGTCTCGCTCCCCGACGATTCTTCAAGTTTCCACTGCCTTTTTGGCGTTGTCGTTTTCCTTGCGCGACAAGCTTCCTTTTCTTAGGTCAGTCGGCTTTCTTAACCGATTCGCAGTTTCTCTGTATCCCGCTCTGCTACAGAGCCGCCTTACAGTATCCTTCCCGCGCCCGTCTTCAGCGCCCCCACAGTCGCGTCATAGACCTTCTTCGTCCTGAGGATTAAATCAGGTTATCCTGGCCCTTCCTCCTTCGGGCCCCAGTCCCACCTTCATGGGGTACCGCGAGCACCATTCTTTTTCAGCGAAGCTCCCTATTCTCCTCCCCGGTCCCCTCGGTTCTGTATCCTCAGGAATCGCCTACGTGCAGTTCTCCCCCCCCCTCTACGCAGTGATTTTCCACACTTTTTTTCCCGGACTTAACTACTCCGTTTCTACGTACTTTTCCCAAGTGGTTAGGCTTCTTTACATCCTCTTTTCCTGCCTTTTCAGGGACCTTCAAGCGCTACCTTCCTACTTCTTTTCCGATCGGGCGATTCCACCGTTTCGATGAAGCTTTGTCTTTATATTTTAACATGGGCCTTTCAGGCAAAAAATCTGAGAAAATACCCTTCTCGGTCCTAGCGGATCCCTCCTCCATTCCTCGGCCTAAGATTAAGCCTGCGACACCAGGAAGGCGTATCACCACTCTGCCCGAATCCGCCGACCTATTATCCTTAGGCGATCTCGTTTTCCCCCCCCTCCGGTTTTTTTTTTTTTTCGACCCCCTTCCAGTTGTTGCGGCGGATTTCTTGTTCTTTTGATAGCATGGAATGGTGGACTTTTCTGGCCGTTGATGGATACCTTCTGTCTGCGCCGTCTGGTACTGTCTCGAGAGTTTTGCAGGTTGCGGCCCAATTTACTCATCCAAAGCTCATCCTAGGGATCGCCCGTCTCGGACCCCTTTTCTGAGTGTAATCGGTCTTTTTTTTTCAATGAAAAAGTTTCTCTTCTACCCCATTCCTTTCTGGCATTCGGGGTGCTATCGACTGCCTTCGTCTGGGTAAGACAAAAATCCTTTTGACAAAGCAGTTTATCACTGCTTCTTTTTTGTTTTTTCTTTTGCCTTCCGGTGGGCGAATTCGCTTTCTCCACGCCCTTTTTTTATGGTTCAGGAGCCGTCCGCTCTTTGTCCCATCCTGGGGCTCCTCAGCAGCCAGGCTTGATGGGGCCCAGGAGTTCGAGCCGAGCCTCTTTCCCAACTGTCTGCTCTCTGGGGTGTTCGCAGGGTTCTATTGCCTGACCTTTTGGCGGCGTGCTTCTCCCTTGCGCGTTTCCTTTTCATCGTGCTCGGGGCCTCTTTAGCTTTCAACAGAGCGCTTCGTTCCATTTGTAATTTGGAAGAATCCGGTTCAGGATCTTCTCTCTTTTCTTCGGAACTCGTTACCTCCTTCGTCGTTCTTTTGGAGCCTTGGCTCATAATTCTTGGCGCTTCCTCTCAGATTCTCTGACCTTTGGAGTCGGTTTCCTTTGACTGTTTTCGGACGCTCATGTTTACTCCCGATTCTGACGTTCTTGTCCTTTATTCCCTGCCCGAAGCCTCATCTCATGGAGATCCTCCGTTTTTTCACCCCCTAAAACGAATCCTTCCCACATAGTTGCGCCTCTCCCCCCTCACCTAACACTGTTTATTTCTACGCTTTTTTTTAAGCTCATTTGTTGGTGGTAGATAGTTTATCCTTGATGCCGTGCGCTTGCACCCTCCTTTATTTCCCCACGCGGTTTCCACGTTTCACGGCACTCCCGGCAAAAACCGATTTCCGGCTCGTGATCCTCACTTTTATGCTTTAGATGGAGATAGACCTATTTTTTCTTCCCCGAGTGGCTTGTCTCTTCCTCCCTTCTTTTCCGATGACCTCGAGGACGGGATGTCTTTTTTACTGTTTGTTTATGCCTCCGGTCGTCCTGATCTCTGTTTTCCCTTCCGGAGCATTTCAGAAGCGTCTCCTCACTCCTTCCGTTTGTCGGAGTACCTTTTTTTGCCTCGCCGCTCTGGATGTTTGTACCCCTTTCGCCTGCCTACTTGCGCGCTCGTTTCGTCCCATGATCGGCCCCCGAATTTTCGCGAAGCGTTCGGACGTGTTTCGACTCTCTCCCTGATTCCGGATCGGGGCGTTTTCGGCCTGGGCCGCAGCGCTTCTTCGCTGTGGGTCTTGTCCACGGCACCCCGTTTCCGCACGATGGAAATCTGAAGCTCCCCCGGTAATGCAGCTACTTACTTGCCCCGCACACGAGGACGTATCCCTCAGGGCGCTTCCAGTTTCAGTCCTCCATTCCATCGTTATTTTTATTCTATTCTGCCCATGCCATAGCTTTAAGTGAGTGTAGTAATCCGTGCGCTTGGCTCAGCTTTGTTCTCCTCCAGGGTCTTTGCATTCTGATGCTCAGTGCGTCTTTTCTCGATGGACTTCGGGAACATTCGGTTTTGCTCCCGTCTCAGTTTATGTCGATGGGCAGCACCCAAGTGTGTGATGCCGTGCTTCCCCGAGACTTCCCATGCGCTAGGAGATCGTGTCCTCTCGGAAGCTTCCTCTGTGAATGGGCGGTTTTTTCTTTTTTGCTTTTTTGTGTCACCCACCTGGATGGATGGCCGCCTCGCGTCTTCTTTTTTTCATCGAGGCTCACCAGTCTTTCCGACGCTCCCTTTCACGCTATGTGAGTACCGAATCTTCCCCACTTAGATGTCTGATTCGGCCGATCTCTTCGTTTGAATAACGAATTTTGGTTTTCCCCACTTCCCCCTTTGACCAGATTTTTTGCGAAAATTTAGTCTGGTTCCACTCTTTGTGCACTTCCCATTTTTTTCCACTCTATCAATACAGCCCGCCGCTATTACTCTTCCTTGGTTTTTCCACGCAGCAAACGCCCCCCGCCTGCCCAAGCACAACGTCCCCTTTGCAAGGACGAAGCAATCCCCCCTTGTTTGGCCGCCCGACCAGGTTTTGTTCCTTCGTGGGCTCGCTGACAAGCCAATCCAAGCCGTTGTCCCTCACAAGAAGGTGCGTTTGCGGAATACCCCCCACCAAAAGTCCACTGACAGTCTCGCTTCCGGCTCCCAAGAGCTTCTCCCTTCCCTGCAAGATTTTGCGGTTAAGACTGCGGTGCGCCACCACACTTCCGAGGTTTGGGCACGTAATGGTCTGCCTATGACAATCCGAAGCAAGCTGTTCCTCTCCCGTGGCAGGAGCAGGGTTAACTCACCTACTCCCCCTTTCAACCCTTTCTCTGCCTTTCTCCAATAGTTCTCCTTATGCGTCGCCGATTTTCTTTTTTTTCCCCCCACTTTCAAGACCTGGGCACCTTCTTCCCCTGAGAAGGCCTTCTCATATTTCTCTTTTCTTCCATGTTCCCAAATAAGTCAACGTTCTCCGCTTTTTTGATACGAGGAGGCGCTGCCTCGCGTCTTTCTGGAACCTTCTGAGGTCCCTTCCTCACGTTCCGACCCCGTCTTTGAAATGTTCCTATCTTGGGCAATCCCTAGTAGAGAGTATGGCTAGTTTCCCCCGCCTCGACTCGCTCTCTTCCTTGGATGAGTGCCTCCCTTTCCGTCTCTCCAGGTTATCCGGAACGTACTGATTCCCTCCCTCGAAGGCTACGACCTCGGAAAGTTTCCCCGTTCGTCATGAGTGATCTTTGGCATCGACCGCCTGAAAATTACCTCTCGCCCTACCTCCTCCCTAATAGGTATCTTTTCCGTGTCCCCTCTCTGTTTTCTTCCCCCAACGATTCTGACTTCCTGAGGACGCGTCGACTTTCATGTTTTTTCCTTTTAAACGTTGTCCGGACTGTCTTTACAGCTTTCTTGACGCGAGATATCTCCTTTTTCCTCATCCTTCCTTTTTTTGTTGTTGCTCTTCCTAAGCGCTCGTCTTGCTTCCTCCTGACCCCCTTTAAGGATCCGTCATGTCGAGATTTTATTCGCGTCTTGCCCTGTACCTAAGCCCTCTCGTTGTAATTCGCATTTTTCTTCCTGCTCTCAATTCCCATTTTTCTTCTCGGAGTTCTTTTCTTGGCTTAGTGTTTGTCCGTTTGTGTCGATGAAGCCGCCCCTGATCTTGGATTGATGGCCCACTTTCCTGGATCGTACCTTCTCGCGCTTTGAAGTAAGATTTGCGGATCCCTTTCTCTCATGCGCTCACCTTCCCCCTGAGACCCGTGGACTTTTCGATGCGGAATCTTCAATTTTTTGCTGAGCCTCTCGATGTGCCGCCTTCGCTCATGTACATGAGGATTTTTCGTGTTCTGCGTCCCGATTTTTATTCCTAGTGCCGCCCTGCTCTTTTTGCTGCCTCATCGATCGCCTACGCGTCGTCTGTGGGGCGGGTCTTTGTTTATCCTCGATCGGCGCCGTCATCGTACAAAGGGATGCCCTCTTTGAGGTGTGAAGATCCTCGATGTCTCGGGTCTGCCCGTCATCGTCCTCCTCCTTATCCTTTACCTTGCTTTTTCCATTCCCCCCTGGATCCTTTCCCCCGTTTAGATGTTTCTTCTCTTCTTGTCCCTCTTGCGGCCCGGTTGAACTACTCCTATCGATACCCCGACGTTTTTCTCAAAAGCAGTTTTTCGACCCTCCTCTGCACGTCCCCTGGCGTTTTTTTTGTCTTCGCCTGCCGATAGGAATATCCATCTTGCCTTTGTGTGGTTTTTTCCGCGCGACCTTATTGTTCCCTCGGCAAGTCGGGTTTCGTTTCTTTGTCGCGCTCCCCGGACGGGTTTTTCCTATTCCGGCGGCACGACCTGGGTTTTCGCCTGCCGTTTTTTTCTTGTTTAGGCTGTTTGGTTCTTTCTTGAGTTCGTCCTCTTATTTCTCGCGGCGGGAGTTCTTCTTGTTTTCCCTATGTTGCTTTGCCCCCCTCGGGCCCCTCATTGGCTCCTTTGAAAATCTGAGGCTTATGACTTTGATTGTAACGACCCCCAAGGTTCTTTCAGCTTCTTTTTCGCGGTCGCCTCCCGCATCACGTCTCTGAAATCCTTTACGTCTCGCGTTCAGGCGCGTTTTTCTGTACTCTTTTTTCCTCGAGGGCCTCCCCTTTTAGGCTGGCGTCCATCTTTCACTTTTGAGCAAGGCCCCTAAATCTTTGACCCCTCCCTTTTGGCGGTGTTCCGGCCTTCGCGATTTTCCTCCTTTTTGCTCCCGCCATTCATCGAATCACCCACCGGGTCTTTGGCCACATCTATCCCTTCCCTTGAGTCGGGAAATCCGCATTCTGTTCCAGATCCTTGTCAGCTTCCAGGCTTCCTCCCCCTCCATTCCAGATTTTCCCCATCGAGCAATTTGGTCCTTCTACCCTTTTAACCTTTTTCTTCAGGAGGTAGACTATTACTTTTCAAGATGTGCCTGTCTACGAGACTGTCCCGAGCCCGTCTCTTTACGTTTCATTCTGTTCTTCTCTCGCCGTTTCATCCCCAGGTCCTATTTTATGCTTCAGTCTGGGTTTTCCGTGCCCGATGAGTCCAACGGCTCATTGCAGGCGCTGCCGTTCCACCAATGCCGACCATCCCGCGTATTTGCAGTCAGCATCTTCTAGGTAGAACCCCTTCAATCATCCTCTCAAAGCCTTCCTCTCCTTAGTCACCGCCTCTCTCCCCCTTCGGCTCGTTGCAGGTCCCTTCCGCCGCTCCCTCTTGACTCGCTCCCTTTCTACCCTTAAAACCAGCGTTTTGTTTCGAGACGCTTTGAATTTGTTTCGCGTACTTTCTTTTTTCTCCCCACCTTCTAGTGGGTGTTCTCGTGCAGACTCGGTGCCTGTTGTGCAGTGCGCCGCCGACCGCTTTGGGTGAGGACCCCCGTCCTTCTCTTCTTTTACCTTGGATACCCCTTACTCTCGTCAACCTGCGTGCGGACCCGATATCCTTTTCGCGGAAGTAGATGAGATCCCCCGTCGGAAAGATCCTTTTTCCCCTGTTTCCTGCGGGGTGAAGTGAGATTTTTCACCTGCGTAGGTATCCTCTTTTTTCAATCTCTTTCCCCTCCCCTTCCTTCAACCACTTGCGAGGATTGGAACGAGCCCGCACCGCGTTTCCCAAGCTAGAGACCCCTTGTGCCTCGGTTTAGGGAGTATTTTTCCCGTGTTCCCTCGGGGTCTCATGTCTTACTGATTGGGCGTCGAAGTTCCCTTTACCGTACGCTGCTCCCTCTGGTCTTCACCCCTCCTGCTTCTAAACGCCTTGAAGTCTTCAAAGTAGCGTTTTAATCGGAATCTTGAGATATTCTCTTCCCACTCCTGACAGCTCGCAGTTTTTTTCCTTTTTTTTCGCCCTCCCCCCGTAAACAGCCCTGTATCCTCAGGAGTTCGGCGTTTTTACCCTATTCCTTTTCCCTGATTCTCCCCTCTCGTCGCCCTTTCCATCCTGAAGGAGCTTCCCTCCCTCTAAGTGCCCACTGTCTCGGAACTACCCTGCGTCCCTCTAAAATTCTTTACAGCGGTTTTAACTGCTCTTCGCGCACGCTCCTTCCCTTTTCCCCCCTATCTTCCCCCCTCTTGGCCCTTTGGAGTGATATTAGCTCTCTGAAGGAATCCAGGAACACCCGAATCGTTTTTCTCTTCTTGACCTCCTTGAATCGCCCCCACTACAGTGCCGTCGTCCCCCACCTGTCGCCTTTTTTCCAAAATGCTTTTTTTCTTCACTCCCACTCCGACCTTCGTCTTCTCGCCGTGAGAGAAATGCAGCAGGTCCTTTCCTCTTCCTTTTTTTCTTGTGCTAGAATCCCCCTCTTGAATCTCTTTTTCCCCGCGTCGTTTTCCTAAACTGCGGGAAGGTTTGATTTATTATTCCCATTTTCTATGACCCCCCCTCTTCAGAACTCTCCTGGGTCGTCGTTTCTACATTCCCATCGAGGCGAATCACAGCTTCCACTCTTTTTTAGAACAGAGAAACTGCCTCCCGCAAACCTCGTAGAGTAGTACTCCTCTCTTTTCCCTCCTCTTTTTTTTTGTTGCTTCTCTGATCCTTCCGTGTCTGGTTCGGATCTGGTCTTTTTTGTCTTTTTTTTGGTTTTCTTGCCAGCTTTTCCTCTATCTATAGAGCCGGCATGGTACTTTTCTCTCAGAGTTTGTGTTTCTGGCTGGTTCTCTCTCATTCACATATTCATATCCTCGTTTATCCCTCGTCCTTGGACCTCTTCTCTTGGTTATTTCCCCCCACTTTTTCGCTCCCCCCCCCCCCCCCCCCCCCCTGCCACTTTTCCCCCTGACCTGATTTAAGGCATGCCGCCCTTTTGCAATTGCCTTCCGCAGGCGTGTCTCTTTTTGTACTCGAAACCTCCTTTTTATTCCACTGCTCTTTTTTTTGTCACTGTACTTTTTGCTGAGATTCCGATTGGCTTTCAAAGGTCTCCTTATGTATTTTCCGTTTAGGAGTATATTCTTTCGATGAAACTGAGTGATCGAGGTTAAGTGACGGCATTTTTTTTGAAGGTTTGCCGGCTCAGGTCAATAACTCGCGATTTCACCTCTCTGCTTCCATTTGGGCGCGGTCGAAGTGTTCTCTTCTATCTTTTTCTTTTCTTCGTGTGCGGTCCTGATCTTTTGAGCGGAGAGTTTTAGTCTAGCTGGCATCAAGATCAGACGTAATCCTTTTATCTCCTCCTCTGGAATGGACGTTCAGGGTTGTCGCAGGAAAACAACAAAAAAGGGGGGGGGGGGTGAGTGTGGTTGGTTTTTGGTAGGGGCTTTTTTGGGGTGGGGGGGGGTCGGGTGATGTTGATTGGGGGGGGGGGTGGGGGGGGGGGGTGGGTGGGGTGGGGGTGGGGGATTTACGGGGGGGGTGGTGGGGGTTGGGTTGTGGGTGGGGTGGGGGGGTGGATGGGGGTGTATGGGGGGGTGGGGGGGTGGTGGGTGTTTTGGGACCTGGTTTTTTTTGGGGTTGGGGCTGGGGGTGGGGGGGGGGGTGGGGTGGTGAGTGGGGCGGGGTGCGGGGGTGGTTTTTGTGTCGGGGGGGGGGGGCAATAACCCACAAAATAAAAAAACAACACAAGAAGAAACCAAAAAAAAAACCAAAAATAAACACAAACAACAAATAAACAAAAAAAAAAAAAACAGACAATAAACACACAAAAAAAAAAAAACAAACCAAAAACAAAACAAAAACACCAAAATAAGGGGGGGGGCTGGGGGGGGGTTGGCTGGGGTTTTTGGGGGGGTGCTCTTCGTGGTTGGTTGGTTGTGGGGGGGCTTTTGGGGCCGGTTTGGGGGGGGGGGGGGGGGGGGGGGGGTGGGTTGGGGTGGGTTGGTGGGGGTGGGGGGGGGTCCGGGTGGGGTGCTTGGGGCGGGTGGGGTTGTTGGGTGGGTTGTTTTTCGCGGGGGTTTGGTGGGTGGGGGGGGGGGGGGGGGGTTTGGGGGGGTGGGTTGGGGTTTTTTTTGGTGGGGGTGTGGGGGGTGTTGGCGCGGGGGGGGGGGGTTTTTGGGTAGGGGGGGGGGGGGTTGTTGGTGCCATTGGGGGGGGGGTTCTTGGGGGGATTTTTTTGGGGGTGGGGGGGGGTTTGGGGTTTGGGGGGGGTGGGGTGTGGGGGGGGGGGTGGGTGGGGGGTTTTGGGGGGTTTGGGGTGGTGATGGGGGGTGGGTGTTCGTTGGGATTGGGGGGTGGGTGGGGGGGGGGGGTTTGGGGGGGGGGGTGGCAAACAAAAACACTTAAAAAAAAAAACACAAAAAAAAACAAAAAAAAATACCACAAAAAAAACACAACAACAAACCACCCACAACCCCCCCACCAAACCCCCCCCACCTGTTGGTTGTTTTTTGGGGGTTTGGGGGGGGGGGGGGGTTTTTGGGGTTTGTGGGTTGGGGGGTTTTGGTTTTTCCTTCTTTTGTCTTTTGTGACTCTTCCATCATCGCTCGAACGATCTCCTTCCAGAGTCCTGCGATTTGATTCGCACTATGTTCCTTTCTGGACACGCATCTGTCGATCCGCGATGCTTTCCCTTCCGGTCATCTCTTCCTGCGGCCGCATCAGAACAGTCTGACTTTTCAGTTTTACCCCCTTCCCCTACGAACCCCGACTCTTCCCCAATTTCTCCTTGATCTGTACGGTCTTTATGTCTCTGGCGCGTTCAGTCCCCCTGTCAATCTCCGTTTGGTTGTTCGATTTTAACTTGCCTTTTTTGTCCCGTTTTGCACCCAGGTACCCGCGGTGTTTCAAAATGCCAGGCGGCAACTGAATCGAACCTTTTCCCCGTGATCTTTCTTCTTCCCGTGGCAGAAGTCGCTTTTTCGATGCTGAGAGGATCTTTCCTCGCGTCAGCGTGTATGGGGCGCTTCATCCTTGGTTTTCCCCTGTCGTCCCGGAAGGTCTGGTTTGAGAGCTTTTTTTTTTTTTTGCTCAAGGCAGATAACGACTAGATGTTTTTTCTCCGAAGCTCGATCTTCGATTACTCCCCGCCCCGAACAACGAAGATGCCTTTCTGAGTACCTTTTTTTTTTCGCGCTTTTTATCAGTGTCGGAACTTTCTCATTACAGACTTATCGTTTTCTGCTTTTATAGAACATGTTTCCCTGTTTTTTTTTTCTCCGTACGCTTCTTCAGTTTGTATAAGTTTCTCTGATAGGTCTTTGGCGTTTTTCCTTCCTCTGCCTCCTTCCCTGCCTGTTTGGTGGCGAATATGGCAAGGTCCCCCCCAAAACGTCTTTGCGAATTCCAATCCTCCCCCTGTACCCGGTCCTCACGTAGCCACGCCTTCAACTCTGTTACCCCCCTGATCTTTTTTGTTTTTCGTCCTCCATGGCCCTTGATTTTGAACGACGCTTTACCGCCGTGCATCGGGCAGTTTTTTGACTCCCCGAGACTTGCTGATGTTTTTTCGTTTATGAAGAGTTCCCCTCGTTTGCTCCGTTTCTTTCTCTTTTTCCTTCTTTTTCACCTTTGTTTGGGATTACGCAGGTTAGAGATAGGTGAAGACACCCCCGTTTTTTCTGCGTTCAGATCTTCTTGCAACTCCGCGATCTTCGTTCTCCTGATCCGCAGAGGCCGCGGTGCTGCGGGGTTCCCTATCTTTCCTAACTTTTTTTTGGCGCCTCTCTGGCGCCTTTTCGTTCCCCTTTCGAAATTTGTCTGCTCGCTTCCCTCGGTTGAACTTTTAAGAGACTTATTTCTGCCAAGCTGCGACGCTTCCGTCGTGTCATAAACCTATGGACGTTTCTTTTCCCCCCACCTTGTCAAATATCTTTCCCGCTTTTTTTTTCTCTTCCTATTGGCCCTTCTTCCCCTCTAGGGTTTAACGATATCCTTTATCCCGCCTCTCTCTTGTACTCTCATGCCGACAGGCGCCCCTGCCATCAGCGTAACCAGCGCCGTTGGGGGGTAAAGCCCTCCCCGTCTCCCTTCTCTTCCATGCCCACTTCTTTTTCTCCTCCAAAGGCTTTTTCTTTTCGCATTTTCCGTGGAGCTTTTCCCCATCCCACAAGCACTTTCCTCTCCGCAATGGAGTTTTCGTAGACCCCCACCCCCCCCATTCTCTCTGAAGTCTCTTAGGTTCTTCCCGAGCCCGACGCGGACTTCCCTCCTGTCTTTCTCGCGGCCCCTCCTGTGTTGTCTGCCAAAAATCTTGGTATCGAGATTTTTTATTACCTTCCTTGACTCCGCCCCTCCTGCTCCCAACTTTCATCGCCTTTGGCATGCGCAGTCCCCCCTAATCCCAGGTTCCACTCTCACGCCGCAATCGTTTTCCCCTAGCAGTCTCAGCTCTCGTAACACCATCAAGCGTGGTCCCTTGGCGGAATGGGTACGAGACTGCACACGTGACGCGTTTACCTGCTGATCCCCATCCTGCCTCCCCTCCGCCCCGTAGTCAATCTAGGGCGATCGATGATTCTCCCGCAGCGCTGTCTCGGCCCTCTCTTCCCTTTCTTTCGTGCACCGACCGACCCCCAGTCGCCATGGGCGATGATCCTGGGGAGTTAAGCAGTACTGTTCATGCTTCGTTTGCGTTATACCCGCCAGCCCCCAAAGCGATAGTGAGTGCCGTTTTCCCCTTTTTTCTCCTTCTGCTCGCCATGTATCGGCCCTTATTCTTCTTCCCTCCTCTCCGTGAACTTGGGCCAGTACATGACCTGCGTCGAAGTGATCGGCTTTCAATAGGGTTGTTTCCCCCTCCCGCCCCAGCCATTCCATCGCCCATTTTTAAGCCCACCTCCTCAAGATGAGCTGTCTACTTTTTTCGCCGAGAGGCGTTTACGTCCGGAGGATTCTTTTTTCTTTAGCCGACGGCCGACGGTATAGTCTGAGGACCTTTTTGATTCCCGTTCTAATTTCCGACGCTTTT
>Ga0179593_1756061_pt1 | contig 13720 bp, 13 predicted proteins | sample CZODoug2_1_08_16_FD_185931 | JGI IMG/M metagenome (GOLD analysis project Ga0179593, IMG submission 185931) | Vadose zone soil fungal communities from Angelo Coast Range Reserve, California, USA - CZODoug2_1_08_16fungal (PacBio error correction) | ecosystem: Environmental > Terrestrial > Soil >... | reverse complement strand
ACGGGGTACTTTTTTTTGTTTGGGAAAAGGTGTTCTAGAAATATCAAGTTTTTTTTATCACCACTGAAAAGAGAACAAAGGGGTTACTCTTTTTTTCGCGGGTGTGACGGGGCCTCCACGTTTTATCGGGATGCGCTCCCAATAGAGAGGCCCCTTTTTCCATCAGAAAGAACTACCCCAAAAATTCCCTTTTTTTCCCCTACCTTGCTCAGGAAAAGCACGTAAGATGGACCGCATCATTCTACCCTTTTTTCCACCACCGGAAAGCGGTCCCTGCTGTTCATTCAAGACTGTCCCTACCTTTCTTCCCGTATTCCTTTACCATCCCCGGAAACCCAAGATGGTCCCACCCCTTTCCTCTTTTCCCCACGCGAGGTCAGTATTTGCGACGGAAATAAGCCGGTACTTCCTCCTCTCTCGGCTTTTCCTGCCCTCGAGACCCTCGTTCTGCTCGCGCGGTCTCCCGGGGGCGGCAAGAACACTGGGCCGGGGGCCGTCTCCTCTTTTCCTCGGAGGCGCCCGGCCGAACCCGCGGCTGATTGGAAGCGCATTCGTGCCCTTTTTTCATCGAGATAAGAGAGCTATTCCCCCCTTTTTTTTGCGGACAAGTTTTCGCTCGTTCGCTTTTCTTACCACCCTAACAACGGAGTAATTGCAGGCGGAGGTTCCCCTTTTCGGGGCGGGACCCGCGTCTTCCCTTCTTTTTGAGATGCCCTTCTGCGGCTCCAAGTCGCTACATGAAGAGAAGGGCCATTTTTCTCCTCCTCGCCGATAAAGCCAAGGACCCTTCTGGCAATGGACACACGCGGGATACGACCCCTCGAGGCATACACTACACGTTCGAGACCCTTCGACTTGAGGACATTCGTCCAGGTGAGCACCTAAAGCTCGTCTTTCCTGTAGGCCAGCTCGGGATCGTTTTCCTTTTTTTGACGAGGTAGAGCGCCTTTACTGACGAGACTTTTGAGAAATGATGGATCGCTTTTCTTCCTTCGAGTGGTGGACGGGGCCTTCCCTTCTCTCTTTCGACTATCGAGCGTATTCCCGCTGTCGCGAGATTTCGCTAAGGCCGAACCGGTTCTGGCGCGTCGCCTGGCGAAGCCGGTTTTTTTTCCCCTTTATGATTGGGCCCATCAACTGGAATGAGGTCGTTTCCCATGGGCGATTTTTTTCCTTTTTTCTTCAGCGCTATCGATCTTGAGGCTTGCTAGATAAGGACGTGTTCAGCCGGAAGACAGAGGCTTCAAAAGGACCATGGGATCGGGAAGAAGGGGACGCTCTTCCCTTTCCATCTGTAGGATGGTGGGCGGCCCCCCAGGGAGGGCGGACGTTTTTTCCTCCACGGACCTTTCCTGGACGAGGAAAAATCTACGAAGAAGGCCTTCTTTCCCGCTCAGATGTATCACTGGGGCATCCTCCCCTCCCTCCTCGATATGGGGACCGGCCGTCCCCCCCTCTCCGTCAAAGACCGATTGGGTTTCCCCTTTCAGCTGAGCGCGACGACACCACTTTCCTCTCCCCCTGTTTCAGGCGACGCCTTGGCGGACGGAAAAATGAACTGGAGATTCCAGGTCTTCTTTGTGTTGTTACTGGGCAAGAGAGTCGGCGTTGCCTCCCCTCCTGTTGAAAAGTAATTATCCTGCGTCCTTTTTCCTCGGCGTATCAACAAGGCGAATTGAATTTACGAACTGGTAAGAATGGCCAGGCTTTTTTTACGGGGAGCGCCTTGCAGAAATCAAATGGCCCGAGATGATGCTTTTTTTGTGTGATGGAGATGAAGGTCGATCCTTCCAAAAGAAAGACGACTTCCCCCCTGCAAGGACTGAAGTTCCAGGGGATTCTGGCCCCCTTTCTTCCGCGGCGAGAGATCGTAACTGGGACTTTCCTACCTGCGTGGACACACGTTTTCTTTTTTCCAAACTTCTCACGTCCCTAGACAAATGGTGAAGGAAGCTGCCTCGTGCACCTTTGAAGGCGATCTTTAGTATCTCTTTTTCCCCTTCGACCGATGTTTACCCGGTTCTGAGAAGGAGTTCTTTCTTTCTTGGTCGTTAAGATGGTTGACCTTAACGCCGTTCTTTTTCCTTCCCCCCTCGTTTAGCGCCTTCCCCAGAGTACGTGGCTGCTGAACAGTTTTTATAGGCAGTTTTTCTCGGAGAAGACAGAATACTTCCCTTCTTTCCTACTTGGGCTTTGGGGGCAATCGACGGATCGAGGACGGGTTTTCCTTTCATGGTTGAATCGACTGCCCCCCTTTTCTTTTTTAAGCACTTGACCAAAAAAGTGGCGGTGTTACTCCGCTTCCCAGCAGACGAGAGGCTCTTCCCTTTTTTCTCCTCCGTGAGCCTTGTCATCGGTTGGCGTTTCGTCGAACGTTTCTGCGAATGTCTGAGCGTCCCTCCCCCTTCCCAGTGTTTTGCCCGAACGGGAGGGGAAAATACGTGATCTGTCGCAGCGGCGATCAATATGTCTTTTTCTTTTTTTTTTTTTTCCTCTTGTTCGTTGATAAAATCGTTTGGGAGGGTTCACCCCCCCCCCTTTTTTTGGGAGGGAGACAAAGGCTGCCCCCTTTTCCCTCTTTCTTGCGTGGCGGCTTTTTCAGTTGTTTTTCGGGAGCTCGCCCTTTTGGGCTTTCGGGGGGCAGAATGCCGACGCGATGTTGCTGCCTTTTTTTTTTTTCCCTCGGGTCTCCCTGGACCCTCCTTCTCGTCGGCAAGAAAATGTGGTCCACGTCCTTTTCTGAGCGGGAAATAGAGCGATGTGAATAATCTCCGTTGTTGTTTTTTCCCCTCTCTTTTCTCTCCTCCCACCAGCAAAAGTACTTTTCCAACCGTACTGGCCTACGAGAAGGATTTAAAGAAGGCGGACCCCGCTTCTTCCCCCTCCCACATCCGCTCGGCATTCTGCAACACGAGAAGCCACCTTCGTCCTGGCGAGGCATTCCGAAAAACAACGCCGACCAACAACGGCACTCCTCCCTCTCTGCCGGCGAGCCTTGTTTTTCAACCCTTGTGGGGAGGGTCAGGGTGGTTGTTGATCAACGAAGAATATGTCGCACAAGGACGTTCCCTTTTCTCCCCTCTCTGTGCGACATTTTCTTTGCCGCGTATTTTATCAAGCTGTTAAACCCTTGGCGGTCCTTTTCTTTTTGTCGCCCCCTACATTCGGCCCCCCGGCAGCCAACGGCCACTTCCCCTCTCGGCTCCGGTGAAGACTCGACACCGGCGCCCGCCGCGCCAAACCCGGGGAGAATTCCCCCTCAACCGACAAACGTGACACGTGGGAAGCAAAGAAACGGGGAGGGATAGACTTTTCTGGGAGAAAGTCTTCCTTGAGACGCCGAAGAAGGATCGAGACAGAAGCGACGAAAAAGCCCCACAAGGAGGTCAGGAACGAGGGAAGTCTCCTTTCCTTTTTCAAGCGAGAAAGGCAAAAGAAGACAAAGGGGGAAGAACCTTCCCTTTCTCGGCGTCGAAAAAGCAGGGGCAGGGAGCCTCGGCGTTACGCTTCCCAAAAGCTGGAAGAAAAATTTAAAGAAATGCAGAGAAAGAAACAGGTCTTCTTTCCGGTCGGAAGTGTCAGGCATTTAAAGACAGGATCGAAGGCCAAAGGGAAACGATCCCCTTCACCGGGCGAGGGACGGGAAGCTTCCCCTTTCCCCCCTCCCTCGCAGGCCAAACTTCTTTTTTTGGCCCAGAGACAGGTAGGGGACTCGTCCGTCCCAGTTAAGATCGAGCAGTTATTCCTTTTTTTTTCTTTCCGAGAATCCCCTTTTTCTGCAGTAAGGCAGCGTTGGTTTTTCCTTTTCTGGCTGGCGAGAATCTCCTGCCACAGACACACATTAACGTCTTCTTCTTCTTTTCTTCTTTTTTCGTTCTATTCTCTCCCCGTTACTGACCTCTGCAGGGTGAAAAGTTAGTAAAACCCCCCCCCCCCCCCCCCCCCCCCCCCCCCCCCCCCCCCCCCCCCACCCCCCCCCCCCCCCCCCCCCCCTCCCCCCTCCCCCCCCCCCCCCCCCCCTCCCCCCCCCCCCCCCCCCCCCCCCCCCCCCCCCCCACCCCCCCCCCCCCCCCCTTTCAATTCAATTCGATTTTGCGACAGCTTCGACGAGGATAATTAACGGTTCACAGCGTCTCCCCCTCCCTCCCTCTTTCCCAGTAAAACCACGCCTTTTTTCATCTACATGGAATCTCAATGGAATCCTTTCTCCCCCTTTTTTCCTCCAGTCAAGGCGTCGCCTGAAAGCGAGATCTTTTTCCCCTTTTCATCCACTGCGCTTCCGAGTCCCCACCCGGCTGGATGATCGGCTTTCCTTGCCGGTCCGATCGAGGAAGTGCGTGGTTTTTTTTTTTTTTTTCTCCTATACCATGTAGGTGCATGGTCGGGCGGCACTGGTCCGCCCCTCCCCTTTTTTCCCTTGCTCACCTCCGCCCTTGAATCCGCCGCCACCATCAGACAGAACATGGAATTGCCCCAGTTCTTTTTTATGGCTTGGTTATCCGCGGCGTCCGGCTGAACTCTTTTCTTTTTTTTTCTTTTTCTCTCCTCGCTCGTCGATCTTGAACACGAAAGAGACAGCAGGCAGCGACCCTTTTTTTTTTCCTTCAGGTCACAGTGATGGTCCCATCTCCTTTTTCCTTTTTTTTTCCTTGGCTTCCGACAAGGCGTACGCGCAGGAGCGTGCAAATGGAAAAGTTACTTCTTCTCGACGGAGGACGCGGATAAGAGATCGATAAGTAAAATTCCTTTTTTCCCTTCCCCCCTTTCCCCCAACTTCTCCAACAGCTGAAAGAAGAAAGGGCGTCTCACCTTTTGACGTTTTCCCCCCCCCCCCCTCGCGACCCCAGGGCGCGATCTTCTGCGACAGTAAGGCGGCCGGCTTTCCTTTTTCCCCTTTAATTTGGATGGCTCGGGTCGAACGGGTTGTATGGCATGACGCTTTCCTCCAACTTAGCCACCTTCCGCCTTCCGATGCTCATGGAATCTTTGTAGTCTTCCCTTTTCTCTTGGAGAACTTTAGCGAAGATGGAGCGATCGTTTCTGCTTTGCACACATGACGCGAGAGAACGGCAGTCACCCCTTTCTTCTCCCTCACTGACCCCGTCCGTTGTTATGGTGAACGCGACGATCGACAATTGTACGCACCCGAGCGGTTTGGTTTTTTTCCCTTCTCTTCTCGATCCGGGCACGTCGTCCGAATGAATTAAAGATTCCTTCGCCGGCCACTAACGTATTCAAGTTTCCCTTTTCCTTTCTCTTGCCCCCGTCCAGCAGCAAAATCACAGAAGTGGTTTTGCCGCCGACCATCCTCCCTCCTGTAGCGGAGGAGGACATCGCCGTTTCTTCCCATTCCGTATAGATCTTCAAGAAGCGCGTCGGGCCAAATTCTCGGATTGAAAAGCGTAGATCTCACCCCCTTTTTGGGACTTTGTTTCCGGCGGGCTTCCGAATAAGTTCACCCCCCTTCTTTCCAGGCGGATGCGCGTTAAGACAGAAAAAGTGAAGATGGCCTTCCCTTCTCCTGCGTGTTGCGGCCATCTCTCCACTTTCCTCTTATTTTGCTTCCCTTCTACTTTTGGTAGGTTAGGGAGGGGATGCAATAGGTGGCCGAGATTTTCCTTTCTAAAGCCAACTTCTCCCCTCCCCTCTCCCCCGCCACGGGGGGAGAGGGCAGTTTTTGTCCCGCGCGAAACACTTGATATTTCTCCTTTTTCCCCCCCCCTGCCCCTCTCCCCTTTATCTATATTTCCTCCTAAAATACGTTGTGTTGTTTTTTGAGAGGGGCAGGGTTCTTTTCTTTTTCTCACTATCAAGTTTTCTTCTGGGACTCTGTACAAAATACACCCCCCCCCCGGGGAAGGGGGGATTTTCTTTCGCAACCCCCTTTTCTATTCGAGATAAAATCCTTCTGCCACCCGGAGTTTGGCATCAGCCCCCCCCCCATAAGGTAGGGGTCCCCCCCCCCCCTCGGAATCTCTGGGTGGTGATCCCTGGCTCCCCCCCTGCAGGAGACAGTTTCCCCCCCCAACCCCTGTCCAGGGAAATTGCTGTCTTTTTCCGCCTTTGTCATACCTAGGGTGTTGAGCCCTTCTCCCTCTTTCCCCCAAAAGGTCGGTACAAACAATGTTTTCTTTCTCTCCCTTTTTTCTTTCCCCTCTGAAGTATTGCCTACGTAATAAGACGAAGAAGCTTTTGCAGCTCTGCCGGAAATGTCCAGCGACTCGGCGATTGTCCTCTTCTTCTTCGCCGAACGGGTCGGCTGCCCCTCCTTCCTTTTTTTTTTCTTGACGTTTCTGTAACTCGAATCTTTTCTGAATTGAAGAAGGAGGGTCTCTTTTTCTTCTTGGGAAAGCAGATTAGGACAAACGTGCCCTTCTCCCTCCTCTATTAAAAAAACAGGCGCTTTTTTGGTTTTTTTCGCTCGTAGCTCGCTTCACACCATTCTCTTCCTTTCTTTTTTTTCCTGGATTTTCTGCACTGGGCGGAAAACGCTTTAGTGTTGGGAGTGCTCACCTCGATCAGGCTCCCTCTCTCCTTTTCCGGTCTTCTCGACAAAGGGAATGAAGGCCCCCCTTCTAATTCAATTGAGCCCTCTTTTTAGGTATACTCTTGGAGAAAACAAGCAATACAAACAGTTAGAGAACAATTTTCCCCTTCGCCAGGAAAACTTCCAGTTTCCCTCAGGAAGGCCTGACTTTTTTCCTTTTTCCCCTCCCCTCTTTTGTCGCTTTGCCGTCTCGTTCCGAGAGAGATTTTGGACCTGTTTGAGAAGCAATGGATAGATTTTCCCTTTTCCTTTTTCCCCCTTTTTTTGAACGGAGCCTTCTGCCGGACGCAGATTTCGACTTTTGATCCGCTGTTCTCCGCGATCGCAGACGGACGAGTTCCTTTTTCCCCCCCCCCCCCCCCCCCAGTCCAGATCCTGCGCGTTGCATGGTAGAAGCAGGCGAGACCTTTTATTATTGGAACATAACTGGGACAAATGTCCTTTTCCTCCCTTTTTCCTATGGTAGCTCTGGACGGGTGCTTAATGTTCAGAGATATCGCACTTTTTTTCTTCTTATGATCCCGGACGCTGGGTGTGCTATGTGGCGAGTTCTTTTCCTTCTTCAAAACCGGTCCTGAAGGGGAAGCGGGACGCGACACTGGGTCTTTGATGGGTGGCAGGCGGACGGCAAGGTTCTTTTTTCCCTCCCCTTCCCGGCTGGGACCATCCCACACGGACTGTCAGATAATGACGACCGACATTCTTATCCACGCGCTAGGAATAGAAAAGGACCCCCTCCCCCTTCCTGGCCCTGGCACGTCGCCTTTAACGATAAATCCCCCCTTTTTTTCCCCTCCTTAAGCGAGATTTTTTCTTTTTTTTCCCTACCCCAAGTCTTACTCGTTTATTAGACCGCCTTGAATTGGCTGGCTCCCCCTTCAGAATGATTCCAATGGAGCATTCCAGTTTTTTTCTCCCTTCTTTTTTTACTGGAAAGTTCGTCTTTTCCCGAGGGGCACGCTGTGACAGGTTAACTTGATCCCCTCGTCTGTCTCCAAAAAAAGAAGAATGAAATCCTCACACTTTTTTTCCTCCTGGCAGGTGCAGTTGACGGGGATCTCCTTCTCCCTTTTCCCTCTTCTCTTTGCTCCCCGGAACCGGTTTTTGATGGAGATGACTGTTCGATTCCACCCATCAACGACTGTCACCCCCCCCTTTTCTCCTTCCTCTACCGGAAAGCGAAAAGGGTCTTTTCCCTCCCTCCCCTTCTAATAACTGCTGATCTTAACTGGGACGGGGATAGTCCAAGACATGGCGCTTTCCCTTCTTTTCCTTCGAGGCAACCCTCTTCACGTAAATCGGACTGTTCCCTTGGCCCTCTTTGCCAATTTGAATGGCGTCCCTCCCCTCTCTAGCCCTCCTGATAAACGGAACCCGTTCCCAGGGAAAGTTTTCTTTTCGAATAGTTCTTGCAGTAAAGGCAAGATGGGTGAAATTAACGCTCCCCCCGAAAGGGCTCCCCAAGAAACGCGGTTTTTCCGAGAATTAATCAGCCCTCTTTTACCGTTTTTATGAGGAAGTTCCCTCTCTGAAGAAGTCTCTTTCCTGGACCTCCTTTTTATCGGGGGGCTCCTAGGGCTCGCGGCCGTTTTCCGACCGTTCCTGTTTAGAATCGAATGAGTCCATACCCTCCCTTTCCTTTTCAGGTTTGGCGTTGGCCTTTTCTTCCCGGGTTGGAAGCTTCCCTCGATGTGGCGGCAGGAGGAATGTCTCCTCTCCCCTTCGTCCGATATGTCGCATTTTCTTTTCGTCGCACGGGGAGGAGAATTTGGTCGATTGCCCTTTCCCCTTACTCCCCCACGTGAGTGCCCGGGAAATACGTCCGCAACGAAGTGTCTTTTTTTCCGATCAATAAGACCAACTGGTTTTTTTGTTTCATTACTTTACGTTCGGTGATATACTTGCGGGTTAAACACCCACCCTGTCCCCCCCCTTTTTTCTTTTCCGACAAATTTCGTAATTTAATCGGGGTAGGGACATACTTGTGCCCGTCTGGGTCGTCTTTCCTCCTAATTTTTCCTCTCTCCAGGCCGGCCGGCTTTTTTTCCTATTTGTCAGATGCCGAATCGGATGATTGCTGGCAGATGGCTTTTGATAGGGTAGAACGCGAATGGGTCGCATTCTGTTCCTCCTTCCCCCTTTTTCCCTTTCCACCGTCTTTCGTGTACTCCCTTTCTCGGGAAATACTATCTTTTCTCCTCTCCGTTGTTGTTTTCTCTCCCTCTCGAAACCGAAAAAGTACTGGACAAATTGTCCTGGCCGACGAGCCGTCTCCCCTTCCTTCTTCTTTCCTTTCCCTCTTCCGAAAGCATGTAACATCCGCGTAGAATTATGAAACCCTTTCTCCTGCCTTCCTGGCGAGAATCCGAAAACCCCCCCCTCCCTTCCCCTCTTAAGTTCCCCCGCTCATTCCCGGCGAGAATTGTATTCACCTCCCCCTTTGTTCATTTGTGGGGGGGGAAACCCTCCCTCTCTTTTTATTTTTTTTTTGCTTTCTTCTCTTTTTTTTTTTTTCTGCTTTCTCACAACGAACGAACCCACTTAAAGTGAAAAACAAGTTGCGCGCTTTTCCTTCCCCTTTATTTCCCGTATTTTCTTTCTTCGAAACTTGTTAATCGAACTAAGTTGTAGCCCACCCTTTCCTCCCCTCCCACCCGCTGAGGAATATAGGCTCCCCTTTCTCCCCTCCCCTTTCCCCCCCCCCCCCCACTTTCTTCTTTTTCCCCCCCGTGGAGCAAGAAAGTAGCCCCTTCCCCCCTTGCCAGCAACTTAAGTGTATGGACTCAGTAGATTTTTCCCCTGTAAGGAAGAAGACTCCTTTTTCCCCCTTTCTTATCAAGCATCGCAAAAAGGAGGTCTTGCCTGGTCCTTTTTCGCCGGTCCGAGTCCTGTTCCGCCCCGAAGAAAAATTTACACCTCCTCTGGCCGCTTCGACACGAGTTTTATCCACACTTGTCGCCCTTCCCTGCTTTTCAACCCTCTATCCACACCTCTTACGGCAAGAAAAATAAGGCCAGAACCCTTTTCCCCTCTATGATTATAGGAAGGGCGCCCTCCACCCAGCACTTAATCCAGGTCATGAGGGAAACGTTTCTTGGTTTTTTCCTTCACAAGGGAGAGGGCTTTTTCTCTCGTGGATTTTCCGCGACGTCAGTACAACGTTTTTTTGGAAAGAGAAAGGATGTTCCGCTCCCCACCTAAAAGTACCCCCTTTCCGCTCCTTCCGAGGGTTCTTCGAATTCTTTTAGGAAATTCATTCCCTTTTTTGAATTTTCTTGGCGGTGACCTTTGTCTTTGGACGTGAGAGAATCGAACTTTCCTTTCGCCCCCCCACCCTCCTGGTGATGGGAACTATCCTATCTTCCATGAGTTAGGAGATTAGATCCCGGTTCCTCTTCCTTCTGCTAAAATTGGTTCGTACTTTCCCCCCCCCCTTTCCCTAGCCCTCGTATGGCGACAGACAGGCCTTGGATCCCTTCGTTCAGCTTTTTTTTTCAAATTAACTTTCCATTCCATCACTTGCAAAAGCCGACTCTTCCCCCCCGCCGTATTTTAAAGGGGGGGCTTCCCTTCGCCTTTTCTCATTTTCATTTTCCGTCCGCAAAAGTCTTCTCCCTCTATCGTGGAATAAGCCTTTCTCGCACGTTTTAGCGTTCTCTCTCTCCTTCTATCCGTGTTAGGATTCTTTCTTTCCCCCCTTTTCTCGCTAAGATAGATCTCTTTTCTTTTGTGCACGGGGCTCTGTCCCTTATTTTGTTGCAAACCCGTCTAGCGGTGCCATTCCTTTCTTCTCTTCCGGGTCATTGGGGACATTCCTCCTCTTGTCTTCCAGTCCTCACCTCAAGTGAATAAGAAGACACAAATAAGACATTTCCCCCCCCTTTTTTTTTTCGAGGAACGGATTCCCCCCCCCTAGTTCTTTAATCCTCGGCGCCTAAGATCTCCCCCCTATTACGGAGTCCCCCCCCCCCCGTCGTATGATATAGAAATCCCCTTCTCTCTATAGCTGCCTGGCACTCATAGACCGAGGCATGCGACCATCCTGCTTTCCATCCCGACCCTCAGGTCCCCTTTTTTGCCCCCCCTTGCCCCTCCCGTTCCTCCGGCTCGACAGGCGACTTCTTCCCTTTTTCTTGGCAAATTTCCTACTCTTCCCCGTTTTTAAGAGCCTCTTTTCTCCTCTTAATCATCGTCCCCCTCCCGCCCCCTTCGTTACCGGCTCTCCGGTGACGCCGTTCCCTTCCTCCCCGCGTGAAAGAGATCCCCTTTTCTTTTTTTCCTTGTATTCTTTCTGATCACGCGCGCAGGACCCCCTCTATCCTGAAAACCAGCTTTCCCTTTCTTGATCTCTTTGGGACCGTTAAGTTTTTCGTATTCTTTTGCTCAAATTTCATTTTTCCCCTTTCCGGTTCTCCTCTCGTTGGTATCGATTTCTGGCATGCCGAGGTAGTTTTTTCTGAGAAAAGTTTCTCCCTGGGTGCGCAGGAACGCTTTTTGTTTTTGCTGAGACTGTATTCCCCCCCCTTTTTTCTTCTCTGGAATGCCGTCCCCGTTTTCGCTGATGTCTCCTCTCGAGGGACACTCCCCCTCCTGCCTTTTTTCTTTTGCCTTTCCCCCCCCCCTTTTTTCAACATCAGTGACGCCGCTGAAAATGTTCCCTCCCCTTTTCTTTTATTCCCGATTTCCCCCCCCCTCCCAAATGTCCGCCCACCCGCCTCTTCTTTTCCTACCTCCCCCCCCTCCTGATCTCGATGCGGGACACTTTTTTTCCCCCCTTTCCCTTTTCTTCTCTCCGTCCGGCGCCTCTCCCTACACATCACGCGGGACTTCCCCCCCTTGTCTTTTTTTCACCTCACCATGCAAAACACCGACGTGTTCTTTCCCTCCTCCTTTTTTCCCCCTTTCACTCCGCGCGAGCCGCTTTTTCCCATTCTTTCATCCGGCCCGCCGAGCGCAAGACTTCTTTCCTTTTCGGTCCGTCGACAATTCCTTCTTTGCTCTTCTATCCTCTCCACATTTTTTTTACCTCATTTTTTTGGGTTCCTGGGTTGGTATTTCACCCTAGTAGGTCCCACACCCCCCCCCCCCCCCCCTTCCTCACTCTTTCTGTGTACAGGTCGGTATGACTGTCGTTAATCCCCGCCCTTTCCTTCTTATTTTTTCCACACCCTTGCGTGTCTCGGCAGCGTATTCACCACCCTCTTTCTCTTTACTGAGCATTTTCCTTTTTTGGGGGGGAGTGCTCTTCGTTATTTTTCTTCTCTCTTCTCGATCACGATCAAAAGTTTTTGCCCTCCTTCCCCCCCGTATACCGGGGGGATTTCGGTTTTTTTTGGTCCTCTTCCTGCTGAAAATTGATATGTCCCTCTCCCCCCCCCCCCGCACCATGCCCAGCTAAACCTTTCCTCCTCTTTGGTTCTCTTGTCCGTCACGGGGGAGAGTTTCCCCCCCAGTGGGGGGGTGGGACCTCCCCTGGTATAGACCTCCTTTCCCCTTTGTTTCTGTGTTCCCCCCACCTCACCCTGCCATCTCACACCCCCTTTCCTACGATGGTCCTTTACATGAAAAAAACTTTTTCTTTTTCCTTCCCTATGACGAGGAAAATCGTTGGTACTTCCGTCCGTTGTCCTCCCCCCCCCCCATCCATCTTTTCCGCAAAATGGAATAGGAAGAGGCGTGGTTTTCCTTTCCTCTGGACGAAAAAAGAAGTCGACGTTTTCCCCCTTGTGAACGGGTCTGATACGCACTCCCCTCCTGTAACTAAAGAGGGGGTTGGGAGTACGGATTCTTCTCCACCCGCATTGATCGTTCCACCCCCAGATTGCAGTCCCTCTCCTCATGGGCACCACACTGCACCATCCTTTCCTTCCCTCTTCAGCTACGGAGTGGACGTTACCTGTCTTTTCAGATTCTTCCCGCTATGAGCGGAGTCTCTCCCCCCTGTTTTCCCTCACACGTCGGGGGTGGCTTTTGCTTGTGTTCTCGCCTTCTATCCTATCCGACGCCTCCCCCTGCGGAATAACCGCGGCTTTCTTTACTTCCCCCGTGACAGGCATCGAGACCCATCGCTTTATCCTTTGGTTCACAGTTTCCTTTTCCCCTCCCCTCGCTCACCATAACAACGGCGATCCTTCCTCCTCCCATTCCACTGGATTGTTGAATGGCGGTGGCTTTTTTCTTTTTCTTTTTTCCGGCTTTTTTGCGTTGTCCTCGATGGATCCATCTTCTTCCCGTTCCCTCTTCGGCTAAAATAGCGATCCCGCCGTTCCTTGGCTACCCTTCCTAACTACCTCGGCATGTCCATACCCCCTTTTTTTTAAGAAAAGAAACGAGACCACCTTCAGTTTAGACAACCCCTCTTCCCCGCAGGAGGCTAGACGGTCGGAACCCCGAGGATAGTAGCAGGCTTGTTCCTTTTTGGTCTTCGCGCGAGAGACGATCCCTCTCTTGAGGTTTGGTGACCGGGCCGGCTTCACCCTTTCTTCTCCTTCCGAGCGAGGATAAGACGTCTCGCGCTTTCTCCTCTCCAATGTCTTCCCTGTCATGGCGTTTTCCCTTTCGAAAGCAGGGCGCCCCCCTTTTTTATTTCTCATTCCTTCCCTTCGGTCGGGATGGGAAGCATTTTCTCTTTTTTTTTTCCCTTTCTTCATTGTTCAGAGATCTCGACGAGCGAGGTCTTTTTTCCCTTTACTTTTCCTTGAGTCAGCCGGACTCTCTGTTTTTCACGGCATGGGAAGGGGGAGCCGGGGCCGCGATCACTTGTGCCCCCCCCTTTTTTCTTTGACAATTTTGAGGGCGGATAGTGGGAAGCACGGCCCGGCTTTTTCCCCCCTTTGTCCGGCTCATGCCGACAGACATTCACGCTACGATTCTTCTCCCCATTCCTTCCCCCTCGTATGGAACGGGCCGGCCCTTTCTCCTCCCCTCCCCCCCACGGCGATTGGGGAAAACTGCTACGGTGTGCCCTCCCCCCACAAGGCTCCGATGCCTCTCGCTTTTCTTTATCTCCGCCTCCCCTCGATTTTTCTGAGAAATGAAGAATGATTAAAATGGGAGATTCCCTTTCCTTTTTCCTTATTACGTGATTTTTTTTCCCTCCTAGTCGGCGTTGCCCGAAGGGCCGCACTGTGAACGTTAATTATCCCTTTTTCTTATTTGCTGCGGTGCCCCTGT
>Ga0179593_1676098_pt1 | contig 13720 bp, 16 predicted proteins | sample CZODoug2_1_08_16_FD_185931 | JGI IMG/M metagenome (GOLD analysis project Ga0179593, IMG submission 185931) | Vadose zone soil fungal communities from Angelo Coast Range Reserve, California, USA - CZODoug2_1_08_16fungal (PacBio error correction) | ecosystem: Environmental > Terrestrial > Soil >... | reverse complement strand
GTTTGTCCTTTTTTTTCTCTTTCTTAGCGTTTTCTCCTGCCTTGCCGCATTTCTTCCTTTCGCGGGACATAGTTTTTTTTTTTCCTTCTCCTCCGTACCGCGTCGTTTCGGGAGTCCTTTTTTTTTTTTTGGGCGTGCGACTCTTCCATCCTTCGCGTCCTTTTTTTTTCCTTTGGGGAACGTGCGGCTTTTTTGTTGGAGCCGACGATTACCTTTTTCTGCGTAGCCCCTCTCCTGCAGAAGGCCGCCTTCTGCAATAAGACGCGGTCTTTTCCCTTTCCGGGTTTTCCACCTAACCTTTTATCTTTTTGCTTACATCCAATCCGAGTTTTTTGAGCGGTATGCTTTTTTTTTCCAACCGCCGTTTCTTCCTAAATATGTTTTTTTCTCAGTTAAGGCAAGGCTTGGACGAACGGCGTTTTGCTCCCCCCATCTACCTCCCCCCTTTTATCCTCTCAATTAGGGATCTTTCAAAAGGCATTTTCTTCCCAGTCAAGCGTTTCCTGGGCTTTTCTGGTCGCCCCCCCCGGTTTTCTTTTTTTCCGGGCTGGGTCATGCGCTTTTCCCGTCGCTTTTCCTATTAGGTTCACCTAGGAATATTCCAACCTCGGCGCGCCTTCTGGGTGATTTTCCACCCCTCTTGGCGGCGGGTCTCCCAAGTTAGTGGATTTTTCCCTCTCTCTCCCCCCCCCCAAAAGTTTTATCCCTGTGGCATGTTCCTCGCCCCCGTTCGGCGCCTTTTTCTTCGGACGTCCGAGGAGTTAACATCCTTGCCGTGATATCGGTCCCCCACTCCTTGGCTGCTGACATTTTTTATTATACGCCTTCTCAGAACTGTTCCAGGCGACGGTCTTCCCTTTCGGACGAGGTCCCCTTGGTATGGAAACATATTTCCCCTTTTTTCACGCTGGCCCTGGCCCATTCTAGCGCGGCCTTTTTTTTTTTTTTTTTTTTAGGTTTTTCTTAGGGCGCATTTCTCCGGCCTCCCCCTTCCCGGGCTTTTCGGTCCTTTTTTTTTTCCTTTCCCGTCATCGCCAGGACCGCGTCATGTTTTTCAGGTCTCCCACCCCCCCCCCCATGTGCAATTTCAAAGAAGCGGCCATTCCCCCCCGTTTCTTCTTACCCACCGTGTTTTTTTTTTCATCGACCCGTTTCTTTTCCGGTGATTCCCTTTTTCTGGGCGGGGGTCTTTCTTCGGCGTGGATGGCCCCTGTTTTTCCCTTTTTTCACGCGCCTTCGTGAATTCTCTCTCGTCTTCGGCTATAGTTTCGATCTCGTCATTTTCTTAGGGGCATTCCCCCGCTTTTTTTTCCCACTCTGGCCCCCGTACCCCGGCGTTTTCCTGCGCGCCGGTTTTGGAGTTCCCTTGGGGGTGAACCTTTTGGATAGTCTTTTGGAAATCAGGAACGCGTACCTTTCTGCAAGGGCCCCCCGAATTTAATCTGACGCTCGTTTTTTATGCTCTTTTCCTCCGGCGTTGCTTCACGATCCACTTGTGCAATTTTCCTCCCTGATTCCACTTTTTTTTTTTCGCTGATTTTGCGACCTCCGTGTGCGCGCGTTCGTGGTCGTCTTTCTAGGCCCCTGATTTTTTTTCCCGGACCTATTGGCCGTCACGCTTGATCCCTGTCTTTTTTTGGAGCTTCGGGATTTTTTTTAAATGGCGATTCTCCCCCTGCCGGGTGTTTTTTTTGTTCCTAGGAGTTTTTTTTTTTAGACTTTTTTTTTTTTTTTTTCTCTGCGATCTCCACGACCTGCCCCAAATACCTTTTCGCCAAGGGGTCTCTTTGACGGACTTTGCGGGATTGGTTCCCATTGCGGCAGTTTGCTTTGCGCGTGGATATTCCCCTTCCAAACTTCTTCCCCGGCCCCCTTTTGCGGACGGCCCTCAGGCGGTTTCCTTTTCCCTCCAGTTTTTAGATGCTCCTTTTTTTTTTCCCCTCAAAGATACCCTGCGTCGAATAAGAGCCCCTGAAAACCTTGCTTGAAATCCTTTTTTTCTTCCTTCATAGTTTTTGCCTCTTTTCTAGAGGGATTTGTGGAGGAACCCATGATACGTGCTTTTCCACCCTCACAGACCTCGTGGGGGGTACCCTTCTGTCCAATAGGACCCCCTTAATTTCTCTTTGTGGAAGTGACCTCCTTGGGGCAGACTTTTTTTTTGTCCCGGGGGGGCTTTCGTCTGCCGCGCGACTCGCGCGTCTTCCCCCTCCCAATCCGCCTTTTTCCGGAAGTCTTCCACTATTTCCCCCGCGACGGTGTTGCCGGCTTTTATAGGACGCTCACACCTTTCTTTTCTTCCCAACCCTTCCTTTCCGCTCGCGTCCCCCACCCGTTCGATTTCGTCTGCGAATCTCTTTGGTGACGTCCTCTTCCCCCAGGCGCCCCCCCTTTGATTCAACTGATTTTTTTTTTTCTGGATTCGCGTGCAGGCGACCTTTCCCGTCATGAATTTTTTTTGGTCGCGCTTTTTTTTTTTTTCCCTCTCGCTGACGCGCTTTTTCCTTTTTTCCGGGATCGTTCAGGTGTTGCTGTGCTGGGCCCCATTGGATTTGATCGTGTCGGTTTCCTGTTGGACAGACCTTCTGAGTGTAGACCTCCTTTCTTTCCTCCTCCTCCGTTTTCGAGAGATCCTACCCCACCGCCGCAAGTGTTCTCCAACAAGTTTTTTCTCGGTGTATCCCCCATCCAGAACGATTCTCCTGGATCCCACCACTCCCAGCAACCTCTCCCTCTTTTCCCGCCGTCTGTAAAGGGCTTTCTTATGTTTTAGGCGCTCACCCGACCCAGGGCGTTCTTTTTCGCTTTTTCCCACTTTGATATCCAGATCATTCCTCGTGCGGTGTGGTTCTCGAAGGCGCACCTTGCCGCAGCGACTCCCGCAGACGAATTTGACCGCATTTTTTTTCCAGGGAGGTTTTTTCGAATGTCGGTGTTTTGTTGTTTTGTCTTCTATCAGATCTTTCGCCCCCCCCCCCACCGCTTCGTTTGCTCATTAGTGGAATTAGTCGAGGCCTTTTTTTTCCTGTGTTTTTTTTCCCCCAGGAAAGTCAGGGCGCTTTTTTCCCGGCAGGGACTTTTATCCCCGACCCTCTCTTTTTTTTTTTGCCCCCATCTGGGCGGATCACGTCCCCTTCGCGGTCCATTCTGGATGCCTTCCTTTGCCCGGCTCCCCCCACCTTTATCAAACATCTTTGGGGGCCTGTTTTTTTTTTTCCCGGTTTTCCCTTCTCCCCCCCCCTCCGCCGTGACAGCGGCAAACCCCAAGATGAGTCGATTTCTTGCACTTTTTTCTTGGGGGTTGTTTTTATCGGGACGCGGGAATTTTCTCTCTTTTTTTTCAGTTTTGGAGGCATCTTTTTCCCCCACTCGCCCCAAAGGCCCCCACGCACTCGCCCTCGTCCCCCCCCCAACACTTTTTTTCCCCAAATTTTCCTTGCGAAAGTTTCGTGGCAATTTCTCTTCCAACTGGAAGTGCCACTGCGGTATGGTCTCAAAAAACCCTGTTTTCCTTCGTTTTCCCAGTTCCTTTGATCGGAGCCTTTTTCTCAATGGTGACGGATTGGTTTTAGTCGGCGTTTTTCTATTGCTCCGTTCGACTCCCCCCCTCGGTTTTTTATTCTCCCCGCAGTAGTTTTTCCCGTGCTTTTTTTCAATCGCCCCTCCCAAGTCACTTTTTGCTGAGACTTCCCTTCCCCCCCCCAAAGCCACTTTTCGAGTACCCAAGGCGTTCTCGCCACATATTTGTGTGTTCCGGTCGCGGCTCCCCGCTACAACCCTTTTTTCAAACGCCTCCCACCGTAGCGATCAGCAAGCAAGGTTTCCCCTCCATAGGGGTTCTTGGGAGTGCCTTTTCAGCTTGATTCCGTGTGAATTCTTTCCCTGCGCATTCCGCGGGGCTCTCCCTTTTTTGAGGTATTAATTTTTTTTTTTTTTTTTTTCTTTTTTTTTTTTTTTTTTTTTTTTTTTTCCAGCAGCTGGTCTGGTTTTTTGGCCCATTGTGCCCAGATTTTTCCCAAGGTCACCACCTGCTGAAAAAGAACCTTTAATACAACCCTTCGCAGGCACTCTATGAGGCGATCCCCCCTGTTCAAATCTCCCTCCTGCCTCTTTTTTTCATCTGACTCCCCCCTTCCGCCCACAATTTCTAAAAGGCTTCCGCCCCACATTTTTTTTTTTTTTTCTCACGCTCCTGCCAGCACTTAGTAGCGGCTTTTGAGGCGCACCCCTCCCCCCCTAAGTAACCGCCCCTGCATGGTCTGCACGGGTTCTGGATGTGATTGACAACCGCGGTTGCTTTTTTTCTCCTCCTTGGCTGGCTTTTTTTCCCTCCTACCAGCCTTGCTTGTTGGTTTATTCTGGGAGAAAAGGACTTCCCCTTGACTCCCATCCCACAATTTTTTTTTAGAGCCTTGACCGCTTCCTTGAGGAGGACTTTACTTTCCATATTGCCATCTCGATTGCCGAGCTTGTGGAAGCAGGTCCTGGGGATCCCCTGCGCTAACATTCCCCCCAAAACCTTTCCCTCCACCGGTCTTGCTGAACTTTCATAGGTGGGCCCTTTTCCAGTGGGCATTTTCCATTCCAACTTGTGAGCCGCGCCTCCTGTGAGTCCTTTTGGAACCCCTCACCGGTCCCCCACTGGCGAAGCCTTGCGCGAAATCCTTTTTTTTCATTGCCATCCCGCCCCCCGCCGTCCGAAGATTAACGTTGCTTTTCACGTGGGGAAGCTCGCCTTTCGACACTTCGAAGTCAGGACACGGGCTACCTCAACGTTTTTTTTCACTTCGAGGACCCCCCCCTACTGGAGTTCCCCCCCCCCCTTTTTTTTTTCCCCCCTTCAAGAACCCTAAGTCAGGGCTTTTGGATTTCCGATTCCCCCTCGATTTGCCTTCCCCGAGGACCCCGAGCTGGTTTTTTTGATGGCATATTTTTTCGACGCCATAAAAGTTTTTTTTTTGAGTCAGCCGGGCCCCCGAACGACTGCCCGGGCCCCAACCCGGTTTCCGAGTTTCACCGCGGCCCCTTCCTGAATTATTTCCGAGGGCCTGTGTATTCTTGAGCTAAGTTCCCCCCTTCCAAGTTCATGGAATTTAAATTCCTTTCCGTCCGCAAAACTTGGTCTTTGCCTTTACTTTTCTTTTTTTTTCCCCCCCAGGATATTATCTTGGAGGGTCGACACGACGGGTCCCCCCATAGAAAAATTCACCCTCTACATGTTTTTCGAGGGTTTGATTTAGTATGGGGCTCGGAATTCCCATTTCTTTGTAACCAGGGTCTTTCCCTCCACAGCCTCGCTGGCGGATTCGGCGGCCTTTTTTCATGGGATACGTCGGCCTTATCCCCTTTACCTTCCGGCTCGATTCAAAAAACGAACCTTAAAAAAGATTCCTGGTACGTTTTTTTTTCCTTGTTTCCCCCAAAAGAGATTTGCCCCGATTTAGAGTCCTTGGGACGTTCTTAAGTCCTCTTTCCACTATGGTTTACGAGCCCCTTTTCCGGGGAAGAAGATTGAACCTTTTGGGGGCCGGATTTTCCCCTTGTCTATTCCTTTCCTCCCCACGCAACCCTTTTTCCCTTTTCTCATCCCTGTTGGTGTTGCCTTAGTCTGTGGGTTTTCCTTTTTTTCCTATAGGACTTTGCATTGAGCTTTTCGGGGCTCCAGCAGAGTCTCCTCAGGTGGCCGGAGTCCTGAAGTTCGGTTTTCCCCCCCCTTTAGTTCGAGCCCCTTTCGCGGTGCTTTTCCTTTTTTTTTTTTCCAGACTTTCCTCGGATCGTTTTTCCCTCCGGGATTTTTTTTGCGGCCTGCTTCTAAGCTGTTCTGTTAGCCCATGAGTTTCCCCCCGCCGAAGCCTGCCAACCTCCTTTTTGTGGTATGTTCCGCCCCCCCCACCCCGTGCTTGCGCTACATTCCTCCCGCGTTCTTTTTTCCTTGTCAGGTTCTCTTTCTTTCGTTTATTTTCTCGGGCAACCGCGTCGGGTGTCGTCCTTCTGGTGCCCCTCGTTTTCTTTCAGAACGGAGGTCCTTTGTCTGGACCGCCCCATTCTTACTTCCTCCCCCTTGAATTTACTTCGCTCGAATGCAACCCCTTTTCTCTTCTTCAGCTTTTCGCGGTGGGCGTTCTTTGCTTCCTGTGGGCGTTTTTTATTCTTCATGACTCTCCGCTTTTTCTCCTCTTTTCCGGGTCGAAACCTCGTTCCTCTTTTTTTTTCTCGTTTCGGTGATTTTCCCTCCGGGCGCTCGTTTTGGTCTCTTACGTTTCGTTCTTTTTTAAAAGTGAGACGGCCTTTTTCCTCGAGTTTTCCACGTTTTTTTCGGCGCCTTTTCTTGGCGGGTCCCGTTTCCACTTCCCTGGGCCGTTCTGACTCCGTTTCTTCGTCCTTGTTTTATAACGCATCGTGTCCCCCGAAACTGGGCGTTTGCCCCCTTCCCGGACTTTTTGGCGGGCGGCTTTTGGATGGAACACCCCTTTTTTTTTTTTTTTTTCGCCCGCTGGGCCTCCCTTCTCGCGGCCTTTTTTTGTTGTTTGAGGTTCTGGAACCTCTTTTCTTTTCCTGGCCCTCGGGTCTTTTTCGCTGAAAGTCATCGCTCTGTCCCCCATCACGTTTATTTCCCCCCCCCACCTGCAAAACTTTCATTCCTTTGAGTTTACCGCCGCGGCCAGCGCAGACCACCGCGTTCATCGAAACCCTTTTTTTCCCCTGCCGGTGATTTCGGGGTAGCCTCCTGGCCGCCCGCTCGCGTGCTGGGCCGTCGACTTACGTTTTTTTGTGGCGGCTTTTCTTTTCCTTGCTCTATTGTTTTTCTTTTTTTAGGATTCTCGATTCGTTTACGGCCTTCTCGATTTGCCTATCAAACGTTTATCTCCCTTCGGCGTGCGCCGGTTTCAGTCTGCGGGGTTTTAACCTGTCCGGAGGGTTGGCCCCTTTGTCGCAGCTTCCCCGCATTTTGCCGGTTGTCGAACCAAGTGCATGCTTGACCTCGGAGATTTCCTTGGTCTCCCGGAGTGTGCTACTTTTCGCAAGGTCCCCCTCCCGCAAGCCCTGATATTGGTCCTTTGCATGATGCTGATTTAATTTGGAGCGCCGCGTGGCGGTTTCATTCCTCTTCCTCCGCGAAAGGTATTTACGATCCCCCGCTTCGTATGGCAGTGCCCTTCTTTCAGCGGAGTTTTCCCTCTTTTTTCAAGAGGTTTTTCCCATAAGGAGTTCTTTTTTTTCCATAGAGATTCAAGAGGGGTTGAAAAGTTTCCTCATCTAACGAACCCCCCCCCCAAATCTTCCCTCCAGGGAGTATTTCGTCCCTCCCCCTCTCGGAGGTTTTTTTTCGCCTTTCCCGGGCTGGATGGGTTTGGGAGTTTTCCTTTCATTTAGGTGGATACTCTTAGGGCCCCTTTCTTCGCAGATTTTCGTTTCCCAGCCCTTATTTTTTTTTCTTTGGTGGGCCTTGGCGGCTCTCTCTTGCTCACCTTTGAGACTCAACTTGTGCGTCGATCTCGTGCACCAAAGCCTCTTCAATCATCTCATCTCACTCGTTTTTTTTTCCCCTTGCGGATTTGTGTTGGATTCCTTTCCACCACAGGTCTTCCCCAGCCCTCAGAGGATTTTTTTGAGCCGCCATTCCAGGCATCAATCATTTTCTCCCTGGGCCTTTCCCCCGCCCCCCCCCTGAGTGGTTCCTTTTTTGGCGGCATTTCGTCCTGTCCGCGAAGTTCCGCGCGTCTTCCTTAGTTTATTACGAACTTTTTCCACTATGAGCCCCCCTTTGGTGTTGTCGATTCCCTTTCTGATATCTTTCGCCTCCCCCACCCCCCCCAAAAGCAGCCTTTCCCTCCAACCCCTCCCCTATTTTCCTGCGTCCCCCTTTTTTCACCCCTCGCCCTTTTTTCTCTGCGATTCGTGGTGACGCTTCCTTCTCCCCCCCCCTTTCCTTTTATCAAAACTGATGGTCTTTTTATCGGCACAGTGCAAAGCCCTTGGTAAAATATTTTCTGTTCAGATCGCTCCTTTTCCCTTCTTGACGGGACTCCCGTGAATCGTGGCGGATGCGGGGAGTTTCTTACCATTTTCCCTTTAGGAGGTTATCGCCTTTGGTCCCTGTTGAAATCTGCGGTTTATATATATTTTCCTTCCCCCTTACGTACTTTTCTTTGTTTCTTCTCTGATCACTACCACGCCCCTTTTCCACTTTCTATGGCAAAACCTTTCAGACACCTCCTATCGCTCCCTGGCCCCCCCAAATCCCCTCCCCCCTCCACTCTCTTCCCAGCCAGGGTCCCGCGACTCCGGGTCTCGTGGCTTCTTCCCTTCATGACGGCTCGAGCACTTCCCCTCCCATGATCCCTCTTCCTTTTTTTGTCCCTCGTTTTTCGGGTGGTTTCCTTCGTCACCTGCGCAGTCTCCCGACCAAAACCTTGGGGATTCCCCCCGCTTTTCCAGGAATGGCGGATGTGTGGGACGAGGAGAAGATTCTCTGTTTGTTGCATTCCTATTCGGTCCGGTTTCGACCCCGCTCGTTTGCCCCTCATAGTGTAAGTTCCCGTCGAGCATGGCCCCGGGAAGACTCTTTTCCTCCTTTTCTTCTTCCGAAAATGCCGCTCTCAGTGGCCCCCATGTGCTGCTTTCAACGGGCTTTTCGGAAAATGATCTTGCCGATGTCTTCCCCCCCCACGACAAAAATTCTTTTTTTCTTTCTGGGACCAGCACGTACAGTTAAAGGATCAGTTCCTCTCCTCAAACATCCCCAAAAAACCCCCCCAACCCAACGATGAGTATTCCTAAGAATTTTTTTGCTTTTCTTCCTCCACGGGGCTTCCGTTGAGTTCCGTTTGGAGCATTTTCGAAAAGAATCGCTTCCCAAGTTCCCCCCCCCCTGACTGCCCCCCCTACTGCGTTCGCCCAACACTGTGCGGCCCCCTTCGGGAAATGTGCCCCTTTTTTCCCTTTTCCCCCATATCCCCCCCCGGCAACTGCCCGGTCGCCCCCCCAACCCCAGGCCCTCTTTCCGGTCAGATCTTTCTCAGGACGTCCCCAACCACGTGGTTCAAGGATCTTGTTGGAGTCGAATTTCGAGGAGACACTCCCCTCTCCCCCCTCTTTTTTCTCTATATTAACCTCCTCTTGAGGGTGAGAATCAGCCCTATTTACATTTCCATTTCCCTCGCCAACCTTCCCCTAGTAAGATTAGACCTTTCAGAAAATATGTTTACCCTGAGATAAGAAGAGCCATTACGGACCCCCCCCAGAAAGCTTTCCGAAAAGAGTAGGCCCTTCTCCTCCCTTCCCTCCAGTCCGATTGCCCCCTGGGCTGGGCGGAGTGACCTTGTTCCCCCCCGATTCCCTTAAGAAACCCCTTGTCCAAGGATCAAGCCATACAGAGGTTATTTCCTCCCCCCCCCCACATGTTTTTCCGGTACGGTCCAAGGTCAGGCCCCCCCCTTCGCTTTTTACCGTTTATTTTCCCATTTGTCCCACGAATTCCTTTTCCAGGTCCCCCCCCCCCCCGCCACCTACACGGCGCTTAGTTTCTGCCAGATGAGTTGCTCTTTCCACCTTTTTGATCGGTCCCTCCCGAAGGCCCCGCTTCTCGACTCCGATAAAGCCCCCCTCCCCCCATCTTCCTTTAGAGACCTTTTAGGTGGATTTTACCATTCTCCCGGGACTTTTCTTCCCCAGCAAGAGAGCGCTTTTCATTCGATACAAGCCCCCTTCCCGCCGAGGATCCAAGGGTTTGCTTTTCCTGTTCGAGGGGTGTTGGGACGGACACGCCTTTTTTTTTGAGGGTATTTTAGTTGCTCCGCTTTGGCCCCGCTTGTGTAAACGCCGAGCAGGACTTTTGGCGTTGAGGTTTGTTTCCGGGAAAACCTGTGCCCGCTAAAAGGAGAAGGAAGCCTGGAAAAGTGATGATTCTCACACGGTGTGGAGCCCGAGTTGAAGAGGCCGAGAAGGACTCGAGAGTCGTTAGAGAGTTTTTTTTTTTCTGCGCCTCCCCCCCGACCCCCCCCGGCCTCCGGGGGCTTCTGCTGCACGTTTCCTAGGCCTTCTGTGCCCCCCAGGACTTTAAGGTTTTCCCGATTGGAAACCTCCGACAGGTTCGTAGCCTTGGTGGGCAACCCCCTCCCCCTCCCTGATGAGTAGTCCCGACAGGCCGCACTTCAGAATTTTTCCCCCTGTCCCTCCGAGAAAGGGAAACCGTTTACGACCCATTTTTAATGGAAGTGGGGCCGAGGTTTCCAGGCGCCATACCAGAACTCAAAGGTTTCCTTTCTGCTTTCCATCCGATGATTTTTTGACTCCTCCAAGAACGTTCCGAGAACCCTCCTTCCCGTTGGTGGCACTTCCCCCGAGCCCTCTCGTCGCGCCTAGCCCATGGTCATCAGCAAGGTCGGTCCCCCTTTAAGGATTTTTACCCGCCCCGGCGTTTCCCTGACGACTCCCTCCTCAAAACCCCTTTGATTCTTCGAGAAAGGACCACTCCCCGGGGAACGCGGCCACCTTTTTCATAACGGGGCCTGTTGGCTTGTCCTTTGCCCCACCCATTTCAAGTGCTTTTTCATGGACTGGCCGTAGAGTTTTCCAACGCGGTCCTTCCTTGGTTTTTTTTTGGAAAAAAGATTTTTTTTTTCGCGATTCTTTTTCCGCGGCCCCCATTCCCCGACATGGCCTTTTATTTTTTAACCGTTTTCTCTTTCCGGATTTCGTTAGCTTTTTTTTTTTTCTTCTTGGTGGGAACCGGAACTTTCTCTCAAAAAAGGCCCGTTTCTTCTTTTTTCTTTTGCGGGCTTTTTCCCTTTCTTGGGCCTGCTTGATTCTCCGCCGGTTTACACTTTTCCGACTTTATAACAGGCGCCCGCAAAATGTCTTCAAACTCTTTCTCCTCCGAGGTCCTCTTTTTCGAGGACAACCTTCTTTTTCTTTGCCTCGCGTTTTCCGCGGCGACGTCTTTCCCTTTCCCACCCTATGTCCCTCCCCTTCTTGGAGGCCCGAACTCTTCCCAATTCCCCTCCTTTCACTATAGCCCCCCCCGCCAACCCCTCTCTCCCTTTTCCTCCTCCTCCGTTTTTTTTCCCCCCCCCTTTTGAGATCTCTTTTTTCTTTTTTTCGGAGGCTATAGACCTGCCGTTGCCCATCTTTTTCGGGCTCCCTTTCCCGTAATCGGCGGGACCTTTTTTTTTCTCCTTTTCTTTTCGCCGGAGAATTTTTTTTTCCTCAGGCTGTTCCCTGCTGCTTGCCAGAAATCCTAGCAGGCCCCCCTCCCTCAGTGAGGATTTGCTTCCCCTCTTCTTTTCTAACGTTCTCTTTTGCGTAGAAACTGCAGCCCGGGCCTTCCTCGAAGGACCTTTTCCCGAGGATTGTGATATGTACGTTTTCCCCCCCCCCTCCTTATGAGCTACATCCCCCCCCTCCGCGAAAAGTAAGTCCCTATTTCTATGGCACCCACCCTCCTAGGTGGTAGTCCCCCAATAGAGAAATTCTCAAGACCTTTCACTTTTCAGACAGGGGCTCTTTGGGCGCTTTGAACCGTCATAGTCTACTTTAACCCCTTGAAATTAGGAACCTCAAAGGGCCCCTCTTTCTCTAGGGGACACCCTTAGGTTGATACCAAAGGGCCTTCAGGACCTTTACGTCTTTTTTTCCACGAGATGAACTCCCTCCCTCGTAGATTTCTCTTGCCATAATTTCTAAGATTCTTCCTTTTTCTTGCCCCCCTTCCTTGGGGCGCGGCCTTTTTCGTTTTTTTAGTGTTGCTTCCCCCCAACGTGCGCCTTTCCTAGAAAGTTTCTTTCCCCCCCCCCGTTTTCTTGTCCTCTTCCGGCGCCGAGCGTTCCCCACTTCCGCAATTTCTCTTAGGAATAGTGCTGTCTTTTTTTTTTTCCCTACGGCCCCTTTCTGCAAGGAACTGGGTTTCCCCGTTCCCTGGTCCTCCCTGCGCTCTGAAATGGTCCTCTTTTTTTTCCCCCCCCCCCCCCTGCCGCTTTCCCTTGGCCCTATTCACGTTTCGCCGGCTCTTGGTTTTCTTTTGCTTCGGAGCCTTTTTTTTCCCCTCTATCCGGCCTGATATTTCGGGGTCGTTCTTTCAAGTCTCAACTTTCCTCGCATTCCCTTTTCTCCAACCCCAGTTAATTAATGATCTTTTTTTTCCCTTCCCCTCTGGCCACCCCCCCCCCCTCCCTTCCTTTTTTCTACATACACTCTCCCCCCCCGTGCTCCCTCCATGCTTTTTTTCTGGCTCGGGCGTTTTTTGTCGATCGGCAAGGCTTTTCTTTTTTTCTTTTCCCGGCGTCCATGCTCCCCGCGCCGTTTTTGATATTTGTTTTTTCGGTTCTTTATTTTATTCTTGAGATGACTTTGAAATTCGGTTCCCCCCCCACCAGGATTTTTCCCCGTCGGCATGCGGATAGCCCTTTTGTTTGGCTGCGCCCCCCTGTGGTGTCCCTTGACCTTTTTTTTTTTTTTTTTTCTTGTCAGGCTTCTTTCTTGTTCTAGCAGACCCGGTACCCCTTACTACCCTCCCCTTTCATTGGCCTCCCCTTCAAGAGGATGCCTTTCTCTCCATTGGCGTCCTTCGTGCATTAAAGCCCCAGGGCACCCGAAGCCCTGATCCAATTTTTTCCTGCTGCTGATAGCGACTCTTTTTCCTCGCTTCTTCTGTTCGGTCGCATTCTCTTTTTTGCGAGATGTGGCCTGGACACATTTTTTCCGCTGATGATACTTTTTCTTTTGTTTTCTCTGAGTGAGCTGGTAAAGTCCCCCCCTCAGTTTCCTCGGCGTTTTTTAAGAGGCCGGCACCTTCTTTTTTTTTTTTTACTCGGATGGCGTCCCTTTTTCCCCCTGCTCCCCTCCTCTCCTTGAGCACCTTTGTCAGTTTTCTCTTTCCCCCCTATCGTCTTTTTTTTAGACTTTCCCTTTTTTTTTTTTGGGCTCCCACTAGTTGGGAAGTTTCTGATATTGCCCTCTGGTTCCCCATTCGCAGATTCTGACGACGCAGGTCTTTTTCTCTTTTTGGGCCTTTTGCGGAGTAATTTCCGACCCTCTCCTCAACGATTTCGTGCCTTTTTTCCTCTAGAGAACACCCCTCTTCCCAAACAATGCTTGCCCTCCTTCTTCCTACTCCCTTTGTCTTTCTCGGAGGGATTCCCCCTTGAAAAACTGTACTTGCTTTTCCCTCGAGATGCTCTTCTTTTTTGGATCCTCCCTCCATCATAATGGTTCCTCCACTGGCCTGGTTCAGCCCCGATGGGGGCCCCTTTTTTCTTGGAGGAATTTAGTCCTTTCCCCTTTTTCGAAACGCTCCTTTATTTATTATTCCCCTTTAGCATGTCCGACGCACCTTCTTCCACTAGGCTCCCCCAGGCTGTTTCTTCCCCCCCTCTGGCTCGAATCGTCTTGACCGATAACAACCTCCCTCTTCTCCACCCCATCCCCCGCAAGGAATTTCCCCCGATAGGCCCAAGCTTCGTTATGAGATGTCGTTCTGTTCAGCTGTGTTTCCCCCTTCCAAACCCTTTTTCCCCCCTGCTGGACACCATGGATTCGGATTCAGTTTCAGTTGACGATCCCCCCCGTCATTTTATAGGTGCTTTTCCTCGCCCCTGGCTAGATTTCACGACGTTCCCCTGAATTCGGTCCTTTTTGGCTTCTTTTCTTTTGTGGGTGATTACCCGGCGTTTCGTGCTTTTCTCCCCTTGGCAAGGACCCCCCCCTTGGCTGTCTTTTTAGG
>Ga0179593_1670630_pt1 | contig 13720 bp, 12 predicted proteins | sample CZODoug2_1_08_16_FD_185931 | JGI IMG/M metagenome (GOLD analysis project Ga0179593, IMG submission 185931) | Vadose zone soil fungal communities from Angelo Coast Range Reserve, California, USA - CZODoug2_1_08_16fungal (PacBio error correction) | ecosystem: Environmental > Terrestrial > Soil >... | reverse complement strand
TACCTTACCCTCGAGGATTTTATCCTCCCAGTTCCATAGGTCTTCCCTCCCTTCGTTCCTTCTTCTAGTTCATCCAAATCCCGCCCTTTCCTTAGAGCCCTCTTCTTTTTAAAACTCTTATCTAGGCATCACTCTTTTCTTACTAACATTTCCCCCCTTGAATGAAGTACTTTTTTCCTGATACGGACCCTCCTTTTGTTTTCCTTTGGTTCCTTCGAGAGAGATTTGCTTGATAGCGTAGTGCCCAGGACCTCTCTTTTTCCCGAGTAATTCCTTCCTCTTTTGTTCTGATGCAATTTAGGGTTGTGCTGCTGTGTAGATCTTTGGAGCCGAGCTTCCCCGTGGTCCCTTTCTGGGTTTTCCCCCTCGTTTCCCCCCCCTTAAACTCAGAAGTGATTTCCCCTCGTGGGGGCCCTTTTTCTTCTCGCGGAGCTAAAACGACCTTGACTACCCAGAGACGCCACCCTTGTCCTCGATTTGCCAAGCGGATATTACCTCAGACCACGGAGAACTACTCTATAAGTCTCTTTGTTTCGGTTGAGTTTCTCCTGAAGGTTCCGATAGCAGCTGTGAGATTTAGACCGGTTTGGTGGCGTCTTCCGGCCGTAAACCGGTTCCCGTCCCTTTTTACCGTATCTCGCTTCTCCGGTTCCGCTCTCGATGTCCCCCACAGTTCTCTTCCGCCGCGCCCCTTCTTTGCTGTTGGCCGACAGATGAGATTTCCTCGTGTCCTTTACCTTGCCCCGCTCCGCCTTGTCTGAAGTGAGAACTTGCACTACACAAGATGTTTTTTCTGATATCCTCTTGGCGACCAGCACGCTCTTTCCCCCCCCCCCTCCTCCTTTTTATTCCTCCCCTTTGTGGCTGTACTTGTTTTTCCCTATGGCCCCTGAGCACCCGGAGTTCCCTGGAGTCGACGCCTTCTTCCTATGGGGGTTTCACACGAGCACTACCGGTTTGAAGCTTTTCTTAAGCCCTAGCTCTCTGTCTTTGGACAAAACGACCTTTTTGTTCTCTGATCGACGTTCGTATTGTGTCGGGTTGTTGACTCCCCTGATTTTTTCCCCTTGTTAGGGGGTCTAAGGTTTGCTCCTTCTCGGGAACTGGCATCTTTCTGGTTGCCTCTGGTCAGTGACTAGGGTGCTTTTCCCCAAGTTTTTTTGTGACGCTTCTCTTTTATCTCCCTGGTTTCCGAGATTCGATCTTCTACCCGCTCTTCGAGTCCCTCCATGCACGTGTTTTCCCAGTTCCTTCTTTCCCCATACGCCTCGGTGGGCTTTTCCCCCCTCCTGCTCTCTCGTCGTCTAGTTTCTTTTATCTCCGTTGTCTTTTTTGTTGATAGGGATTTTTGAGATCCCCTCTCCCCCGTTGCGTTCGAAATCCTGTGCGCCGCTGTTTGTAGAAAGCTTTTTTTCTTTTTTCGTTGACGTGCAGTCCTGGTCCTCTTATTTTATCTCATTCATAATGAGATCTTCACTAGCAAGTCTATGAAGAGAGTTTACACTGACATGTCCCCCCCTTCCTTAGGACCCGAGAGCACCCATATGACCCGTCGGTCAAAATTCGGGTAAAAAATTAGTCCATTCTATGCTCGAGTAGCCTTAGTTTTTTTGTCACATTAGAACCGAGGATTTTGCCCTTTTCTTGAGATTTCCAGGATCGTGTGCTATTTTGTACCCCCTCCCCCCCAGAACGATCTACAGAGTCTAGGCAGCCCTTGGACCCCATCGAAGGCCCTCTGCTTTCACCTCCACTTCCCCCCCCCTTGAAGCCCCCCCTGACTTGCCAATCTCCTGCTTTTTTCTCCCCTCGGAAATTGATGTGTAAACCCTCTCTCTTCTCTTCCCCTGATATTCCTTTTTTATGGTTAGCCTTCTATCTGCCGACCACGTGACGATTCCTTCGACATTTATTGCCAACCGATCTTCAGGGCTGTGTTTTCTCCTTTGTCCTCTCCGAGCGCTTCCCCTATCCTTTTCTCTCTATTGACAGTTTTTACGTCAGTTTGCTGCGCCGTGTCTCGCGACCCTGAGGTCTCCGATCCCTCTTCGCGTTAGAAGGATAGCACCCATCGTGTTTTAGGACCCTTAGAGATCTTCTATAGTTGTTCCCGCCAAGATTTGAGATCTTGGAGTCCTTCGAGTCCCTTCGAACAAGGCCCGTTGTGGGCGCGTTCCCCGTCTTTGCTTTCCGGGTCTTTTCCTGCTAGTCGACAACTACGCGGCCTCCCTCTGATTCGTCCCCACCCACTTTAGACGACTTTCCCTCCCTTAACGCGTTCTGTGCGGACTTCTTCCTTCTCCTCCTCCCCCCCAAGCTAATCTGCTCCTTGACCCCCCCCCCATCCTGCCGCTTCTTTTCAACCGCCCGGAAAGTATTATGCCCGAGTTTCCGAGAGTGCCGCAATGCGAAGCCCCCTCTCCCTCTTCCTTTTCTCTCTTCGAAAGGACCCCCACTGCCGTTGAATTCTTTTTTTTCCCCCCGGTGACCAGAGTTACCTGCTGTCTCTTTTTTTTTTTATGAAATTCATCTCCCCTACGTTTACTCATTCCTTCGCGATTTTATAGAGCCCACCTGACTCTAGGAGGTGCCCCTCCTTCTCGCACGTTTTTTTTTTGACCCCTGGCAATCGCCAAGGGACTCGAACCTTCCTCCTTCTCTCCTTTTTCTCCATTTTGTTCTTTGTTGAGATCTCCTCTCAGCGTTCGTTCCGCCGCTTGCGCGGTTTGCGTTATAGCCGGCATTTTTGCCAATGAGACTTTGGAAGCGCTCGGACTCTTACTTTTCTTCTCTCCTAATTTTAGCACCCCTTGACTTCCCTCTTCCCTTATTCATCCCCCGGATTTATAACTGTCTCGCCCCTTTCCCATTCCCCCCATTCCGCCCTTTAAGAGAGAGATGAAACGTCGCGCTGGAATTCGGCAGGCTGTCTCCCCTTTAGCGTTTTTTTTCCGTCTCTTTTATGTTTTTTTTTTTGAAGCGTCTTGATAGACACTCTCTTTTTTTTTAAGTTGTTAGATATTTTTTTTAACTCCTTTTGTGGTTTTTTCGTGTCTTGAAGCGTGAGACTTTCCTTCTCGGAACTCTGTACATTTCCTCTTTTCGGTCAGTGTTTCCCAAAGGATTCTCCGTGGATCGAACGGTCTTCCTCTTTTCTTGTAGCGTCCCCCATACTCCAAACCGCCCTTGATTACTTTCCCAGCCTCACGGACCGAGGAGCAACCCCCTCGTGCGGACCCAATCCAAAGCTTTTTTCTCGTACCAACTAGACTGCGCCGCTATCTGTTGATGTGTCGCAGAACCCCCTCTATGGTTGACGGTTCTCTCCTTCTTTCTCAGTGCTCTACAGGTTAAGGATGTGGGCGCCCAGAGGTCAGTCGCATGAATCCCCACTTACGTTAGGCTCGAACTCCCTCGCTAGATTAGGGGCTCCCGTCCTCTTCCCCAACCCCCGGCTCGAGATCGTCCGTCAGTTTTTTCTGCGCGTTCTTCTTTTTCTGATTTCAGGACCCGGTGGCAGTCCCTTCCCTTCCTGTCTGTGATTTGAAGCCCCCACTTCAACCCCCACATCGATGCCTTGGCCTATAATTTGTAGAAAAGAATCTATTCACTCTGAACCTCCCGTCCCTCTTTCTCCCGTCTCGTGTTGCTTTTTTTTGAACTTGATGGAAGTTTTCCCGATTTTCAGTTTTTTCAATTTTCTTTTTTGATGGCGGCGCTTTCTTTTGTTGAACAGATCCCCCCCCCCCCCTCCGGACCATTCTTCCTCCCCCGCATTCTCCCCCTCACCCCCCCTTTAGCGTTTCTGTTTTCGCTTTTCCCCCCCAAAAATGATACAGGATGCCTCGTGATCCGGGTATAGAGTTTCCCTGGTCCCGGTCCGTGTTATTGCTCGGCAAAGGAGTTTCCCCCCTCCTCTTTTGGTGGTAGCAGGAGACAAGGATTTGTTTTTGCAAGGCTCCCCCTCAGCGCTTCCTCCTCCAGCGAACGTTGATGATCCTCGAGTCTCCGCTATAAGAACTCCTTCCTCTCCCCAATTCCATGAGTGCCGTGAAAAGAAAAGTTCGATCGAGTGTTTTTTTTTTACCTCCCTGTTCGCCGTTTTTAGTTGATGACTCGCTGTAATCATCTTGTTGTTTCATGTTCATAATATACCCCCTCCTTCTTTTCCCTTCTTTTATCCCTGACCAGAACTCTCTCACGGATGATGCAACCAGGCTCACGTTCATTGTTCTGAATTTAATTTTTGGCTTCATTTTTCTTCCCATGGGTGTAACTATTCTTCCTTTGCTGCTCAAGCTCATTATCGCCCCCCTTCCCCCTTTCAACTCTCCCCCCCCCTCGATTCGGTCCTAACTGAATTTTTACCGGAACCTCTCCTGGAGTGGTCCCTCTAGACATTCATACCTCTGCCCCCCAGAAAGCCGATGTGATGGAGTGTTTCTACTGATTCTTTGTGCTATTGTACCCTTTGCACCAAGCCCCCTTTGGCCTTTACGCTTTAGTAAGAAAAAGTTTCTAGATGCCTTCTTTTCCCTCCACAGTACCCCCTCCCCCAAAAAGATAGAGACATAGAGTTTTTTTCCGCGATGGACATCTCGGTTGTTTTCCTCCGTGCAACCGCATCTTGGTTTCCTTCGTCTCCCATAATAACCCTGGACCTTCCGATGATACGTAAATTCTTTTTAACTCTTCGAACTTTTTCTTTTTCTAGATAGGGGCCGCCGATCAGCCTTTTTTTGCCTCCATGGAACCATGAGCTTATATCAAACTTTTACTGCCGCGCAACGTATGGGATTGGGCGCCTTCTGCCCCCGTGTGCACCATGTTCCCTTTCTCGAGTCCTCAGTCCGTGATTATCACCCCTTTTATCACTAGCTTCCCGAGGGTTACGATTGATTCCCTTTCTTGTGAACTTAGAGGGGCATCGAGGCCCCTTCCCTTCGGCTCCGTAGATGCGGGAGGTTTATTCTTATTCGATGCACAAGCCCTCTTGAGTTCGTACAACTTTCCTGAATTTCTAGGACTTCTTCCGACATCAAATTAAGGTACTTTACAGAGTTCTGCCTGCTAAACTTAACGACCCACCTCCCCCTCTCTTTCTCCTTTTCCCCCCCAGTATCGACAGATTTTTGAAAAATAGACTTTCCATCCCTCAAGACCCACGTCCCTCTGACTCTGGGCGCACAACTTTCAGACCAGCAGATCGTTAATTTCCCTCCCTTTGAGGTTAGAATGAATTCATTAAGGTTCTTTTTTCCCGTTCAGAAAACTAAGACTTGATCACCTTCTTGCCAACAAGCATTGTCCTAGAGAAGTGACACGTTAGCCGCAGATTTTTCGTTCAAGTCTAAGGCTGTCCGCCTCCTGTACGATGTGCCGGATATTAACCCTTTCCATGTCACGCTTCTCTCAAAGAGACTGGATCTCTTTCTCTTCCCTCGTTCGTTGTTTGTCGGGGAGCGGTTTTGAGCTGGCCTTGATTTATCGAGAACATTCTTTCCTTCAGCAGAGGTTTATTCTCGTAGACCTCCCCCTGCTCTCCCTTTTTTTTCCTAAATCCTTTCACCCGATCCTTTTCAGCCTCGGCTTCCTCTCCCTCCGTAGGGCCGGCAGGAACTTCACCGTCCGAAGCGCTGCGCGACAACTCCGGACTTTTTCTTCCGGCATTTGATGTGTCCCCTCTCCTTTTTCCATCTCTCGAGTGAGTTTTAGCTCTTTTGTCCGTGTTTTGAGAGTCTTTGTGTATCCTCTCCCTTGTTTCTGGTTTTTGGGGTAGTTACTCGACTAGGGACCCCCCCTATTTTAGTCCATTCATAAAAGGGCCGCCTTTGTCAAATCTCTTTTCTGCTGTCCCCTGTTCTGTAGAGATTATAACCGGCTCTTGTCTTCCCCCCAGACAATACTTGAATGGCGATTCTAGGAACATCTTCCCTTTTTACCCATGATGCCCAAGATTAGTCCACTCCTCGAGTAGATCACGCTCGATGCCTTTTAGTAGCATTTTTATTTTTGGGTTTGGCCCGGATCATGACCGTTCGCTGGCTCTCCGGCTTTTTTTTTCGCTCCCTTGTAGTCTCTTAGGAGCGATTAGTCCACTTTTTTCTCCTTCTTCAGCTTTCCCCCCGCCTAGGATAACCTTCCTCCTACCCGCTTTGGCCTTGTCGGAAGTGCGATGGTGTACTCTTTTTGCTTCCCCCCCCCCTTAGCTAGAATGAGTCCCTCCTCCCCCTCGCTTACCCTTTTTTTCGGGACGGTTCATGCCTACTTTAATCGAGAAGAGGAGATTTGATCCCTCTTCCCTTTGTGTCGAGATGTGATGGTTTTAGGCTCCTGAGCTGGTCACAAATGGCACGCGGTAGGCCTCTTGCTTTCCTTTTTCGTTTTCCACTCTCACACTAAGAAGGATCCGCTCAGCATTTTTTTCCATCCTCTTTCACAACTGTCGCGATGACCGTGAGAAAGTATCTGAATTCGTTTTTTTACCGACCTCTGTCCCTTTTCTTACGTAGTGAGGGAAGCGCTGAATTTCGGTCGTGGTAGCGGAGAACCTTCTTTCTTTCCCTTTTCCTTGACAGCCTCGATTCTCTTAAGGTTATTTCCCCTCTTTGAGAGATGCGATATAGTTTTGAGAACAAGCGACCTTGAAAATTTTCTCCCCATTACAGCAACGTCTTTCGCACATTCCTTCCCTATTAAGTTGTTTTGCTGAAGCGGTCTTTTTTCTTCTTTTCTTCTCTTTTCTAAGTTTTTTGCCAGGAGATCACCCTAGAACTCTTAGACAGAATTGTCGCAAACACGGGAATGATATCCTGATAGAAAGAATTATCCGTGTTTTTTTGGTGTGGTTTGTTCCTCCTTGGGGGGGGGGGGTTTTGTCCCTTTGGGTGTTGGTGGTTTTCTTTTTTTTTTTTTTTTTTTGGCTGGCTACTCTTTTTGGGGGGGTGGGGTGCTTTTCTTAGGTGGCGGGGTGGGTGGGCGGGGGGTGGGGGTGGGGGGGTGTTGTTTTTTTGTGTTGTGGTTGGTTTTTTTGGGTTGTCTTGAATGGAGTCACTTTACTTTCCGTGCTCGAGATTTCTTCGTCCCCCTTTTTCTTTCTAGCGAGTGAAGTTCTATCAATGTAGCTGCTTTCCTTGGAAACCAATCATTTTCCCCTTCCACAACTTTTTCCTCGAAGAAAGACTTTGCCCCCGTAAAATAGTATTCACCCCCCATCTGCTACTCCTGTTGATGCCCATTTCCAGAGCGTACTTCTCAGGGTGCTTTCTTTCCTTCTCGCTTGACCTTACTTTTCTTTACTCTTTTCCCCCCTCCCCCCAAGCACCCTGGCGCTCCTTTAGTTCATCATATCCCTCTTCAGGTCTGCCAGTCACCCCAAGTTTCAGCCACACCTTTTGGAGACGCAACTGTGTATGTCGCCAAGCTCTCTTTTGCTTTTCTCCAACGACTATCGCTTTATCCTTGAGTCTCGTCATCCTCTCTTTTTTCTCACGTTAATCTTAAATTTCTTCCGCACCGCGCTCTGCCGGAGCTTCTGTTTAGTATTCACCCTTTTCCATCCGGGTGAACTTTGGTTCCCTATTCCCCGTTGAAGAATAGCAGGTGATTCTTCGTACGGCGTCCTCCCGCACTTCGGCTCAGTCAGCGAGACCCATAGAGGACGAGCTCGCCACCCCAAGTGATAAATAACTGAGCTTCCTTCGTTCTTCTCTTTTTCGGGCCCAATTTGTTTTTGCGCCTTTCCCTTGCCGCGTTTTCGACCCTCTTTTGGCGCTGTTCATTATGGGACGGTCTCCGTCAGAAGTTTTTGGTGCGACCCTCCTTTCCCCCTCCCGTGTTATCCCATTAGGTCTTAGATCCTCCTTTTCTAAATCAGGTACAGCGAGGAGGCCCTTCTCCGATTCTGTCCCCACAAAAGTCCTCCGTAGGCTCAGGACCCAAGATCTCGAAGTCTCCAAAGCGGTTATCCCCCCACTACGCTCTCCACCCTCTCCCTTCGCGCTCCCCGCGTGTACTTGCTCCAGACCTGCCTCTCCTCTCCTTTCCGAGTTTCTTTTTCTAAAGTGTAATTTCCATGCTTTGAGTACCGAGTATTAATGCCTCCCCCTCTACTCGTGCTTAACACCGCCCCCCAGGGCGCGAAGTTAGATCCATTCCTGCGGTCCCCCCGAGAATTCCCTTACGGGCCATTTCCTCTCCACAGTCAGTTCTTTAACTAAAGTCTAGCCTCTTCTGAAGATAAGATTTTCTCTCCCCCCTCCTTTTTCTCGAGATTCAGGTCTGAGTTTTTGCTCATGACTGGAGGTTTTCCCAAGCCAATGAATTCCCCCGTCCGGTATTGGCCTTTCGAGACGAATTGATTCAACTCTCTTCGCTCTCATGCACTCTTCCTTTTTCAATAGGATCGGAACGAGTGATCTTTTGAGTAAACTTCCCCCTGCATTTTATCAATGCGCCGATCTGGGCCTCTGCCTTTCGGCATTTGAGGTTCTCCTCAGCTTGTTTCAATATATGTAGGTAAGAGTTTGCTTGACCGCGCGGTGAACATAGGATATTTCTCACCTGTACTTTTTTCGTGCTTGTCGAAGTATACTGCTCGTCTTTCACGGACCTTTCCGTTTCTGTTCGTACGTCCTCATTTCCTAGAGTTTCGAACTCTTGTCTTCCCGTCTTTAGGCATTCTACCCCCCCCCCCGCCCGCAATTCACGAGCCTTGGCCTTGGCGCGAGGCAGGGCATTTTTCCCCCATTGCACAAGATTTAGACTCCCTCGCGGAATGCTGCGTCTTTCTGTTCTTTTGTCGCCCAAGTTTATGGTTTGTTATCGCGCTTCGCATAATTTCTGCGCACGCGTCCGTTCGCGCGCCGGCGCCTGATCACCAGGACTTTTCCACACTATCGCCGTCTCCTTTGCATGGGGCCCGTCTGAGACAAAAGGAGACCCGATCGCGATCCCCTCCCCTGCGCCGCGCGGGAGGTCCCCGATCTACGTCTCCCGCCTTTCTTCGCCCTTCCTTCGAAGTGTCTACGACCCCCATGCCGCGTGTCCCCCCTCGATATCGTTTTGACCAGGCCGCGCGCTTCGCAAATCAGGGTGCGTGTGCTGATACTTTTTTCCGTGTGGACTACGATGAACGTTTTGTCAACTGTCGGATCACTCCTCGGTCGGCTGGTCGGTCCCGCCCCCTCCCTTCCTTCGGCTCTGCAGCTCAAGCAATCGGTTTATAGCTTTGACAAACACGATTTTCTGCTCGATGCCAGACCCTTTCCGACCCCGGTCCTCCGATTGCCTTTTTTTCTTTAAGGGCTCGGAGAGTTGCAGTTCTGGCTTGGTGTGCATTTTTTTTCGGAGAACAGTTTTTGACTTTTGGACTTTTCCCCTCTGCTCCCTTCAGCGCTTGATGAGCATAGGGCTGTCGCGACCTTCCACCTGCCCCTGCGACAGTGCTTCTCTTACCCTTCGGGCGTGACATGTAGACGCAGATGTTCCTTTTGTCTGATTTCTTCTATCTTTCAAACGTGGGGGGGATTTCTCCAAGAATAGCCCGCGGCGTCTCCACCATCCTTGTCGCACGGCTGGCAGTCACTCTAGTCTCTGATGTGGAACTTTCGAAACGGTACCTGGTCCCGCCCTCTTTTATTTCTCATGTCCTTTTAGGTTTAAGGAGCGCCGCGAATGTCAAGTTTCCTGCCGCGTCAACGGAAAACCCTCCTTTACATTTGTCGCGCCGACGATGCCCTCCCCTTTTCCCCAAATCGTCTAAGAATGGCATTTCCACGTTTTTTGTCCATTTTTTACCAGAAAAACGTCTTTGAATCTGAGCCCCTTAAACTCTCCCGGTGTGTTCACATCCCCCTCCCTTCGCTTCAGACAAAAAGAGACGAATCGAGGCCTTCCATTCCCCCCCGTCCTGCAGACCATTTCGCGAAGACGTCTTTTCTGATATGCACCGCTTTAGAACCTCAGATCACGAGTTTCAAGTCGATGTTTTACGGATCTCGAAAGATGCTTTTCCCTTGGAGGCCACCCTCCTCATCGCCGATTTGAGAGTTGATCGAGACTTCTTTCTAGAGGATTTGCCTTTTGCGATAAGTTTAGGCTCTCCCGTACTTTTTCTTCCGGCCGGTCCTCACTTCCAGGAAAAGGCTCAGAAAGATCAGCGCCGCTAAGGCTCGACCACCCATAGTTTTCGTTTGAAAAAAAAGTCGCGCAGAGCTCCTCTTCTCAAGTTTGCGCCCTCTTGGAAGCTTCCGCGGCGGCCTAGCTTAAGTGGAGTTTTCTTCCTGGTCTTTCGGTTTGATCTGCAATCTCCCTCCGCGGAAAGCCCTCTGAGTTAGTAAACTTTCTAGGACGAAGCTCCCTACATAGAAGAAGAGTTAAGATCTCGTCCTTTTCTTCTCCGGCCTAAGCAACCGCATCGATGGTCATGACCAAACCTTTCGTCGGAAACCTTGCCTATCCCCCTCTTCTCTTCCCTCTCCCCCCTCTTACCGAGAGAGGTGACAACATGCCTCTGCCCCCGCACGATCCTAGAGCGCGGATCCGGACATTTATGTAGTGAAGTAGACCTCTTTTCATGCTCTTCCGACTTGCAAAAGAGATGAAGCGCGGTGCATGGTTTCGCCCTTGGTGGTCAATGGATCTAGCTTAAGACCGGTGCTTTCTTTCCTTACGGCGTCCGTGCCCGATAAGCCCCTTCACCTGCTGCCCAAGCGGCTACGAAAGAGTTAGATCTTTTCCTCCTTTTGTTGTTGAGAATCTCTGTCTCTCGTACCTTGAGGTATACGAAGGACTTGCGCATTTCCTTTTCCCCCGAAGTTCCGGATTTAGCCATAGACTCCCCTCATTTTCGGAAAACGTCCCTTCGAGCTTCAGCAATCGTTCGCCGGACAAGTACTTTTTTCCCGTCCTTACTACCCCCCCCCTCCGGCTTTGATTTCCGCTCGCGGAAAGACGATGTCTGGCCATCTTTCCTTCGGTTCAGGCTCGCGCTTTCGTCTTTTCTGTAATAGGCACTAGCTGGTTTGCCCGAGATTCGGCGATCCTTTGGTCCTGTCTGCACCTTTCCGTAGGTGGCCCGCGTTCCTAGACTGCCGATCTTCCTGAAATCTTTATTGCCGTTCGTAGCGTCCGCAATACTTGAACGTCGAATTTTTTCCTTCCCTCTTTTCAGTTTTGTCTTCCCGATTTCTTTTACCAAGGCCGAGTTCAAAGCGCACCCCCCCTAAACCCCTTTAATTAGTTGCCGCGGCTTTCCCCCTTCCGCTCACCGCCTTACGAACGATAGCCGACCGCCCTTTCGGTTCTTCGCCCGCCCCTATGGTTGGTTTTTGTTTGCTCCGGCGCTAGCTTGTCCGGTGGAGTGGAGCGCGTCCGGCGCACTTCCCCCCCGGAATGATCGTCAAATTTTTTATCGCCATTCTCTTTGCGCTTCCGTTTTGCTGCAAAGTCGACCTCAACGACTTTCCGGCTTCAGATTTTGCTAGTATCTAGTCATCGGCTTTAGTCATTTCTTGGACGTTTTCCTCTCCCAGCAAAATAGTGATGTAGCGATTCTTCGAAAATCTGAGCTTTCCTCTGACCGTACTTTTCTCATTCCGTTTTTTGGGAGCTTGCCGTGGATAAGAGGCCTTTGTATTCGTCGATTCTTATTTGCCTCCCCCCGGGCGCGTTGCTTTTTTTTTGAACACGTCGCACCCGTCGCGTGTCTCGCGCAGAATGCGCACATCTTTAGTCGATCTTGCCCCCAAACTATTCTTTTCTCAGCTGAACGGTTTCGGACGGTTGACGTTACGATTTGACCGTGGTGACTGAGTGCAGGTATTGCCTCGTTGGGTCACCCGTCTGTGCTGTTTTTTTTTTCGGACTGATTCCCGTTGACGCGGGGCAGAATTTTTTCCAATGCGCTTCATCCCTGCATTTTTGAAAGCCTCTGAGGTTTCATTTCTAAGTTCCATAGCTGAGAAACAGGAGCACGTTTCTCCCCGTCCAGTTCTTCGTTTCGATCAGATATCAGAGGCGGAAGGGGTATGGAGCAAGATGTAGAAGCGGGGTCGTGCCTGATCTCTTCTCTCTTTTGTAGGTCTCTATCTCAACTATTCCCGCGGCTCCATCCCTTGTCCAGACGTCCCCTCTTCCGATATGATTCTCCATCCCGGATGCTCATGTCGGTGAAGGGACTAGGGAGTCTTGATCGATTCGGATTCTTCCTGCGCTGAAGTATCAAGTTTCCCTCTTTTCAAAAGGCCCCCAAAACATTCTACACGCGATGCCCACTTCCCCTCCCTTTCTCGTTCTCCCCATTCTACAAGTTTCCCCCATAGTCGTAACCCCGTCTTCTAATTTTAGAGCGCATCCGAGCCTCAAGTTTCTTTTTTTCCAGACTTTCACAGCCCTTTTTGGTTGAGATGGCCTATGCCGGTTCTTCTTCTTTTTTTTTTTCGTTTCCCCTCCCCACCCCCCCCCATCCCTAAGAGTCGCCTGAATTTACAGTCCGGCATCGAGTTCTTCCAACTTAAAGTCCCCTCAGCCAATTAGCGTCGACCTCTTTGGATGGAAGCCCTCTTCTTTCTCCCCCCCGTCCCCTGGCGACGACTGTTTCTAAGTCTTTCTAATCATAACCTTTCTATGCCACCTTTCCCCGAGAGTCCATGACCTCTTCAGCCCCCCCGACGCGTCCTTTCCTCTTGTCTTTCCGCTTCTAATGAAGATAAGATACGGGCCCCCTTGCGCGATATGCCCCGTTGTACTCCCCGCCTAGCCTGGTGATGCCTTCCTCCTGCCTCCTCCTTACGGACATTTTCCGGAGCGCAGATAGAGGCGATAGCCCGTTCTTCCCCCCTCGGTGCTGTCCCCAGTCCTAAAACTCCTCGGGCTCTTCTCGGGGTTCTCCACGCTGTTTTGTGCCTACAGATGGAGTCCCGCCGCGGTTTGCCCCGCCCCCAATTTTTTGGCGCGGTCCGTCCTTTCCGTGTTTTCTTCTTGCTCCGCGACAAGAAGCTAACCGCCAGCGAGGTGCCCCTTCGATCCCCTTCTTCTGCCGGCACGCGCCAGACAAAGCAAGGTCCGCTTTTTTTCTTTCGACGGTTTACTCCCTCCACAGTACATCGCGGAACTTCCCCCCCCCAAAATCAGAGTCTCGGGCAAAACCTAGCGGCCTCCCCAAGAGCTCTCCCCTCATTTTTTAGCCCCCTTCAACTTTAGAGCCTCACAAAATGCGACTAGCTAAGTTGTCCGATTCTGAGAAATGCCATTACGTTGTCCCCGTCTACCCCCAGCCCGTTCATGCCGCGCTTGGTGTGAAAAGAAATCTGCTTGAAGGCCTCCCTCCCTTTTGAAATGTAGCCTCATGTTTGTCTAGAAGTCAGTTCCTGCAGCCGGGACGTCAAATGCTCTCCCTTTTCCCCCCGGGCGATCCCGCAAGGCATGATGACCCCGCGAGAAAGAGAATTCCTCTCTCATCAGTTGGGTGCTAGTTAGATCTCCTTTGAAAGACTTGCTTCCCCTGCCTTTCTGTATCTCCGAACCGCATGAGATTATTAGTTTGAACTCCTCAGAAGGATTATCTGTATATCATAGAAGCATATCGAAAAGTGCTTTCGTCTCGCAATTCTTTTTCTCAATCTTCTCTTTATTTAAAGTCGTTTGTAGTGGAAGTAACCCAGGAATTCAATGTCCTTTCCGATATCCACCTAGGGATTTTCTTCCTCTTGCTTGCGCC
>Ga0179593_1651907_pt1 | contig 13720 bp, 10 predicted proteins | sample CZODoug2_1_08_16_FD_185931 | JGI IMG/M metagenome (GOLD analysis project Ga0179593, IMG submission 185931) | Vadose zone soil fungal communities from Angelo Coast Range Reserve, California, USA - CZODoug2_1_08_16fungal (PacBio error correction) | ecosystem: Environmental > Terrestrial > Soil >... | reverse complement strand
CTACCCCCCCGCCTGGGAATTGGTTTTCTATACGAGGGCCGGTAGAGCGATCTATTTTTTTTTCGTCCGATCCAAATCGATGTGCTTCATTTTTTTCTCTCTCGAGACACCCGCAATCCCACGCATCTCCTTACGCTCTGGCGGAGGTGACGGCTGGCGCCGCGCTGCGAAAGTTTTTTTTTTCCTCAGCCTCCATCTCGCGCGCACCCGCTCTCTCTTCCCTATGCTCAGTCGCTCCAGCGCAGGCCCCGATGGTTTGAGTCGATTTTTTTGAATCCTACAAGCAATCTGCTCGAGCTAGTTTTTTCTTTTTTCCCTGCTTCCCCCTCCGCCAAACCCTTTTTCTCACCTCACCCTTTTAATGAGTGAGAGTTTGGATGGCTTCCAGTGTGGCGCGGGCTTTCTCCCTCTTCTCCGGCCTCAACGCCCCCGGCTTTGCTCTTCCGTTTCTTTCGAGGCCCGAATATTTCCTCCCTTTTTTAGATGCGGCTAGGTTCTTTTGTCTCCCTCTGCGTATTCTTGATTTCTTTTTTTCCTTTAGTAGACTCGCCTCGTGAAACTCTCCCCCTGATTGGAGAGATTGCGGGCGTGGGCGCCTTCGCGATAAAAGAGGTTTTTAAGCCTCCTTCTCGAGCCTTTGCCTCCTTCTTTCTTTTCACCATGGCGAGCTCAGGTCTTCTCCTTCCCCGGTTTTAAGCCGTCTTCAGCTCCCCGGGGAGTTTGAAACCCCGCTGTCCCTTCATCACTTTGCCCGATCATCGTTTCCATTTTTTTTCCCTCTCCTATGTTCTTTCCGTTCGCTGAGACATCTTTGCTAGAATGTCCCGTTCCCTTGGCTGAGAGTTCCGCATGTCTCGTGCCTTTGCCTGCGGAGTGAAGTGACCCTTCCTTCTTTTCGCGTCGGACATGCTCAGCACTTTCTCTGTTTTCGCCCCAGGCGCTCTTCGCAGGCTGATTTGGCATGTGCGTTGCCGGCGAGCGCATTATGCTTTCCTCTGAAGAATGCTTGCCGGCTATTTAATGATTGTGGAGTATGCCGGCCGCACGCTCCGAAGAGAAACTACGCCTCCCTTGTATCCCGCAGAGGATTTTTGTCTCCCCCATTCTTTTTCTTCTCCTTCGATAGGCCTATCACAGCAGAGGTCTCACCCCTTTTTTTTTCGTAAACGGCCGTGCGCCCTTCCACGTTTCGGATCGCCAAACGGAGGAGTCTCCTCCCCCCCCTTGATTGAGTCAACATTGTGCCGAACTTGCCCCGATATTCTCCTCCTTTCTTCCGTCCGGCGGGCTCCCGCATCCAGCAGCCCTGTGGTTAATGTTGACGACTCCTATCGCCCAGATTATAGGAAGGTTTTGTTTTCTTCCTCCTTCCTGTTTCTGAAAGTTATATTTTTTTTCCCTTCTTTGGTCCTTCCCTCTCCTGACCAGCGCAGCTGCCGCCGATTTTTGGCCCGATCTCCCTTGAGAAATTTCTCGCGTCTTTAGGCGGACGGGCCCATGTTTCGATCCCTTTTTCTCTTAATTAGCGGGGTGTCGAGTCTTTCTTCTAAAATCTGCAAAGGCAGGAGGACGCAGCCCCTGGTTTTTACCGCCTGGGACTAACTCATAGGCCCCGGCACTTGATTTTCCTTTTTTAACCTCTTTTTTCAAGGAGCGGTTTCGTCTCGGCTTAGCGGTATGTAGCACCTTTCAGATTTCGTTCTCGCAAGTTCCAACTTAGCCTTCTTACCCCATCATATTTCCTTTTGCCTCCTTTTCTTTTCTGGTTGTCTGCGAGTGGTTCCTCCTCGTTCCCCTCCGGTTACAGGGCGCGGAACAGTATTAGTCTTAACCGACCCGCGACCCCTTTTTTCCCCGCCAGGACGCAACCGGTCTCCCTTCGGGCTTGCGAACATGCTTTTGCCACTTTGAGAGTGGAACACGGACTCGGTTCCCCTCGCCATCCAGCGGCAGCGCCTTCCTTTCCAAGGTTTATTTAGCAGAGACCAGAGTTTTCTCCCTGTTATCAGAGTGCCCGGCGCAAGTCTCTTTTCCCCGTTCTTTTCCGAAACGACGCCCTGCCCTCTTTTCCGTTTTCAACGAGAGCACCCTTTCGACAGTAGTAATCGTTGCGGCAGTCTTTTCGCTTCTACCTGCCGTCATGCCTAACTCGTTCCGTTTTCCGCCGGTTCTTTTTGACGTAACAACCAGGCTGCCTGAGCTCTTTGTAAACAGGCGATTTCTCCCCACTCCTTGCTGCTTGAGCTTTTCTTATTTGCTTCCTCACTTCTCGGGTTCAAAGTTCGGCAACATTTATGGGTTAGGATAAAGAGAGGGTATGCGCTCCTCGCTTTCTTCCTCTCTTCGTCGCTCGGTGCGCAGCAGGGCCCGGGTTGTTTTTATCGCAGGGGAGCGCTACCTCTCTTGAGTTTCTTTCGCGCGATCACTGAACGCATGTGACGCTCGTGGTCATAGATCATCTGAAGTCCCCTTGACAGGGCTGCATACGCCAATTGAGTCTCCGTCTCCCCCCTTTTTAGATTCGTCATGGTCAATGTCGCATCTTTCGCCTTTCCCCCTTCCCCCGAGTGGCGCGCACGGCCCAACGGAGTTGTCTCCGAATAGCCTGGTTTTACTAGATCATTTCGGCATCCCTTTTTGCGGCCTGCGGCTTCACCGTAATCTCTTCCCAGGCACGCCGACCACTCAGAAAAAACCCGACCCCGGGCCTTCTCTCACAAAATCTTCTTATTCCCCTTCAAGTATCCCCTTTGAAACTGTTCACAGTTTTCCGGCAAGCGGGCCTCTCTTAATAGTGTGAAACTTCCCACTTCCTTGCGCAATGGATGTCCTTTTCTTTCCTTGGCGCTCCGCTTTGGAGCCGCGTTTCCCTCCCGTCCTGATGTGTGGCACGCTCGAGATGCTTTCCGGTCCACTTTTCTCGTGTAGCCCAGTAGTTTGCCTCTAGCCTCCCTTGCACCTATGTCGTTCGGTTCGCGATTTGCTTCCGGAATACGCGATTTCGATCCCCGAAGAGAGATAATTTTTTCCCGCTTTCTCGGGCTCAGCTCGGGTATCCTTTGCACTTCCCCTGTCGTTGCGGCCTGTCCTCCTCTGGCTTCCGCTCCGACTTTGACGCCCTCTTAATTCCGGCGATTTTTTCGAGCTCTGTTTTGCGTGCGGCAATCAGTTCTTCTTTGCGCAGGGCATTGCTGCGCTATTTTTCTTGTCTTGTCAAGCAAAGCGACATCGCGGATTGCTCTTTTCTCTTGGGATTTACGTTTACGAAACGCTCGCTTGCGCTGCAGCGAGAATTGGCGGCTTCTTCGTTTGCTCGAAACGTTGGGCCCAGAGCAACGGCTCCTTTGCCGCGGGAAGTAATTCCGTTTCGTCTGAATCCAAACCATGCCCGTTTCTTCTTCTTTTTTCGCCTTGTCCTGGCCTCCCTCCCCGGCACCGATTTGTATCTACGCAGGCGAACGATCGAGCAGCCAAAGAGATTTATGTTTCCGGAATCGCGCCAACGTCCCAGCGTTCGACCCTCATTTTTGTGTTGGAGAGAGATATATCGGACACTTTCCTGCTTTGCGATTCCTCGACATTTCGCAGACGCGGGCGCTTCTCGAGCGATGGGTTTTTGTTTAAATCGATTTGGCCGTAATTGGCAGAGACTTCCTAAATCCTCACATGACCCCAGTGGGACTCCCTCGCTTCCTCTCTGGCGAAATCCCCGGCAGTTCCGCAGTTGAGATGGCCCCCAAAGTCCTCGACTCCTCTCGGCAGAAACCTTCTCCTCTCTTTTCGTCTTTTTTCCCCTGTCTGCTCCATATGCGCCCCCTCCATGTCTTTTTTGAGCTGGACGTTGCAGCATCCTTGGCTCGAGAGAGATTTTCCGGTTGCCCTAGAGCACCCCCTCGCTTAGCACCTCGCCGGATTTCTCGCTTCGGTTTTAGGCAAGTACGGATTGTTTTTGAGTCAGTAGGATAACCTTTTTCGCTTCCTGCGTTTGTGCGCCTCTCCCTAGCGACCGATCATATGGCGTGGCGCCCCGGCAAGCGCCCCCTCTTTTTCAGCCCAGCTTAGTAAGTGAGAATTTTTTGTTTTGCTTATTCCCCTCGAATCTCTTGTTCTTCTCCCTCTCCTGAGAACGTCGCGGCCCTCCAGTTTGTGAACCTCCGTTACCGAGAGTTCCAAACGCCGAAGTCTTACGCCGAGCTCAAGGCGCGTGCGAGTTGCTCCCCTCGCTCTGCGGCATTTTGAGCTTGGCCTGCACAGCGGTATCTCGTGCGACTTTTTTTACGAACGTTGAACATTGTCCTGATGGTGGTCTGATCAGCCAGATATTTGTCCCTCCTCCCCACGGTGTCGGGTGTTTTGATCATTTTCTCGAGACTTTCAGGCGGAGTTAATTGTGACTCAGCAGGCGCGCTCCTACCCGTCATCCCGCGAGAGCGGGGTCGACAATCGTCTTGCTTTCCGGCTTTTGCCTTTGCGCCCAGCGTACCTGGTCCTGACTAGAAAACCATTCCCTTGAGTGTTCACTCGAGCCCCGTATGTAGGCCGTGCAAGAGGACACCCCCCCAGTTCCTCTTCCCCCCCTACACGATACGGGACAAAGAGATGGCCTCGTTCTTGCAGTACGAGTTTTTTTCGGAATATCCCAGGAGATTGAACAGTAGTTGTCCCCCCCGGGCCGTGTCAGCGGAGCTCCTCTTTCTTTGACCTCCCCCGATGACGCATCGTCCCCTCGAATGTAAGAAAAACCTGGTGAAGTTTGCCCAGGCAGACGTTCATGGAAGGCCGGGCATCCAGAAATCGTGGAGCGTCCTTTTTTGACCCTTCCCCTGACAAGAGCTCAGTTATAGCAGCGGTCCCCCCCCACTTTTTTGACCTAATCAAGGAAGTCCGGTCTGCATTCAGATTTTTCTCCAGATGCTGAAGTTTTAGATTGGTCCAGTTCGATTCCCTTTTTCTTCTCAGGTTGAATTCGGCGTTTCGGCTCCAATCCCCCTGCCTTTCGAAGGTGATTCTGGTGTCTCGGCTCTTGACTCTCTCCTTGCCGGAGGTGAGTCTTTTTTGCAGTAGTTTTTTCCCGCGTTTCCCCACTGTCCCATCCTATGATCCGGCACGAGGCAGAGTGTTCCCTAAAGTCTAAGGTTTTCTTGTGAGCTCGTCGAGGGTGCGCATCTCTAAGCTTTTTCCGCCATTTTCTCGCTTCGTTTCCCCCTCATCTCTATATGTTCTCCTCTCTCTAGAGATAGGGTACGATTCCCTACTTGCGTTGCAGCACACTTATTTCTCCAATTTCTCCGACACGACCGCCGCCTCCCAAGATAGTGATGGGATTTTTTTCAGCTTCGTGCCAGGTGTTTTTCGATTTTGCTTGCGTTTTGTCGCCTGCCCCCTCTGGATCCCGCAAGCCTGATCCTTGTCAGCTTGAAATCGTTCGCCTGGAAGCCCCCGACCTCTTCGCAATTGCAATTGGCCGCGAACGAATGCCCCGAAGAGGATGCCGCTGTGCCCGATATCTTTGCAGCCTTTTTTGGTTTCCTGCTTGATCCTTGCCGACTTCTTTGCCCCTATATTACGTGCGGTCCGGGCTCCACATGTGAACGGTTTATTTTTGTTAACCGGAAGCGTCCCTTCCTCTTTCACGCCTTGCTGTGTTCGGGGCCCGGCACGACCGCTCGTCGCGGGCAAGTTTCCATGTTTTCTCGTCGCTTCTCACGGCGCGGGATGCGCGTCGCGGCTCGATCTCGCGTTTTTCGAAAGATGAGCAAGGACTTGGCCTGAAACGGTTTCCGTCCCCGTTCTGTTTCTTCGCTCTCACGCACGCATGTGAGTACATACGCCGGGGTCATCTTTATGTGATCTTGAAGCGAACGTTTCCCTCCCCCCCGCTCTTAGCGCGCCTCCTTCCCTTCATCAATGGTCCTGTTCCCCCAGAAGAAAGCAGATTCGAGCGCCGGGCCGCTGCTCCAGGCCAGCCTTTTTGTCTACCGCTCCTTGCCCCCCTCGATCATTTGCGAATGTGGGAGAGCTCTGATTCACCGTCATTTCTTTTCAAGGCACGCCTATGAGCGCATCATCTCCCCCCCCGACACGTGGATCTGTCGATCAGAGACCCACTTCACGACAAATTTAACTTTTTTTTGAAACCCTCTGCATCGAGATGATCACCCACCGGGCTCCCCGGGAATGGGTTTCCGCGCGAAGCGTTTAAGTCTCATCTGAAGGGGGCGGGTTTTCCCCCCCCCACGCTAGCCCGGGTCACGAGGTTTATAGCGGACGGAGACTCTTGATTAATCGCGCTCGCTACTTTTTTTTTTCGGCCGATTCAGGGATATCTAAGTCTACCCTTTTGCTGCGGAAAACCGACCTCGCCTTCTACTGGCCGATTATGATCGGGCCTATTTTCCTCGAGTGAGCCTTGAGTCGCGCCGAGTTTAATGCCCGCCCCGACCCTTCCCCCCTCCAAACGTGCTACCAGTCGGCGAGGGCTCGAATTTTTTCTTTGGGCAATAGGGTCATTTCTCCTTCCGCTTATTGCTGCCGATTGTTTTTTCCTCAGCCACACGCGACATCGCGTGGCTCTGTCGTCGGTATGATGAAACCCTTTTTCGAGGTTGATTTGAAGGTGCTCGCTAGATTTCTTCTTTTGTCGCAACGTTGTTTCCAGGCAGCGCAACGGGCGCCTGCTTTCCGCATTCCGCCGCCTCGTCTATACCCCCCAATGCCTGTGATGATGGATGCTTTTGCCGCCCTGCAATGACTTAACCTCGATTTCTCTCCGGTTTTTCGCGAAAAAGCCGAAACCCATCGTTTCAAGTCGCGACGCGCATCGTTGTATCGGTCAGCGCGACAACGTAAATCTCTCTCTCATCCTCCTCCTTTGTGGTTGCTCCGCTATTACGGGCTTGGCGTCCCAATTTAGAAGCTTTGGGTTACTATGGGGGTTCGCGCGATTATATAGTTTCCGGGGCGCGCCGACGGCGCCCTCCCCCTCAATCCCCCACATTTTTGGTTTAGGATTCCCGCTTACTTACATTGCTGCCCCGGAGGAATTCAGCGTCTGCCCCCGTTCCGGCCGCCTGAAACCTTTTCCCCCCTTTCCCCCCCCCCCCCTCGCTCAGCCCTTCACCGCGATCTTTTTCTTCTTGGAATCCGATCAAGCGCACCGGCTGCTCCGTTTGTCCTGACTGTGAGAAAAGCCCCTCCTTGGCTTCGAGCGACTCTCTTCCCCTCCTTCACACCGACTCAAAACCCGTTCGCCCCATCACGGAATTGAGGCCGTTTTTGGCTAAATTCGGAGCGGAAGAAAGTCTTCGTTTGCGCAAGCGCTGGCATTTTTCTGCCTGCTCCCTCCTAGATCCTATGGGATTTGGCCGGTAGTCTGCGGCGTACCTTGTAATTTTGCAGCAGTTATTTTTTTCTGACATCGCGTAGTATGATCTAACAAGGAATAGGCCATCGCTCCTTCTCGTTGTCTGATTGTCGCGGCCTAAAGAGGAGTTTCTGACGGAATTCTTTTCTCTTGCCAAATTCGGCCAACCCTGAGTTCAAAGAGCGTTGTTTTTCTGTTCCCCAATCGCTCTGCGTTGGAGCCTTTTGTGCGTGGTCCAATCTAGATGAACGAATTTTGCCTCCAACTGTTGAACTCGGTTGCTGGAATTGCGTCGCTGACCGTCCAGATATTTGCGCTCCCAGCCGGTGGCGGGGGTGGTCCGTTCAGGCTCGTTTAGCGTCGTTCATTTTTTCTTTATGGTGAGCCGTGCGCGCGCTAGTACATTGATAGAACAACTTTCCGTTTTCGCCCCAGGCGCCAACCCCGGCTGCTTTGCTGCCGCGTCCCGGCGAGGCTCTTTGACATTTCACAGCAGTGGCACGCTGTCGTTTTTTTCGCTTGCCGGCCTCGGCTCGTCCGCTTTCCGACCACTCTGAACAGCGATGACTTGGCGTCTTGCTTCACATAGGGTTTTCCCCTGAGCTTTTTCTCCCGCGCCACCCCCGTTTCGTCGTCCCCCCCCCGTGAAGAGTTCCCTGTTTTTTTCGAATCGTCATTCAACGTCATGAGGACTTCAAACAAAGCTTTCAGAATGCGCCAAGCAAATTTCAGCGACGTTTAGACGGATTCCCCTCTGATCGCCGACCTCCGCTCCCTATGCAAGGAGTGGAGATTGAGGGTTACCCAACCCTCAGTTTCTCTAGTCCCTTCCTGTACCGTAATCCCCGGACTGGTCCTTCCTCTATATGAATGACGGCGAGAGGGACCAAACTCTGCTGGGCAGTTGGCTCATTAGATCTTACGGTGCATTGCTCTCTTCCTCCCAAGTTCCTCGCCGGGACTCCTGGTGTTCCCGAGTCTTTCCGCTGCTAAATCCCTTGGTCATCCCTTTCGAAGATGAAGTTCAGCTCCCTTTTCCCCGCCCCAGCAGCTCCTTCCACTCCCCGGTGTTTGCCATCCCTCCCCTGTCGCGACCCTCTTCGCGGGTCTTTAGTACATTGATAAGATGTCTCGCCGTAATATGATTGTCCCCCTCTCTCTTCCTGTTTTGAGAGCTCTGAGGGTACGACATCCATCCCGGATTAAAGGGAGCCCCATTCGACATTCTGACCTTGACCGGACGCCTCCATTTTACGGCGCCCGTGAGTAGTCCACGCGCATCGTGAATGTGCTTGTGCGATGGAACACTCGGTCCAGGCAGTCCCGGTCACCTTCCGTTTGCCCTTATTTAGGGCAAGAGCCCCAAAAATCAGGAGAGCTTTCCCGAAATGCTTTACGGACTGCGAACGACCGTTTAATGCAGACCCCGCGCCTTCGGATGCTCTCTTCTGCGGACGTTTCGCTGATCCCTATGAGACGTCTCACAATTTTCCTTCACGCCACTCAATTTTTCTCAAAAATTCTGCGATAATAACTTGCTCTTGTGGAAGCTTCCTTTTTCACTGAATCTCCACGCAGAGCTGCCGTCCCTACCGTCGGAATTTTTCCTTATTTCTGGAAAAATGTTCGACCATTGTGCATGCTTTCCGCGCGGGATCCAGAGGTTTCCCCTCTCGATTGAGGCTCTCCTCAAGATGAGACCCAGTCCCGTTATTAGAACGGTTTTGGGCGCCCTCTTGGAGGTGCGCTCTATCTAACCTCAAGCATGTGAAATTGAGACTCGGTTTTTAAAAGATATTACCCATGTGCTCTTCTCAGAGCGAACTATTAGGAAGGTTCGCTGACGAGATTGCAACAACGGACTGCCTGCTTTGAGAGCGGTCCCCGCGGCTGCGCGCAACCCGTCCTCCTTCTTGGTCACCCTCACTGGGGAGAACTCGAGCGATACATTTGAGATGTCGCTTTTCAGATTGAGGTTTTTCAATTCGCCGCTTTTTTCCCCCACAACGCCCGATACTATCGATTATCAAACGTCCCCCCAGCCTACCTTTGGTGGGACTAAGACACCTTTCTGTCGACAGCACTCCAACCCCAAAGAAGTCCCCCCCCAGTTTTAGAGCCCTCGCAGAGCCCGCGGGTTCAACTCCAAAGGTCCGAGTTCCCTTCCTTGTCTGGGCTTCAACGCCGCGAGCGCTTCTCCTTCTTTTGCCCGCGAGGCGGCGGGTGGCACTCGCACTTCCGGCTCAACGGGTTACTATCGATCCCCTTCGATCCTCCCTTCGCTCGGCAACGTCGTTTCGTCACGAGGAGAGCTAAACGTTTCGCTCTCTTTTTTCATGGCAAATTGCCCGGACAAACACGGCCTCTCTACGGCGACTATGATCGCTCGAGCGAGGATTTAAGTTTTTTTTTTGTTGAGCAAGGTGAGCGATTGCTTCCCCTTGCATTCGCTCGACGTTCCGCCACCGCCCCGCCCGCGCAAGTGTCGTCGAAGGCTAATTTGGGTTTGCGTGGGGCAATCGTGTTTCCGGACCAAGCTGAGCGCTCTCTGATTGCTGACGCTTGTTCTTTGTCTCAGTTGCTCAATCCCTCGGAGAGGTGTCCTGCGCTGGTTTCATACGCCCCCCCCCCCCTCTATCGATTAAGTTTTTTCTGAGTGGGCCGTAGGATTCCCCTTCGAAAGGGATGCGGCCGGCAGTCATTCGGCGGTAGCGAGGGTCATTCCCCCCTCTTCTTGATTTGCGGAGTTTAGCGCAGTCGGCCCATCATCGATTTTATCGACTCCCTTCAACCAACTTCTTTTTTTTTTTCAGGCTACCGCCCGAAGTAGTTTTTTCGAGTCCTCTCTCTAATTCGGGTAGATATATACCCTATTCCCCCTCATGAGATATATCGAAATCTGATTGACCTTTCTTCTTCATAACACTCCTCGCAGCTGGGGCGCTTGAGCTAGTGAGTGAGGGGTTTCCTTGCCAGTAAACTCGATGTGAAGTTTCCTTTGATTTGACCAGAAATCATAATCACTTTGAGTTTTTATGTCCCTCGCTAACGATCGTTTCGGACCCTTTGATCTTTAAGTTGAGCTCCCAAAGTTTTTCTCGGATTCACGATCCATATCAGTCCTGACCTTTCCCTCTCTCTTTCTTTTTTTTTTAGCATCCTTTTTCTCCAGCTTCAAGGGGGTCTCCCCCTAACAACTCAGCATGATTTCGAGTTTTGAGTCCCAAGCCCCAAAGAGGCAAGCCCTAATGAGAGAGCGAGCGCCCCCTCCGGTTGCCCAGCGCAACCCCTCCCTTCGCGTCATACCTCGCCTGCTTGAGCTCGCGTTTGGTTAGAACCGTAGGCGCGGAAGGTCCCACTTTCGGCTCCTTGAGAAAGCGGCGTTCTACTCAGGCTCGAGTGGTTTCGGTGAAAGCGGAGTAGATTTCTTTGCTGTAAGGCAGCAGCTCGGACAGCACGCCGTGTTTTTCTCCCTTTCAATTTTAATAGGTGCCTGCTTATGCATGCGACCGTTAGTCTCCCCTAAGCGGTGAAAGTAGCCTTAGAGTCACCTCTTCTTGACCCCCCAACGCTCTGCTTTTAAAGAGTTCGAATGGATCCCCTTCATCGACTCTTGAAAGAGCCGGTGTCTTCACACCGCCTTCTCTGATGCTGACTTGGCCGCGCACCGAAACTGGTGCCTTCTGTTCAGAGGTCAGATTTAGTTTCGAGAGGTCCACCCATTTTTCTTGGTGTGAGCGGTTAAGCTCTTGATAGAGAGTCTTTCTTGAGTTTTCCGCCGACCCTGCTTTCCGGTCGACAATGATCGTTTAGTTTTGGTCCCCCCAGTCTAGGGCTGTATCAATGGATTTGACCGGATCTCCCTCCCTTGACCGATTCGCATCTTGCCCGATGCACAGATGCTGCAGTGTCTTTATCGCGGGTAGTTCGCCTGCCAGCAGGTCGCTTCTGACGATCACCCGATCTCGGGAAAAGATGAAGCTGAGGGATGACTGAGTGCCTTTTTCGATCCGCGTCTAAATCTAACAGACGCTTGTCTCGCTTACAAACCTTAAGTGCGAAGCCTTTCCTATTTAGTCTTTGAATCGTAGATTGCCCCATCGAACTTTCCCTCGGGCCCAGTCGCCCAGAACGGGCCCGCGCGTGGTCGTCAGGTTTATCCCTCTCCAGCAGAATGATTCATGGGACGCCGGTCCCCCTTCATGGTTATAGCCTGCCGTCATTGCCCTTTTAATCCAAGGCCTGGGTCTGTGGGACTTACGGAAGAAGTCTGGTCTCACTTTCCCAAACGATTCTTCTGCCGTGAATGGCACGCCACGTCCGTCTTGCCTCGGCGTCCCGGCGGACGGCCTTTTCGACAGGACTCCCCTGGAGAAACTTATTTTCCGGGGGCGTGTTTGTTTTCCTGACCTTAAATCCTTTTGCAACAGGCTTGCCCAGACGCTGTGCGGACCGCCGTTTCCACGGTACAGCGCTAGAGCACTTTGCACTTCATACCATCGGAGAGCGTGTCTTGTGCCGTCCTTTTGTAGCCCCCTTTCTCCCCCCTGTGAGCCTCGCCCTGTCCGCCGGATTAACTCGTCGTACCATCTCTATATTTTCCCTTTGTTTTTGTGAGAGATCTGGTCTCTCGTTCAAATCCGGCTTTGGTTCTCCTCCTTTTTATCCTGACCCAGGCCTCACGCCCGACTCACACCGGACGTTCGTGACACGAGCTAGTGCCGGTTCCTTGAGCGCGACGTTTTTTGGAAACCTGCTTGGTACGCAGGCAGAAGGCTTATCTTCTCGTGAACAGGCCCATCGTCAAGAACTAGCCCCTCCTTCAGCATGCATTGCCCGCGCGTGTTCATTCGTCCCCGAAGACCGACCTCACGAGAAGGTTAGTCCCCCTCTTGTCAATGACCCATTCCCTGTGCTTTTCCGCTGGCGCTGGATTAGACGTCGCCACACACTTAAGACCTGGCAGGTTCTTTTAGTCAACCCTCCCATTTGCTGCTTCCTTGAGTTGTGTAACCGTGTCCACATAAACCAGGGAAGGTGGTCTTTTCTGGGCCTACGGTCCTTTGAACGTTTAGGCCTACCCGGTCCCCTGTAAGTTTTTCATGTAGGGCGAAGTTTTTTTCCGCGGCCTGTCGTCCTCGCTGTTGCCTTCTATGGCCGCTCTTCGCCCGCTGGTCCTTAGTTGTGGGTACCGAAAAGTCCCGCTGGGAGAGTGCTACCCGCTCACTTCAATGTGAAGAATCCAGTCTCATGAGCTTTAAGATCCAGTTTATCGTCCCACCCAGAGCCCCCCCAGTTCCCAGACTCCAATATGAGACATTTCCTCAAGGAAAGTATATCTCTTTAGAGGCAGGACTAGCTCCTTTCCGCCTTTTTCTTCTGCCGGTACCCCACAGCCCCTCCGTCCGTTGTCTCACAGGTCGGAATCCACGCTTTGCATTTCCCGACTGGGGCGAGGGCCTGCTTAAGGAAGTGACCCCTCCATCCCCTCCCCGGTTGCTACGAGAAACGCGCCAACCCGACCAACAGTTTGCCTGACCTCCCAAGAGTTTTGCCCCGCAAATCAACCTCCAAAACAGGACGTTTAGTCCGACTCCAGTCGGGTCGATCCCCTCGGCAGACTTTGCTTTTTTTCTTGCAGCAGATTGATGTCTTCCGCCGGCGACTGTGAGCTCGAGTTTTGTATCTGTTTTCCCCGAGATGAGCCGGCCAGGGCTTTCCCGTTTTCCTTCGGATTCCCCCTCGAGATCCTTTTCCCCCGTTCCTCCTCGGCTTTAGGCAAACTATTTGTTCGGATCGATTTCTTTTCTTTTCCCTGCCTCTCTCTGTTACCACAGCGGGCGCTACGCCGCGCTCCGGTCCCGATACATGATCGTTTTCGTTTGCGTCTCAGGCTCCGGCCCGAGAGCCCTTGCGCGCCCGTGTCCTCTCCTCGCCTCCCCCTCCACACGCGCCTCAAGGCTCAGGTGATGACGGTAAGGCGTGTTCTCCGCAGGTCTTTTCCTTCGTCTCCTCGCAGGATTTGCTCCCCTCTTTTGCTTGCGATCAGGTCAACGGAATAGCGGGCTTCGTTGAGTGCTGCATGGCGGCCCCCTTGACCCGATCTGGTGAGTTGCTCCTGATGGAGGACTTTGCGGCGCAAGTTGATATCCGCCTGGCTTCTGCGACGGGCCGTTTCCGCTCCCTCTTAGTGGATTGGAGACCCTAACCACTGCTTATTCTTGGCTGAGGTTTTTTTATTTCGGCTCAATGGACTTAAATAGATTTGCTCCTCCTGCTTTTTTTTCACCCCATCTTCGAGGAGGGCTGGTCTGCCTGTTTTCGAAGGCTTTCGCCAATTCCTCTGCGTGGAGCCAC